>Ga0326597_10001398_pt1 | contig 39334 bp, 27 predicted proteins | sample RVTome_12_FD_203789 | JGI IMG/M metagenome (GOLD analysis project Ga0326597, IMG submission 203789) | Soil microbial communities from uranium-contaminated site in the Upper Colorado River Basin, Wyoming, United States - RVT100D185 | ecosystem: Environmental > Terrestrial > Soil > Contaminated >... | reverse complement strand
CCTTGACCCTACTCTTGAGGGAATCCAGCCGGCTCCTGGCGATGCGCTGCGTCGGACGGCCCCCTTTTCACGCGAATCGACCTATCCGGAAGCCTGTCCGCTGGCTCTCATGAATTATCCGGGCTAGCCCTCGTCCTGGTGGGAGCGATCCACGAGTCTTCCCTCCCGATCCAGGAACCCCATCCAGCACGACCCGGCGGGAACCGACACGGGCACGGGTCGATCGAGGAGGGAAAATGATCCTCGACGCGAGGACTCGTTGATCGCCACCACGAGTCGACCGTCGCGGAATCGGAGAACCCTGACCAGAAGCCCCGGGGATCGATCGAGAATCGACGCGTCGGGGACGACCCCGGCGGACTCCAGGCTCTCCTCGTAGAAGCGGAGCTGGGCCGGGCTCTTGAACGCCCACTCGAGGGGAACCGCTGCATGGTGGATCCTCCCCTTGCCGCGGGCAAGACCGCCCGGGGGAGTCCCCTCCTCCGCCGCGCACCAGGACTCGTAGATCGGGAGCGGATACTCGAGGAACGAGGGAGGCCCTGTCCCCGCCGCCGGGATCTCTTCCCACCGGGCGAGCGGCCGCTGCCGGGCCCGGAGCCGCACGGCAGGGCGCTGGGCATCGTCCGTCTCGAACCAGCCCGAGCAGAGGAGCGTCGCTCCCTCGTCGATCCGCGAGAGAATCGCCTCCCACGCACCATCGGAGATCCCCCGACAGGCCGGCAGCACGATGAGCCTCGCCCCCTTGATCTCGTGGGCGCGATACTCGGGCACCACCTGGACGGGAATACCGAGCTCTTCGACGAGGATCTCCACCGCCCGCCGGGTGGCCTCGACGGCAAGTGGCCGGGGGGAATAGTGATCGGCATTCGGCCACACGAGAACCACATCGGGCTCCTCGTACTGCTCGAAGCGCTGGCGATTCCTCGCCACGAAGGCGGCGAACCGCCGGAGGACCGCGTGCTCCGGCTTGTAGCTCCCGTCCACCCGCTTCAATCCGATCGCGACCTCGTTGTCCGAGGCCATGAACGGGTTCACCTCGTAGCACCACTGGACGAGTCCGAAGGCTCCGCTGGCAAAGGCGGATCCGATCTTGCGGGAAAGAAGCCGGGCAGCCGTCTCGGGATTCCGGAGGGCCTCGCCGGAAAGAAGCTCCCGCTGCATGATTCCGGTCTCGCTGACGAGAAGCGGCTTCCCCCGCGCCTTGGCCAGCAGACCGTCCCACACCAGATGGTCGTTGGCCCACCACGTGTGGATCGAGGTGAAGTCGACCTGGTGGTGATGGAAGAGCGGGTTGGGACGCTCGAGGAGCCCTCCCTCGTCCTGCCCCACGGTGATCGCCGCCTCCGATCCAGCCGTGCCAAGGGCTGCGGTCATCCGGTCGATCCAGACCCCGAACGCATCCTGGGCAAAGTGAGAGTACTCCCGGGCACGGTAGGGGCGATGCTTCTGCATCACGTGGCGCTCTGCATAGTCGTCATCCGTCGGCGGCCCGATGGACTCGTCCGGAAGGAGACGCCAGCGCGATCGCACCTCGTCCTCCCAGGAGCGAGAGCCCTCTCCCACGGCCCCGTACCGCTCCCTCAGCCACTCTCGAAACGCTGCCGCCTCGAAGGCGTCTCCGCAGGGACGGCAGCTCCAGAGCTTCTCGGGCGAGGCGAACGACGGCTCGTTGATCAGATCCCAGAGCATCTCCCTGGCCGAGGAGAAGCGCTCCGCGACCGCGGTCAAGTAGGCCTCCTGACCCTCGAGGGAGCGAGGATCGAAGTAGGGGCTCACCCCCCCGAAAGACTCGGGAACGAAGGCAAAGAACGTGAAGAGAACGGGGATGCCGTGACGACGCGCGGTGAGGTAGTACGCCTCGAGAGCTCGCAGCCAGGCCTCGTCGACGACGTGCGGATCGAGGGAGATCTTCCGGTAAGCCGACCACGCGCCCGTGCGCACGAGGTTGATGTCGAGGGACGCGAGCTCCCGGAAGGTCGCGTCCCAGGCCGCGGCATCCGGCTCGAACAGGAACTTCCGGTGCACGGTGGAAGACATCGTGGTGGTCCCGATCACCGGCTCCGGCCTTCCGTTGCGCAGGAGCGTATGGCCGTCGAAGCTCAGCTCGTCACCCGACGCGAAGAGCTCCTCATCGAGGATCCAGAACCCGGTCGTGGCCACGACGCCCTCGCACCGGGCCGTCACCACGTAGAGCCCCGGCTTCTCCTCGAGGGGAAGGGCGACCTGCCCCACGGCATGGCGGCCCCTCCGCAACGTCGCCTCGAACCGGACGGGGGGACCGTCGGCGGCCCCCGAAACAGGCACGGGCCCCCGCACCTCGAGGCGAACCGGCCACTCCCCCACTCCCTCCTCCCGGGGACAGTACGCGCGAATCAGGACCGACGGACGCTCCCCTTCATGGAAGCAGCCGAGAGTCGGGTCCACGCGAACGTCGACGGGCGGCCTCCTCGTCTCCTCCAGAAGCCGGGCCAGCTCGTCCGGGGTCGGAGGCGTCGAGACGAGGTGGAACACCCAGCGCCCCCCGGCATACCGCCCGCGGAGTCGATCGATGGCGAACGCGCCCGACGCCGCGGGAAACGGTGAGGCTTCTTCGGATCGGACAAAGCTCAGGGGCCGCACCAGCGCGTCTCGCGCGCCCGGTGCGCCGTCCTCGTGGTCGGAATCCCGGGTGTCGGAGAGCCGGGGTTCGAGAATCGACGCCCAGGTCCCCGGTTCCAGCGGGCGGGACGGGAGCGCCTTCCCCGGGGTCGCTTCATGGGTGAGGACGTGCCCCCCCACGTCGATCCGGTAGCACTGGTTGAGCCGGAGCTCCTTGAGCAGTGAAACGGTCCGGGGCTGGACGATCCGATCTCCGGGCTCGCCGACGACGGGACGGGTGAACGGCTCCCCCCCGAGATAGAGAAAGGATCCCCCGTTCTCCAGGAACTGCACGAACGAGGGCCAGAGCTCCGCCGGAAATGCGGATCCGTGGCGCCAGACGAGCACCCCGTCGGCCCCCTCGAGAGCCATGGACAGCTCGGCCACGCTCCGGGTCACCCGAGCGCCCGGGATCTCGGGCCACGGACCCGGCAGGTCGCACACCGGAAACCCGGGTTCTTCGAAGACCACGAGGGTGGACGCGAGGGCGAAGAGGAGCGACGCGAACAAGAGAGCCTCCTCGTTTCTCGGTGCGGGTGGACGAGAAAGGGTTTCTCCAGGGGATCCTGCACGAACCCGAGTTTGCCGTGAAGGCCGGCTCGCCGCAAGGAAAAGAAGCGCCCGACGACGGCCGCCTACCCGCCTTCTCCTCGCGCGGGAAGACGCGCCGTGCGCCGGGACATGACGGCGAGGAGGAGTCCGGTGAGGACCACCCCGCCCCCCACCCACTCCATCGGCAGCACCCGGAAGGTGAACATCGCGGGCAGAAGGAGCGACAGGCCCCACTTCGAGGCGGTGGTGAGCGGCGGGTTCAGGAACACGGTGAAGCCCAGGGTCGAGGCCGGCAGATGGCGCAGGAGAACCATCCAGAGAGCGTAGCCCAGAACCGTGCAGAGGAGGGAGAGGAAGAGCAACGCTCCCCATCCCGTCGCATCGAGAGCGGCCATCTCCGGGCCACCGCGAAAGGGAAGGACGAACAGGAGAGGCACGGTTCCCACCATCACCGACAGATAGGTCCAGAGAACCGAGGAGACGCGACCGGTCAGGGGCTTGCTGATGACGGTGTACAGCGACCAGGAGAGCGGGGCGAGCGCGAGCACCAGGACGGAGAGGGAGTACGGAACGTCTCCCGGGGTCTCCTGCTTCGCCCGTCCGATGAGCACCACCCCCGTCAGCGCCACCGCGAACGCCCCCGCTCGCCGCCACGTGAGCCTCTCCCCCAGGAAGAGCGCCGACAGAACCATGAGGAAGAGTGGCGCCAGGGTCGTCGTCACCGAGGCGATGGGAGCCGGCACCCCGTGCTGCTGCCCGTAGTAGAGGGCGAGATTGTAGGAAGGAACGGCGAGAAGCCCCGCCACGAGGAGCCGCACCGGATGCCCCTTGAGAATCGTCCAGGACTCCCGGCACCGGAAGAAGAGCACGTACGGAGCCATCACCACCGCTGCCGGCAGAAAGCGAGCGACGGTGAGAGAAATCCAGTCGAACCGCGCCTCCACTCCCTCCCGACCGAGAAGGAAGCTCACCGCGACGAAGCTGTTGCTCCAGGCCAGGAAGAGGACGAGCGCCATCGCGCCGAGGGCCGCCGCCCCCGGCCCCGCCTTCCGTCGCTGCCGGGCAAGGGTGCTCGTCACGGTCTCCTCCTCCGGCCCGCCCGCGAGGAGGGGGCGGGCCGAGCCGAGGAGACTACCGTCCCTTGGCCATCGAGGGAAGACCCGCGCCGCGGGTCGGCAAGAAGAGCCGCGGAGCGCGGTCGTCACCTCCCGAGCTGGATGCCCGCGATGTCGGCCGAGGTCGCCAGGCCCAGCGACTCCCCTGCCAGGAACATCTCGAAGGAACCCCCCTGGAATCTCCCCGAGCTCGGTCGGCAAAGGAACAGGTCATGATCGCGTCCCGAGATCCCCCCCACCGAGAAGTTCCCCAGAGTGGACAGGACGAGGTTGCCGCGCGCATCGAAGCTCACCCCATCGATGTTCTCCGCGCTGCCCGAAAGTCCTTCGAGACTGCCGTCAAGGAGCATCTCGAGACTTCCCCTCGTGTCGGCTCCGAGGCTCAGGGGACGGAAGAGGAGAAGGTCTTCGCCCGCGAAACGCCTCACATCCGGTGTCGATCCCACGCCGTACACCGAGAACACGATGTTCCCTTCGTCGTCGAAGGCCAGGGCATCGATGACCTCCCTTCTTCCCCTCAGCCCCAGATCCGAGCCGTCGAACAGGAACGAGAACGTTCCCCGGGTGTCGTTTCCCATCTCCTCGGGCACGAACAGCACCAGATCGCCGGCATCGACGCGGGCTCCCCGGGGCCCTCCCTGAAGACCCTGGATCAACGTGCGGCGGCCGAAGGTCAGGACGATCCCCTCGTCGAGGACGGTGAATGCCTTGATCCTCTGGCTCGCGAGTCCGACATCCGAGCCGTCGAAGATCATCCTCGCCTCGCCCGTCGCGAGGTCGAAGGCGACGATGTCCTCGTCCTCGACCCGTCCGAGACCGGGAAGGATCGTCGAGCGCTGGAAGGTCATGTAGAGGGCCCCGGGTTCCGGCCCGGAATCGCCACAACCACCCGGTCGGTCGGGCTCACCCGCTTCGAGGTCCCCTCCCCGTCCCCGCAGCTCGATGAGCCGGAGGATCGATGGCGCCGGCACCTGGCTCGGAGGCCGATCACCGTTGGAAGGGAGGCTCTCCCAGCGCACCGCCCACCTCTTGGTCACCTGCCACAGGTCATTGCGCGCGAACCGGAAGAAGACAGACAGATCCGGATCATCGGGAACTCCCTGACTCGAGGGAATGATCACCTCGGAGGGAAAGCTCCCGAGCGGTGACAGGTCCACGGGATCCAGCAGAAGGGTGCCGGCACCCTCGATCCAGTGCTGGTACAGCTGCACGAGATCGCCGGCCCGATTCACGGTCACGGGTCCGAGGCGAATGAGCCTCGCCAGCGTCCCGCCTCCCTGTACGGTCCAGCGGTACGGCCAGCGGGTCGTCTGATAAATCTGCCATCCGTTGCTCTCCCGCCGTGCCGTGAAGAGGTTCGTGTTCCCGTTGGCGTCATACTTGTGATAGGAGACCAGCACCCGTCCCTCGCCATCAAAACCGATGTGGGTGCTTCCGTTGAGTAGCCCTCCGTTGACGGGAACCGGATCCACGATCTCGCCCTGGCCGGGACGGAACGGGAGCTCGATGGGCTCACCCGCGCTCGTCTCCCAGTGGAGGAAGTCCGTCGATCGCGCATAGCAAACGTGCTGGTTCTGGCTCGCGTCGCGAGCAACCCTCCACACCCAGATGAGGTGGAACATCCCGTCGCGGACCACCGGCTCCACGGGATAGGCGCTGGCGCTCCCCAGGCCGTCGAAGAGAGGCACGTCGAGCGCCCTCGACCATCTCCTGCTGGTGACGTCGTACACGTTGAGCAGGGTCACTCCGTCGCCACTGCCCCCATCGCGGTACTGGAAGTAGAGGATTCCCTCGCCCGTACGATAGAAGCGAGGATAGGTCACCGTGTCCTCGTCCGGTCCCACCATGCTCGTCTCACGGACCAGGGTCCTCGGGTCGTAGGGGCAGGTGCTCCGGAAGTACACGAGGGGGACGTTGTGCATGTTGCCCGACACATGGAGGTAGCCTTCCTTGTCGATGCCGAGAGCGATGGCGTTGTGGCTGTCCCAACCCACGCTGGAGGGCAGGGCCTGCAGGATCCACGCGCCGGTGTCCCGATCCCGGACCCCGATCGTCATCCGCCGCGCCTCGTCATAGAACGACACCACGATGGTTCCCTCGTGCACCAGGAGATCCGGCACGATGAACGTGCCGCTCCAGAGCGGAGAGATCTCCTCCGAAGAGGCAACGAAGGGATCGAGGTCACGGGTGTCGGTGACGATGAGCCGGTCGAGACGGGCTCCGTCCTCGCGCTGCCGGATGGTGAGACGATGCGTGCCCGCGGTGAGAGGAAACGAGATCGGGTTGTCCCCTCCCCGGTGGCGGACCCGGGTCCAGCGCCAGACCGTGGAGCCCTCGAGATCCCACAGGGCCTCGGGCCCCTCGTCGAAGCGGACGAAGAAGGAATCGTCGGATCCTGTGGGGGCAAGGGTGCGGGCAAAGATCACGTAGTCGGCCGCGCGAGGCACCTCGATCTCGACGGTGGCGAGGCCTCCCGAGCCCGCTCCGTTGGGAACGGAGATGAATCGCCCCCCGTCCGCCGAGGGATCCGGCTCCGCGACCATGGGCGAGGTGAGCTCGAGATCCTCGGCCTCGAGAATCACGGCGACGGGGGCCTGCGCCCGAGCCGGCAAGGAGGGGCCGAGGGCCAGGAAGAGCCCCGCCGCGAGGCAAGGCACGCAACAAAGAGCTCCACGAGATCTGGACGGACACCCGGGTCGGCTCATCTCTTCTTACCCCCCGACTCCCTCTTTCCCGCGCCCCCCACGGACCTGGCCCCCTCTGGCCTCCCCCCTCACCGGGACAGTGGCCGCAACATCCGTTCCGCCGCCCGGGGCGGCCTGGGCACCTCCTGGCGACTCCCGCCAGGACTCCGCTGTCGAATCGAGACCCCGGTCTCTCGTTTTGAGGAGAGCTGGAGCCCCGGGGGGTCTGTGATATCCTCACCCTCCCGCCCCGCGGCCCCCGCGGGCTCCATCGGCCCCCGAAGTCGAAAGGAATCGCCGTGGTGCGCTCCGCCCTCCTCTTCTTCCTTATCCTCCTCTCTATCGCCCTTCTGGCGCCACCCGGTGGCGCCGACGAGAACTGGCCGAGCTTCCGCGGGCCCAACGCGTCCGGCATCGCCGAAGGGCACCCGCTGCCTTCGAGCTGGAGCGTCGAATCGGGTGAGGGAATCCTCTGGTCGACTCCCCTGCCCGGCCTCGGCCACTCCTCCCCCGTGGTGTGGGGGAACCGCATCTTCCTGACCACGGCCATCAGCGGCAAGGCCGATCCCGAGCTGCGGGTCGGCCTCTACGGGAACATCGCCTCCGTGGAGGACGACACCGAGCACCGCTTCGTGGTGATGGCCCTCGACCGCAAGACGGGCAAGATCGTCTGGGAGACGACCGCCCACCAGGGAGTCCCCGCCGTCAAGCGCCACACCAAGGCAAGCCACGCCAACTGCACCCCCGCCACCGACGGGCAACACCTCGTCAGCTTCTTCGGCTCCGAGGGGCTCTACTGCCACGACCTCGAGGGAAAGCTCCTGTGGAAGAAGGACCTCGGCGTCCTCGATGCCGGCTTCTACATGGTCAAGGACGCCCAGTGGGGTTTCTCGAGCTCACCCGTCCTCCACGACGGCCTCGTCATCGTGCAGTGCGACGTGCAGGAGAGCTCCTTTCTGGCCGCCCTCTCGCTCGAGGACGGAAGCGAGGTCTGGCGCACCCGACGAGACGAGATCCCGACCTTCTCGACCCCCACCGTGCACGTGGGCGAGAAGAGATCCCAGGTGATCGTCAACGGCTACAAGCACATCGGCGGCTATGATCTCGCCACGGGGAAGGAGCTCTGGAAGCTCGTCGGAGGAGGTGACATCCCCGTGCCGACTCCCGTCGTGTCCGGCGACCACGTGTTCATCACCAACGCTCACGGTCGCATGGCCCCCGTGTACGCCATCCGCCTCGATGCCACCGGAACGGTCACCGACGACGGCGAGAGCAAGGCCTTGTCGTGGGTCAACACACGGGGAGGCGCTTACATGCAAACCCCGCTGGCCTACGGCAACGACCTCTACTCATCCACCGACAACGGGGTCCTGACCTGCTACGTGAAGGCCACGGGCGATCGGGCCTACCGCGAGAGGCTCGGCAGCGGACGCACCGGCTTCACCGCCTCACCCGTCGCCGGCGACGGCAAGATCTACTTCACTTCCGAGGAAGGGACGATCTTCGTGGTGCGGGCGGGAGAGGAGTTCGAGCTTCTCGGCACCAGCGACATGGGAGGAATCTGCATGGCCACGCCGGCCATCTCGGAGGGAGTGCTCTTCATCCGCACCACCAAGGGACTGGTGGCGGTCGGGGCGGTCGAGAAAGGGTGACCAGCCCCTCCGGCCTGAAGGGAAACGGCCAAGGGAACGCCTCGGAAAAAGGGAAAAAAAGGGAAAGTGATGGCGAGGTAGGAATCGTTTTACGTGGTTGGTCCCACAACCTTGGCAGCGTCTCCGGTTGTCTTGTCGTGTCTGGACCGGGGTTCGGACCCTCCGTCTGTCCACCGCTTCACCGGACCGATTCTCCGTCTCCCTATACGAGCGGATTCGTCCCGGATCCCTGTCTTTTCTGTCACTTCTTGCCAGGGGCCGGCCCTCATGGTACTCCTACCCGTTTCTCCCTCCCCGCGGAGCCCCCGGGCCCCCACGGAGGGGTCCGAGATCCTGCCGGGCCGCCGCCCGGCCCGAAAGCCATGGAGAGCCGGTCATGAGTCGCGTCTGCCCCGTCACCGGAAAGAAGACCCGTTCCGGTCGCTCCTACTCCCGCCGCGGTCTGGCCAAGGCCAAGGGCGGCGTGGGAAAGAAGGTCACCGGCATCAGCAACCGTCAGTTCAAGGTCAACCTCCAGAAGACCAAGATCTGGGTCCCCGAGCTGGGCACCTCCGTGCGGGTCCGGATCTCGGCCAAGGCGCTGAGGACCGTCACCGCCCGCGGGGCCTACCGGACCCTGCTGGACGCCGGCCTCCTCAAGGCCGTTGTTCACACCCAGAAGAAGAAGGGCCCTCCCCACAAGAAGGCGAGCTGAGCCCACGGCCAGAGAAAGGCCCCATGGGGCCCTTCCAGACGCCCCTTCGAAAAAGTAATTTGCCGGGTCCTCGCCGGGCCCCTGGAGGGCCAGGAAGAGCCACGAGCGAGCCAGGAGATCGAGAATGCGTCGTTACAAGAGCTTTCAGAGAGAGCGCGGCCCCGGCCGGGCGAGCATGGATTTCTGCTACCGGGACGTCGGCCAGCTCCGCAAGTTCATGTCCGGACAGGGCAAGATCCACTCCCGCAAGCGGACCGGCCTGAACTCCATCGCCCAGAGCAAGCTCAAGCGAGCTATCAAGTACGCCCGCTACATGGCCCTCCTGCCCTACACCGGCTTCGGCGATTGACTTGACTGGCTCCGCACCTGACGGTGCTTCGCGGTTGGAGCCACGTTTGCAGCGCGCCTGCGGCGCCCTGCCCTTGCAAGCCGGGATGGCCGGGCATCCGGAGCCACGTGAGGCCGGGCTATCCCAGGAGCCAGAGGATGATCAGGGTCGGGAGGGCGAGCCCGGCTACCCGGACGATCCGCTCGGCCCGGGCCACCCACGGCTCGTCGGGCCAGCCAGGGCCAAGCCCGTCCGGAGCGAACCCGCCCGGCAGCTCCTGACGCCTTTCCTGCGCGGTGAAGCGAAGCGCCACGCGGTCCATCCCCGACCGGAGCTGAACGTGGTTCACCTGGTCCGGAACGACGTCCAGGAGCACCTCGTCCACCAGCACCCAGGGCCCGGCGGCCCCCGGCGGGGGCGTGAGCTCGAAATAGAGCCAGGCCCGCTTGTGAGACACCTCCCGGCCCACGAAGCGGACGACCGAAGACTCGCCGCTCCCGGACTCGACCCGGAAACGGGCCTCGAGGTACGCCGCGAGCAGGGGCTCGGCCTCCTCGTCCTCGAGGCGCACCCGGCGCGACGTTGCCTCCAGCAATGCCTCCTCGAGATCCTCGGGCACGACGCCGAGAGCGATCTCGAAGTGCCCCCGCCAGGCCACCCATTCCACCTCGGCCAGGCTCTCGTGCAGCGGGTGGCCCGCGCCAGGCCGGGACAGGATCAGGAGCAGGGCCAGCGCCATCACGCCCCGCGAAACCGAGTGCCGCCCCGAGGTCGAAGGCGACTTCATTCGGATCCCCGTCCACCCGATCCGGTGGAACCATCCCCTCGGGACGGAATCGCCGCCTCGGGCTCGTCGTCCTTGCCCTCCTCGTCGTGCAACTGCTGCTGCATGGGGTTCTTCCGCTTCTTGTCCTTGAAGAGCTCGAACCGCGACTTCTTGGCTTCGGGAGGATACCGGTCGTTGTCGGGATTGCCGTCAGCGGTCTCTCCGTGGGGATCGAGCTCGATGGAAACGATCCGCTGCTCCGAGACGATGAGCTTGCTGACCCGCCGAGGATCGCGGCGCCAGATCTCTGCCGGAATCCGGATCTCCTCCGAGGTGCCATCCTCGTAGGTGACGAGAAGAATGACCGGCATCACCAGCCCACCCACGTTCTCGAGATCCACCACGTGGAAGAGGAGCTTGCTGTCGAGGAGCACCTTCTCGTCGTCATCCAGCGACTCGAGGTACTTCTCGAACTCCTTCCGATCCTGCGGCGTGACCTCCATCTCGTCGTAGGAGTCGTAGAAGTCCTTGAGATGCGTCAGCTCGTCCATGCGGCGGGTCAAGGTCTCGTTGCGAACCATGGTCAGGGTGGGCGGGATCGCCTCCTTCTCCTCTTTCTGCCGGGGCTTCTCGATTTCGGGGTTCTTGGTATCGAGCTCGTAGACCCGGAGATCCCGGACGGCGACGTCGGTGTGATCCGTCGAGTAGAACCACCCTCGCCAGAACCAGTCGAGGTCGATGCCCGAGGCGTCCTCCATGGTCCGGAAGAAATCCGCCGGCATGGGACGCTTGAACATCCAGCGTCGCGCGTACTCGCGGAACGCAAAGTCGAAGAGCTCGCGACCGAGCACCGTTTCGCGAAGGACGTTGAGGGCGGTGGCCGGCTTGGTGTAACCGTTGTTCCCGAACTGGAGAAGCGACTCCGAGTTCGTCATCACCGGCACCTGGCGGTCGCTCATCATGTAGGACGCGATGTCCTCGGGACGCCCCCGCCGCGACGGATAGTCCTCCTGCCACTCCTGCTCGGCCAGGAACTGGACGAATGAGTTGATCCCCTCGTCCATCCAGGTCCACTGGCGCTCGTCCGAGTTCACGATCATGGGGAAGTAGTTGTGCCCCACCTCGTGAATGATGACCGAGATGAGCCCGAACTTCGTCCGCTGCGAGTAGGTCCCGTCCTCCTCCGGGCGGGGACCGTTGAAGCAGATCATCGGATACTCCATGCCGCCCACCGGTCCGTTCACCGACTGCGCCACGGGGTAGGGATAGTCGAAGGTGTAGCGGGAGTAGACGTCGAGGGTATGGGCCACCACCCGGGTGGAGAGCCGACTCCACAGGGGCTCCCCCTCGTGGGGATAGAACGACATGCAGAGGACTCGCTGCCCTCCGACCTCGTGCCCCATGGCGTCCCAGATGAACTTCCTCGAGGAGGCGAAGGCGAAGTCCCGGACGTTCTCGGCCCGGAAGTGCCAGGTACGGGTTCCCGTCGCCCCCTCCTCCTCGTTCTGCAGCGCCTCCTCCGGCGTCACCACGAACACGGGATCCGCCGCGGAGGCGGCGGCCTCGTACCGATGGAGCTGCTCCTGGGTGAGGATCTCGTGCGGATTCTGGAGCACGCCGGAGGCCGCCACCACGTGATCCTCCGGAACCGTGATGCGCACGTCGTAGTCCCCGAGCTCGAGGGTGAACTCGCCGCTCCCGATGTACTGCTTGTGTTGCCAGCCCGTGGCATCGGTGTAGGCGGCCAGGCGCGGGAACCACTGGGCCACCTCGTAGATGGCGCCCCCCTTCTCGAAGGGCTCGTAGCCGGTCCGCCCGCGCACGAGCTTCGAGTTGTTCATGGGATAGGACCACGCCACCTGGAAGGTGACGCTCTCGCCGGGCGGGAGGGCATCGGGAAGGTCGATCCGCATCATGGTCTTGACCACGGTGTGGGGAAGAGGCCGACCCTGGACATCCTTGACCGCCTGAACGGTCATGCCCCCATCAAAGGACAGACGGGCGAGAAGGCTCTTGAACGACCGGAACGAGAGCTTGTCGAGCTCCGGAGCCGTGGAGGTGAGGACGGCATCCGAGTCGCGCGCAAAGAGATTGGCGTCGAGCTGGAGCCACAGATAGGACAGGCGATCCGGGGAAAGGTTGTGGTACCGGATGGTCTCGTTGCCCACGATCTCGTGGGTCTCTTCCACGAGGGCCACGTCGATGGTGTAGTCGGCCCGCTGCTGCCAGTAGCCCGGTCCGGGTGCCCCCGAGGCGGTCCGGGAGTCGTTGGGGGTGGGGAGAATCTCCTCGAGCTGGCGGAACCTGTCCGGGTACCTCTCACGATCCGCGGACTGCGCGACGGCGCGGGACGAGAGGAGAAGCCCGGGCAAGAGGACCATCAAGAGAGACAGGCAAGAGCCGCTCCCGGGAAAACCGATTCTCTGCCGATCCTGCCACCGGCTGAGCATGGAACCCTCCTGTCCTGACCAGGGCGCGGGACGGAACCGGTGAGCGCTCGCGGACGGACCGGCGAATCAGGCCTCGGTGGGAGCCCCGTCCCCGTCCTTGACCTCTTCGGACGGTGCTGCCGGAGCCTTCGGCTTTTCCGGAGCTGCAGCCCCGCCTGCCTTGGGCGCATCTGCCGCCTTGGGCGCATCTGCCGCCTTGGCAGCATCTCCGGCCTTGGTCGCTGCCGCCTGGTCCGCCTTGGCCTTCTGGGCCTGGGCCTTTTCGGCTGCCGCCGCCTTGGCCTCTTCCTCGGCCTTCCTGCGTGCGGCCTCCTCGGCCCTCCGACGCGTCGCGTCCTTTTCCTGAGCCTTGCGCTTCTTTCTCTCCGCCTGACGCTCCTTGATCGCCTTTTCCTCGGCCTCGGCCTCGGCTTGACGGGCGGCCGCGTTCTGCACGACGGTCTTCTTGCTGCGGTTGGCCGCCCTCGACACGATCTCGGACGTGTCCCCGAAGCTCTTCTGGAACTTCTCGACGCGTCCCGCGGTGTCCACGAACTTCTGCTTGCCCGTGTAGAAGGGGTGCGACGCGCTGGAGATCTCGACGTAGTAGACGGGATACTCCTTGCCGTCCTCCCACTTGACCTTCTCCGTGGTCCGGATGGTCGAGCGGGTCAGGAACGCGAAGTCTGCCGCGCGGTCCATGAAGACCACGGGACGATAGTCGGGATGAATGTCCTTCTTCATCGATAAACCTCCAAACAGACCCCGAATCGAGCGGGGAGAAACCAAGAAGTTACCTGCCGGACGGGCTCGAATCAAGCCCTGACCCGGCCCTCCGGCAGTTCAAGGCCCTCCGGTCCCTGCCCCCCCTGCAAGCCCGTCCCTGCCCGCGGCGCGGGGGGAGCCTCTGCCCATCGGGGGTCCCGTCGATCCGGTCCCCCTCGGACCGGTCCCGGGTCCCGGCCCGTCCTCGACCTCCGCGGCCCGGGGAGCTACAAAGCTGGCCGGCCTCCCGCGACCCGACTCGATCCCGGTCCTGACCATGTCCACACGAAAAGAGCTCCGCGCCCTGGTCCTCCTCTCCACTCCGGTGGTGATCACCCAGGTCGGCCAGATGCTCCTCGGCGTCGTCGACACCATGATGGTGGGATGGCTCGGGGTCACCGATCTTGCTGCCGCCGCCCTCGGGCACGTGTGGGTCATGGGCACGCTCATCGGAGCCATGGGGATCGTCTTCGGCATCGACCCCCTCGTGAGCCAGGCCCACGGCGAGGGGAACGACGAGAAGTTCACCCGCGGACTGCGAGACGGCATGGTCATCGCGATGCTCACCAGCATCCCGGTGGCCGTCCTCTGGCTTTACACCGAGGAGATTCTCGTCCTGCTGGGACAGGCTCCCCACCTCGCTCGCATGGCAAGGGAGTACGTGATCGTCCAGATCCCCGGCATCCCGGCCTTCCTGCTCTTCACCGCTCTCCGCCAGGGGCTCCAGGCTCGCGGCATCGTGGCCCCCGCGATGTGGATCATGCTGGTGGCCAACGGCATCAACGCGCTCCTGAACCAGGCTCTCATCTTCGGCAAGATGGGCTTCCCCGCCCTCGGCCTTCAAGGGGCGGGCCTGGCCACCACCGGAACGCGCTACTTTCTCCTGATCGCGCTCATCGGATGGATCCTGGCCTTCCGGCTCCTTCCCCGGCCCCAGGGGTCTCCGGGATGGATCCACCCGCGGGGGCTGCTCACCGTCCTCGGCTACGGCCTTCCCGTCTCCATCCAGCTCTCCCTCGAGCTGTGGGCCTTCCAGGTGGCGACGCTCCTTGCGGGCAAGCTCGGTGAGGTGCAGCTCGCCAGCCACACCATCGTGCTCAACATGGCCTCGCTCTCCTTCATGGTTCCCCTCGGCATCGCCATCGGCGCGGTGACGCGCGTGGGCAACCTCATCGGCGCTCGCAATCCCGAGGGGGCCCGGCGCGCCGCCTGGGTCGCTCTCGGGCTCGGAGGGGCGGTCATGCTCGGCTCGGCCACGGTCTTCGTGGTCTTCCGGGATCGGCTCCCGCGCTTCTACACGGACAGCGCCCCCGCCCTCGGCCTCGCGGCCTCGATCCTCCCCGTGGCGGCGGCCTTCCAGATCTTCGACGGGGTCCAGGTGGTGGGGGGCGGCATCCTCCGCGGAATGGGGCGGACGCTTCCCGCGGCGGTGTTCAACCTCGTGGGTTACTACCTGCTCGCCCTGCCGCTGGCCTACGTGCTGGGTCTCCACACGGGACTGGGCCTGCGGGGGATCTGGTGGGGCCTCGTGCTCGGGCTCTTCGCGGTATCGCTGATGCTCGTCCTCTGGATCGCGCGCCGCGGGCCGGGGACAGCGGTGTGCCCGAGCCGGCACTCCCGCCCTTGACGCTTCCGGTCACGGCCCCGAGAATGATCCCCTGCGCGAGGGTGGCGGAATTGGCAGACGCGCTGGATTTAGGATCCAGTGGGGTAACCCGTGGGGGTTCGAGTCCCCCCCTTCGCACTGGTTTGGCGTGGTCACGGCCGGAGGTTCAGCTCCGGGCAAATGTCTCCAGCACCGACCGGATCGCTTCCCGATCGACAGGCTTGGTCAGACAGCCGTCGATACCCGGCATGAGCATGTCCAGCTCAGTCTTCCAGAGCCGCCATCTCCCGCAGGTCCGCCTTCATGGTCCGGAAGACTTCCCTCGTCGCCGGATCGAGAGACCTCGGCTGGAGCGGAAAGTCGTGAGTGGGATCGAAGGTGTCGTCGTGGAAGAGGAGCTCGCCGTCCGTGTAGAGGAGGGTGAACGTCCCCGGGCCCACCCGACGGGTGAGACGCCGCCGATCGAGGTCGCGCCGGGGCAACCCTCCGGGCCCGTTGGGCATCCAGTACTCGCAGTAGATCGAGCGACGGGCGCCCGGGCTCGACGGATCGACGAGGCACGCGGCAAAGCTCACCGAATCGTGGTCGTAGCCCCGTGGGAACATCTCCAGGGCATCGATCCCCGCCAGCTCGCTCAGGGTGGCCAGGAAATCGGTGCCCTGCACCAGTGCCGCACACTCCTTGCCCCTCGACCCGAGAGGTACCAACGGCCCCGCCACCACCAGCGGCACGTTCACGCCTCCGTCGTAGACCGAGGCCTTCACCCGGTGCCGCCTCTGATCGGGAGCGATGGTGGTCTGGGGGGTGCCGTTGTCGGACAGGTAGATGACGTAGGTCGCGGTGAGATCGATGCTGTCGAGCAGCCCTTCCATCTTCGTGTCGAGAGCCACGATCGAGGCCTCGAACTTGCGCCGGGGGCTGCTCTGCTCGTCGACCTCGTAGCCCGGAGGAAGGAGATGGGCGGGTGGGACGTGGACGGGGAGGTGCGCCACATTGGTGGCGATCCAGGCGAGCTTGGGCCCCTTGGTTGCGGTCCACCAGGCGGCGGCCGCGTCGAGGATGGCGTCGGTGCTGTACTCGGTCTCGGTCGACTCCACCCCGTCGTCGATGCGCGGCCACGAATAGTAGTCACCCTGCACCCCGAAGAGGTTGCCGGCCAGAAAGCGATCGAAGCCGTGGAGCCGGGGAGACTCCACGACGGGCGCTCCCTGATGCGCATTGGAGAGGTGCCACTTGCCGAAGGCGGCGGAGGTATAGCCCTTGCCGCTCGCGCGCAGGACCTCGGGTAGCGACACGAGAGAGAGCGGCGCCGGGGGATTCTCCTCCTCGGGGCGTCGACCCGCCGGAAGCACCACGTCGCCCATGCCGCTTCTTCCGCTGTAGCGTCCGAAGAGGAGCGTGTAGCGACTGGGTGAGCAGACCGGGTTCACGAAGGCGCGGGTGAAGGTGACCCCCTCGCTCCGCAGCCGGTCCAGAGTGGGGGTGGGGACGGAAGGGTCGACATCGCGCCAGCCCACGTCGTCGGCCAGGATCACGAGGAAGCTCGGCGGCGTGCCCCCCATCTCGGCGGGACGCGGCCGGTCGGCGGGCGCCGCGCCGAGGGTCAGGAGCGCAAGGGCAAGAGCGGCGACGATCCGTCTTCGGGCCACGGCGTTGGATTCTCCTCCTGGTCATCGGCCTCCCCTGGATCCTGCGTCCATCATAGACGAGCGACGCCGATGTCGCGAGCCCTACTTCCTCCCCCGCTCTCCCTGCTCCCAGGCCTCGGAGAGCCCGAAGGTGCGCATCTGATCCCCGAGGTCCGTTGCATCGATGAGGGCCTGCACCTCGCTTCTCTTCTGCCGCGACCAGTCGACATCCATGTTCGCGAACGCCCACGTCACGGCCGCCGCCACCGCCGCGTTCTGGCGCAGGGTGCGGAAGTCGATCCTGTCGAAGGTGTCCGAGGCGGCGTGATAATGCGGGCCGTAGTTGGCCGACTCCTGGCTGGCCACCAGGTTGCCGATCCCCTCCATCATGAAGTCGTAGTTGTCCGTGCCCACGATGGGAATGTCGAGGTTGAGGAACGGCCCCAGGCCCGCCACGGGAGCGAGGGCCTGCTCGATCGCCGTCAGCACCACGGGACGACCGCCGGTGAAGAAGCCGTCGATCCTTCCGCTCCCGATGTCATAGGAGGAAGCCATGACGTGGCGGTCGAGCTCGTCCGCATGCGACTTGACGTAGCCCCAGGAGCCGTAGAGCCCCTGCTCCTCGCCGTTCCAGAGGGCAAAGCGGATGGTGCGGCGGGGAGCCACACCGAGGGCCTTCATCTGACGCGCGACATCGATCACCAGCGCGACATTGCATCCGTTGTCGAGGGCTCCGGTGCCGAGGCCCCAGGAGTCGAGGTGAGCGCCGATGACCACGTATTCCTCGGGACGGGCCGTCCCCTTGATCTCACCGATGACGTTGAAGCTCTCGTAGGTCCCTCCCGCCTCGATGTCGAGGGTGACGGAGAGCACGATCTCGCGGCCCGCCCGGAGCAGCCGCAGCGCCCGCATGGCCGGACCTCTCTCCAGGATGAAGAGAGGATGGCGGTTCTTCGGCCCCAGGGAGGCATTGTGGCGGTAGAGGGCGCCGTTGCCCCGCGAGCCCACGGTGGCGATGCCGGCGGCTCCGGCGGCGAAGGCACGACTCTCGAAGGCGGCAGCTTCGGTGTACTCGCGGAAGAGTCCGGGAACGTCCTCGAGCTCGTCGGTCTCGATGAGGATGAACGCTCCCTTCGCACTCGCGCCCAGCCTCTCGAAGTCGCCCTCGGTGCCCCGGCCACCATCGACGAGTGGCGCCGTGATCCCGGCCTCGGGAGTTCCCACGGAGTAGGGCTGCGCCGCCACCGCGGCCGGGAAGGTGACCGAGCCATCCCGCGTGCGGATCTCCGCATTCGCCCCGCGCTCGAGCCACAGGGCGGGCATGGCAAACGCTTCCTTTCTGGCCTCGATCCCCGCGGCCCGGAATCGCTCCAGCCCCCACTCCACGGAGGCCAGGTTGGCCGCGGACCCCGTGGGGCGCCCTCCGATCTCGTCGCAGAGGGACCGCGCGTCCTCCTGGATCGGCGTGTCGGACAGAAGCCGCGCCACCAGCCGGTGAACGGTGTCGTCGGCGAGAGCGGGGAAGGCGAGGAGGATAAGCAGCAGGACGGGGACGGTGGCTCGGACAGATACGGGGACGCAGGCGGTTCCGGTTGCGGCCACGGATACGGGTCCGGAGACGGGTCCAGTTCCGGCTCCGGGATCGGTTCCGTTCAATACGTCAGCGTCATTCCTTGCAGCAGGCATGGCCCTACCTCTCCTCGCAGATCCCTCTCCTCGTTTCCCCACTGCAGCGGCAATCGCTTCGATTGTCGCTCCTTCTCCTCCTCTGTGTCCTCCCTCTTCCCTCTGTGTCCTCTGTGTCAAGAAGAGCCCCTCGCCCACGACTCTGCCAACTTCCACCGCTCATCACGCGGCTACGCATGCGCCTCGTACCAGTTCTTTCCCGTGGCCACATCGACCACGATGGGTACCGACAGCTCGAATGCCCCCTCCATCTCCTCCTTGACCGCCGTCGTGACCCGGTCGACCTCGGCCTCGGGCACGTCGAGAACGAGCTCGTCGTGCACCTGGAGAATCATGCGGGCTCCGACTCTTTCCTGGGCCAGGCGACGGTCGAGCCGGATCATGGCCTTCTTGATGAGGTCGGCGGCCGAGCCCTGGATGGGAGTGTTCACGGCCATGTTCTCGGCATTGGAACGCACCCGGCCGTCGGAGGAGTGAATCTCGGGGATGGGCCTCTGCCGACCGAGGAGAGTCCTCACCAGGCCCGTCTCTCTTGCCTCCTCGAGACACCTCTCGAGATGGATCTTGATGCCGGGGAAGCTCCGGAAGTAAGCATCGATGAAGGCCTGCGCCTCGAGCACCGTGATCCCGGTGTCGGCGGCGAGCCGGTGGGGACCCATGCCGTACATGAGGCCGAAGTTCACCGCCTTGGCCTTCGAACGCATCTCCAGGTCCACGCTCGCCGGATCGACCCCGAAGATGGTGGCCGCAGTCGCGCGGTGAACGTCCTCGCCCGCGGCAAAGCACCTCTTCAGCTCCTCATCCCCCGAGAGGTGGGCCATGATCCGGAGCTCGATCTGGCTGTAGTCCGCCGACAGCAGCAGCCTTCCCTCCTCGCCCGGCAGGAAGGCCTTGCGGATCTCCCGCCCGAGAGCCGTCCGGATGGGGATGTTCTGGAGGTTGGGGTCGCTGGAGGAGAGCCGACCCGTGGCCGCCACCGCCTGGTTGTAGGAGGTGTGGAGCCTGCCCGTCTTCGGGTTGACGAGAGCGGGAAGGGCGTCGACGTAGGTTCCCTTGAGCTTGGAGATCGATCGGTGCTCGAGGACCTTGCCCACTGCGGGGTGATCGGCGAAGCGGTCGAGGGTGCGGGAGTCGGTGGAGTAACCCGTCTTGGTCTTCCGGGGCTTTCTGTTCTTCCCGTCGCGGTGGATCTCGAGCCGGTCGAAGAGCACCTCGCCGAGCTGCTTCGGGGAGGCAATGTTGAATTCCTCGCCGCAGATCTCCCAGATCTCCTTCTCGAGGGTCGCGAGCTTCTCGCCCATGCTCCCGGACATTCCCGCCAGGAGATCCACGTCGAGCCGGACTCCCGTCCTCTCCATCCCCGCCAGGATCTCGATGAGGGGAACCTCGATCGTGTCGAAGAGCTCCCCCAGGCCCATCTCGAGGATCCGCGGTCGAAAGGCCTGCTCGAGCCGCAGGGTGAGGTCGGCATCCTCGCAGGCGTATTCCCCCACCCTCTCCACGCTCACGTCGGCCATGGAGATCTGATCCTTGCCCTTGCCGATGAGGTCCTGGATGGGGATGGGGCCATAGCCGAGGAAACGCCGGGCCAGGACGTCGAGATTGTGCAGACGGAGACCGGGGTCGAGGAGATAGCTCGCGATCATGGTGTCGAAGTCCACGCCGCGGACCTGGATGCCCGCCGACGAGAGGGCCAGCAGGTCGTACTTGACGTTCTGTCCCGACTTGCCGATGTCGGGATTCTCGAGCACGGGCCTCAGCCTCTCGAGGATCTGCTCGCGCTCGAGGCCGGGAAGATCGCCCGACCGCCCGAGAAGGGGCGGATCGGCGTTGAGCGGCACGTAGTAGGCCTCGCGTGGCTCGAAGGCGAACGAGAGCCCCACCAGCTCCGAGCGCAGGGGATCGAGCCCCGTGGTCTCGGTGTCGAAGACGAATCTCCGGGACGAGCTCAGGCGTTCGAGGAGGTCCTCGAGCTCCTCTCTGCTCTTCACGACGTGCCAGCCATGCTCGTCGGTATCGGCCCGGAGCTCGATCTTCTCGACGAGACTGTGAAACTCGAGCCGGGTGTAGATCTCGTTGAGGGCATTCTGGTCCGGCTCGCGCCGGAAGAGGTCGGCGACGTCGAGCTCGAGAGGAACGTCGGTGCGCACGGTCACCAGGTCCCGGGACAGTCGCGCGGTGTCCGCGTGGTCGAGAAGGCTCTGCCGGGTCGACTTCGCCTTGAGTGTCTCGGCTCCGGCCAGGACCCCCTCCAGGTCACCCAGCTCCTGGACGAGCTTGCAGGCGGTCTTGGGACCGATGCCGGGAACACCGGGCACGTTGTCGGAGCTGTCGCCCATGAGCGCCAGGAGATCGATGATCCTCTCCGGCGGCACCCCGAACTTCTGCTCCACCTCGGCCGGCCCCAGAATCTCGACCTCGCTCCCCTGCCGACCGGGCTGATAGAGCTTGATCGAGGGCGTGACGAGCTGGGCGAAATCCTTGTCCCCGGAGACGATGAAGCACTGCTTGCCCTGCTCCTCGACGCGCCGGGCCAGGGTCGCGATGACGTCGTCGGCCTCGTAGCCCGCGACCTCGAGCCGGGGGATGGACCAGGCATCGACCACCTCGAGGATGGTGGGGATCTGCTCCACCAGAGCCTCGTCCATCTTCTGGCGGGTGGCCTTGTACTCGCCGAACACCTCGTGACGGAAGGTGGGCCCCTTGGCGTCGAAGACCACCGCGAGCGCATCCGGCTTCTCGGTGTCGATGAGGCGGCGCAGGGACTGGACGAAGCCGAACACCGCCCCCGTCTGCCGACCCTGGGAATCGGTGAGGGGGTTACGGATGAAGGCAAAGTGGGAACGGTAGGCCAGTGCCGTCCCGTCCACGAGGAACACCCGCTCTTTCTTGCTCGCGCACATGCCGGAAGCATGGCGCGCGCCGCGAGGGGAAGTCAACCCCCGCGCGGAAGGTGAAAGGGGTCCGGGCCCCTTTCAGACGCCGGCGTCGTCCCAGGAGCGCAGGACGGACAGGACGACGGTGGTGATGCGGTCCACCACCGCGTCGAGGTAGAGGCGGCTCCGGGCCCCGTCCAGCGGAGGCCGCCCGCTCGCGGATCCCGTGACGGTCATGGCCGACGGAAGGGGATGGGCGGTGGTGCCGGCCGGCAGGGGTCGCGCCATGCCCTCGCGGAAGAGATCCTCGCGCACCAGATTGTGCGAGAGCGCCTGGACGAGAGCACTCTCGTCGGCACCGGCGTGCCCCCCGTGCTCGGAGAAGAATTCCTGGCTGACGTCGGCGCAGCAGGTCCACCAGTCGACGACCAGGGTCCTGACCTTCATGCGCGAGGTCAGCTCGAGGGTCAGCCGGTCCAGGCTCTGGCGATTGGATGGCTGTCCGTTGAGGACGACGATGTTCTCGAAGCCCTCGTCGGCGAGCGCGAAGAGGACCTCGGACACGTAGGCCGAAAACGCTTCCTCGCCGATCTGGATGCTTCCGGGGAAGAGACCGTAGGCGCTGCGTACCCCGTACGGGATGGCCGGGGCCACGAGCCCCCCCAGCCGCTCGGCCACACGGGTGGCGAGACCGGTGGCGATCCCCGTGTCGGCGCCGTTGTTGATGACGCCGTGGGCCTCCATCGACCCCACCGGCAGGAAGACCACGTCGACCTCGCCCGCGACGAGGCCGTCGATCTCCATCCAGTTCAGATCGGCCAGATTCCGGTTGAGGGCGGAAAGGGGCTCGTCGGAGCCGGCGGCCTCGAGCAGAGGAGGATCGGGGCTGGCCTTGGGATGGGCAAGAATATCGTCGGACTCGCGACCGGCCAGGCCAGCGAGCATTCCCAGGACGAACAGCAAGAGACCGAGCCGGATTCCCGGCACACCTGGCTTCCCGTTCATGGTGACCTCCTCGGTGCGCTCACCCCAAAAGGGGAGCGTCACGGAGATCCCATCGGCCCCTGCCCCCCCCGGAGTTGAGGATTACTCCTCGTCCCCGAGGCGTTTGGGGAAGGCGTGGAGGTTCTCCTCCCCGATGGTGAGGGTCCACTTGAGGGCCTGGCGACCGAGCTGCTCCACCCCGTCGCGCCCCCCGAAGAGGTCCCGCAGCATGTCGGCGGCGAGGATGTCCACGTTCCCCATGACGAAGGGGTGGCGCTTGACCCGGTCCAGGAACTCCTGGAACTTGGCCTTGGTGGCGGGATCGGCCCCCTTCACCAGGTAGTAGGTGAGCACGTAGGACTGGGCCGCGAAGCGCTTGAAGTCTCCCCGCTCGATGACCTCGAAGAGGTCGTCGGTGATGAGCTGGTTCCAGGTGAAGAGCTTGCCCTGGTCGTTCAGCTTCTCCGCGAAGTCGATCTGGGCGCGGTCGGCGACCCCCACCCGGAGGTCCGTGCCGTCCCAGAAGCTGCCGGTGAAGTAGCCGGCGATCCCCTCCGAGAACCAGGACGGAAGGCCGTTCCCCACGCTGTTGAAGTAGTACTGCCAGATTCCGAGGCCGACCACGAAGCGCCGGGAGAACTCGAGGTTGTTCCCGCTCCAGCTCGCGAGCAGGTTCTTGCGGGCGTTGTAGAAGCCGTCGAGCCCGACGTTGTTCTCCATGCGGTTGTTCCGGCACCAGTCGCTGTACTCCTCCTCGCTGGCGAAGATGTACACCGGCATGCGCTGGGGAGCCGACTTCTTCTTGCCCCGGATGTCCACGTCGGTGGGCTCACGCCCCACGACCTTGAGGTACTCGACGAAGGCCTTTTCCATGATGGCCGCGATCTCGTCACAGTACTCCTCGTTGATGTTGGTCCTGATGAGGTAGTGCGGGGTCAGGGCCTCCCAGGCCGTGGACCAGTCGGTGCGGAGGGCAAGCATCTCCTCCTTCTTCTTCCATTCCCCCTGGTAGCGATCATAGCCGCGGGCCAGCATGGTCCGGTCGTCGAGGGTGACCCAGCGGTTCTTGTACTTCACGTACCCCTTGTCCAGGAGCTCCTTCTCCTCGGGGGTCACCCAGACATCGTCGTGAAGGACGAATCCCAGGCGGATCTTCTGCATCTCCTCGGGCGAGCGCCACTGGCCCTCGTGAAGGACGTAGCCCTTGGCCCGCAGGGCGTCCTCCTCCCGGCCCGCGAGGAGCACGTCGGCCTCGGCGGCATCGATCCACTTGCCGTCGACCTTCTTCTGACCGTTGGCCTCCCGCGCCCCCGCGTGGTCGGGGTCAAGGCGCAGGACCTCGTTCAGGAGCTCCTTGGCCTCCCGCCGCAGCCCCTGACGCTCGGCCCACCGCATGAGCTGGAATCGCCCGTCGGCGTCCCCCTCCCGGAGGGCATTCTTCCTCTCCTCGAGCTCCTGGGCGTCGGTCTTCTTCCTCTCGATGGAGGCGATCTCCGAGCGCGGGAACGACTGGGTTCCGAAGCGCATCTTGAGCTTCACCTCGAGGGAGCTCTCCTCGATGATCTCCCCCTCGAGCTTTCGACCGTCCTTGAGCTTGACGATGTCGGCCCTCGCCACGGCGACCAGGACGAGAGCCGATGCGACGACGACGAGAATCCGCGTGAGCGAGCGGGACAAGACCATGGACATCTTCTTGGCTCCTCGAAAAGAGGCATCGGACGGGTGGATCCGAGGCCGACGGGGCACCCCTTCATGGTAGTCGCTGGCCCCGCGGGATGAAAGGTGTGGGTGCCGCCACGAGACACGTCGTGAGGCCCTTTCCAGGCCTCTACCACCGTTGACAGGGCCCTCACGAGGTGTATAACTCCGGCACGGCGGATGGTCGGTTTCCTGAGGCGGAGAGACCCACCCCCGCGACTGCATCGCCTCGTCGTATTTCTTTCTACACCAGCCCATGAGTGCCCCTCGATCGCCCGGGGCGCAGGCCCTGGAATCTCGTTCGCCATTGCCCTAGCGGAGAGAAGTCAGTTGTCCACGCAAGCCACCGTGGAGGACGTCGGCCCCTGCCGGAGAAAGCTCCGGATCACCGTACCGTCGTCCCAGATCAGCCAGGAAGTCGAAAAGAGCTATCGTGAGCTCCTCGCCCAGGTCCGTCTTCCGGGATTCCGGCAGGGCCACGTGCCGCGCCGCGTCCTCGAGCGTCGCTTCGGGGACGAGATCTGGAAGGAGGTCAAGCAGTCGATCATCAGCACCTCCTTCCATGAGACCCTCCAGAGCGAATCCCTCGAGCCCATCGGCGACCCCGAGATCGACTACGAGGGCATCCAGATCGACCCCGCGGTTGATCTGACGTACGAGGTCACCATCGAGATCAAGCCGGACGTCCGGCTCGATGGCTACAAGGGAATGAACATCCATCGGCCTGCGGTGGAGGCCACCGCCGAGGAGGTGCAGGAGGCCCTGCAGGGCCTCGCCCGGAGCCGCTCCGTCCTGGAGCCGCATACCGGCCCCTCGGAGCTGAGCAGCGTCCTCATAGCCGACCTCGAGCTGGTCCAGAACGACGAGGTCATCGAGACGAGAGAAGATGTCTCCCTGCAACCCGAGCGCGGGCACATCCTCGGGGTGCCCTCTCCCTCCCTTCCCGATGCCCTGATCGGACTCGAGAAGGGAGCCCACGTCGAGCTCGAGCTCGACCTGTCCCAGGGCGGCAAGGCGACCGTGGTCGGCGAGGAGCCCCCCCCTCGGACGGTGGCCCGGGTCAAGGTCAAGGACGTCAAGACGGTGGTGACTCCCGAGATCGCCGATGCCTGGGCCAAGGAGCTCGACTTCGAGGATCTGGCCGACCTCACCGACAACGTTCGCAAGAGGCTGCTCCAGAAGAAGACCCGGGATACCGAGCTGTCCATCGAGGAGCAGCTCGTCGATCGGCTCCTCGAGCAGTGCCCGTTCGAGATGCCGCAGAAGGTCGTGGAGCAGGAGCTGGAGCGAGCCGTGGGACGCTACCGGATTCGCCTACAGATCGAAGGCATCCAGGACGAGAATGAGCTTGACTCACACGTGGCCGACTACCGGAGGCGAGCAGAAACGGAGGTCGTCAAGGACTTTCAGAAGGCCTTCCTCCTGGACAAGTTGGCTTCAATGGAGAAGATATACGTTACGGAGGACGAGATCGACCAGCAGATCTCCGCCATCGCGGCCGCTCACGGCAAGGGGCCCGACGAGGTCAAGGAACACTACGAGTCCCGTAACATGCTGCCTGACTTGAGAGCTCAGATCCGAGAAGCGAAGGCCCGGCGGTTCCTCCGCGAAAACGCGGAGATCCTGGAGGAGGCAACGGACAAGAAATGAAGAACTGGGTTCCGATTCCTTACGTGATCGAGAAGACCGGCCGAGGCGAGAGGCAGTACGACATCTACTCCCGTCTTCTCGAGGATCGCATCATTTTCATCGGGACGGCCATCGACGACACCGTGGCCAACGTGGTCATCGCCCAGCTCCTGTTTCTCCAGAAGGAGAATCGAAACCAGGACATCAACGTCTACGTCAACTCCCCCGGAGGACACGTGACGGCCGGGCTGGCCATCTACGACACCATGCAGTTCGTCCAGTGCGACGTGGCCACCTACTGCATCGGGCAGGCGGCCAGCATGGGAGCCGTGCTCCTGGCCGCCGGCACCAAGGGCAAGCGCTACGCCCTTCCCCACGCCCGCATCATGATCCATCAGCCCTGGGGCGGCGTGCAGGGAACAGCCTCCGACATCAGCATCCAGGCCGAGGAGATCCTCCGCCAGAAGAAGATCCTCAACGACATCCTCGTCCGGCACTCGGGCAAGACCCTGAAGCAGCTCGAGAAAGACACCGATCGCGACTACTTCATGAGCGCCAGCGACGCCAAGGAGTACGGCCTGGTGGACGACGTGGTGGACACGCTGAAGGAGACGGGTACTTGAGCAGTCGTCGGAAGGGGCGTGGCTCGAGCGAGAGCTGCTCGTTCTGCGGAAAGGTCCGGCAGAACCTCATCGGAGGTCCTCCCGGCATCTTCATCTGCGACGAGTGCGTGGAGCTGTGCAGCGCGATTCTCAACGACGAGATCCGCCGGCCCACCCGCCAGCCGACCGACCCCTCCCGGGGCTCCATGGTGGGCAAGTCGTTTCCCGCCCCCGGGGAGATCAAGAGCACCCTCGACGACTACGTCATCGCCCAGGACCGGGCCAAGAAGGTCCTGGCCGTTGCCGTGCACAACCACTACAAGAGGCTCTACTGCAACCTCGACGTCGGTGACGTGGAGATCGAGAAGTCCAACATCCTTCTCGTCGGCCCCACCGGCACCGGCAAGACCCTCCTCGCTCGCACCCTGGCCCGTCTTCTCGACGTGCCGTTTGCCATCGGGGACGCCACCACCCTCACCGAGGCCGGCTACGTGGGAGAGGACGTCGAGAACCTCCTCCTCAAGCTCCTCCAGAGCGCCAACTGGGACATCGAACGCGCCCAGCAGGGCATCATCTTCATCGACGAGATCGACAAGATCGGTCGCACCACCCAGAACGTCTCCATCACACGCGACGTCTCGGGCGAGGGCGTCCAGCAGGCTCTGCTCAAGATGCTCGAGGGAACCACGGCCAACGTGCCTCCCCAGGGAGGGCGAAAGCACCCCGAGCAGCAGTACATCCCCGTCGACACCTCGAACATCCTCTTCATCTGCGGAGGCACGTTCGTGGGCATCGAGGACATCGTGGCCCGCCGCATCGGCCGGCAGCTCATCGGCTTCAATCGCGACAAGGCACTCCGCGAAGAGCCCCACAAGCTGGCCGAGCTGCTGTCCCAGGTCGAGGTCAGCGACATCCTCGACTTCGGGCTCATTCCCGAGCTGGTGGGGCGCCTCCCGGTCATGACCACCCTCTCTCCCCTCGGAGAGGACGAGCTGGTGCGGATCATGATCGAGCCCCGCAACGCTCTCGTGAAGCAGTTCCAGAAGCACTTCGAGATGGAGGATTGCGAGATCGTGTTCGAGGAGCCGGCCCTCCGCGAGATCGCCCGGCTGGCCCTGGCCAAGCGCACCGGCGTCCGCGCCGTCCGGTCCATCGTCGAGGCCCTTCTCCTCGACATCCAGTTCGACCTGCCGTCGCGCAAGGACAAGCGCCGATTCGTCGTGACCCCGGAGTTCGTCCGGGGTGAAGCTCCTCTCCGGGAGGAGAAGATCACGGGCAAGATGCCCAAGCGCGAGTCGGCGTAGCAGCCCCCCGGGACGGGTCAGACAGACCCTGGTCCTCGATCCCTACTCCTCGATCCTCTCGGCGGGAGGCTCCACCTCTCGCTCGTCGACCACCGCCTCCAGGACGAGCTGGGAGGTCCAGTCGCCCCCGCGCAGCACGGTCAGCCGGGACGCCGCCCCGGGCTTGGTGTAGGCGACGAGCTGTCGGAGCCGATCGAAGCTCGGGATCTCGAACCCGTTGTAGGCCACGATGAGGTCCCCCGGCTCCAACCCCGCCTTGAAGGCTGGCGACCCGAGGACGACTCTTCCCACCAGGGCGCCCGCACGCGTCGGTGTGCGAGACGAGTCCTCCCACACTCCGAGCCGGGCCCGAGCCACCGTCCCGGTGGTGAGGATGTCGTGCAGGGCCCTCTGGACCACGTTGATGGGAAGGGCAAAGCCGAGGCCGATGGACGCACCCGTCGGCGAGTAGATCAGGGTGCTCAGACCGATCACCCGCCCGTCGAGATCGACGAGGGCTCCCCCGGAGTTTCCCCGGTTGATCGGAGCGTCGGTCTGGATGAGGTCATCGGGAGTGAGGAACCTCTCCACGATCCCTCGCCTCCCCACCGCACTCACGATCCCATGGGTGACCGTTCCCGCCAGACCCTCCGCGTTGCCGATGCAGAGCACCCACTGGCCGACGCGCACCGAGTCCGAGTCACCCAGGGTGGCCGCGGGAAGCCCGTGCTGGCCCAGGTCCAGGACGGCGATGTCGGCATCGACGTCCTGACCCACCACCCGTTTGACGGGGAGGACGTCACCGTTGTGGAGGGTGCAAACGATGCCGTGGCCCGCCTCCAGACCCAGGGAGACCACGTGGTAATTCGTCACCACCAGGCCACTCGGATCCACGATGATCCCCGATCCTCCGCCGTCGGAGCTCCCTTCGGGTCCGAGGCAGGCGATGGAGACGACCTTGGGCACCACGGCACGGGCCGCCTCCTCGAACGACCGGGACAGGAGGCGCAGCGGATCGCGCTCGGGGTCCATCCCTTGCTCGGTGGACGCATCATCGCGGGAACGAAAGGTGAAGACCCGATCCAGCCCGGCGCGGACTCCGACCCCGATCCCCATGCCCAGGAGAACGAGCACGATCCCCCACCAGGTCCGGCGCGCAGGGCCTCCCATGCCGTTTCAGCCCTCCTTTTCCCTTCTCACCCGCAACCCGCTGGCCACGGGCCTCGACGGCCCGGGCGAGGGGTCTCGCACGAGCCGATGGCCGTCACTTCTTCTCTTCGCGCGACCTCTTCTTCGTCTCGTTCTTTCGCGAGTCCTTGATCACGTCGGGGCCTCCTCGCCCGGTCTCGTATCCAAGATCCAGGACCATGGCCACCTTGACCCCCTGGCGCAGCACCTCGACCTCGAGCCGGCCGTCAGGAAAGCGCGCCAGAACCCTCGGGAACACCTCGAAGTCCCGGACGGGCTCCCCGCCGAGAGTCCAGAGGATGTCGAGGACTTTCAGGCCCGCTCGCGCCGCCGGCCCGTTGGCCACCACCTGGTCGACGAGCAACCCTCGCCCCTCCTCGAGACCCAGGTGTCCCGTGAGGGCATACGGCGCCTCCTCGAGGTTGATCCCCATCCAGCTCCCGAAGTCGGGAGGCGGCGGCTCCTTGAGCCCGCTCTTCTCCATCACGCGCGCCACCGCCCTCATGGTCTGGCCAATGGGAATGGCGAAGTGGATGCCCTCGACGCCGTAGGGAGAGCCATCGGTCTGCGGCCGGAACGACGCGGCGAGGATCCCCACGATGCATCCCCGTGAGTCGGCCAGGAGCCCGCCGATGTCCCCGGGATTGACCGGCGTCTGGATCTGGAGGAGGTCTCCCAGGGGCAGATCCGCCTTTCCCTCGAGGCGTCTCTTCAGGCCGCTCACGACTCCCGTGGTGACGGAGCCGTGGAGACCGTAGGGGGCACCGACCGCCATCACGAACGCGCCAGGGCGCATCGTCTCCTCACAGCTCAGGGGCGGCTCTTCTTCCGAAGAAAAGCCGGGAATGGCCAGGACGCCGATCTGCAGCTCCGCGTCGGAACCGACGACCACCGCCCGATAGGTCGTCTCATCGCCGGTCTGGACGAAGATCCAGGCGCCCCGGTCGTCGACCGCTTCGGCCGTGGTCACCACGATTCCCTTTGCATCGACGATGGTCCCCGAGTACCAGGCCCAGGTTGTGCCCTCTCCGGGTTTGCGCTTTTCAGGAGGCGGGACGACCTGCACGGCCACCGAGAAGCGGCGCATCCGGTCGGCGAGACGGACGAGCTCGGCGTCGAGAGCCTCGAGGGACTGGGCCCTTCCGACCGCGGCCAACGCCGGGAGGAGCAGCCCCAGGCAGACCACGGCCCGGGCGAGAAACGCCCGCGCCGCGCGCGGAACCGACCGCGGCCTAGTAGGGCTCGCCCCGAAGGCGGGCCGGAATCGCGATGGCCTTCTGGGACTCGATGAGCTCATACCGGGGTTTCACCGCCGGACCGTCGTGCGGGTTCACGTTCTCGGGAAGGGACGAAGACGGAGGCTGCCCCACTCGATACGCTGGGGGAGGGCCGAGCCCCACCGGAGAGAAGAGCCGCGAGGGAACGCTCCGCACGACCGGCCTCTCGTTGACACCACCCGCCCACGGAGACGAGACGGCGGGACCGGAAGCCTTGTTGGAGCCGACCAGCAGATCACCCGACGCGAGCAGCCCGAGGGTGAAGGCAAGACAAACGGCTGCAGCCAGACCGCGATTCGCGCGCACCATGCTCAGGGCACGGCGCCCGACCGACGCGGTCCTTGCCGTGCGATCCTGCCGGTGCGGAACGAGCCCCCGGCATCGGCCCCGGAGCTCGAGAAAGAACCGGCCGAATTCGGACTCGGGGAGGGCCGGGTCATACTGCCGCAGGGAACGCAGAGCGCGCGCCGTCTTCTCGGCCTCGTCCCGACACGGCGTGCAGGCTCCGAGGTGGGTGGACACGGTCTCCCGGGAAGGACCGGACAGGTCACGCCCCACGTAGAGCGGGAGGAGCTCTCGAATCTCGCGGCAGGGGACGCTCATGCTCCCCCTCCCCTCGCCGGAGAAGCGGCGCGCTCCCAGTGCTCCCGGAAGATCTTGCGAGCGCGGTGAAGCCGCCAGCGCACCGTGGAATGCGTGCACCGCATGATCTTGCCGATCTCCTTGCAGGCCAGACCGTGGACGTCGCGAAGAATGAGCACGGCACGGTACTTCGGAGGGATGACCTCGAAGGCCTCGTCGATGCGCCCCCTCAGCTCCCTTCGCTCGAGGGCGTCCAGAGACGGGCGCCGGTCGGCAAGAGAGGGCTCGATGTCGTCCAGCGCCACGGTCCGGGCCAGCGACTTGCGGCGGAGCTGGTCGATGCACAGGTTGGTGACGATGCGGTAGAGCCAGGTGTGGAAGGCCCGGGACAGATCGAAGCTGGCGCTGGCCTTGTAAACCCTCAGGAAGGAGTCCTGGGCGATGTCCCAGGCGTCTTCCTTGTTGCCCACCATCCCGTGCGCGATGGTGTACGCCTTACCCCAGTAGCGCTTGACCAGGACCCGGAACACCGAATCCTCTCCCTCCTGGAGGAGCCGGAGCAGCTCGTTGTCGGTGAGCTCATCCGGAGCGGCTGCAAGCGCCTTGTCTTCCAGGGGAATGGTCCCTCCTCGGGGCTGCGTTCTCGGGTTGCTTTGCCTCGCGGCGGCTCCGTCCATGTTAACCGATGCTCCTTGTCCGTCCAGGAGATTTGGCGCCCGCGTTTCCGGGGTTCATCGGGACCCGAGCTCGAGATCCAGCTGAAGCTCACGGCCCTTGCGCAGCACCACGAGGCGCACCCGCTCGCCCGGCTTCCGCGCTTGCACGAGGGCTCCCAGACGGTCCGTCGTGCCCGTGGATTCGCCGCCGAAGCTCAGGATGACGTCGGACGCCTTCAGGCCCGCACGAGCCGCGGGCGACCCGTCGGCCACCGCATCCACCAGGATCCCCCGGGAGCCCGAGATCCCGAGGACCTCGCGCGTGACCGAGTCCAGCTCCTGGATGGTGACCCCCATCCAGGCCTGGCCCTCCGGAGCGACCACGGCGTGGTCGTGCTCGGAGGCCTCGTGCGACTCCACTTCGGCCTCTTCGGCCTCCTCGGACTCGCCGACGGCCCCCAGGCGGAGGGCAATCACCCGATCCTCGCCATCACGACGCACCTTGAGCTTGACCCGGGTGCCGGCTCCTTTCCCGCGCACGGTCTCCACGAACTCCTCGAGACCACCCACGGACTCACCGTCGACCCCGAGGATGACGTCGCCTTCCTCGAGTCCGCCCTTCTCGGCGGCCGAGCCCTCGATGACCTCGGAGATGCCGATGCCATCGCCTTCCTCGGCAATCTGGACCCCGAGACGACCGGGCTTCTGCGCGCTCCCGCCTCGCGATCGCTCCTGACGAGGCTGGGCCTTCGGGGCAGCCGGAGGAGGCGGACCCGTCGGGGACGGACCCTCGACGGCCAGCGCTCCCTGGCCTCGCGAACCGAGTCGGGCCTCCAGCTTCTTGCTCTTGCCGCCCCGGAGGACCTCGAGAGCAACCACCGTCCCCGCTCCGTTCTCGACCACGAGGTCACGAAGGGTCGTGCTGTCCTCGACGGGAGAGCGGCCCAGGGCCACGATCCGGTCGCCGACCTGGACCCCGGCCTTCTCCGCCGGCGAGTCCGGGACGACCTGAACGATGCGCACGCCCTCACTCCCGTCCTCTTCCATCACGACTCCGAGATAGCCCTCGCCGCTTCCCGCGGGGCCTCCCGGCAAAGGATTCCGCTCGAGGCCTTGACGGAGCTCTTCGAGCCTCTGACGGAGCTGGTCCTGGTCGACCCGATCGGCCGTGGCTCGCCGACCCTGTGCGGCACGACGGTCGGCGTCGGCCCGCTTCTCGGCGGCCGCCTTCTCGGCCATCTCCCGCTTCTCGGCGGCCTTCTCGGCAGCAGCCATCTTCTTGGCCGCAGCCTTTTCCTTCAGGGCCGCCTTATCGGCCTTATCAGCCTTATCGGCCTTATCGGCCCTGTCGGTCTGTCCTTGCCTGGACCGAACCTGTCCTTCTTCGGCCAGGGCACGGATCTCGGCCCGAAGCTCCTCGAACCTCTGATCGATGATCCTGTGAACCTCCTCCAGGATCTCCTTCTTGAGCTTGTCGTCCTGCCCTCTTGCCGGCTGGGACTGGACCGGAACCGCCGTCACCAGAACCGCGATCAGCAACAAACCGCTCGTCACCAGGGTCTTTCCAAGCTTCATGACCTGACCTCCTCCTCGGAACCTCCGCCGCCAGGGCCGAAACCTGTGCCGGCCTCGAGTCTCTTTCTTCGACAGCAGCACCCCTCCGAAGAAAGGGGCACGGGAAGACATACGTTGCCCGGGGTGCATTGTTGGGGGGCGCACAGCCCGGGGATCGGGGCTCGACTCAGCCCCTCTGGAACGGCCCCCCTCGGGAACGCACCCCCTGGGGAACGCACGACTGTTCGGCCGACGTCCTCAGGCAGGACAGCCGAGGCTTCTCAGCTTCTCGTAGCGCTCGTCCATGAGGCGTGGGAGGGGGATTCCCTCGAGCTCATCGAGGGTCTCCAGGATCGCCGCCTTGAGCGAGGCCACCATCTCCCGGGTCGCCCGATGGGCCCCCCCGAGGGGCTCGGAGACGATCTTGTCCACGAACCCGAGCCCGGCCAGGTCCTGGCTGGTGAGCTTGAGGGCGGCGGCCGCGTCCTGGGCGTTGGCTCCGTCGCGCCACAGGATGGCAGCACAGCCCTCGGGCGTGATGACGGAGTAGTACGCGTTCTCGAGCATGAGGAGACGGTCACAGACCCCGATGCCGAGCGCGCCCCCGCTTCCCCCCTCGCCGGTCACGACGCTGACGATCCGGGTCCTGAGCCGGCTCATCTCCAGGATATTGGTGGCGATGGCGCTGGCCTGCCCGCGCTCTTCGGCTCCCACCCCGGGGTAGGCCCCAGGAGTATTGACGAGGGTGACCACCGGGATCCCGAACTTCTCGGCCAGCTTCATCTTGAGCAAGGCCTTGCGATACCCCTCGGGATGGGCCGAGCCGAAGTTGCACTCGAGTCGCTGGGTGGTGCCCCTGCCCTTCCTGTGCCCCACGAGGAGGAAGCGGCGGTTCTCGATGCGGGCCAGACCGGTGACCATGGCCTTGTCGTCGGCAAAGGCACGATCTCCATGGAGCTCGATGAAGTCGTCGAGCATCCCGTGGATGTAATCCGTTGTCAGGGGACGATCGGGGTGACGCGCCACCAGGACCCTCTGCCAGGGCGTCAGCCCGGCGTAGATGCTGGCGATGAGCTCGATGCGCCTCTTCTTGAGGGGCTCGATCTCCTGCTCGAGCTCCATGTTCGTGACGCCACGGAGATCCTCGAGCTCGTGGATCTTCTCGTCGAGCTCGAGGATCGGGCGCTCGAACTCGAGCACGTTGAGCCTCGTCTCGGACTTTCGGGTGTTCCCCTTTTCCATGGGTCGTCTTCTCGCACCGCGCCCCGGAAGAGCGGGCGGCCCTCCACCCTGCCACCGGGGGGCGGTCCGGTGGAGCCCTTGACGGTAGCACCCCCCCTCCCGGGGATCAAGATGAGCAGCCTCCCCCGATCCGGGCCCGACCCGGCCCTCGCGTTGACCGAAAGCTCGGCCCCATGCTAGAGTCCGCAGGTGCAATCCGAGGCGCGGGTTCCGGCCCTTTCTCCCCCTCTTGACGGCTCCCATGGCGCTCGAAGGTGCCCTGGACACCTCCCGCACGACCGGCGCCCCCTGACCTCGGTGCCACGCCCGCGAGCAGGCGGAGGGCAGGGCGGGACCCCTCGCCGAGAAAGCGCTCGGGACGGTGCTTCGACGCCACGTCCGGGTGTTGAACGCCAGAGGAGGGTAGCTCGTTGACCTGGAAGATCGAGGTGTCGTTCAAGCCCGAGCTCTCGGATCCCATCGGTAGCTCGGTCGGTGCAGAGCTGAGGGGACGCGGCTTCTCCTCCGTGGAGGACGTGCGCGTGGCCGAGGTCTACCTCCTCTCCGGCCCCCTCGACGCCAGCGACCTCTCCACCATCGGCAGCAGCCTTCTCGCCGATCCCGTGGTCCAGGAGTTCCGGACCACAGGGCCCGACGGAACCGTGCAAGAAGGCGCCTCCTCGGGCCCCCCGATGGGCGATGGCGAGCACGTGCTCGAGGTCTACCGGCACCCGGGGGTCATGGACCCTCACGAGATGAACATCCGCCGGGCCCTGCGCAACATGAGCCTCGAGCCCACCACCATCCGCACGGGACGTCAGTTCCGCATCAAGGGGCGGCTCGAGCCCGAACAGCTCCTCGAGCTGGGCAACAAGGTGCTCTCCAATCCGGTGATCGAGGAGCTCGAGATCGGCCCCCGACCCCCGATCGACGAGAAGCCGCCCTCGGCTCCCGACCATCCGCGGATCGAGATTGCTCTTTCGGCAGCCTCCGACGTCGACCTCGCCCGCATCTCGAAGGAGCATCGGCTCGCCCTCTCCACCACCGAGATGCAGTCCGTGCGCGACCACTTCCTCTCGCTGGGACGCGAACCCTCCGACATCGAGCTCCTCATGATCGCCCAGACCTGGTCGGAGCACTGCAAGCACAAGACCCTCGCCGGCCCGATCGATTTCATGGGGGTGCGCTACAAGAACCTCCTCGGCGAGACCATCATGAGCGCCACGCGCGCCATCGCCGCTCCCTGGTGTCTCTCGGTGTTCAAGGACAACGCCGGGGTCATCGCCCTCACCGAGGACCAGGCGGTCTGCTTCAAGGTCGAGACCCACAACCACCCCTCGGCCATCGAGCCGTACGGCGGAGCGGGAACGGGGATCGGCGGGGTGATTCGCGATGTGCTGGGCACCGGTCTCGGAGCCCGGCCCGTCCTCAACACCGACGTCTTCTGCTTCGCGCCGCCCGACACCCCCGACGAGGATCTGCCTCCGGGAACCCTCCACCCGCTCCAGGTCTTCCGCGGCGTCGTGGCCGGCGTCCGCGACTACGGCAACCGGATGGGGATTCCCACGGCCAGCGGAGCGATCCACTTCGACGTTCGCTACGCCGGGAACCCGCTCGTCTACTGCGGGACGGTGGGCATCCTGCCGCGCGACAAGGTCGACAAGGCCGCACGCGCGGGTGACCTCGTGGTCTCGGCGGGCGGAAGGACGGGCCGTGACGGGCTGGGAGGCGCAACCTTCTCGTCCCTCGAGCTGAGCGAGGAGTCCGAGTCCCTGTCGAGCGGGGCAGTGCAGATCGGCAACGCCATCGAGGAGAAGCGGCTCCTCGACGCGGTGCTCCAGGCCCGGGATCGTGACCTCTTCACCTGCATCACGGACTGCGGAGCCGGCGGGCTCTCGTCGGCGGTGGGCGAGATGGGCGAGCACCTCGGCTTTGACGTCGAGCTCGATCGGGTCCCCCTCAAGTACCCGGGCCTGTCCCCGACCGAGATCTGGTTGTCGGAGGCCCAGGAGCGGATGGTGATGGCAGTTCCCGGCGACAAGGTCGAGGAGCTGGCGGCGCTGTTCGCGTCCGAAGACGTCGAGATGACCGTGCTCGGCACCTTCACCGGGACCGGTCGCGCCCACCTCACCTACCGCGGAGAGACGGTGCTCGATCTCGACCTGAAGTTTCTTCACGACGGGCTCCCCCGGGTGGAGAAGAAGGCGACCTGGACCCCGCCCGCGATCCCCGACGAGCCGCCCACCTGCGTTCATTCGCCGGGCGAGGCCCTGCACCGGATCCTTGCCTGTCCCACCGTGGCCAGCAAGGAATGGGTGATCCGGCAATACGACCATCAGGTCCAGGGCATGTCGGTGATCAAGTCGCTGGTGGGCGAGCATCTCGACGGTCCGGGAGACGCCTGTGTGTTTGCCCCCGCCCCCCCGTCCCGGGTGGGAATTGCCGTGGGTTGCGGTCTCTACCCGGACTACGGAGACCTCGATCCCTATCGCATGGCCACCTGTGCCATCGACGAGGCCATCCGCAACGTGGTGGCGGTGGGTGCCGACCCGGCGCGCATCGCCCTCCTCGACAACTTCTCGTGGGGGAGCGCCGAGCGCCCCGAGGCGCTGGGGGCTCTCGTCCTCGCGGCCCGGGCCTGTGGAGATCTGTCCCGGGCGCTGGGAACTCCCTTCATCTCGGGAAAGGACAGCCTCAACAACGAGTACCGCTTCGGGGACCGCACGATCTCGATCCCTCACACCCTTCTCATCTCGTCGCTGGGCATCGTTCCCGAGGTCACCCGCTCGGTGACCATGGATCTCAAGGGCGTGGGCCACAATCTCTACCTCGCCGGAATGACCCGGGCCGAGATGGGTGGATCCACCCTGCGCAAGGTCCTGGGCGGTCGGGGCGGAACGGTGCCAGAGGTCGACCCGGAGGTGGCCCTCGGCACGTTCCGGACCGTTCACCGCGCCATCCAGGCCGGTCTCGTTCGCGCCTGTCACGACCTCTCCGAGGGAGGGCTGGCGGCGGCGGTGGCAGAGTCGGCCTTCGCGGGATGGATCGGGGCGCGGATCCAGATCGAGAGGATCCCGCGAGGCGGGGGTGCCGAGCTCTCGGAGGACGAGATCCTGTTCTCGGAGTCCTGCTCCCGGTTCCTGCTCGAGGTGCGACCGGACCGCTCGGGCGCCTTCGAGAGGATCTTCGCCGATCTGCCTCTGGCCAAGATCGGGGAGACGATCCAGGAGCCGTACTTCGTGGTCCACGACACGAGCGGCAGAGAAATCCTCAGAGAGGGACTCGCCGAGCTCAAGGAGTCCTGGCAAGCCCCGCTCCGCTTCGAGCTTCCCCGGAGCTTTGGCGACGGAACCACTTCCCTTCCGAGGAATCCGCGATGAGCGACAAGGTCCAGGTCCTGGTCCTCCGGGCGGCCGGAATCAACTGCGATCGAGAGACCGAAGAAGGCTTCCGGATGGCCGGCGCCGAGCCCTTCTCGGTGCACGTCAATCGCCTGAAGGCGGACGCCTCCCCCCTCGACCACGCGGACATCCTGGTCATTCCCGGAGGGTTCAGCTATGGCGACTCCATCGCGGCCGGCACGATCCTCGCCTCCGAGCTTCGCCACGGCCTGCGGGAGCCCCTCGCACGCTTCGTTGCCGGAGGCAAGCTCGTGCTCGGTATCTGCAACGGCTTCCAGACTCTCACCAAGGCGGGGCTGCTCCCCGGGTTCGAGCCCTTCGAGGATCCGCCCCGGGCCACCGTGACCTTCAACGAGAGCGATCGGTATGAGGACCGCTGGGTGGCCATGAGGGTCGAGAGCGGCCTCTGCCCCCTCTTTCCCGAGGGCCACATCCTCGAGATGCCGGTCGGCCACGGAGAGGGGCGCTTCGTGGCACACCGCGAGGTGATCGAGAGGCTCGAGGCGGCGGGGCAGATCGTGCTCCGCTACGTCGATCGCGAGGGGAAGACCACGGGATACCCCTGGAATCCCAACGGGTCGGTGGACCACATCGCGGGCATCTGCGATCCCACGGGGAGGATCGTCGGCCTCATGCCCCACCCGGACCGCCACCTCCATCCCTACAATCATCCACGCTGGACGCGCGACGGCCTGCAGGAGACTGCCGATGGCCTTGCCGTGTTCAGCCGTGCCGTTCGCTACGCCCGGGAGAGGAGGCAGGGAGGCACATCCCCGCCTCCGGGAAGCAAGGAAGGCGAGCCCACGGGGCTCAGGAAGGAAAGGGTAAGGACATGAATCACGCAATGACCGGCAGGATCGCCAGGGCAGTGGCCCTTTGCGGCATGCTCGCTCTGATCGGGTGCGGTGGCGACGGCGGAGAGAAGACCTCGGCCGCGGCGCGAAGCCTCTCCTCGGAAATGACGGTGGACGTGGGCTGGGTGACGGTCCCCCCCGGCAACTTCACCATGGGCTCCGACCGCTACGCGGAGAAGCTCGACAAGGAGAAGGTGATCAAGTCGGACGAGGCCTTCCAGATCATGAAGACTCCCGTCACCAACGCCATGTTCAAGAAGTGGCTCGACAAGCTTCCGGCCGCGGACAAGGAAAAGTACACCCCCAAGGAGGACCGGCTCGGACGCGGCGGCTGGAAGGACGGCTGGTACCCCATGGGTGAGGCTGACTGTCCGGTGACCAACATCGACTACCTCACGGCCAAGAAGTATGCCGAGGACAACGGCTGGGACCTGCCCACGTCGGCCGAGTGGGAGAAGGCGGCGCGCGGCATGAACGACAACCGCGACTACCCCTGGGGCTCCAGCATCGATCCCAAGAAGGCAAGCTACGGCGATCCCCGCGGCAAGCCGGCCAAGGTCACGGCCCATCCGGACAACGTGAGCCCGTTCGGCGCCCTCGAGATGTGCGGAAACGTGTGGGAGTGGACGAAGTCTCCCTTCGACCGGAACAACCCCGGACGCGAACGCATGATGGCGGGCGGCTCCTTCTCGGGCAGCGAGACGGAGGCCATGGTCCACAGTCGCAAGGCGGCAACGCCGGACGAGGTCGCCTTTGACAACGGATTCCGCTGCGTGAAGAAGGGCGGCTGACGGCGGCCATGCCCCGATCGCCCTTGAGCGGCGGCCGTTTCGGCCGGCGCGACTTCCTCTTCCTTCGTGCCATCGCGGTAGGGACCCCGGTTTCCCGGGGCCCCCCGCACAGATCCGTACGTGAAGCATTACCTCATACGGCTCCTGCCTCAGGTCAGACGCGGAGGCGGTCATGCGGATAGGGATGCAGAATGCG
>Ga0326597_10001397_pt1 | contig 39338 bp, 33 predicted proteins | sample RVTome_12_FD_203789 | JGI IMG/M metagenome (GOLD analysis project Ga0326597, IMG submission 203789) | Soil microbial communities from uranium-contaminated site in the Upper Colorado River Basin, Wyoming, United States - RVT100D185 | ecosystem: Environmental > Terrestrial > Soil > Contaminated >... | reverse complement strand
GGCCAGTTGCGTTCGCCACCAGTAGAACGACGACTCACGCAACGCGTGCCTGCGGCACCAAGCCCGAACGGACATTCCGCTACTCGGCTGCCTGCCTATCACCCGCCGCCAGAATGCTTCCTTCTTCTGATCCCGTCTCGCTGGGCGCATCGCAAATGCCTCCTTCATGGTGAAGGCATCTTGCGCTGGCTGGCCAGCGAATTGAAGACGGGGTTGGCCGTACGCTTACCGAAAAACTAGCTCAAAAACCAGAATGTCCCCATTATTCCCATTATTCCCTTATCGCCGTCGTAGTCCGACCTGACCGTCTTGTGTCATAAGCGGCTCGATGCCTCATCCATGTCGAACTCCGTTCCGCACTCTGGACAACGATCCGACTGTAATCCGACAAGAGAATATCCGCACTTTTCGCATATTCCCTTGGTCACAGCAAATGGTCGCCGAAACCGCTGCCCTTTCGGTACAACGCGCGCACCTACCCATTGATCTCCAAACCTATATCCGCGCGCAAATGATAGCGCGATTAGTACCTCACTGACTATCGGTAGAATCAGTACGATATTGCGCGAGACCGCCTTTCGCACTCCAACGGGTTCACCGGACTTATCATCAACAACTTGCAAGGACATCAGCCATTTTCCGGGTGATTGTCCATAGACAACGTCGCGAACTATCAACGGAACCCTTATCGCCAGCACAAGTAGACATAGTTGAAAGTAGTCCATCATATTTATCGGACTGCCGATTTGCCCGAAAGCGCCAATACTCCAAGAGAGCAAGCGCCCCAACCCATAAACGATCACAAAATCAATTGCATACGCGTAATGCCTCGCGGCAATCTGTCTTAAGTAGCAACGGCGGCAAACCCGCCATCCGAACAGTTCCCACCGCTTTGGAACACGGACCACTACTCTCGCACACAGTACACAGCTTGCGGTCATTGCCCCACCCAGCCTCGGCACATCAATGCATATCTGCGCACAACAAATCGGAAAGCAAGTTATCGAACTCCCATGCGATTCTCGTTCCAATTCTGCGAGTGATTTTGGGAATGATCTTCACGCCGCCGACCGCCACTGTTGCCACGCCGACAATTATTTCGGCGTCGCGTTTTCCGTTCTCATAGTTCCCCCTGTCGAAGACTGGTAGGCTGTTGACCGACCCACCAAGAATCCCCTCAGTAATCCAATTCACTCCAAAATCCAGCGTGCCCGAAGTTCGATCGCTGTTCGACTTATCGAATTCGCCTACGGCCTCATCGGTTACGCCAGGAGGAGGATTCCAATACCCTGTAAATATCCAGTCGATAATGTCGCGCCCCGCGGGGTCGATTGCCAAAGTCGGACGATTCTGGACATACCCAAAGACGTTACTTCCACCTCCCAGCCCAATAGGATCACGTTGGAGGAAGCGGCCGGAGGACGGATCGTAGTAGCGTGCGCCGACGTGGAGGAAGGGGAACACTTCCGCGCCGCTGGTGTCGACCGTCGATTGATACCCGTACGCTCCGACGTAGCCGAAGCGGTCTGTGGTCTGCGTGATTCGCTCGCCGAAGGCGGTGAAGACACGCGAGGCTCCAGCGCTCCCGGTGGTTCCCGTCGTCTGACGCAATGTTCCGAGCATATCCGAGTGCAAATACTCAGCAGCGGTCCCCGCCTTCCGCCACATCCCCGGCTGGTATTGGTCAGTGTTCGTCACCGTCCAAGGACTGGCGGAAGCAACCGTGAAGTCGCCGTAGATTTCGTCGCCGTCGTAATCGCTCCACACCGTCCCGCCCGTGGCGGGGGAGAAGTCCGATGTGTTGAGCTTGCGGTTCATGTAACGCGCCCGCGCCCCGTCATAGCGAAACTCCCGCGCCCACAGCTTCTTGTACTTGGCCGCAGTCGGATCAAAGAACCCCTGCCCCGTGCAGGACTGCTCGGACGCCTGGTCCCAACACCACTGCTCACCCATCACGTAGGTCACCGCATCCCCGTTGTGGGCGTACACAAACCGCGTGGCCGTGTACTTCTTCTGACCTGTGAGGCAACCCCCACGGCGGCGGCCTCACCGCCGCTGGTACCCTCATCTGCCGGAACAGCCTGCTCGTCACCCACGAGGGGTGACGCTACATCTGGTCCGTCCCCCACGTCTGAAGACGTGGGCCACCCCTCAACAGCGCCGCCGTCGAGCTCAACGGATGCGGTCATCACCATGGACTCCGTCTCGCCGCCGCCGGCGGTCGTCACCATGGACTCCGTCTCGCCGCCGCCGGCGGTCGTCACCATGGACTCCGTCTCGCCGCCGCCGCTCGCCGCCGCATTCTGCTGCTGCCCGGAACCCTCACCCCCCTTGGTGATGATCCTCGACGAGACTTCGTGGTTGCTTGGGGCATGGGTATTCCTCTCCAGACAGAATACCGCCGTCAGTGCTTCCCGGCTTGGAGAATGTCGCGCCTCCGACCGCCGGCGGCGTGCTCCGGAAAGCACGCGACGAGTAGTGAGGCCGCAATCTACGGGGGAGGATCCTGATGGTCAAGGATCCATCAAACGGTGTAATCAGCGCGCTTTTGTCGAGGCTCTTTTGTTCCGACGGCGGCGCCCGGCGCCGTAGCGGCGTCAGTTGCGAATGACCGGAGGTAAAGTATTGGCTTTCGTAGCTCCTAAATAGCGCTCGGTGTGATTGACTTCACTGGGCCCACGAGGACTCGAACCTCGGACCTCGTCGTTATCAGCGACGCGCTCTAGCCAACTGAGCTATGAGCCCCCAGTCGTAACCGGAAGCCGAATCTAACCTCGGCGTATTCACTGTCAACTGGACCGACCATCGTCCATCCGACCTATTCGCGAGGTCATGCCCGCCGGCCACAACTTCCAACAGGGTGGTCTTTCGCATTCTGGCCGGGCGTGCTACCCTTGGGCCTCCGAGCCGCGATCTTGAAGGTCGGGCGAAGGTCCGCGCGTAGGCGAAGGCCTGCGGCACAAAAGAAAGAAATGAGAATAGGGAGCAGATGATGAAATCGCAACGCTTCGTGTTTATGATCGCCGTAGGTCTGGTGATGGGTCTTCCGGTTCGCTCGGTCCGCGCTGGGGCGGCCGAGGTCGAGGCCCTTATGCGCCTGATGCCCGCCGACTCGTCTTTCAGCGCCGTCGTGTTCGATTTTGAGAAGCTTGACAAAACCCTCGCCGCCGTCGTAAAGGGCATCAAGTCCGATGCCAAACCCCCGCAGATTCTTGGGGACATCAAGGAAGAACTGGGCATCGCCGATTGGATTGATTTTACCAAGCCGATGGGCATGGCCCAGCCGACCATCGAGGGCGGCGATCAATCAACCCTCTGGGTGGTCGTACCGGGATTCGCCGAAAAGGTAAAGGCCGTCGCCAACGCCAAGGAAGAAGACGGTGTTTGGCACCTGACCTTCGAGGGCAAGTCGGACGTCTATGCGAAGGCCAAGGGGGGCTATGTCATCGCCAGCGAGAGCAAGGAAGGGCTTGCCGCTGCGACGAAAGAGGGCAAGACGCTCGCCGATGAGTTCAAAACACGGATGGACTTGCTCACCAACCGTGACGCCTACATTCACCTAAACTTCGATCCCATCCGCCCCATGGCCTTGGGGGGCATCGCTCAGGCTGCGCCGATGCTGCCGATGCTCGCCATGATGGCCGCCCAGCGGGGCGGCGGAGATCCCATGGCCATGACCGGCCTCTTCACCGGAATCTCCGACGGCATTAAGAATTTCGTCGAGCAGGTGACATACCTTGACATCACCGTGGGCCTCACTGAAACCGCGGCTAACCTGACCCTCGCCACGGGCTACAAGGACGGAACGATCAAGCGCTACCTCGCCAAGCAAAAGCCCGCTTCCGTCGCCCCCCTGACGGAGATCGAGGACCAACCCTATTTTATGGCCATGGGGAGCCACTTCCCCGGCGGCGAGTCGCCGTTTATGGACTATTTTTTTGATAAGGTGTCGGCAGCAGCAGCCCCGCCGCCCGGCCTTGCCCCGCCCCCGGGCCCTGTTCCAGGCGCTCCCCCGGTGGCGGCGGCCCCGCCCTCCGATGCCGCGAAAGAGGCCGTTCAAATTTCCCGCGATCTTTATCGTAAGGTCGAGGGTTGGAATTCGATCGTCGCCATGACTCCGTCGGGGATGAGAATGTCCGGTGACTATCTCGGCGGCGACACCCAGGGCATCCTCGATCTTTCCAAGAAAACGATGACCAAGGTCAACCCGCTCACCAAGACCTTCAACGGCGGCGCGTCCTATGAAGTCCTCGGCCCCAAGAAGATTGGCGAAACCTCCGTCGACCAGTTCGCGGTGAAGTTTGATACCACCAATCCCGCCGCCGCCCAGGCCGCCCAGATGATGGGCGAGAACATGCGCTTCAGCGTGGGCATCGCCGGCGGACGTGTTCGCTACTGCATGGGCAGCGATCAGGACGCCCAGCGTGTCTTTTCCGGCAAAGTGGAGAAGTCCCTGGCCGCCAACAAGGTCGTGGCCGAGGCGATCGCTGCTCTACCCGCCAAGCGAAACGCGGTGATGTTGATCGACCCCGTCGGACTCCTTCCGATGATCGGCCCCATGATGGGCATGCCCAAGGTGGAGCCGATGCCGCCCGGCCCGCCGGTAGCGATATCGGTGTCGTTATCGGGTGAGCCCGCGCGCGTGGATATCAACGTACCCATCCAGGCCATCGAGCGAATGGTCCGGGCTTTTTCTTCGCAGCAGCCGATGTGAGAACGCTGCCGGCGACCAAGCGTGCTCGGCTGAACGATGCCAGGAGTTGCGAATGTCCGACGAACCATCACTCCCCAAGCCCGATACCATCACTTTCGACGACTTCGCGAAAGTCAAACTGCGCGTCGGGAGGGTCCTGGAGGCCGCAAACCATCCCAACGCGGACAAGCTCTTAGTGCTGAAAGTGGACTTGGGCAGCGAGCAGCGGCAAATCGTCGCCGGCCTGCGGGCCTATTACACCGCCGAGCAGTTGGTCGGCCGCAACATTATTATTGTCGCCAACCTTGCCCCGCGGGTGATGCGCGGATTGGAGAGTCAAGGGATGCTGCTGGCCGCATCCAACGCCGATCGCAGCCGAGTCATCGTTCTTTCGCCCGAATCGGAAATCGAACCCGGCAGTATCGTGAGTTGAAGCAAATTCGGTTTTTGTGAATCGGTTCCGGCTCATCGTCCCGTTGTATTATCCAGGGCGATTCTCGCGTTGCGTTGAAGCATATCGAGCTTGGCGCGGGTCATGGCTGAGCCATGCAGTTGTTTGTGGTAGTCGTCGACGGACCAGCCAAGGATATCGTCCAGCGCCGGCCGCGGGCCGAGAGGCCGGATGGCGAATCTCGGTTCCCGGGTCGTCGGCGCCTCCCGGTTGTAAGGGCAGACTTCCTGACAAATGTCGCAACCGAAAATCCAATCGCCCATCATTTTCTGAAAAGGCTTGGAGATGTCGCGCCGATGCTCAATGGTGAGGTAGCTGATACAACGCGAGGCATCCATCTCGTAGGGTTTCGGAAACGCCTGGGTCGGACAGGCGTCCAGACAGGCCGTGCACGTACCGCAGTGATCGGGCAGCGGCTCGTCAGCGGCGAGGTCGAGTGTCGTTACGATCGCTCCGAGGAAAAAATAGCTCCCCATCTCGTGATGGAGGACCAGCGTGTTCTTGCCGATCCAACCGATTCCGGCGGCGGCAGCCAGCTCGCGTTCGAGGATCGGCGCGGTATCGACGCAAATCCGTGCCGTGAACGGCTCCGCGAGTTCGGCGCGCGTCCGCTCCAATAGCCCCGTCAGCTTGGACTGAATGACCTCGTGATAATCGTCGCCCCAAGCGTACATCGCGACGCGCCCCCTCGTTTTTACCTCGCCATCGGTCTGCGGAGGGGTAGGATGGTGATAACTTAAGGCCACAACGACCACGCTTTTTGCACCTTCGAGCATCGCAGAGGGATCGGCTCGAATCTTAAAGTGTCGATGGAGATAATCCATCGAACCGGCTCGCCCGTTCTTGAGCCAGTCTGCCAAGTATGCGCTTCGTCCGATAGGATTGGCGGCCGCTATTCCACACCGTTCAAAACCTATTGAAGAGGCCAATTCGCGGATCAATCTACTCTTGGCGCGGCGGTCCATGCCCACATGCTACGGAGAGGTAATTCCGATACAATCCCAGTAGAACTGCGGGGCCGAAGAGGCGCGATCGATCTGTGGCTTCGTCAGCCGGGCCAACGGTGAACCAATAAGGGAGTTGCAGGGCGATGTTCAACTATGACTGGTTCAACGGCCCGGCCTTTCAGGAGCATCAAGACGAGGCCAAATGGCGCTGCGCCGTCAACCACTTCCCCGAGGTGGCGCCGGAGGATCGGGCCGAGAACGAAGGGATTCAGAAGCTCTTCGCGGAATTAGAGACTCGTGCACTCATCTACCTCCGCGACGGGTTTAGCTACGAGGTAAAAGAGATCGCGGACGTCGGAAGCAAGTCCCATCTGGTCTTTGAGTGCATGCCGGTGGACGACCACTACAAAGTCGGGGCGTTTGTGGTATCGCTGCCCTACGAGGAGATTGTCCGCGTGGAGGTCTTCGCCGTGCATCCCAGCGAGAAGCCCGAGGACGTTCCTCAGATCACCGGCTTCCGCGGCCACCCGGAGCAGCTCGACCACAAGTATGGCGAATCCAAACCGGCCAAACCGGGACGATAGACGCGCCAGTTTTCTTGAACAGTCAGCTTCTCTATGGCGTTCCCCCGCCAGTAAAGGGAGCAAAGAAGGCCTTGTAATCCCAAAGGTCGACGTCACCGTCGCCCTCAAAGTCGAATGATTCGCACCCCACGCCATAGGGGGTGCTATCACTGGCGAAGCAGTTTTGCAGCGCAGCGAAGTCTCTAAGGTTTATCGCCGCATTACAGTCAGAGTCACCGATTCCGGACTCGTATGCGCCCATGTCGACGCGCCCGCAGAGTATACGGGCATGTCCGTCGAGATCAACGTCCGCCGGATCGAATGTTAACGAAAGATCACCTGCGTTCCCACAGGGAGAGCCGGGTCGTAGACGAAGGTCATCATCGAGCGTGCCAACAAGATCGTCCGCGCCATCCTCATCTATGAACAAAGGATAGTCGCCGATGTTTCCCGTCCCGCCAAAGGAACCCGTCCAGCCCTGCACGCACGAGTAATCGAAGCTCACTGTGGCGCCGCTCGAAAGGTCAAGTTGGGTCTCCTCATCACTGACGCCTCCAACCGTGTTTTGCCAAACAATGCTGTTCATGATTGAGATATGTTGGTCTTGTGAGGCCGCGGCGCCCGCCCCAACCACTGCCACATTTGCGTGGATAGTACATCCCTTCACTATAAATTGATGAGGACCCCCGAATGCGAATATGCCCCCACCGGCATTCGCGATGTTTCCCATCACTACGCAGTCTCGCAACGTAGGGCTTTCGCCTCCCGCAGCGACACCCCCCCCGCCACTCGCGCGGTTACCGATGACCAAACAGCGGCTCACCGTCGCGTTTGATGACAGCAGATAAACACCACCCCCGCTGACGTGCTCGAATAGCACGTTCGCATTACCGCCGGTGACGACGAATCCGTCGAGGACAGCGGTTGAATCGACACGCGAACCCGTCACCACATGATAGCAGTTTTCCTGGTAGTTTGCGAAGCCCGGTCCGTCGTCGCCGTTGAGGTCGCCGCTGAGGACGGATGCGAAGCCCATTATGCTTCGTTCGTCAGGATCGTCGGCCCCGCAACCGGCATAACCGCCTTCAATCGTGACTCCGCTTTTCATGTTGAAGGTGGCCAAGCGCGAGTTCGCGAGACCCGTTGGATCGGGCTTGTAGACTCCGTCCGCGACGCGAACCGTATCGGCGGGTTTAGCGACAGCGATCCCTTGCTGTAAGTCGGTGAAGGCCGTACACCAGCTCGTTCCATCGTGCATTGGTCCGGTAGCGTTCTGATCGACGTAGATGATTGACGGTGGACGACATTCTATCTCGAAACAATACTCCCCGACGAACGTTTCGCAATACGAACCAAAACAGCCGAACTCAAACCATTCGGAACAGTTGCCGGTAAGATGATTGCATTGCGCGCCCAGAACAGATTCACACGGCGGTTGCAGGTTTGCGCACGTGACGCCTTGATGCCATCCTTGTTCCGAACCGCACCCATAAACGGGAACGTTGTCGTGACAGACGCCGGTGAAGTAGTTGCAGCACGCACCGGTCTGGGCAAAAGCCGGTCCCATCGCCAACGTGAACCCGACGACCAGGATTACGACCGGACAGTGTTGCCCAACAAATTGTGCACATCGAAAGGCGATTGCGTTTCCTCCCACTGGGTTGCGAGGTGCCCACTTTATTCTATCCGAATATGCTCGCTCCGTCAACGATGCTGCGCGTTTCTCCTGGTTCGAGGGAAGCAAACCCCCAAAAAAACCAACAAGAGATCAATTACCCCGCGTGGGAGGACGCGCTCATGGCTTTTCCACGTTTTGATTTGCTGCGGTGTGTTCGAGGATAGCGATCATGGCCACGACGGCGAGGCATTGAAGGAGGAGAAGCACTGCGACAGGCCAATCGACGGTGGGAAGAACGATCGCGGGAAGGCCCGTGGCGGCGGTGGCAAGGTAAATGGTGAGGACCGCCCCGCGCGGGGTCATGCCGCGTTTCACCAAGCGGTGCGAGAAATGCCGCCAGTCGCCACGGAGCGGGCTTTCACCGGCGCGAATGCGGTGGACTACGACACTGAGAACATCGTATAGCGGAACGGCGAGGACTACGACGGGAACAACGACTCCTAACGGAGTGAGGTCTTTCGACGGATCGTAGAAGGTTGTCAGGATGGTAACGACGCTCATCAAGAAGCCGAGCGGTAGGCTCCCCGCGTCGCCCATAAAAATCGTTGCGGGCGAAAAGTTGTAAACCAGAAACCCCAGCAGCCCGCCAACGACGACGCATGCCATGACCGGCACGAAGACTTGACCGCTGCGGGCGGCGGTGACGGCGAAGATGGCTGCGGCGATGGCGGCCACTCCCGCGCTGAGGCCGTCCATGTTGTCCAGGAAGTTGAAGGCGTTTGTGATCAGCACGATCCAAAATACCGTAATCGCAAAGGACAGCGGCGTAGGAAGGGCCTCCACCGCTCGGATGCCCAACGGGCCGGCGATCAACGCGGCGACGAGAAATTGAACAACTAGCTTGGGAATAGAGCCCAATGGACGGCGGTCGTCACGCAGCCCCATGACGTGCAGGATCATCGCCCCGACGGCGATTCCAAAAACCGAGGGAAACTTCGACGCCATGCCGTCGAGATGGATCCGCAACAGGGACGGCAGCCATGTCGGGTCCGACCCCTGGTAGTGAAGGATCCAAGCGATCCCCGAGCCCGCAAGAAGTGGACTCAAGATCGAAATGACCAGAGCCACGCCGCCGCCCAGGGCGACCGGCGCTTCGTGGCGCTTGTGCCCGCCGGGACGATCGACAAACTCAGTGCGTCGCGCCCACGCCCGTATGCCGTAGGTCGCTGCAACCGAAACAAGGAACGGCCCACCGACGGCGATGAGGATCATCCCGATCATTGGTGCTCATTGTAGAGGTCTGGATCACGGAGGCCAATGAGGCTAAGATCGCCGACACGGGACGAGGGTCGAGGATCTGATTACGTGGAGAAAACGGTTATGTGGAGCTGGGTCGGTTCAAGTTTCGTGCTCTGTCTTTCCATATCAATCTACGCGGAAGAACCGGGGAGAAAAGATGGGGAACTTACCGACGCGAAGGCAATCTTGCAACGCGTCGCGGAGGCGTTGAAGAGCACGCCGATGGTGAGCTACCGCGCGGAATACAAAGTAACGGGTTGGGCGACGGCGTTCGTACCGAATATGGAAGGACCGGTCGTCATCGGCAAGCCATCCGAGCTAAAGATTCAACGCTACCATTGCCAACTGAAGGTTCAGAAGGAGGGATCGAGTGACGTCCGTGAGTTCGCGGCCGGTAGCGACGGTGAAAACTTCTTCATCGTCGATCCGAATACCAAGACGGTGCACGAAGACATCGATCCCGGTGTGCTCGGAGCGAATGGCTGGGCGATTTCGCAGATCATGATCCCGGAATTCGGCGCTCCCGACGCCCTCGATGAACTGCTCAAAAGCGCAAAGGTCGAAATCAAGGGCAAGAAGAAGATCGGCGAGGAGGACTGCGTGGAGGTTCGCATCCAGGACGATGCTCCGCAGGATGCGGTGTGGGCCGTTTCCGAAAAGGACTTTTTGCCGCGGCGGATTACGGCCGTGTTTAAGAATGGGCAGGGCGTCGAATCGACCGCCGACCTGATCCTGCACGACTTCAAAGTGAACCCAACGTCTGCGAAGAGCCCGTTCGCGTTGGTGGTTCCGGAAGGGTACAAGAAAACTGACGACTTCGCGCCCTGATGCCGGTTAATATTTCTCCGAGGTGGCCAGGTCGAAGCCTTCGTGGGCTGGATTGAGCGGACATTTGCGGTACTCCGCGCGGCAGGCGTAGCAAGTCGTCACCTTGCCCAAAAAGGCGTAGATGACGAGATCGACGACAACCGCCGCGGCAAGGATCGACCAGGCGATCAACACGGAAACCGTGAAGTAGTAGATCGCCGCCAATCCAAAGACGACGACGACGGCCACTCCCAAGCGCTGGGGGAAATCCTTGCGAATGAACAACTCCGAGCCTCCGCAGACAACGCAGCGGTCAACGAGATGGTCGCGGCGAATGGAGTCGGAAAAGCGCATAGGATGCCGATCATGGCACCGTGGGCATTCCATCACTGGTCCCGATGACTCCAATGGTTCATATTCAATGATCGCGACGCAACCGCCGGTCGGACAGTGGTAACGAATCTGCATCGGGTGATCCCTCTGTCCCGGCGAGCCGCAGGCTTTAGCCTGCGAGGAGACTCCACGCGACCCGAAGTCCGCGGCTCGCCAATTTGTTACTCCTCAAATCGGCCAGCCCAACTCGAAAATAAGTTGCTGGCTCGCCAGCTCTCCGACATAGGCCATCACCGATCCAAAATACAGGATACCCGTGGCCGACTGGGTGGATCGCAGACGCACGCAGTCCGCAACCATGTGGGCAAAGACGGCCACGGCGATCAAGCCGACGCCGACGCGCAACAGAACGATCAGCCATGACTGCCCCACCCGCCGGAGGATCGGCGAGTTCGGATCCCCCCGAACCTGCCAGGCAATGACCAAACTAACAAGCATGAACATGATTCGAGCCGCGACCGCCCAGTTGAGCATCCGGCTAAAGTGCCGCAGCGGTGCAATGGTCATTTTCGTGGCCGTTAGATAAGCATGCCCCAACAGCCAGGCGATCGTCACGCAACCCAACATCATGGCGCTGAGAAACTGACCGAGGACAACCAAAAGTACTGAGGATCGAAGCAGCGGTCGAGAGTCAATCCCCGCGTGCATAGCGGCCACAGCCGATATGGATGCGGCCGCGATCCCGACAACGCCTAACAGGCCGCAGACTAGGCGGAAAGTTCGGGTCACTCTTGCAGTAAGCGGCGCAGCCAACACCACGAAAACAGCGCCGCTGCCCAAAAACATCCCAAGCCCCTCCATCCACTTCACTTCAACATCCAACGGCAAGGTCGCCGAGCGGAAAAACCAGAACGTGACGCCGGACGCGATCGCCCAGACAACAAAGCCTATGAGTCGGATAAACTTCCAGGCGATTTGCTCGATGCGCGCGGTGGCGAGGATAGACAACATTCCCCCGGCGATTGAAAAAAGCAAGGTAGCGACCATTCCTCATCCCGCGGCGATTCGTCGTGCGGTGCGGCATTGTGCGGCGAATGCTAGGGCGACGCAACAGCGGATGAGAACGGGCTTGTGACAGAAGAAACGGCCATCTGCGTACGCGGCTCCTCGCGTTCGATTCCGCAGGTGACGATTAGCTCAAACTTTCTAAGGATCTCATCCCAACGATGATGGGCCGCCGCGAAACGTCGGGCGTTTTGACCGACCCGTTCGCCTTCGACCCACCCACCGAGCAATCGTTTGACTGCGGATATAGTCTCTCGCGCCGTGTCGGCGATGAAATAGTCCTCGGCGTTTCGGGCGCCAATACCCTCCGCGGCCTTGCTGGTGAGGACCACGGGCTTCGCAGCGGCCATCGCCTCCAAAACCTTGTTTTGAAGCCCTCGCGCTATGCGCATAGGCGCAACGCTCACCTGGAACCGCCGAACCTCGGTCAGGATTTCATCAACGCCACCCACGACGTCAACGCCGGGAACCCTCTCCAGCCGTCGCACGCGACGGACCGGTGATCGACCCACAATGCGAAAAACGGCGTCGGAAAACGCGTGGTGAATGGTCGGCCAGCATTGATCGACGAACCAACAAACGGCGTCGACGTTGGGGCGGTAGTTCATCACGCCGACGAAACCAACGACCTGAGCCGCAGGCTTTAGCCCGCGCGGAGCCTCATCCGACAGTCCAACGCCATTGGTCACGACATACGTTTTGGAAGAGCGCGTCGCGGTGCCGAGCATCGCGGCTTCAGCTTTGGTGATGAGCAGGGTCGCATCGAAGCCTTCGACAAAGGCTCGTTCTCTTGCGGCAAGTCGCCGACCTTCCGTGCGGTAAACCCAACGAGCGGGTACATGAGAGGCGGCGGCGTATTCGAGCCACTTTTCGCTGTCGCAGTCGCATAGATCGAGCACTCGCCGCTTGGCGGGAATTGCGAGAGCGTATTGAGCCATGCTCGATGAAAACGCTACGGCGACATCGAATGGAATCGCGTCCGACCATCGTCGGAGGGCGTCAATCATTGGGCGATAACGGTAAAAAGACTCCGTGACCGTTCCACCGCGAAGCAATCCGGCGAAGCCTCGGATTGCGGAAGGCAGGCGGCGGATCGGAATCGCGATCAAGTTCTGGCAGTAGCGCGCAAGCAGCTCGACGTGTGGGCGATCGGTGGGCGTGTCGATGAAACACGCACACCAGACGCGATGATGCTTGCTCAGATGCTCGATGTGTCGGAATGCGCGGAGCTTATCGCCCTTGTCAGGTGGATACGGAATTCGATGGGCGAGATAGAGGATATTCATGGACCTATCCGGGAATGTGTCTCGCCAGCCGCGAACCGACGAACTGCGTAAGTCCTAGTGGCAAGTACGGCCAAACGCGACGGGCGACGGCGAAGGCGGGGTTGCTCGGCGTCAGGTCCGGCCGTGCGTGACGTGGCCGCGTGTAGCATTGATAGCCCAAGGGGCGCGGCTCGAAGCCATGAAAGCGTTTGAAGTCGTAGCTCCCTGTGTTTTCACGCCGCGAACGTCCGAAGTCGAAGACGCGATAGCCTTCCTCAACCGCCCGTTCCATCGTCGCCAGATAGATGAAGTTCGCGGCGCCGCAGCGTTTGGCTTCGGCGGTCGTGCCGATGAAGTACGGCATCACGCGATCGCGGAACAGGAAAGTCAGCAGCCCCCCCACTGTCCGGCCCCGCCAACGGACAACGCACATCCAATGTCCTTGCGGCGTCCCAAGAACGAGGCGCTCGAAAAAACGGAACGGGTAGGTCAATGAGGCGAGTCGCCTCATGCTGATGGAGTAAAGCCGCCATACTTCCTCAAGATGCCCATCGCCGAACGAAACCGTCAGTCCGTATTTGGTCCGGGCGTTACGCGCGGCCGCTCGCGCTTTGCGTGGAAGCCATCCGAGCACATCTTCGCGGCGGCGTGGCAACTCGCGGGTGAATCCAACGTAACGATCGACGATGGGCACGTTCGGAATGTTTGCTCGCTCGCTCCGTAGGTCGATCACTCTGCAATCGCGCTCTTCCGCGATGCGGCGAGCTTGGGTGAAGAGTGCGGAAGCGGCTTCGTCATCGTCGGCAATGACGCCCCCGCCTACGCCGTACGGCACGCTTACCATCATTCGCCCGGCGAAGCGGCTATAAACCAAAAAAGTCGGCACAACACCGGCGATGCGATCATCACGCGTGGCCAATAGGTAAAATGCCTCATGACCGAAGGCCCCTGCCACCGCGTCCCGCCAGGCTAAAGAATGGAAAATCGATCCATCCGAGTGGGCCAGTACATAGCGATCCCAAGCGGCGCAATACTCAGGCGACAGTGCCACCACGCGGCACGGCGAGGATAAGCGGAGCTTGTCGGCGCCGCTCGCGGCGTCACCAACGAGGGGCGACGCTACCGGTGCGCTAAACATGGGCAAACTCCGGCTGGGAAACCGATTTTGCAGCGGGGCGGGCGTGGGAAATGACGTAGCGATGTTTGCCTGACGCGGCAGGATCGATGCGCTCGACGAATCGGACTTCGAGAGGGACTTGTTCTCCGATGACCGGGCGGACGCGCTGACTGACGGACTGCGCTGTAATTCGCGCGACCTGTTCATCACACACCACTTCAATGACGACGGCGTAGTCGTCGTTCTGCACGACGCGAAATCGGCTCATGCCCGACATTTCGCGCAGCGGGTAAATGATGGAGAGAGCGTGGCGGATATTGCCGTCGGGGAGGCATAGAAAATCAGTGGTGCGGCCCTCCACGACATCCATCAGCGGTAGTCCCCGCCCACAGCAACATCGACCCGCCAAAAGGCGACCTCGGTCGCCCGTTCGGTAGCGGATCATGGGCATTCCATAGGCGTCCAGATGAGTGACGACAATCTCACCAAACGGACCATCGCTCATCGGTCGGCTCGTCGGCCCCCCCACCGCCACCGATCGGCCATTCTCTATGATTTCGACGATGACGTTCTCCGCGGTCAGATGCATTTGCGCTTTCGGACATTCGTGGGCGATGAAACCCGCATCACGGCTGCCGTATCCATCGGCCACGGGAACGCCGAAGTATTCGGTGATCCTTGCCCGATCCTGCGGATAACACACCTCGCCGGTAACGAAGACCGCCCGCAGGCGACGTGAGTCGAGCAAACGACCACGCGATCGAGCATGGTCCACAAGCATGGCGATGCTGCTGGGATAGCCGAAGAGACAAACTGGGCGGAAGCGGTCCCATTCATCGAGATAGGCGTCCATGCATTCCGCGCCCATGTTAAAGGCGTCGAGCAATCGCTGATTGAAGAGCGCGTCACGCAAGCGCTTGACGCCCGCCGAGCGCTGCTTTTCGATGGGTGAGCCCCAAAGATACAACTCACGGTCCCCGGGCCGCACGCCGAACCAGCGATGCGTGCGGATTCGCGCCGCCTGATCGTAACCCTGCCGGCGGCGATCGACATAGAGGATCAAGGGCTCGCCGGTCGAGCCGCCGGTGTTGGTCTGGAACAGGCCGCCGGGAGAGGCGTGCCAAAGCATGTCACCCAGAGACCCGCGGACGTCCTTCTTGTCGAGCAAGGGAAGTCGTCCCAGAGCGTCCAGCGGATCGAGGCCGTCGACGTCCACGCTCGCGTCGCGGAACCGTTGCCTGTAGAAAGGGATGTTGTCGTACGCATGCCGAAAAAGGGCGCGGAGTTTCCTACTTTGCAGGTCCCGGATTTCATCGGGTGACGCCCACTGTGATCGTTGGAGTTCCCGCGCGTAGGCAAACGTATGCCGCCGCAGCAACCGCTCGTGTAGCGGGTAGATCATTCGACCGGAGACGATTCGTAACACTGCCCGATTCCCGCCAAAGTTAGGAATAAACCCGACCAGCGTAGGGCATTCCCACTTCTAGGTAATGCCCGGCGCCGTAGTTATCGGCTGTATGTTCAACCCAAGTTTGTACCGGCTGAAGACTCATCCGCGGCATTGAGCTAACCGCGGCTTAGTGGTATGCTCATTTCACAGCTAACCGGTTTTTTATCGCTAACTTCTTTACAGGCAAGGAGTTAGAGAGTAATACCGGTTAGGAGTTGAGTGTGGCGATAGTACCTACCGCGTTTGAACAGCTAGTCGAGGCCTACTACCGCGAGTGGTGGCGTTTATTCCCGTCTTCCGGCTCCCGCGCCGGCGTGTACGACTGCGATGCCGAATTGGAGGTTCCCACGTGGGAGTTGATCGAATCCCGAAGCAAGCAGATCACGGACACGGCCTCGGCGGTCGGGGAGCTTAAACGCCCCTCCACCGACACTCCGGCGGAGCTCGACCGGATGGTCTTCGAAGCCCACCTCGCCGTCGCCGACCTGCGTTTGCGGACCATTCAAACCTGGCGGCGCGACCCCTCCCTACCGCTTACGGAGGCAATCGAGTCGCTGTTTGAGTTGTTGGCGCGGCGCGACCTTTCGAACTCAGAAACGGTCCGCGCTATCGCCCGGCGCCTAAGTCGTGTGCCTGAGTTCCTGAAGGCCGCACGGGAGCGGATCGACGATCCGGTTGGGTTATGGGTGACCATCGCCGAAGAGTCGATCGAAGGAAGCATCGAGTTTGTCCGCAACGCCGTGGTGCCGCTCGGGGCGGAGCATCAAGCGCTTCAACCCGAGCTTGCCGCTGCGGGGCAGAAATCAGTGGACGCCATTCGTTCCTACGGAGACTGGCTTGCGAAACTGCGGCAGCGGCCGCTCAACGAGGACTTCGCCGTCGGGCCGGAATCGCTGCATCAAATCATAAAGCACTGGCACGGGCTCAACGTATCGCCTGCGGACGTAGAGGAATCGGGCTGGAGCCTGATTCAGTATTTTCAGGACGAGCTCGAGCAGCAAGTCCAAAGGATTGATCGAGAGGCGACTTGGGCGGAAGTGTTGCAACGCGCCCGGAAGGAATTCGCACAGCGAGACCACGACATCCTGACGGACTATCGAATGGTGACCGACGCCCTGCGGGAGCGAATGAGCACCGACGAATTCCTCGACCTCCCCTCCGACGAAACCTGTAAAGTCGTGGCAACTCCCGCGTTTCTGCGCGCGATCATTCCGTCCGCGGCTTACTCCAGTCCCGGCCCGCTCGACCCACATCAAATCGGTCTCTTTTTCGTCACCGAACCGGACCGCTCCCTGGGCGACGAGGCGTACCGCGCAAACTTGGGGCAACATTACGGCATCGACTCAACCTGCGTCCATGAGGCTTACCCAGGGCACCACGTGCAGCTCTGTTGGGCGAACCGAGCGGGTTCCCGATCGCGCCAGATGGCCGACCACATCATCTTCATGGAAGGCTGGACGCTGTATTGCGAACAGATGATGGTCGAGCAAGGCTGGGTCGGCCCCAGCGAACTGAGACTGCTGAGGCTGAACTACCTCGCGGATCAGCTCTGGAGGGCGTACCGCATGGTAATCGACGTGGGCATTCACACCCGTACGTTGTCCGTCGCGGCGGCCGTGAGGATGCTGATCGACGGCGTCGGATTCACCCGCGAACGGGCCGAGACCGAGCTGAACTGGTACACCCAAAGCCCTGGCGTGCCCATGAGTTACTTGCTCGGCAAACGTGAGACGCTCGCACTTCGCGATCAGTTTATGAAAGGAAGAGGCGCAACCCTTAAACGTTTTCACCGCTGGCTGCTGAGTTTTGGATCGGTTCCCCAACGGTGGCTCCACCCGCACTTGCCGATAGAAGCAACTTCGACCTAGCGGAGGTCATAGTCCTGCCGTCCCGACCAGCCCGATCCGATACCGAGCCGCGGCCGGCCGTGGCGGATAAAAACCGAATTGGACGATTTCAGCCAACCGCAAGGCGTACAATCCGCCCTTGAACCGGAGTGTTCCCCGTGGACAGGACGATCAGCCGGTGCGGAGCAGAACACGGATCCGGGGCGCACCGGGCGTTATCCACCTGTCAACTAGAAGTTCACTGGTACGTCGCAGTCAGCGGCAAGCAACCGGGCTTTCGACACCGGGAGGTAGGGGTTATCGCTGAGCCTGGTTACGAACAGCGGCTCCCTGGCGCTCATCTCGATCCCAGGGGTCCGACCGGCTTTCAGGCCGTCCTCGGGGATCCGAAGTAGATGACCGGTCCAATTGCAAATGTAACACCCGGGCTCATTGATTCCTTCGAAGGGAAGTTGAGCGCCGAATGACTCCGTACTGCCGCTTTCCCGCGGCCTGAGTGTTGCTTGTGTCGTCATGACTTGACCTCCCTGGCCGGTTGCCAAACATATCTCCACTCACGCAAACACTGCGATGGCCACGAGTGGCGCCTCCGCGCCGACGCCCGCCACCATTCGCCATTTCGTAATACGCCAAACCTCCCAGGCGAGTTCCACGTCTCGCAGAAAACACGCCCAATGCGGCATTGTCTTTCGTTGCTACCTGCCGCGCCCGGCGGCGTGATTTGCTTGATAAACGAAGTCCCGTTTGAAGCAGGAGTCGCGCGTCGAACGATTTAGTGGCAAAAGCACGGCGCGGTTTGAAGGGCAACTTCGGGTGGTGCTTCGGGCTGTAAAGCAAAGAGGCCCGGTGGGGTGGACCGGGCCTTGGGGGAACCGACCCATGGGGGGACGGGTCGGTAAATGAACTTTTCTATTACTTCACTTTCTCACATATCGGGCGGAGCTGCAATAGAAATCTTGAAAAAAATTTCAGCCGACCCAAACTTGCAAAGTGTTAGTCTGGGAAAGGCTGGCGGAGGGTTGAATTGTTTTGTAGGATTGGTGTTTTCCCTCGATCTGGCCGACCGATCGGCATGAAAGGAGGAGCGTGAGCATGTTACAATGCAAGGACTGTGAATTTTACCAAGAGAAGGGAGACGGCTCGCCCCACCTGACCTGCAACCCGTTCTCCACCGTCAAAGAGCCGGAGTGCCTGTTGAAGTGGCAACTCATGCAGCTAAACGTCATCGCCCACTCGCACCAGGCCACCTTGGACATGTATCGCCGCTTTGCCCCGCTGCAGGAAAAGATGTTCAAGCACATGGAGCGGGAAATCGACGACGTGGACGAGGCCGACCGCTGGAAGCTCGACGACGATGGCGAGGAGTAGGACACCCCGACTAGTCGCCGCGACCGGCTCGGTTTTCACGCTGGTGCGTGAAACGGACCAGGCTCATCCCGCAAAGCGCATCATGGGGCCGCCGATGCGGCGCCGGGTGGCACGCAGCAGCCCCTTGGGCGGGTTCAGTGTGCAGAACGGGCGACGCGCCGGCCGCGGAGGACGATCGTACCAGCCGTCAAGACGCAGAGCGCAAACGCCGTGAGTCCCCACTCGCTCGTGGCCGGGACGGTGCCGTTCTCCGCAGGAATACCGCAGGTTCCGTAGCTGATTTCGGTCGTAGGTATGCCGCCGCGCCCGAACCCTGAAGAGACGGAACTCGCCGGACGCAGCGCAAAGCTGGCCGCCTGACAGGAAGCCTCAGGCGTAACCTGAATATACCCGATTCGGGCCCATTCCGGCTCCACGGCCACGTCGCCTGCCAACTGGCAGCCACCGAACTCGTCGACGGTAGATCCGTTATCCGCCCCGCTGGGGAACAAGTTAAACAGGGAGCTGTGCATCACCATCGGCATGGGCGTGCAGCTCTCCGGGTATTCGAGATCGACGAAGGCGCAGGTGATCCCGGTGTTGGTGGTTCCCGAATCCGTCGCCCAGAACTCGACGTACATTGGGCCACCGGCGGGGAGTTGGAGCAGCCCGTCGGGGAGCTCCATTCTGCGGTCCATGGTGCTCGGCGCTTCGACCAGCACGCATCGGAACTTGAAGTCCGCGTCAGGCTGTCCCTGGACCAACGTCCCCCCGCGCAAGAGGAGCGATGCTAAGAAAGTGAACGCCCTCCATCGCCTTCGAGCAGCCGCCGAACCCAGTGCGGCAACAAACCCGCGGACTGGACATCCCGGTCGCCCCCGCCCGAAGGGCCCGACCCGGATCCGCGACCCAGCGCCGGTTCGATCCCCGCGGCCCAAGGTGGGGGTTCTTCCTCGCCCCCGCCCCACGGCTGCGGACGGATATCGTGAATGCCTCCGCATCACCTACACCGGACTTTCCCTCAGCATGTATGAGCCCTCCAAACGGACATCGCGCCGCGGACAAATCAGCCACGGTCGCCGAAGGCATGGTTACGTCGTTACCGCCGCGGTCTTTGGGTCCGACGAAAGCCTTTGGTCTTCGATGGCCCGTCGATCACCTGGATCCGGTCGATGGGGACCAGTCCGCGGCCAAACCCTGAGACGGCATCCTGCTCTCGCGGTCGAACCGTCACAGCGGGATACGTCAGGTCCGTAAGCGCCTCTAGCTCCACAACCGCAACACGGACCCACCTCCCCATGCCCCAACCGGGCTCCAATGTTGCGCCGCCCACTCCAGCGACGCCCTGCTCCGACACCAACGCGGTTTCTGCAAACAAACTATAGACCGGACTTGGCGTCACAGCGATGACGGTAAACAAAGCCGGATCGTAGCTTACATCCGCGAAGACGGCCGTCAGGCCGCGGCTCGAGAGGGTCAGGTCACGCACCCATACTTCGGCCCATAATAACTCTCCTTGTTCGACCCGACCAAGGTACGGTGAAACAAAACGCCCGATTTCTAGTTGATCGGTCCGCTCCCGCGTGATCTTGACGGCCATCTCGACGAGAGCACCAGTCTCCTCTGCATCCGGCGAGATCGGCTCCACTGCGGAAGCCGGCGCCGTGGCCGTTGCCGACGGCGCCGGGCATACGGGATCCACCCAAGGGCAAACAATCGGACCGTCGCACTGTCGGCACGGCGGGTAATTAGCCGTCGCATCGAGCTCATCGCAACTCAGATTGAACACCCCCGCAAACCAACCCAAATCGCCGCCACCTACAAAGCCGTTACAATCAAAGTCTTTCGCCGGACAGTCATTCGCGATCCAACATGCATCGTTGGCGCCGCATGTCCAGCACGGTGCGAAAAGCGAGAGGTCTCCTCCGTCCACGAGGCAAGCGCCCCCGGAATCTTCGAGGTTATAAATACAGCAACACCCTCCGATGTCTACGACGCAGCTTCCGTAAATAATATCCGAGATGGGCACCAAACCTCGCCCAAATGCAGAGGACTCCGCCGTCGCCGGCAGCAGCCGGAATTCCGCCGGACAATCGGCGCTCGCGGCAAAGTCCACGGATGCGATACGCGCCCACTCGGGCTCCACTCCAACTCCGCCCGACAACTGGCTGCCTCCCAAATCGTCGACCGTTGTTCCATCGTCCGTGCCATCCGTGAACAGGTTAAACAGAGCACTGCTGGTGACGGCTGATGTACTTACACAACTCTCGGGGTAGTCCAGGTTGGCGTAAACACTCACTAATCCGGTATTCGTCGTGCCCAGATCGGTGGCCCAGAATTCCACAGTGATCGGATCGCCTACGAATGCGCTTGTCATACTCGCAGGAAGTATAGTGGTCCGGTCCGTGAGACTCGGCGTGGACACAATCACACACCGGTACTCGAGATCGGCCGGCGGGCGGCAAGCGGGATCGGAGAGGCATTCAGAATCGGCGCAGTCGATCGCCCCATCGCAATCGTTGTCTAGGCCGTCTTCGCAAACGGCGGGATGGTTTTCGGGTTCACTCGGCCCGCAATCCGGGCAGTTGCAGGGGTTCTCGCCCAACGAAGGCTCGCACAAGCCGTTGAAATTACAGCCCAAACACGGCGGAAAAGGCGTGCATTCAGGATCGGCGCAGTCGATCGCCCCATCGCAATCGTTGTCTAGGCCGTCTTCGCAAACGGCGGGATGGTTTTCGGGTTCACTCGGCCCGCAATCCGGGCAGTTGCAGGGGTTCTCGCCCAGCGGAGGCTCGCACAAACCGTTGAAATTACAGCCCAAACACGGCGGAAAGGGCGTGCATTCAGGATCGGCGCAGTCGATCGCCCCATCGCAATCGTTGTCCAAGCCGTCTTCGCAAACGGCGGGATGGTCTTCAGGTTCACTCGGCCCACAATCCGGCGTGCAAGTGCAGGGGTTCTCGCCTGCCGGAGTAGCACAAACGCCGTCGCCGCAAACGGGCCCCGCGCAGGTCGGATCGGTGGCACAATCCGGATCGGCGCAGTCGATCAGCCCGTTGCAGTTGTTGTCGATCCCGTCTTGGCAGTTGCCTTGACTGGGGTGTTCCAGTATCGCCTGTCCGCAATCCGGCGGGCAGGTGCAGGGATTCTCGCCCAACGGAGGCTCGCACAAACCGTTGGAATTACAGCCGGGCGGGCAAGTCGGAGTGCCCGCGCATTCAGGATCGGCGCAGTCGATCGCCCCATCGCAATCGTTGTCCAAGCCGTCTTCGCAAACGATGGGGTGGTTTTCGGCTTCGGGCAACCCGCAGTCGTCCGGGCAGTTGCAGGGACCCTCTCCTGCCGGGATATCACAACTACCATCGCCGCAAACGAATCCACCGCACGCCGGATCAGAAAGGCAATCGGAATCGGTACAGTCGATCGCCCCATCGCAATCGTTGTCGATCGCGTCCCTACATCCTCCGGGGACATCAGGCTCCGCACCCGCCTGTGGACCGCAATCTGCGCAATTGCAGGGATTCTCGCCCAACGGAGGCTCGCAGGTGCCATCGAAATTGCAGGGCGTCGGACACGACGGAACGACGCCGACGCATTCGGAATCGGCACAGTCGATCGCCCCGTCGCAGTCGTTGTCAACGCCATCTTCGCAAGCGGCGGGGTGGTCCTCCGGACCGCCAAACGGTGCACAATCCGCGCAATTGCAGGGATTCTCCCCAATAGCTCCGTCGCAAATGCCGTCACCACACCCTCCGGATTGACAGGCCGGATCGCCCGAACAGCCCACAGGGAACGGCCCCAAGTCCCCACAATCGGTCTGCCCGTCGCAATCGTTGTCGATCCCGTCCGTGCATCCTTGGGGTAACTCAGCCTCCCCAGCCATCTGTGGCCCGCAATCCGCCGGGCAGGTGCAAGGATTCTCTCCGGCCGGAGTAGCACAAACGCCGTCGCCGCAAACGGGCCCCGCGCAGGTCGGATCGGTGGCACAATCCGGATCGGCGCAGTCGATCAGCCCGTTGCAGTTGTTGTCGATCCCGTCTTGGCAGTTGCCTTGACTGGGGTGTTCCAGTATCGCCTGTCCGCAATCCGGCGGGCAGGTGCAGGGATTCTCGCCCAACGGAGGCTCGCACAAACCGTTGGAATTACAGCCGGGCGGGCAAGTCGGAGTGCCCGCGCATTCGGGATCGGCGCAGTCGATCGCTCCATCGCAATCGTTGTCCAAGCCGTCTTCGCAAACGATGGGGTGGTTTTCTGCTTCGGGCAACCCGCAGTCGTCCGGGCAGTTGCAGGGACCCTCTCCTGCCGGGATATCACAACTACCATCGCCGCAAACGAACCCACCGCACGCCGGATCAGAAAGGCAATCGGAATCACCGCAGTCGACCGCCCCATCGCAATCGTTGTCGATCGTGTCCCTACATCCTCCGGGGACATCAGGCTCCGCACCCGCCTGTGGACCGCAATCTGCGCAATTGCAGGGATTCTCCCCCAACGTAGGCTCGCACAAACCGTTGAAATTACAGCCAGGCGGGCAAGTCGGAGTGCCCGCGCATTCGGGATCGGCGCAGTCGATTGCACCATCGCAATCGTTGTCCAAGCCGTCTTCGCAAACGGCGGGATGGTCTTCAGGTTCACTCGGCCCACAATCCGCGCAATTGCAGGGATTCTCCCCAATAGCTCCGTCGCAAATGCCGTCACCACACCCTCCGGATTGACAGGCCGGATCGCCCGAACAGCCCACAGGGAACGGCCCCAAGTCCCCACAATCGGTCTGCCCGTCGCAATCGTTGTCGATCCCGTCCGTGCATCCTTGGGGTAACTCAGCCTCCCCAGCCATCTGTGGCCCGCAATCCGCCGGGCAGGTGCAAGGATTCTCTCCGGCCGGAGTAGCACAAACGCCGTCGCCGCAAACGGGCCCCGCGCAGGTCGGATCGGTGGCACAATCCGGATCGGCGCAGTCGATCAGCCCGTTGCAGTTGTTGTCGATCCCGTCTTGGCAGTTGCCTTGACTGGGGTGTTCCAGTATCGCCTGTCCGCAATCCGGCGGGCAGGTGCAGGGATTCTCGCCCAACGGAGGCTCGCACAAACCGTTGGAATTACAGCCGGGCGGGCAAGTCGGAGTGCCCGCGCATTCGGGATCGGCGCAGTCGATCGCTCCATCGCAATCGTTGTCCAAGCCGTCTTCGCAAACGATGGGGTGGTTTTCTGCCTCGGCGCAATCCGCACAATTGCAGGGATTCTCTCCCAGCGGAGGCTCGCACAAACCGTTGAAATTACAGCCGGGCGGGCAAGTCGGAGTGCCCGCGCATTCAGGATCGGCGCAGTCGATCGCCCCATCGCAATCGTTGTCCAAGCCGTCTTCGCAAACGATGGGGTGGTTTTCTGCCTCGGCGCAATCCGCACAATTGCAGGGATTCTCTCCCAGCGAAGGCTCGCACAAACCGTTGAAATTACAGCCCAAACACGGCGGAAAGGGCGCGCATTCGGGATCGGCGCAGTCGATCGCCCCATCGCAATCGTTGTCTAAGCCGTCTTCGCAAACGGCGGGATGGTCTTCAGGTTCACTCGGCCCACAATCCGGCGTGCAAGTGCAGGGGTTCTCGCCTGCCGGAGTAGCACAAACGCCGTCGCCACAGACGGGCCCCGCGCAGATCGGATCATCCCTGCAATCGGGGTCTTCGCAGTCCATCTGTCCATCACAATCGTTGTTGATCCCGTCGGTACAGGTCAGCCCCGGAAACTCTTGAAACTCCGGCGGGCCGCAATCCGGCGGGCAGGCGCAAGAATTCTCCGCCGGAGCATCACAAACGCCATCGCCGCAAACGACCGCCGCGCAGATCGGATCATCATCCCTGCAATCGGGGTCCTCGCAGTCCGTCTGTCCATCACAATCGTTGTTGATCCCGTCGGTGCACGTCAGCCCCGGAACCTCTTGCACCTCCGGCGGCCCGCAGTCCGACGGACAGGTGCAGGAATTCTCTGCCGGCGCATCACAAACGCCATCGCCGCAAAAGGGCCCCACGCAGGCCGGATCGCCCGAGCAGCCCACGGGAAACGGGTCCAGGTCCGCACAATCGGTCTGCCCGTCGCAATCGTTGTCGATCCCGTCCGCACATCCTTGCGGTAATTCAGCCTCCCCAGCCATCTGTGGCCCGCAATCCGACAGGCAGGTGCAAGGATTCTCTCCGGCCGGAGTAGCGCAAACTCCATCGCCGCAGCCCGCTGGGGCGCACGCCGGATCAGGGGCGCACTGCGGATCGGCACAATCGGCCAGCCCATTGCAGTCGTTGTCCATCCCGTCGGCGCAGTTAGCGACGGGTGGCGTTGGATCCTCCGGCGTCGGGGGGCAATCAGACACGCAGACGCAAGCCTCTCCGGGGTCGCAAAACCCATCTCCGCAGATTGGCTCGGCACAACTCGGGTCCCCAAAACACGCCGGATCAAGGCAATCCCTCGGACCGTCGCAGTTGTTGTCGATCCCATCCGTACAGGTCCCCAGGGCAGGATCCTCCGGCTGCTGTGGTCCGCAGTCGGGAGGGCAATTACAGGGGTTCTCGGCGAGCTGACAACGGCCATTACCGCATATTTGCGCGGCGGCAGGCGCGCCGGTAATCCACGCGGTCAAAAAGATTCCGTGGCAAACAAGGGACGCACGCAAACGGATGAAATCAGACACAGATGCCTCCTTCTAATCGTAAGTAAGTGATCGTGAGAACAACGACGGCGCGGTAACCGCCACTTTCCAGCTCCTGACCATATCTGAACGCTCATCTGAAAGAGGGCCTAGATTAATAACAGGTTGATGATTCTGCAACTTCAAAATAAATAAAACCTAAAATGTAGCACAGGCACTCTAGGTATTCACCCTGATAGGCGAGGGCACGCTTCTAGTTTGGTTAATGATAAACGCACGAGTGCTCATTGAGGCCCGCAGCGTACGCGTCGACCACATCCAGTGAGACTGTAACTGAAGGCGTCGCCCCGAGTTCCAACCATTCGTGGAGCGCCTTGAACCCGCGCCTTCTCCGGCGAAGCAAGGTCGATTCTCATAGCGGCTGGTACCCGGATTGTGGGCAGGTCAGCCCGCGGTTGCGGCCCTTTAGCCTAACAGGCGGGATCTGCTTGTTTGGGACGCGGGAAATGGTCGGGACGGCGATATCATCGTTCAGGTCGTGTAGGCTAGGATTTTCGGGAGGGAATACGGGTGCGTTTCGGCGGGGTGAGCGTACGCGGCAGTGAATGAGGGCGGTGTTCGATTTGTCAACCCGCGAGCTTCTTCTTTCCACGACACGATTCGATGTCGAGCGACGCGTCTTTACAGGGACGGACGGGCGTTCGATCACGCGCGAAGCGGTGGTTCATCCCGCCGCCGTGGTAATCCTGCCGATCGTGGACGCGCATCGCATCGTGATGATCCGCAATTTCCGCTACACAATTGAGGAGGAGTTGTGGGAGCTCCCCGCCGGTACAGCCGAGCCGGAGGAGGCGGCGATCGAGACGGCCCGGCGGGAATTGGAAGAGGAAACCGGCTACCGGGCGGGGACGATGACGCCGCTCGCCGAATTTTTCACCTCGCCGGGAGTGCTCACCGAACGGATGTTCGCGTTCGTGGCGACGGACCTGACATCGGTCGGCCAGCGATTAGAGCACGGGGAACGAATCGTCGCGGAGGTTGTCGAATTGGACCGCGCCCGCCGGTGGCTGGTCAACGGCCAACTGCGCGACGGCAAGACGATCGCGGTGTTGGGGACGTACTTTGCGAGGCTGTAGCACTATAATAGCCGCCGCGACGCGGGCTATGTTTGAATTGTCGATTTGCGATTGTCGATTGTCGATTGAGCGCGCGGTGCGCGACGGCGGTCCGGACTCCGTATTCGACAATCGACAATCGGCAATCGACAATCAGTGAACGATGGGTTGGCGAGACCGAGAATACGCGAGGGGTGCGCAGGGCGGGGGCCGGGTTTGGCCGCCGACGCGTCGGGTGGCGTTGCTCGGCGGAAGCGTCGTGACCACGGTGATCGTGGTCAACGTGGCCGTCTTCTTGCTCTGCCAAATGACCATCGACCGTAATGTGGCGAGGCACCCGGACCTCCGCGGCGAAGAAATCATCACCAGCCCGGTCTTTCAGTTCTCCGCCATGCGTGCGGACCTTGTAATGAAGGGCCAGGTCTGGCGGCTCATCACCGCCCAATACCTGCACTGGTCGTTTGGCCACATCCTGATGAACATGCTTGGGTTGCACTTCCTGGGACGAGCGCTGGAACGAGACTGGGGGTCGAAGCGGTTCTTCCTCGTCTACCTGATCGCAGGGACGCTGGGAATGGTCTTCTACATGATGCTGACGTTGCGGGGCTGGTTGCCAATGCAAGGCGTGGCCGCCGGAGCGTCGGGTTGCGTATTGGGTTTGCTCGGGGCGTGCGCGGTCCGCTATCCGCACGCGGAAGTGCTCATCTACTTTTTGTTCCCCATCAAGATTCGCACGGCGGCCTTGCTGTTCGGCGCGTGGTATATCTGGAATCTTTTGGAACAGGGACCCAACGCAGGGGGCGACGCCTGCCATATTGCGGGATTGCTCTTCGGCGCCTGGTGGGCATACCGCGGCGAAACTTGGTGGGATCGCATCGGATGGCGAGCGACAAGTTGGCGGACCAAGACGCGTGGACGTGCGCCATCCGACTTCGACGCCAAAGTGGTCCAGCGACGCGACGACGCCCAGACCGTCGATCGGATTCTCAAAAAAGTGTACGAAGGCGGTATCCATACCCTCACCGACGAAGAAAAACGCGCCCTCCGCGACGCCACTGAGCGCCAGCGCCAGACCGAAACCGGCCACGCCGATCGACTGTAGCGTCTGATTGACAACCCCCTCTCCCCTCGGGAGAGGGTCGGGGTTAGCAGCCCGTTGAAAAACCGTAGCGTCGCCCCTTGTGGGCGGCGCTAAGCTGGATTCCTCGTCACCCACAAGGGGTGACGCTACATTCGTCACGATTCCCAATGAGTTTTTCAACGGGCTATTAGGGCCAGGGCCTGTCAGGCGGGTGCCCAAGGTCCTTTGGACCTGGGGGAGACGATGATATGTGCTCAACGAAATGTCCTCGATCATCGCGTCCCCCACCTCCAGAGGAGATGGGCCACCCCCGTGCCTTTGAAGCACCTTGCAACCCGACACGTGATTGCCTAAACTGCACCCTCCGTCCCCGTGCGTCGCCCGATCTGTCGTGGAGGTTTACAAGTTGGCCCGCCTTCGATTGTTAAAAGCGCGTCCTACAACCCCTCCCCACCTCTGGGGGGTCAGACGAGCCGACCGAGGAGGGAGGGTCCGAGGGCAGGGTGAGGGGGTTTTCGGCTGCACCGTAACCACTCTTGCGATCATCGCCGGAGCATTCTGCATCGTGTCTGCGCTCGCGGCGAAACTTTCACTTGCCGATCCACCACAAGGATCAATCGTCGGGTGGGGATCGCAGGTCGTCGGTGTCGATCTTTCAAGCGGTTTCGTGGCCGTCGCCGCGGGCAGGTATCACAGTCTGGGTCTGAAGGCCGACGGGTCCATCGTGGCGTGGGGAGTCAACTACTACGGTCAAACCAACGTCCCCGCGCCCAACACCGGTTTCATCGTTGTCGCCGCGGGCGGATCGCACAGTCTAGGCCTCAAGTCCGACGGCTCCATCGTGGCGTGGGGATATAACGACTACGGTCAGACCAGCCTCCCCGCGCCCAATAACAGTTTCGTTAGCGTCGCCGCGGGCAGGTATCACAGTCTGGCCCTCAATGCTGACGGCTCCATCGTGGCGTGGGGACGCGACTTTGAAGGTCAATCCAACGTCCCCGCGCCCAACACCGATTTCATCGCCGTTGCCGCGGGATGGAGCCACAGTCTGGGTCTCAAGAGCGACGGCTCCATCGTAGGCTGGGGAGACAACTACTACGGGCAGACCAACATGCCCGCGCCCAACACGGGTTTCGTCGCCGTCGCCGCGGGCGCGTACCACAGTCTGGGTCTCAAGACCGACGGCTCCATCGTGGCTTGGGGATACAACGGCGACGGTCAAACCGACGTCCCAGCGCCCAACACGGGTTTCGTCGCCATGTCCGCGGGCGGGTACCACAGTGTGGGTCTCAGGGCCGACAGTTCCACCGTAGCGTGGGGAGCCAAGTACTACGGTCAAACCAACGTCCCCGCGCCCAACACCGGTTTCGTGGGCGTCGCCGCGGGCGCGTACCACAGTCTGGGTCTCAAAACCGACGGGTCCATCGTAGCGTGGGGAGGCAACGACGGCGGTCAGACCAACATCCCCGCGCCTAATACCGGGTTCGTCGCCGTCGCCGCCGGATCCTCTCACGGTCTGGGTCTCAAGGCCGACGGGTCGATCGCGGCGTGGGGACGTAACTCTGAAGGTCAAACCACCGTCCCCGTGCCCAACACAGGCTTCGTGGGCGTGGCCGCCGGCTCGTCTCACAGTCTGGGTCTGAAGGCCGGCGGGTCCATCGTCGCGTGGGGATTTAACGGGCAAGGTCAAACCACCGTCCCCGCGCGCAATACTGGTTTCGTGGCCGTCGCCGCGGGCAGCTTTCACAGTCTGGGCCTGAAGGCCGACGGGTCCATCGTGGCCTGGGGATGCGATGACCCAGCTCAAAACTTCGCCCAATGCGACGTGCCGGCGCCGAATGCCGATTTCATCGCTTTCGCCGCGGGTTGGTACCACAGTCTGGGTCTGAAGGCCGATGGCTCCATCGTGGCGTGGGGATGTGGCGATCCCTACAACGAGGGGCAATGCAATGTTCCCGCGCCCAACACAGGTTTCATTGCCGTCGCCGCAAGTTGGTACCACAGTCTCGGTCTCAAGGCAGACGGGTCCATCGTGGCGTGGGGATGGAACTACTCCGGTCAAACCGACGTCCCCGCGCCCAACACCGGTTTCGTGGGCGTCGCCGCGGGCGCGTACCACAGTCTGGGTCTCAATACCGACGGGTCCATTGTGGCGTGGGGAGACAACGAGGACTTTCAGACCAACGTCCCCGTACCCAACAGCGGATTCATCGCCATTGCCGCCTCCGTAAACCACAGTCTCGCCATCAGACAAAGGTTCGGTGCGTGCTGTAACCTACTCTCCGGAAGTTGCGCGGAGAACGTAGAGGCGAGCGCCTGTTCAGGATCGCAGCAGGGGTGGACCGAGGGTGCGGGTTGCGCGGACGCGGTGTGCGACGCCGTCACTGGCGCGTGTTGCGGAGCTGACGGGTCCTGCGCAATGACCATCCACGGCGATTGCGGCTCGCCGTTGTGGGTCGAAGGGCTGGAGTGCAACCCCAATCATTGCCCGATACCGCCCATTGTCGCGGCGCTCGGTCCTCGCTATCTGTCCGTCACGCCGCAGGCCTGGGATCCGACCGAAATGGTCGCCATACGCATTTCTTCGCCACGCTTCCCCTGCCTGTCGAAATACGTCACGATTGACTCCGGTATAGGCAGAGTCATCGACAACCCGGTATTCCTGCCCGCGTCCGGATGGGGGACGGTGCGCGTCGCCGACGCGGAAATCGTCCCCGCCACAACGTACGACGTCCAAACACAGAACGCGCTCGGCTTGTCTTACCCCGCGAGCGCAACGACCCCGATGTGGTGCGATGTAGGCACTCCGATCGGCATCCTGAACTCCCTCGACGTTGTGGGGTTTGTCAGCCATTTCAAGTCCGTACCCGGCGCTCCTCCGCTCGAGGCCTGCGACGTCTATCCGGCGGTTCCCGATCAGGTCGTGAACGCCCTCGACATCACCCTGGCCGTGGATGCGGTCAAGGACCTTCCCTACCCCTTTCCACTCCCGTGTCCATGAAGTTGCGTGGGGTGCGTCCCCGACGCACCAATCACGCCGATCGGTCCCACACCCCTCCTCGACCGAGCGCCCGTGAAGTTATTGGGTTGGACAAGACGGCGGATTCCGGTTAGCAATCCCCCGGAGTCCGCGCGGGTAGGAGTATGCGGTGCGTAAGGGCGGAAGCGACGTTTATGGTTCCCACGGAAAGACCGCTCGACAATCCCATCAACTGGTCGTTTCGGGCCGGACGACTCTGGGGAATCGACGTTCGTGTCCATATCACGTTCGTCATTTGCGGGATTGTCCTCCTTTGGATGGAGTTACCCAAACCCGGTTCGGGAGAAGTCGTTTCGTTGGGTCGCGCCCTCGTGGATGCCCTGGGGACATACGGGCTTCTATTCACCGTCGTGCTACTTCATGAGTTCGGACATTGTTTCGGGGCACGCTATGTAGGCGGTGAGGCCGATGAGATACTCCTCTGGCCGCTGGGCGGACTGGCGTCGGTCAACCCGCCGCACAATCCTCGTGCCCATGCGGTCACGACGGCCGCCGGGCCGATGGTCAACGTGATTCTGTGCGCGATTTGCTCCGGCGTGCTGGCCGTGTGGACCGGCAGCCTTGGCGCCGTGCCCTGGAATCCGCTTCACCCGACTTCTCCGGTCGATGGGTCCGTCATTCCGACGACGGGGCAGATGTGGGTGATGCGCTTTTATGGGATGAGTTACTTCATCCTCTTAGTAAACTTGCTGCCGATCTTCCCGTTTGACGGGGGTCGTCTGGTCCATGCCTGGCTCTGGCCGAGGAAGGGGTATCGCGCCGCGACCGAGATTGCCACCGGAACGGGAATGGTCGGGGCGATCGTGGTGGGCCTGTTCGGGTTGTTCACCGAGCAGAGCTGGCTGTTGCTGATGATCGCTGTGTTCGGGTACGTCACCTGCTGGCAGACGCGGCGGAGCATCCGCGAGAACGCCGACTCGGAATTGGAAGACCTCGGCTATGACTTTAGCGGGGGTTATACCTCCTTGCAGGGGAGTGAGCGTCGGGAGCGGCGTCCGGGGTTCTGGGAGCGGCGTCGGACGCGGCGTGCCGCCGCCCGTGCCGAAAAACAACGCCGCCTCCGCGAAGTACACCACCAGGCCGTCGAGGCGGTCCTCCGTAAGGTTTCCCTCACAGGCCTCGCCTCGCTCACTCCAAAAGAACGCCGGATTCTCGAAGAAGAGACCCGGCGGCAGCGCGATCTAACCGGCCGCTAACTCATCGTAAATGTTCGAAGCGCCCTTCAAGGCCCACGTCAACTTTGCGTCAGTTGCATCTTCCCTTGAATGACCTGACGATATCGGTGATGAGCGACCTCGCCTTTCAGCAGTGCATGGCCCCGGATTGTGGAGCGACTTACGGCCTCGACGAGGTTATGTACGCGTGCCGGCGGTGCGGGGCGTTGCTCGATATCCGCTACGACTGGCCCCGTTGCACGGTCCCCAAATCGCTTTCGTTTTTTGAATCGCGTTGGGGGACACCGGGACGCTCAACGGAAGCGCGGGCGGACTTCAGCGGAGTGTGGCGATTCCGGGAGTTGCTTCCGTTCGCCACGTCCGAAGAACTGGTGACCATCGGCGAAGGGCGAACGCTGCTGCAACAGGCGGATGAACTCGCCGCGAAGATCGGCATCAAGCCGAGCTGCTTGTACTTGCAATATGAAGGGTTGAACCCCAGCGGCAGCTTCAAGGACAACGGCATGGCCGCTGCGTTCACCATGGCGCGGCGGCTAGGTCGACGGCGGGTCGGGTGCGCATCGACGGGAAACACCAGTGCCTCGCTGGCCCTGTACGCACGACACACGCCTTCATCGGACGGCCATTCGATGCAGGCCGTCGTATTTGTGGGCGGTGATAAGATCGCGTTCGGAAAACTCGCCCAGGCCCTCGACTTCGGGGCGAAAACCATCCAGATCGACGGCGACTTCGACACCTGCATGAAGCTCGTCCAAGAGGCCGCCGATCGCCTCGGGTTGTACCTCATGAATTCGATCAACCCCTTCCGTCTCGAAGGCCAAAAAACGATCATCTACCGGGTACTCGAAGGACTGGGTTGGGAAGTACCCGACTGGGTCATTGTGCCGGGCGGAAACCTTGGCAATACAAGCGCGTTCGGCAAGGCGTTCATCGAGCTTCGCGAGTTGGGTTTACTGAAACACATTCCGCGACTCGCGGTCATTAACGCAGCCGGGGCGAATACGCTGTACGAACTCCATGAGCGTGAGAACATACGATTCGACGGAGGACGCTGGGATCGGGCGCGGGTCGAGGCGTGGTATGCACGCATGTCAGCCGAAGGTCGAAGGGCAAAGACCGTCGCCAGCGCCATCGAGATCGGCCGGCCGGTGAACTTACCCAAGGCTCTACGGAGCCTGGAAGCGATGAACGGCGTCGTGCGGCAAGTCAACGACGAGGACATTCTTGACGGCAAGGCCCTCGTGGGCACGCACGGGTTTGGATGCGAACCGGCGAGCGGCGCTTCTGTCGCGGGCCTGCGACTGTTGCTCGAAGAGCGAGTCATCTCGCCGTCGGATCGAGTGGTGTGCATCCTGACGGGGCATCAACTGAAGGACCCGGACGTGACGGTGAATTATCATCGAGGGTCACGCGATGGCATGGGTGCGGGATCGTACGCTAATCCGCCCGCGCGGTGTCCCGCGGACATTGAGGCTATCGCGAATCTGTTGGACACCTAGGAATTCGACATGATCCGACTTGCGGTGGCCGGTGCGGCGGGACGAATGGGGCGATGCGTGCTCGAAGCGGCGGCGCACGACTCGCGGTTCGAGGTCGTCGCTGCGATCGACCTAGGCACGCAGCAGTTCATTCCGGCGTGCGACGTGTTGATCGACTTTACCGACGCCGCGGGAACGATGGAATGGTTGAAGACGTGCGAATCGCGACGGCTGCCGATGGTGATGGGAACGACGGGTCACGACGAGTCGCAGCTTACGCGGATCGCGCAAGTCTCCCATGCCATTCCCATCGTCAAGGCCGCTAACTTCAGCGTGGGGATGCAGGTCGTATTGAATGCACTGGGAAGGATCGCGAAGGAGCTAGGTGACGAGTACGACGTCGAGATCGTGGAGACCCATCACCGCCACAAAATCGACGCACCAAGCGGTACGGCGCTCACGCTTCTCGCTGAACTCCAACGGAGCGATGATCAGAACCGCGACCGTAAGGGAGCGGGCAACGCGGTACGGTCGCCCCCTGTGGACGGCACGACCGTCGTTTTCGGTCGTCACGGTAAGGTCGGAGATCGTCCGAAGGGTCAGATCGGCATGCACTCCATCCGCATGGGCGATGTCGTGGGGCAACACGAGATCCACTTCAGCGGACCGGGCGAGACGATTACGATCCGCCATGTCGCCCAGTCACGGGAGACGTTCGCCGCGGGAGCGCTCCGAGCGGCCGCGTGGGTCATCGGAAAGCACCCAGGAATGTACTCGATGCGCAACGTCCTCGGCACAGACTAAGACGCGCACACGGAATGTTGGAACCTTTGGACGGGATGGGTGTCAAACATAAAGAATGGGGACGCAAGGCGCGAACCAAACGCTTATGGGACAACATGGAGTACAAACCGATGAACTTTACGACCGCTTTTCGCAGTAATTTCGCCACCATTTTCCTAATCGGAATGCTCTCCGGGGTCGCCTGGGGCGAGGAGAACGCCAAGGAATCGACGGCCCTGACGATTTACAGCACCGCTACGCCCGGGTCGATCCCGCCGGAGATGTACCAACCGGGGATGCAACAGGCCACTTACGGAGTGCAATGGCGGCAGCAGATCCCCGGCTACGCCATCGTCAAGCAGGAGCGCCCCTTCAAGCTCGGCCAAGGCCGAAGCACCATCCGCTTCACCGACGTGGCCTCGGAAATCGAGCCGACGACCGTCTCCTTCGCCTCGATCACCGATCCGAGCAGCACGCACGTGCTCGAACAGAACTACGAGTTCGATCTGGTCAGCAAAGAAAAACTGATGCAAAAGTTCCTTGATCGTGAGATCACCTTGGAGCAAGGCTTCGGAGAGCGAGTGGAGACGTACACGGGGACGTTGCTGAGCACGTCGGGCGGCGTGGTCCTGAAAGGCCCCGATGGAGCGGTTCGTGTGGTTCAGAACTACTCCAACGTCCGGTTTCCGGAGTTACCCGGCGGACTCATCACCAAGCCGACCTTGGTGTGGGATGTCTTCACGGAAAAACCGGGTGAGCATCGGACGCGGGTGACCTACGAGACCAAGGCCATGACCTGGTGGACCGATTACAACATCGTCTTCGCCGAGGGAAAGGACGCCAACAGCGGAGTCCTCGACATCGGGGCATGGGTGAGCATCATCAATCAATCCGGGGCGACGTATCCTGAGGCCAAGCTCAAGCTGATCGCGGGCGACGTGCACCGCGCCCCGCAACCGACGCCACCGCGCGGAGCGGCGATGGCAGAAGGCTTCGCGATGAAGATGAAGATGAGCGACGCCGCAGGTTTTGAGGAGAAGTCCTTCTTCGAGTACCACCTCTACACGCTTGGCCGACCTACGACGCTGCCGGATAACTCGACCAAACAGATCGAGCTGTTCCCCGCGGCCCGGAAGGTGCCCTGCGAGAAGGTGATGCTGTATTACGGCTTGGGTTCACGTTACCCGATCTACGGCAGCCCGATGACCGACCGAAACTTCGGCATCCAGTCCAACCCCAAGGTGGACATCTACCTTAAGTTCAAGAATGAAAAAGCGATCGGCATGGGCATGCCCCTGCCCTCGGGACGAATCCGCGTGAGCAAACTGGACCCGGCCGACGAAACCCTGGAGTTCATCGGCGAGGACACCATCGACCATACGCCCAAGGACGAAGAAGTGCTTATCAAGATGGGCAGCGCCTTCGACGTGGTCGGCGAACGCAAACAGACCGACTTCGCCGTGGATACGAGCCGCCGCATGATGGACGAGACCATCGAGATCAAAGTTCGCAACCACAAGGAGGAGAAGGTCAAGGTCATCGTGAAGGAGAACCTTTACCGCTGGACGAACTGGCAGATCACCAAGAAGACGCACGATTTCGAGAAGATTGACTCACGGACGATCCACTTTCCGATCGAGGTCGAGAAAGACGGCGAGGCCACGATCCGGTACGCGGTGCACTACACGTGGTGACAACCGCACACCGAGCAAGGCCCCTATAGTGCTCCTTCCGCGTGCAGCGCTTGTCGCACCGTTCTACGCACAGTTTCAGCAATGACGACCGATTGACGGGCGTCGGTTTCCGAGACGACCAGCGACTCGCCGGGGTAACGTGCCGTAGTCGCAAAGGGCGAAAGCTCGTCGGCGTCGTCGAGTTTCGCGGCCCAATCACCGAGCGTCGTGCACAGTTCACGCAGTCGGGCGATGTTATGCGTATAGGGAAAGTCCACGCCTCGCCAGACAAGATAAGCCTTCAGATACTTCTCGGCAGATTGCTGTGCGTGGTATGCAACCATTCGATGGGGGCAGTCCGACGGCAGCGAAAGCGTGTGCTGAGCGACACGAAGATCCTCGTCGGCCACAGCGATCCACTCGCGGACCTTTGCAAGCAACACGTCACGCGGAAGAGTCATACAGAACGCGTCCCTCTTTGGAGGCTGGACGGGCGACGGTGCCGGGAATGTGTCGATCGCGTTCGAACTCCTCGGGTGTGAGAACGACGATGTCGCGGGCTATCTCCAAGCCGGATAGCGCCCGGTCCATGGCCACCATCAACGCACGGCGATCGTCGCCTACGTCGCAGATCACCAGCAGGTCTACGTCGCTGCGATCACCGCCGGTCCCGCGCGCCTGCGATCCAAACAGAATCACGCGCCACGGCCGGAATTTTTCCACGAGTCGGCGAGTGGCTTCAGACAGAATGGACTCAGCAACCATATTAAAGATTCATGCGTACGACGGGTCATCGACCCGCCGCACTTCGTCACTGTATGAAGCGAACGATGAAGGCAGGTCAAAACCTGTACTACTCGACGTTTAGGCGGTCGCTTCGGGCGCTGCCGCGGCGTCGGCGGCAGGCTTGTTCTTGTTCTTTTTCTTGGCCAGATGCTCTTGCATCCCTTTGGCCGCTTTTTCCCATAGCACGTAGGCTTCCTTCCGCTCCCCCTTTTTCCAGGCGGCGGCGGCGTTGATCTTCTGGCGTTTGAACGCTTTGGTCGGTCGTGGCATCGGCATCCTCGTTAAACAACGGGCAACAGTCCGCCCCGGCAGCGGGCACGAAGAGGGCAGGATAACCGGGCGTGCGGGGAACAGCAAATCCCCGTTGGTGCGAGTCGGCGGCGATCGACTGCTCGACCCCTTCCTTGGGGGTGGAAGGGCGTTCCCCGTGACGGCTTGGAATGCGTCCTCAGCTCCTCGCCCCAATTGGAGGAGGGGGCGGGGCGAGGGGGTCTTCAGTTACACTCTTAACTTAACGACTTTGACTGCGAAGCTGCTCCCGCAGAACCCGCACAAGCATTTCCCGGGACGACGTATCGAGGGTGCCCAGGGCCTGCTCGAACTTCTCGACCCGCCGCTTTTCATCTAAGTAGTTGCGGATGTCGGGCACCAGGCGGATGGAGTCCTTCAGCACGCCTCGCAGGTCGGCGATGGTCTCGCGGTCCACGGTGTTGACCCGTTTGCACAGGTCGTCAACCAGCCGTTTGAGCTCGATGAGCCAGTCGTTGTAGTTGTTCTCGTGGGTGAGATAGCATTGGGCATCTGAGATAAGGAAGGTACGGATCAGGTCGTGGTCCTGTTGATTGAGCGGGTCGCCCTTTTCCAGCCGACGGACGGTGGCCTTGGCCTCATTCGCCCAGAGAGACTGCTGGGTTTCGCGAACAAAGGTGTCGACCTCGTTGAGGTACCGCTCGAAGGCTTCGAAGTCGTCGGCTGATCCATGGGCCAGTGCACTTCTCGCCGCTTCCTTCAAACCCTGAACCGTTTCGACCAGTTGATCCGTGTCGACCATCGTCATCGATGAACTCCTTGGTTGCCTACATCTGTCCCATAACCCCGGCGGATACCGATCTCCCAAAGGAAGCCGAGGATTCTTCATCGAAGCATCGACCGGAGTCGCGGCGCGGTTGAACAAAACCTGGCTGCCGTATTCGTTGGAACTAGGGGTCCACGGTATAATCGGACCTCAAGGCCGGCAGCCTTGTGCAAACCCCTCGCCCCATCGCTCAAGGGCGACGAGGCTGACCGTGACGGCGCGCCGTATGACGTACACCGAGCTTTTGATAGGCATACGCGAATGATCTACCTCGATTACAACGCCTCGACTCCCTTGGACGACTCCGCCCGCGAGGCCATGTTGCCCTACTTGGGGCGAAACTACGGGAACCCATCGAGTTCGCACGGCATGGGCCGTCCGCTCCGCGAGGCGATTGAGAAGGCACGGTCGCAAGTGGCCGCGCTGCTTGGGGCGTCTCCGGAGGAGATCGTCTTCAACTCCGGTGGAACCGAAGGCTGCAACCACGTCATCAAGGGCGTCGCCTACGCCCTCCGCGACCGTGGGAAGCACATCATCACCTCTGCGATCGAGCACGCTGCGGTGCTCAACGCCTGCCGATTCCTGGAGCAGCAGGGTTACGAAATCACTTACCTCGGCGTAGATGCTCAAGGCCGCGTCGATCCAGAAACAGTCGCCCACGAGGTCCGGCCCGACACCATCCTGATTTCCATCATGCACGCCAACAACGAAGTCGGCACGATCCAACCGATCGCCGAGATCGCGGAAATCGCTCACGAAGGCGGCGTGCTCATGCACACCGATGCGGCCCAGTCCTGCGGAAAGATTCCCACGCGGGTCCGCGAACTCGGCGTCGATTTCCTCAACTTGGCCGCACATAAGCTGTACGCTCCTCAAGGAATCGGCGCTCTCTACATTAGGCGCGGCGTCACGCTAGAACCTTTGCATCACGGAGCCGGGCATCAACAGAATACTCGGTCGGGCATCGAACCGGCTGCGTTGATCGTAGGCTTAGGCGTCGCCGCTGAAATCGCCGCAAGCCGTGACGACGCCAGACGGATCGCCGGGCTGCGCGATCGGCTCTACAGCGGACTCTCCAGCGCCCTAGGCGATGGAGTCGTTCTGTTGGGCCACTCGACACAACGCTTGCCGAGTACGTTGTGCGTAGGGTTCCGTGGCCGGATCGGAGCGGACGTTCTCGCCGCGTGTCCCGATGTCTGCGCCAGCACCGGGGCCGCGTGTCATTCCGGGCGCAGGGAACGGTCCGCGACGCTCGCCGCGATGAACGTCCCCGAAGAGATCGCCTTCGGCGCGGTCCGTTTCAGCGTCGGACGGCACACCACAGAGTCGGAAATCGACGCCGCAATACAACAGCTTTCCTCTGTCTTATCCAACGCGCAAAAAGCATAAGGGCGTGCCGAGCGTATTCAGCCTGAAAGGCTGACAGATAACAGCCGTGGGCAAGCGCAGCGCCGCCCACGGAAAACGGCACCCCCACCATTCATCCGACCCCGCAGGGGTCGTCTATAGGAGGCCGGGTGGCCCATCTCCTTTGGAGGTGCGGGAGGCGATGATCGTGTGTGGAAGAAGCGTAATCCCATGAAAGGCTGTCTCCTGCCGGGCGGTAACATGCCCGGCATTCGTGGTCTTAAGGAAGGAGACAGCCATGAAGATGAATGGAAAGATAACAGGGATTGGCTTGGACAGCCATCGGACG
>Ga0326597_10001395_pt1 | contig 39352 bp, 31 predicted proteins | sample RVTome_12_FD_203789 | JGI IMG/M metagenome (GOLD analysis project Ga0326597, IMG submission 203789) | Soil microbial communities from uranium-contaminated site in the Upper Colorado River Basin, Wyoming, United States - RVT100D185 | ecosystem: Environmental > Terrestrial > Soil > Contaminated >... | reverse complement strand
GGTCGCGGTCGATATTCCCAGCGGCCTCTCGGCCGACTCCGGAGAGCTGCTCGGCCCCAGCTTCTGCGCCGATCTGACCATCGCGTTGGCGCTGCCCAAGCGCGCCCATGTGCTGGCACCGGCGGCGGATCGGGTCGGCGAGCTGGTGGTCGCGGACATCGGGATTCCGCAGGCAGCCATCGACACCGCCCCCGGCACCGGACTCGACCTGCTGACCGCGGCCGAGCTCGGACCGCTGCTTCCGCGCCGCGAGCGCGGCGGCCACAAGGGCGACTACGGCCGCATCCTGATCGTGGCCGGCGGACCCGGCAAAGTCGGCGCCGCCGAGCTGGCGGCGCGTGCCGCCCTGCGCTCGGGGGCCGGATTGGTCACGGTCGCGACCGCCGCCGGCGTTCAGCGCGCGCTCGAGAGCCGGCAGCTCGAGTGGATGTCGGTCGCGCTGCCGGAAGGGCCCAGCCGGTCGCTGGCGCGCGCCGCCGGGGCCGAGCTGGTCGAGCTGTCGCGCGCCTTCGACGTGGTCGCGGCCGGGCCCGGTCTGGGCCGCGATCCCGAAACCCGCGAAGCGCTGCTGGAGCTGGCCCGCGATTGCCCCCGACCGCTGGTGCTCGACGCCGACGCCCTCAACGTTCATGCCGATGCCGGCACCGCGCCGCGCGGCCGCCCCGACCGGCCGGTGATTCTCACCCCTCATCCGGGCGAGCTCGCACGGCTGGTCTCCTCGAGTCCTGCCGAGGTGCAGCGCCGCCGTCTGGAGCTGGCCTGCGAGTATGCCCAGCGCCACGGTGTTCACTTGGTGCTGAAGGGGTACCGTACTTTGATCGCCGCGCCCGATGGCCGCGCCTGGGTCGCGCCGACCGGCAATCCCGGCATGGCTTCCGGCGGCAGCGGCGATGTCCTGACCGGTGTGCTGGCCGGCCTGATCGGGCAGCCCCTGCCGCTGCTCGACGCCATCCGAGTCGGGGTCTACGCCCACGGCCTGGCGGGTGACTTGGCCGCCGATCGCATCGGCGAGCTCTCCTTGATCGCCTCCGATCTGCTCGAATCGCTGCCCGCGGCCTACGCTTCCCTGCGCGAAGCCGGCGACCAGCGTACTCGGGGATGAGCTCGACCACCGAGACGCACAAGAGCACTTCGGAAACCGAGACCGAGCGGCTCGGCCGAAGCTTGGGGCAAACTCTGAGTCCGGGTGACGTCGTGCTGCTCTACGGCGACCTCGGCAGCGGCAAGACCGCGCTCAGCAAAGGCATCGCCGCCGCTTACTGCGGCATCGACCCGCGCAAAGCAACCAGCCCGACCTACGTGTTGGTGCATCGCTATGGCGGCGGCGAGCGAATCCTCTTCCACGTCGACCTCTACCGGCTCGATAAAGCGGAAGAGATTCGCGGCCTGGGCCTCGACGAGCTGCTCGACCAGGGCCCGATGGTGATCGAGTGGGGCGAGAAGGCCGAACCGCTCCAGCTTCCGGTGCGCTACAAGATCACGCTCGAAAGCGCCGGCGACAACGAGCGCCATATCCACGTCGTCGAGACGGGAGCTTAGTGCTCGTGCACCGCGAAACGGGGACAGGAGTAAAGCTCTCTGGGCGGTGGAGAATGCCGTCAGCTGCGAAGCGCGCGACAGGGGGTGCGGGGGAGTCCCCCGCTTACAAAGCAGGCGACGGAAGCGAGATACGGGGACAGGTAGCGAATTTCCAGGACCGCCGAATCATGAGTGTGGCCGCGGCGGAAATTCGTACCAGTCCCCGTATCTCGGAGGAGCCCGACCGAGCGCCTCTGCGTGGAAAATGGGGGAACTCCCCCACACCCCCTGTCAGATGGCGGCAGATCCGCCGCCGGGTTAGTCGAGTTTGTAGTTGGGGGCTTCTTTAGTGACCTTGACGTCGTGAACGTGGCTCTCTTTGAGCCCCGCGGCGGTCATGCGGATGAAGCGCGCCTTCTCGTGCAGCTCCGGAATCGTGCGGCAGCCGAGGTAGCCCATCCCGCTGCGCAGGCCGCCGACCAGCTGATAGGTGGTATCGGCCAGCGGCCCCTTGTACGGCACCATGCCTTCGATCCCCTCGGGCACCAGCTTCTTGTCCTCCAGCTCGTCCTCCTGGAAGTAGCGGTCGGCCGAGCCTTTGCGCATCGCGCCCAGCGAGCCCATGCCGCGGTACGACTTGTAGCTGCGCCCCTGATAGAGAATCGTCTCGCCCGGACTTTCGTCGGTGCCGGCAAACAGGCTGCCGATCATCACCGAGCTGGCGCCCGCCGCCAGCGCCTTGGTGACGTCGCCGCTGAATTTGATCCCGCCGTCGGCGATCACCGGCACGCCGGCCGGACGCATCACTTGGGCGACGTTCAGAATCGCGGTGAACTGCGGCACCCCCACCCCGGTGACCACTCGCGTGGTGCAGATCGCGGACGGACCGATGCCGACCTTGATCGCGTCGATGCCGATCGCCAGCAGATCATGAGCCGCTTCGGCGGTCGCCACGTTGCCGACCACCAGATCGACCTGGGGAAACTCGCGCTTGAGCTTCTCGGCGGTTTCCAGCACTCCGCCGCTGTGGCCGTGAGCGGTGTCGACCACCAGCAGGTCGACCTTGGCATCGACCAGCGCCTGGGCCCGGTCCAAGACGTCCGGAGTGATCCCGACCGCCGCGCCGACCCGCAGCCGGCCGAGGTCGTCTTTGCAGGCGTGCGGATACTCCACCTTCTTCTGGATGTCCTTGACCGTGATCAGCCCCTTGAGCCGATAATCTTCGTCCACCACCAGCAGCTTCTCGATCCGGTGCTGGTGCAGGATCTGCTTGGCGCGCTCCAAATCGGTGCCGACCGGAACCGTCACCAAATTCTCTTTGGTCATGCGGGCCGCGATCGGCTGGGTTAGATTGGTCTCGAAGCGCAGATCGCGGTTGGTCAAGATGCCGAGCAGGCGCCCATCGCCGTCGGTGATCGGAACCCCGGAGATGCGATAGCGGCGCATCACCTCGAGCGCGCGCTCGATCTTGTCGTCGGGCGCCAAGGTGATCGGGTCGACGATCATGCCGCTCTCGGAGCGCTTGACCTTATCGACCTCGGCGGCCTGGGTCTCGATCGAGAAATTCTTGTGCAGGATCCCGATGCCGCCCTGTTGCGCCAGCGCGATCGCGAGGCGCGCGTCCGTGACGGTGTCCATCGCCGCGCTGACCAGCGGGATATTGAGGCGGATGTTGCGGCTCACCCAAGTGCTGACATCGCTCTCGCGCGGCAGCACCTCGCTGCGCGCCGGCACCAGCATCACATCGTCGAACGTCAAACCGTCTTCCAGGCGCTGAGCCGACATCAGACCTCCTCGGCCCGGCGCTCCGGAGCCGAGCCTACTGCTTGCCGTGACATTTCTTGTACTTCAATCCGGATCCGCATGGACAGGGATCGTTTCTTCCGACCTTGGGCGCCTGGCGCACCACCGTTTGCGGCTTGGCCGGCGCCGCGCCCGCGCTCTGATAGTTGAGCTGCTGCGGCGCGGGCTGAGGCGGAGGGACCGGGAGCGCTCCGGGAGGCGCCCCGAGGTGGCTCGCCGTCAACTCCTCGGGGCGCGGCCGGCCGCGGTCGGCCGGGCGGGCCGCCGGCATCAGCTCCAAATGGAACAGCGTGCGCAGCATCTGCTCTTGAATCGATTCATTCATGATCTGGAACAGCTCGAAGCTCTCGCGCTTGTACTCCACCAGCGGATCGCGCTGCCCGTAGCCGCGCAGGCCGATGCCTTCCTTGAGCCCGTCAAGCGCATACAGGTGCTCGCGCCAATGACGGTCGATCACTTGGAGCATGACCATGCGCTCCTGCAGCGCCGCCAGCTCCTCGCCGAGCTGTTGGCGGCGGACATCGAAGCGGTGGCGGATCTTCTGCCACGCCAGCTCGCGCAGCTCGACCTTGCCGAGCTCCTCGAGCTTGGCGCCCAGCATCCCCGGATGAACGCCGAAGAAGTGGAACAGCTGGCGCGACAGCTCTTTCAAATCCCAGGCCTCCGGGTCCTCGCGGTCGGGCAGGTACTTGGCCAATAGCCAGTCGAGCAGATCGCCGCTGATATCGAGCAGATACTCGCCCTGATCCTTGCCTTCGAGGATGTCGCGGCGATGCCCGTAGATCGCGGTGCGCTGCTTGTTCATCACGTCGTCGTATTCGAGCAGGTGCTTGCGGGTCTGGAAGTTCTGCGCTTCGACCTTCTTCTGCGCGCGCTCGATCGAGCGGGTCACCGCCGGATGCTCGATCGGCACGCCTTCCTCCATCCCCAGCCGCGCCATCACCCCGCTGAGCCGGTCCATGCCGAACAGCCGCATCAGGTCGTCTTCGAGCGACAGGTAGAAGCGCGACGAGCCCGGGTCGCCTTGGCGCCCGGCGCGGCCGCGCAGCTGGCGGTCGATGCGGCGCGCCTCGTGGCGCTCGGTGCCGATGATATGGAGGCCGCCGGGCAGCTTCGCGCCGCTTTCGGGATCCACCACCTGCAAGATGCTCTTGTCCGGCTTGATATCGGTGCCGCGGCCCGCCATGTTGGTCGCGATCATCAGCGCGCTGCGTTCGCCGGCGTGCGAGACGATTTCGGCCTCCTGCTGGTGGTATTTGGCGTTGAGCACGTTGTGCTTGATCCCGGTGCGGCGCAGCAGGCGCGAGACCGTCTCCGAGCTCTCGACGCTGGTGGTGCCGACCAGCACCGGCCGCCCTTGCCCGTGCATTTCCTGAATCTCTTCGATCACCGCGTTGAACTTCTCGCGCTTGGTGCGGAAGATGACGTCGTCGTGGTCGGTGCGGCGCACCGGCAGGTGGGTCGGGATCACCTGCACGTCGAGCTTGTAGATCTCCCAGAACTCGCTGGCCTCGGTCTCGGCGGTGCCGGTCATGCCGGCGAGCTTGCGGTATTGCCGAAAGTAGTTCTGCAGCGTAATGGTGGCCAAGGTCTGGGTCTCGCGCTCGATATGGACCCCCTCCTTGGCCTCGAGCGCCTGATGCAGGCCGTCGCTGTAGCGCCGCCCCGGCATCAGCCGGCCGGTGAACTCGTCCACGATCATCACCTTGCCTTCGTGGACCACGTACTGGTCGTCTTTATCGAACAGCGAGTAGGCCCGCAGCAGCTGCTGGATGTTGTGCAGAATCTCTTTCTTGTCCAAGTAGCGGCGCTCGATCTCGAGCGCGGCGCGCTCCTTCTCATCCGGCGCCAAGTCGGTGCGCTGGCTCAAAGTGTGGCTCTCGCTTTCGAGATCGGGCAGCACGAAGAACTCCGGATCCTTGCCGTGGAGCGCTTCCTGGCCCTTTTCGGTCAGATCGATCACGTGGCCGCGCTCGTCGATGCTGTAGTAGAGATCGTCGTCGAGCGTGTGCATCGCCTTCTCCACCATCAGGTCGCCTTCGACCTTGTGGAGCAGCTTGGCCACCTGCCCGTCCTTGAGCAGCTTCATCAGCTTCTTGTTCTTGGGCGCGCCGCGGCGGGCCTGCAGCAGCATGCGGGCGGCCTCCTCGCGCCGCGATTCGTCTTCGAACAGCGGCTCGGCGTCGGCCACCAGCTTGTTGACCAACCGGGTCTGGAGCGCGAACAGGCGTTCGACCTGAGGCTTCCACTTGTCGAACTGATGCGAGGAGTGGCTCACCGGTCCGGAGATGATCAGCGGGGTGCGCGCCTCGTCGATCAGCACGCTGTCGACTTCGTCGACGATCGCGTAATTGTGGCCGCGCTGGACGCAGTCCTCGAACTGGATCGCCATGTTGTCGCGCAGGTAGTCGAAGCCGAACTCGTTGTTGGTGCCGTAGGTGATATCGGCGCCGTAGGCGACGCGGCGCCGCGGCGGATCCATCTCGTTCTGAATGCAATCGACCGTGAGCCCGAGGCTTTCGTAGACCGGCCCCATCCACTCGCGATCGCGCCGCGCCAAGTAGTCGTTGACCGTCACCAGATGAGCGCCGGTCCCGCTCAGGGCGTTGAGATAGAGCGGCATGGTCGCGACCAGGGTCTTGCCCTCTCCGGTGGCCATTTCGGCGATCTTGCCGCGGTGCAGAACGACGCCGCCGGCGAGCTGCACGTCGAACGGCACCATGTCCCACGTGACCTCGATGCCGCACACCTTCCAGCGTTTGCCGACCAGGCGGCGGCAAGTCTCCTTGACCGCGCCGTAGGCCTCCGGCAGCAGATCGTCGAGCGTCTGACCTGCTTGAAGGCGCTGGCGGAACTCGGCGCTCAACCCGGCGAGCTCGCTCTCCGAGAGCGTGCCGTACTTGTCCGCCCAGCGGTTGATCTCAGCAATCAGCGGCAGCAACTTCTTGAAGTTGCGCGAATGCTCGGTGCCGAAGACTTTGACGAAGAGTTGGTGCCACATAGGCCGGCCCCGGCAACAGGACAGCCGGGATTAAAGCCATTATGGCGTCCGCCGCCAGGACCGTCAACGGGCAGCCGAGACGGCGGATCCGGCGCCGTCGTGCTGCAGAACTAGCTAATATCTCTCAGGTCCATGGTCTCTTCGAGGATGTAATTCATCGGGTTGACCGGCTTGCCGTTGACATGGACCTCATAGTGCAGGTGGGCTGCGGTGGCCTTCCCGGTATTGCCGACGTAGCCGATCACCTGGCCGCGCTTGACCGTCTGTCCGACCCGCACCGCGAAGCGGTCCAGGTGCCCATAGTAGGTCTCATATCCGAAGGCATGGCGCACCCGGATCACTTTGCCGAAACCCTTGAAGTAGTTGGCGTAGACCACCACCCCTTCGGCCGGAGAGCTGACCGGACGCCCGAGCGGGGTCGAAATATCGAGCCCTTTGTGAAACTGCGGCAGGCCGCTCATCGGATCGCGGCGGGTGGCGAATCCCGAAGAAACCCACCCGCGCACCGGCCAGATCGACGGCGTCGAAGCAAGCAGCAGCGACTTGTCATCCACCATCGTGACCACCTGCTGGAACTTGCCATCGAGCTGATCGGCCAAAACCGCTAGATCGGCCAGATCGGTCTCCTCGCCTTCCAAGCCGGCCGGACCCTTGAGATCCGCGGGGGAGGAATACGGGCCGATACCGGGACCCGAGTTGGTCGGGCTCAAACCCGGCTCGATCCCCATCATGCTGCTGATCTTGTCCTGATAGTCGCGAAACGCGAACAGCTTCAACTGAATGTCGCTTTTGTCGCGGCGGTACTCGGCGATCTCTTCGCTGAGCCGGATGTTCTCGCGGGTCAAGGCCTCGAGTCGGCTCGAACGGGAGAACAGATCCACATAGCTCACCGCGAGCAGCGCCAGGCTCAGAAACGAGAAGACCGCCCCACCGATGGCTCCACGGATCAGGCGGCGTGAGATTCGAAGTTGCCGGAATCGCGAAGTCGCGTCCGGGACAATCATGACCGTGACGTGCTTACTTTGCATCGATTTCCCCCACCGTGGCGGCGACATCCACTCCGGCCGGCTCAGCCCGCCGGCTTCCCCACAATCGAGCCACCGCTTTGTGATTTTCTAGGGCTTAGATACCAGAAAGGCCTGAACCCACCCCTACTCGTTTCCCCTTTCTTCTCATCCCTAAACCAAGGACTCAGAGCACCAAGAGGAATCCCATACCCCCCAATGGGGAGAGTGCAGCAAAGAGCGACAAGCTATCACGCCCCGTCGGGGGCTGTCAAGAACGCGGGTCGCTCGCGGGTCGCGGCCGGTCCAGAAGTCGCGGCTCCGGGTCGGCGGCGGCCTCCCGTGCTATACTGCCGCGGGGATGGAACTTGCTGTTTTTCTTGCACTTCTGGCCTACCTCGCGACCTGTATCTGGTTCGGGAGGGGAGACCGGAGTCCGCGCGACGAATGCGATTTCTTCCTCGCTGGGCGCGGGCTCGGCACCTGGCGCGCCGGAGGCTCGCTGGCCGCCACGGTTCTGAGCGGTTCGACCTTTCTTGCCGGCACGACCTTCAGCTATCAGATCGGGCTTGCCGGAGCCTGGTACAACCTCGCCGGCGGGCTCTGCCTGATTCTGCTCGGTCTGACGATCGCTGGACGCGTGCGCGCCGCCGGCTGCTACACGCTGCCGGAGCTGGCCGGCCTGGCCTACGGGCCCGCGGTGCGCTGGACCGCCAGTTGCGTCGTGGTGGCGGCGGAAATCGCATGGATGGCGCTGTTGGTGCGCGCGCAAACGGCGGTCCTGGAGCCCTTCACCACGTTGCCGGCCCTGCCGCTCACACTCGCGATCACCGCGGTGCTGGTGGCCTATACGGTGAGCGGGGGGCAGCGCGGCGTGGTCGCCAGCGATCTGTTTCAGCTCGCGCTGGTCCTGGCCGGGACCGCCGCCTTGCTGCTGGCGAGCTGGGACGAGGCGCTCGCGGCGCTGCGCAGCGCGCCGCCGCGGCTGCGGGCCGCGCCGCAGGCGGCCGGGTTCGGACCGCTCCAAATGATCTCGATCTTCGCGCTGATCGGCTTGCCGCACTGGGTCGGATCGGATGTGTACTCGCGCTTGCTGTCGGCGCGCGACGGCGCCACCGCGCGCCGGGCGGCGCTGCTCGCCGGCGGGCTCAAATGCCTGATGGCGATCGCGATCGCGGCTTTCGGGCTCGGCGCGGCGCAGCTCTTCCCGCAGCTCGACAATCCCGATCATGCCTTGCCGCTGCTGGTGCGCCATGTGCTTCCCGGCTATGCGACCGTGCTGCTGCTGCTGGCGCTGCTGGCGGCGCTGATGTCGACCGCATCCACCGTGCTGCTGACCGGCTCGACGGTGCTGGCGCGGGACTTGCTCGGCAGCCTGGGCCCGCGCGGCGCGGTGCGCCGGGCGCGCCTGGCGATGGTCGCGCTGGCGGCCGCCGCCTGCGCGATCGCGTTGCATTTCGGGCAGATCCTCCCCATCGTCTTCGTCGGCTACACCGTGTTCGCCTCCGGGTTGACCCTGCCGATTCTGGCCAGCTTTCTGCCGCCCGGCTGGAGGCCGAGCCCGCGCGCCGCCGGCGCGGCGATCGCGGCGGGTGCCGGGGCCGCCCTGGTTCTGCTGTCGAGCCGGGGACCCAATGACGACAACGTCCTCTGGGGTCTGTCCTGCAGCGCCGCCGCCCTGCTGGTTTTCACCCTGCCGGGCTGGCGGCGCGCCCAGCTCGGCGCGCGCCGCGCCGCCGCTGCGGTCGAATAGCCCGCGCCGCCGCCATGGTCTGCCCGATCTGCCGTCGCAGCGCCGAGCTGATCCCCCTGGCCCAGCTCGAGGCGGGAATCGAAGCGGTGGCCCAGGTCGCCCGCGATCATCTCCAGGATCCGGCCTGGTCGCGCGGCATCTGCCGGCGCTGCGTGGTCGATTACGAACGCGCCCGCACCGAGCTGCCCGAAGAGCTGCAACTGACCGAGGGCGCGCGGCGCCCGATCCTGCCGACGCCGTTGCGACTCGGCGCCACCACCGCCTACACCGGCCGGGGCGTGACCATGGCGCTTCTCGACAGCGGCTTCTATCCGCACCCCGACCTGGTCCAACCCAGGAATCGGATCCGCCTTTATCACGACGTCACCGGCGGCCGGGGCGGAAAGCGCGCGCTCGCGCGCGCCGATGTCAGCTCGTGGCACGGCATGATGACCTCCACCGTCGCCGCCGGCAACGGTCATCTGTCCGGCGGCCTGTATCGCGGTCTCGCCAGCGATGCCGATCTGGTCCTGATCAAAGTCGGCACCGTGCAGCGCATCAAACCCGAGCGGATTCAGGCCGGCATCGAGTGGGTGTTGCGGCAGCTCAAGACCACGCCGGTTCAGATCCTCAACATCTCGTGCGGCGGCGACGGCGAAGCTTCCTACCTGACCGATCCGTTGTGTCAGGCGGTCGAGGAGGCGGTCCGTCAAGGCATCGTCGTGATCTGCGCGGTCGGCAATCTGGGACACCTCCAACACCACCCGGTGGTGCCGCCCGCCAACGCGCCGGCGGCCATCACCGTCGGCGGGCTCGATGACAAGAACTGGGTCGATCACCAGCTCTACACGCTCTACCGGCACAGCTACGGCCCGACCTGCGATGGACTGCAGAAGCCGGAGATCCTGGCGCCCTCGATCTGGCTCGCCGCTCCGATTCTGCCCGGCACCCCGACCGCCGAGCAGGCGCGCCTGCTGGTTCGATTGCGCGGCGCGCCGCCGGAGAGCTGGCCGGCGTTGCTGCGCCGCCACAAGGGGGTCGATCCGGAGCTCGACGCGGTGCGCGATCAGGATCCTCACGTCATCGGGCAGTTGCTCACCCTCAAGATCCGCGGCGGCAACATCATCAATGCCGCCTACAAGCACGTCGACGGAACCAGCTTCGCGGCTCCGATCGTCTCCTCGTTGGTGGCCCAGATGCTGGAGGCCCGGCCCGAGCTCACTCCGATGCAGATCAAACGGCTGTTGATCGAGACCGCGGTGCGCCTTCCCAATCTGGCCCCGGAGCGGCAGGGGTGGGGACTCATCCAACCCGCCGCCGCCGTTGCTGCGGCGGCGGATCTGGGGCCGGCTGCGGCGTTGGGCTAGCTCGGCTTCCTCCGGCGTACCTTTAGTACGCCTCCGTCAGCCTCGCGTCGCCCGCCTTGCATCCGGCCCCATCTCCACCGCCCACTGCGCCGTGCTATGGTGCTCATTCGAGTTGCAGAGCCGTTCGGGTCGACATCGCTTCGCTCGTCTCCGGTCGAATGTATTCCGACGCAGTCGGGTGCTGAGGCGGGTCTCGGTGTACGTTCGGGTCGACTTCGCTTCGCTCGTCTCCGCTTGGAGGTACTCGGCCGCACGGCGCGCGACGTCATTCCGGCGCAAGCCGGAATCCAGATGCGACCGCAGCTTCGCCTCGCTCGGGTGCTTTGGGTGCTCGGGCTCAGGTTATCGGCGCAGGCGCGCGAGCCAGAGCTGGGTCCAACGGGTGGGGCGTTGCTTGCGGACCACTTGAAATCGGTTGCGTTGGAGCGCGCGCATCACGTCGGCGGCGCGGCGCGGCGGGCGCGGTCCGAGCAGCATCAGGAGCGCTTGCAAGGCCAACGGAAAGCCGCGGCGGCCCGCAAAGGTGTCGTGAACCAGGAGCACCCCGGCCGGCCGCAGCGCCGCGGCCGCGCGGGCGAACCAATCGTCGAGGTCGGGAGCTTCGCTCAGGACCTGGCTGAGCAGAATCGCGTCGAACTCTCGGCCCCAGCTCCGCTCGAGGATGTCGCCGGGGCGCCAACGAACCCGTTCGGCCACCACCGCCGGAGCGCCGCGCCGGCTCGAGCGCACCACGTGCGGGCGATCCACCAGCACCGCCATGGCTCGCGGGAAACGGCGCAGCAGCCCGAACGATAGCCGTCCCGCGCCGGCGCCCACGTCCAGCCAGCGGCGGAGTCCGCCGGCGCCGAGAATCTGGCGCAAGCCTGCCGCGGCCGGCGCGACCGCCGCGCCGGCGAGCGTGCTCAGCGCCGCGACCCTCCGAGCCTCCGCCTCCCGCGCGAGCTGCCGCGGCACCACGGCTCCGCCCTTGCGCGCGGCGCGGCGCAGCATCGGAAACAGGCGCCAGTTGAGCGCGCAGGTCAGATCGAGCGCGCCGCGAAGCGCGCCGGCGCCAGCGGCCAACTCGGTCCGGCCGAGCGGCGTCAGCGACCAGCCGCCGCCGCCGCGACGCGCCCAGCCCAGCTCTTGCAGCCCCGCCAGGAGCAGCGCGGCGCCCGCGCCGCTGATCCGAGCGCGGCGCGCGAGCTCGTCCGGCCGCCGGGGCCTGCCGCCGGTCCGGGCGAGGGCGTGCAGCAGGCCGGTTTCGAAACTCGCCTCCAAGAGCGCGGCGCGCATCGGCCCCAGCAAGACCCGCTCCAGCCGCGGCGCCGGCCAGCCCGAGCTGCGCGTCATCGTCCCGCGGGCCCCAGCCGCCGCGCCACCGCCCGCCCCAACGCCGCCAGCGAATCGAAGTCGGAGCGGCGCAGCTCGTCATCCACCAGGCTGATGTCGAAGCGCTCCTCGATCAGCGCAATCAGCTCGAGCAGCTGCATCGAATCGACCTGCAGGCGACGCAGCAGCCCGCGGCCGCGCAGCGCGCGCGCCGCAAGCCGAGGCCGCTCCAGCGCTCGGCGCCAGAGCTGCGCCAGCTCGGGCGCAAGCAGCTCGGTCGTTCGAGGCATGGTCGGCTGACCTAGGAGTCCTCCAGCCATCGGATCGTCTGCTCGGCCAGCTCCGGGACCGACTGGCGGCCGTGCAGCTCCCAAAACCGCGGCAGCTTCATGCTGCGGAGTCGCGGCCGCTCGGCGGCGAGCCAGGCCGGGAGAAGGGCGCCGCGGTTCAGCAGCACCGACACCGACCGCGGTGGAAAACAGCGCCCGAGCTCGGCATCGAGTTGTCGGGCGCCGCGCCACAGCTCGGGCGAAAAACGGTAACCGGCCACGTCGATCGTCTCACCGAGCGCGAGCCGCCGCTCCAGCTCCGCCGCCCCGGCGCGTGGGCGGCCGAGCAGGAACAACTCCTGCAGGCCTTTGATCCGAAGATAATGCCGCAGGTGCGCGATCGCGGACGGCGGCGGATCCCACATCACATGGCGGGTGGCGCGCGCGGCGCTGCTCCACCCCAGCAGCGCCCCGAAGCGCAGGCCGACCACCACCGGAGCTGCCGGCGCGCGGGCGGCGAGGTAGCTTTCAGCGGCGCGCACCTCGGCCCCCCAGCCCGCCACCGTGCAGCGATCGAACTCCTCTGGGCTGTCGCCGTGTCCCGACAGATCAGGCCGCAGCACGGCGTAGCCGGCGGCGGCAAACTGCAGCGCCGCGGCGCGCAACACCGCCCGCGACCAGCGCGCCTCTTCCGCCAACGGCGCCAGCAGCAGGATCGCGCCGCGGATGGGACCGATCGGGCGATGCCAGAAAGCGCAGCGCCCGGTGGTGTACTCCACCGCCAGCCCTGCGGGCCCTTCGGACAGCGGCGCGCCCAAGTCGGGCAGCCCGATGGAGCGCGCGGCCGCTCGCGGCCGGCGTTGGATCCAGCCCAGCACGGTGTCTCCGAGCGCCTGCTCCCAGTCCGAGCCGGCGAAGGTGTGGTCCGCGCCCGCAATCAGCGCTTCCTCGACCGCGGCGGAAGCGGTCCGACCCCAGGAGGATTCGTTTGGCGCCGGATCCGGAGCGTAGGGATCGGCACCGGCTCGGACGATCAAGGTCGGGCAGCCGGGGGGAGCGGCGGGAGACCGGAACGGCCGGCTGCCGCTCCTCATCAGCCGCGTCAGTCGGTCCGCGCCGAACCGCGCCACGGAGCCGGCGCCCAAGGCTCGAAGCCCGCGCCAGGTCGCCGGTCGCCACAGTCGCTTGAACACCGAGCCGAAGTAGAGCCGATCGTCGCGCCGCCGCTCGGACTCGAGTGGAGCCAGGAGAATCAGACCGGCGAGATCCGCGCCGGCCGCCGCGCGAGCCAGCGCGGCGCCCTCGCAGAGCCCGAGCAGATAGGTCGCGCTTTCGGGCCGGAGCCGGGTCAAGGCGTCCGCCACGTCGCCGCGCATGGCGATCGGATCGCAGCGTCCGGCGGAGTCCCCCAGCCCGGAAGGGTCGAGCCGGACCACCCGATAGCCGGCAGCGGCCAGCCGCCAGGCCAGCTTCACGTAGAGACGATGCGGCCCGCAGCGGTTCTGGGTCCGGCCCGGAACCATCAGGACGTCGCCGCGCGCTGGGCCGGCTGGAAGGTGGATGCCGGCAAAACGCGGCCCGTCCGGAGCCAGCCAGCCGAGCACGCGCGCGGGTTGGCGCGGCGACGCTGCCGGCACCGCGCTCACTGCAAGCCGGTCAAAAAGTTCTGCAGCAGACGTTTGCCCGCGCCGGTGCGGACCGATTCGGGATGGAATTGCACGCCCTCGACGCGGTATTGCCGATGCCGCAGCCCCATGACCAACCCATCGTCGCTGCTGGCGCTGATTTCCAGGCAATCCGGAACCGAGGCGCGATCGACCACCAGCGAATGGTAGCGCGTCGCTTCCATCGGGTTGGGCAGACCGCGGAACACGCCGCGATCGTCGTGGTGAATCGGGCTGGTCTTTCCGTGCATGACCGCCGGCGCGCGAACCACGCGGCCGCCGAAGCACTGTCCGATCGCCTGGTGTCCCAAGCAGACACCGAGCACGGCGGTGCTGGGCGCCAGCCGGCGAATGACGTCCAGCGTCACTCCGGCACGGTCGGGAGTTCCGGGCCCGGGCGAGATCACGATCCCGCGAGGGGCGAGCCGTTCGATCTGCTCCGCGGAGAGCGCGTCGTTGCGAACCACTTCAAGCGCGGCACCGAGCTCCCCGAGCAACTGAACCAGGTTGTAGGTAAACGAGTCGTAGTTGTCGATAACCAGGATCACGGCGCGGCCGCCGTGTTCTACTCTTCGAGCTCCGAATCCTCGCCCGATTCGGCCTCGAGCCCACCCTCGCTCTCGCCGACCGGGGCGAGCTGCAGCGGGGAGGTGTTGACAACCTCCATCTCGAAGCCGCAATCCTCGCAGTGAATGATTTCGCCCTCTTCGATCTCCCCTTCGTCGATGAAGAGAGCAGCGTCGCATTCCAAGCAGTTGGCCATTCGCCCTGATTACCTCCCGAACCCCGAATATAGCAACCAGGCCCAGCCTGCGCAACAAAGTTTTTCCGGCCTGGCAAGAATCTTGATTGACTCGCCGGAAGTCTATTCCTACAATCAGTTACGGCGTTTGGCGGAGTATCCCAATGGCGTCATTCCGGCGTGATCGGAGTCACGGAATCCGGCCGGCGTCCGCACCGCAACCTGGGCGCGGCACGCTCGCAGGCTGGCGTTGGACTCGGACACTCACCGGCGTCGTGCCGATGCGATGAAAGAGCTTCGCGCCAAAGCCCGCAGCGCCCGCTGGCGCGGCGACTATCATCAAGCGGGCGACTTCTACCTGCTCGCCGGCGATCGCAGAAACGCGCTCAAGATGTACCTCAAAGGCGGCCTCCACGCCTCCGCCGCCAAGATTCACGAAGAAGAAGAACAGTTCGAAGCGGCGGCCGAGCTCTACGCCCGGGCCCGCGACTACAACGCGGCGGCCTTCGCCTACCGGCGCGATAAACAGTTCGCCAAGGCCTGCGAGATGTACGAACGCGCCCGCAACTTTGTCGCCGCCGCTGAAGTGAGCCTGGAGATGCGCCAGCTGTTCAAGGCCGCCGAGTTCTACGAGCGCGGCGGACAGCACGAAAGCGCCGCCCAGCTGTTCCTCAAGACCCAGAACTACGCCGCCGCGCTGCGCTGTCTCGAGGCGCTGCGCGCCGAGCTGGAGGCCCAAAAGAGCGGGCCCAAGGCCCTCGATGCGCGGCGCGAAGCTGACGCGCTGGCCGAACGCTGCGGCGAGGTCGCCCTGCTGATCGGCGAGCCGCTGCGCGCCGCGCGTTATTTCGAGGACGGCGGCGCGCTCAAGAAAGCCGCCAGCGCCTACCGTCGCGCCGGCGAGCTGCTCCACGCCGCGCGCATGCTGGTCGAGATCCAGGAGTTTCCGGCCGCCGAAGAGTTGGTGCGCAGCTTGCCGAGCGGCGCGGGCGATTCCGAGCTCAAAGCCGAGATCCTGATCGGGCTCAAGCGCTACGGGGAAGCCGGTGAGCTGCTGCTCAAAGCCGGGTACCAACGCCACGCCGCCGAATGCTTCGAAAAGGACCGCCGCTGGACCGAGGCCGCGGAGCTCTATCTCAAGCTCGGCGAGCCGCTCAAGGCCGCCCCCCTGTTCGAACGCGGCGGCGGGGCCGATCGCCGCCGCGCCGCCGATGCCTACGCTGCCGGCGGCGACATCGACGCCGCCGCCCAGCTCTACGAAGCGCTGGGCGATCGCGAGACCGCGGTCCGCCTGCTGATGGCGCGCGGTCAGGCGGTCACCGCGGCCGCGCTGCTGCGCAAGCAGGGCGATATCGCCCGCGCGGTGGCGGTGCTCAAGGACGTCGAGCGCGACTCGCCGCATCTGGTCGAAGCGCGCCTGGCGCTGGGCCGGCTGCTGCTCGAGCTCAACCGGCCGGCGGAGGCGGTGGAAGCGCTCGAAGACGCCATCGGCGAACGCCCCACAGCGCGCGATCTGGACGCCTGCTATTTGCTCGGCCAGGCCTATGAGATGCTCAAGCGCGACGAGGAGGCGATCGCGGCCTACCGCCGGGTCGAAGAGCTGGTGCCGGGCTACGCCGACGTTGCCGAGCGCCGCGCTCGACTCGAAGGGGCGCGCGAAGCCGGCCGCAAGGCCGCCGACTTCGAACGCATGCTCGGCGACATCGTGCGCAACGAGGGGCGGGTGGCGGAGCGCTACCGGGTGGTGCGGCGTCTCGGCGCGGGCGGCATGGGTCAGGTATTGCAGGCTTATGACGAGAAGCTCGACGAGATGGTGGCGATCAAATTCCTGACCCCCAACATGACCGACCACTCGGTCAACATCAAGCGCTTCATTCTCGAGCTCAAGCTGGCACGCAAGATCAGCCACCCGAACGTGATCAAGGTGTTCGATTACGGCGAATGGGGCGGGGCCTCGTTCATCTCGATGGAGCTGATCAACGGCCCGTCGCTGTCGCGCTGGATGCGGGAGCAGCCGGCGATCGACCTCAAGCGCCGCATGGTCATCGTGCTCCAGCTGCTCAGCGGCTTGCACGCGGCGCACAAGCTCGGCGTGATCCATCGCGATATCAAGCCGCAGAATGTGCTGCTCGATAAGCGGGAGATCCCCAAGCTGGTCGATTTCGGGATCGCGCAAGCCTTCGACGTCGCGCGCGCCGGGCGGCACGATATTCTGATCGGGTCGCCAGAATACCTGGCGCCGGAGCTGATTCGCGAGCTGCCCTTCGATCACCGCGCCGACATCTATTCGCTGGCGGTGCTGATGTACGAGGTCTGCGCCGGCGTGGTGCCGTTCTCCAGCCCCCAGATCACCACCACCCTGCTCAAGCACCTCAACGTGGCCCCGATCGTGCCCAGCCAGCGCAACCCGGCGATCCCGCCCTGGCTCGACAAGATCATCCTGAAAGGCCTGGCCAAAGAGCCCGCCGATCGCTTCCAATCGGTGGCCGAGATGATGACCGCTTTGCGCGCTCAAACCTAGTTGCCAGGCGGCGGATCTGCCGCCATCTGCTTCGTTGCGCTCGGTCGGGCTCCTCCAGCGTACCTTCCAGTACGCTTCCGTCGCCCTCCCTTCGTGCGCCTCGCAGCTGACGGCATCTCCACCGCCCTACGCGCCGTGCTTCGGGCTAGCGGTGGGCTGACACTCGGGATCGGCGCGCGCAGTTAGCAGAGAAGCGGCACGACGCGCGCCTCTTCAGGGACGCACCAGCAGCGCCGGGGGCTCGCGATCGCACTGCTCCGGCGCGTCCCTGACGTCCCTCGTTGCCAGGTCGGCCCGCCGCGCCAGCCCGATGGTTTTCCAATGTAGGGGCGGGGCTGGTCCCCGCCCGTGCGGTTAATGCGGTGCGCCAGCTTCCAAGCGCCGTTATTCGGGCTCCAAGTGAGTCAGCACGGCGTCCTGCGAGCGCAGCGGCGGGAAACGGGGACAGGTATCGAATTTCCTGGAGCGCTGAGCTTGGAGCTTGACCGTGCCGGAAATTCGTACCAGTCCCCGTTTCCCGAGGGCTGCTGGCGGCCTGCGCGGGGCAGCCGGCGCCAGATCCGCCGCCCCAGCACGGCATAGTGGGCGGTGGAGATGGTGCCGGATGCAAGGCGCGCGACGCGAGGGCGACGCAAGCGTACTGAAAGGTACGCTGGAGGAGCCCGAGCTAGCCCAACGCCGCAGCCGGCGCCAGATCCGCCGCCGCGGTAACTAGGCGCGGCTGGCGGCCTGCTGGCGCTCAAACCGCCAGCGGTGGCCCTGCTGCAGCAGCGACAGCATCGCGGTGTAGAGAAAGCCGACCTGGAACAGAATGATGAACGGAATCGAAAAATAGAGCCCCGAGACGATCGCGTAGTAAAGCGTCACGGTGAAATAGACACCCAGGGCCAGCTCGATCAGCACCAGCGGATCGATCTGGCCGCGATAGCGTTTGTCCTTCCACTGATCGCGGTTCGATTCGATGCGGTATTTGGGCGTGCGGCGGAATTCGGTGTCCAACCCCAGCAGCGCCTCGAGCACCGCCTTGGCGTTGTTGACCGAGAGCCCCATACCCAAGCTCATCAGAAACGGAATGTACTTGAGGCGCTGCATCCAGTCGCGATAGATCTCGCGCTGGGCGAAGAAGTAGAAGGTCGAAAACGACGCGCTGGCCAGCAGGAAGATCGGCAGATCGATGAACAGGGTCTTGCTCCAGCCCATTTTGACCCGAATCGCCATCGCCGGGAACATCAGCAGCGACAGTGCGATCATCAGCAGGTAGGCCACGTTGTTGGTCAGGTGGAACAACGCTTCGAGCTTGACGGTCCACGGCAGCGAGCTGCGCAGCAGCTTGGGAATCAGTTTGCGGCCGGTTTGAATCGAGCCTTTGGCCCAACGATGCTGCTGGGTCTTGAACGCGTTCATTTCCACCGGCAGCTCCGCAGGCGAGACGATCTGGGGCAGAAAGACGAAGCGCCAGCCCTCTAGCTGGGCCCGATACGAGAGGTCGAGGTCCTCGGTGAGGGTGTCGTGCTGCCAACCGCCGGCATCGATGATGCAGCTGCGGCGCCAGACGCCGGCGGTGCCGTTGAAGTTGAAAAACCGCCCCGAGCGGTTGCGGGCGCCGTGCTCGAGCACGAAGTGGCCATCGAGAAACATCGATTGCACTTGGGTCAGGATCGAAAAGTCGCGGTTGATGTGCCCCCACCGCACCTGCACCATGCCGACTCCGGCGTCGGTGAAAAAGTCGATGGTGCGGCGCAGAATCTCCGGCGCCGGAATGAAATCGGCGTCGAAAATGGCCAGGAACTCGCCGCGGGCGCGGCGCATCCCGTAATCGAGCGCGCCGGCCTTGAAGCCCAAGCGATCGGTGCGGTGCAGGTAGTGGATGTCGTAGCCCTGAGCCCGGTAGCGCTCGACCGCCGCGTGCGCGATCTGCTGGGTCTCATCGGTCGAATCGTCCAGCACCTGGATCTCGAGCCGTTCGCGCGGATAATCGAGGCGGCAGACCGCATCGATCAAGCGGGTGACGACATACATTTCGTTGTAGATCGGCAGCTGAACGGTGACCAGCGGCAGCTGCTCAAAGCGACCCGCCGGCAGCGGCACCCGGTCGCGGTACTTGTGGTAGAGGTACATCAATTGATAGCGGTGGAGCCCATAGACTGCAAGCACTATCAAAACCGCGAAGTAAGCGCTCAGAATGGCGGTTTCAGTGATTGTCATGGCGTATCCAGCGTCATCGAGGTCGGTGGACTCTGGGGCGGTCCCGGCGGCAGCTCCCGCCGGCTATGCTGCAACGAGCACACCAAACCGCTCGACAGATGAGCGATTATAGCCAATCGGCCAAGCGGCCGCCACGCCGCCTGCCGGGCGCTCTGCTGGCAGAGGCCCTGCTGATCGAAGCCGTGCTGGTCGCGATCGTCCTGCTGGGCAATCTTCGTCAACACGCCATTCTCTTCATCGTCCTCGGTCTGGGAAGCGCCGCGGTTTACTGGTGCGCGATCCGGTCCGCTCACCACGCGGCGCAGTCGCTGCTCGCGCGGCAGCTGCGATGGTGGGTGCTGGTCCCGGCGCTGGTGTTTCGCGGCACGCTCCTGTTTTCCCCTCCCAGCCTGTCCGACGATATCTTTCGCTATCTCTGGGACGGCACGGTCCTGCTTCACGGCATCAACCCCTACAGCCATCCCCCCCAGGATCCGCAGCTCGCTTTTCTTCGCGGGCCGCACTACGAGGCCATCAACTACAAGGAAATCTCCACCATTTATCCCCCTCTGGCCCAACTCGCCTTCGCCCTTGGGGCCCTCCTCGACCTGGGGATCTGGGGACCGAAGGCGGTTTTCTGGTGCTTCGAACTTGGACTCTTATGGGCGCTTGCGCGCCTTCTGGATTTGCTCCAACTCGGACCGCAGCGCCTCCTGGTTTACGCCTGGAACCCTTTGATCCTGTTCGAGTTCTGCGGGAGCGCGCATGTGGATGTCTTGGCCGTCCTGCTCCTCGTTCTGACAGCCTGCGCGATTATACAGGAGCGCTCAGCACTGTCAACGACGCTGCTGGGCTTGGCGGCCCTGGTCAAGCTGATTCCGGCGCTTCTGCTGCCGCTCCTGGCGCGCTGGACCCGCCCGCTGGCATGGGTCCTGTTCGGCGCCTGGATCGCGGCCGGTTTTGTGCCTTTCGCCGGAGCCGGCCCCGGGCTGGTGTTCGGCTTGCGCGAGTATGCCCTGCGCTGGCGCTTCAACGACGCCGCCTTCAGCGTGTTGCACCGAGGCCTGCTGGCCGTGGGGCTGACCGAACCAACCGCCCTGTTTTGTGGCAAAATCGTGGTGGGAGTCGTGCTGGTGGGAGCGGTTTCGTTCGCAGCACTGCGCAAGCTAACCTTCGTGCGCGGCGCGTATCTGGTGCTCGGGATCTATCTGCTGCTGAGCCCGACCCTGCAGCCGTGGTATCTGACCTGGATGGTTCCGTTTCTGTGCGTCTATCCGAATCGCGCATGGGTGATGTTGACCGGCTTGGTCCTGGTTTCCTACGCGATCCTGATCGGCGCCGGTGCTGACAGCCAACACTGGAGCGAGCCGGCCTGGACCAAGCCGGTCCAGTTCGTTCCGTTTTATGCGCTCTTGATCTGGGACGCATGGCGCGCGCGTCCGCTCGGGAGCGTGGAGATCGGCGGATGAGCGAGCAAAAATCGGCGCCTTCGATCCGCGCACCGCGCGGCACCCGGCTACGCTGCAAGGGCTGGCCGCAGGAAGCCGCCCTGCGCATGCTGATGAACAACCTCGATCCCGAGGTGGCCGAGAATCCGGCCGAGCTGGTGGTCTATGGCGGCAGCGGCAAAGCCGCGCGCAACTGGGAAGCGTTCGATCGCATCGTCGCCGCCCTCGAGCGCCTCGAGGGCGACCAGACGCTGCTGATCCAGTCCGGCAAACCGGTCGGCGTGTTCCGCACCCATGAGGCGGCGCCGCGGGTCTTGATCGCCAATTCCCTGCTGGTGCCGAAATGGGCCGATTGGGAGCACTTTCGCGAGCTCGAGCGGCGCGGTCTGATCATGTACGGTCAGATGACCGCCGGCAGCTGGATCTACATCGGCACTCAGGGGATCCTGCAAGGCACGTTCGAGACCTTTGCGGAGGCGGCGCGCCAGCACTTCGGCGGCACTCTGCGCGGGCGCTGGATCCTCACCGCCGGGCTCGGCGGCATGGGCGGCGCTCAGCCGCTGGCGGCGACCATGAATGAAGCGGCGCTGCTGGCGGTCGAAATCGACCCGAGCCGGATCCGGCGCCGGATCGAGACCGGTTATCTCGACCGCAGCAGCGCCGATCTGGATCAGGCGCTGGCATGGATCGAGGAGGCGCGCCGCGGCGGGGCCGGGCTCTCGATCGGGTTGGAGGGCAATGCCGCCGACATCGTCCCCGAGCTCGCGCGGCGCCGAGTGGTGCCGGACCTGCTCACCGATCAAACCAGCGCGCACGACGAGCTGAACGGCTACGTGCCCAACCGTCGGTCGCTGGCTCAAGCGCTCGAGCTGCGCCGCGCCGATCCGGCCGCCTACATCGCCGAATCCTATCGCGCGATGGCCGAACACATGCGCGGCATCCTGCAGCTCCAACAACAAGGGGCGATCTGCTTCGACTACGGCAACAACCTCCGCGCGCAGGCCGAGAAAGGCGGGGTCGCCGGCGCGACCGGCGCCTATCCCGGTTTCGTGCCGGCCTACATCCGGCCGCTGTTCTGCCGCGGTAAAGGACCGTTCCGATGGGTCGCGCTTTCAGGCGAAGCCGAGGACATCGACCGTACCGACAGCGCCATCCTGGAGCTGTTCCCGCACGACGCCGCGCTGGCGCGCTGGATCAAGCTGGCGCAGGAGAAGGTGCACTTCCAAGGTCTGCCAGCCCGGATCTGTTGGCTCGGTTTGGGCGAGCGGGCGCGCGCCGGGCTGCGCTTCAACCAGATGGTTGCGAGCGGCGAGCTCAAAGCCCCGATCGTGATCGGCCGCGATCACCTCGATAGCGGCTCGGTGGCTTCGCCGTACCGCGAAACCGAGGCGATGCTGGACGGCAGCGACGCGATCGCCGACTGGCCGATCCTCAACGCCCTGCTCAACGCGGTGGCCGGCGCCTCCTGGGTCTCGGTGCACCACGGCGGCGGCGTCGGCATCGGCGCTTCGATTCACGCCGGCATGGTGGTGGTCGCCGACGGCAGCCCGGAGGCGGCGCGCCGGCTCGAGCGCGTCCTCACCACCGACCCGGCCAGCGGCGTAATGCGCCACGCCGACGCCGGCTACGAAGAGGCCCGCCGCACCGCGCGCGAGCATCACCTCGACCTGCCCTCGTTGGACTAAGGAATCGAGGCAGCCGGCACCAGATCTGCCGCCGGGCACTAGCGGACGCAGTTTCTGCCTGCCGCCTTGGCGCGATAGAGCGCTTCGTCGGCGCGCCGGGTCAATTGCTGCGTGGTTCGACCGTCTTCCGGGAAGGCCGCCAACCCGATGCTGATCGTCGGCTCCACCACGACGCCTTCGAACTCGAAGCGATGGCTTCCAATCGCGAGGCGGATGGCTTCGCCGAGCTCGAGACCACGGCTGCGATCGCGGCCCACCGAGTAGGCGGTGAATTCGTCGCCGCCGAAGCGCGATACCAGTCCGTCCGGTTGGATCTTCTCGCCCAACAGTCGACCGACGGTGGCGACCGTCTGGGCGCCGATCTGGTGGCCGTGGGTATCGTTGATGCGCTTGAGCCCATCCATGTCCATCATCATCGCGACCAGCGGCTGGCCGCCGGTGCCGCACTGCTCCAACGTCTGGTGGAACAGCTGCTCGAATGCGCGCAGCACCATCAGCCCGGTCAACGGATCGATGTTGATCATCTGGTCGACCTGCTGGTGGTATTCGGACTCGACCAGATCGAGATAGGTGAACTTCAGAATGCTGCGCCCGATCAGGATCTTGTCGCCGTCGTGCAGCGGGATCGATTCCACGACTTCGCCGTTGACCCGGGTCCCATTGGTCGATTTCAGGTCGTGCAGCAGGTGCAGCTTGCACCCGGGATCGTATTCGATCCGGCAATGCGCCGCGCTGATCTCCGGATCCGCCGGGATCACCAGGGTGGCGCGCTGCTTGCGCCGGCCCAGAATCATGCTCTGCTCGTTGAGCAGGTAGCGGCGTCCGAGCTGCGCGCCGCGCAGCACGATCAGCACCGGCAGGCGCGAGCCGCTGGTCGCGTCCCAATTTACCGAGCTGGAGAGGATGGTCTTGTCCTGCTGGTCGGTCATGGTCGGATCAAAGATGGCGGCGCAACCAAATGACGTCCCAACTGGCCCGCGCCAGCAGGACCGCGGCGGCCAGCATACCCAGGCTCAGCGGCAGCAGCCCGACGGCGCGCGGATAAAAGCCGGTGAGGTAAAACGCGTGGCCGATGATCAGCACGCTGAGCAGCCGCGTCAGCCAAACGCTGGCCATCCAGCGGTATCCCTGGGCCAGGATCGGGGCCAGCACCGCGAGCCCGATCGCCGCCGCGGCGTAGCGCGCCATCACCGTGGCCGGAGCTTTCGGTTCGATCGCTTGCTCGGCGGGCATCAGCACCAAGCTGACCAGCCCCATCGGGATGTAAGCGAGAAACGCGATCGCTGCGTGACGATAGCGCCTGCGAGATTCATCCATCGGCCGAGATTCATCCATTGGCATTGCGGTCCTGCAATGGATCGCTCATCCTCCATGCCACGCCTATGCTAACCTAGGTGCGGCGCGGCAGAAAGGATCGGGCGCGCGCGGCGCGGGTCGCAACGGCCAAAGATGCGGTGCCTCTAATGCGGTGGCTCTACGGACTGCTGGTGGCGGCCGCGCTGGCACTGGCCGCGGCGGCGGCGCTGATCGGCTTCATTCGACTGGGCAAGCGCACCTATGAGCTGCTGCCGCCCGCCGAGCGCGGGGCCCCGGTCGCGTTGAGCCTGCAGGCGGCCGACGGCAGCAGCTGGTCGATCGAAACCCTGCGCGGGCGGGTGCTGGTGGTCGATGTGTGGGCCAGCTGGTGCGGTCCCTGCGTGATCTCCCTACCCGAGCTCAACCAGCTGCAGGTCGAGCTCGCGCCCGAGGGACTGCAAGTGATCGGATTGTCGGTCGATGAGGGCGGTTGGGAGACGCTCCATCCGTTTCTGGCCGAGCGTCCCTGGCTCCGCTATACCGTCGCCGTCCCTCGAGACGGCGCTCGGCTGCATGACACCTTGAGCTACCACCCCGGCCTCGGCGCGGTCGCCGCGCTTCCCACCACGTTCCTGTTGGATCGGCGCGGCCGAGTCGCCTACAAGCATGTCGGCGCGGTGACCCGCGACGATTTGCGGCCACCGCTCGAAAAGCTCCTGAGCGAGGACCGCTAGTGTCCCCGATCCGGGCCAGCCCATGAATCGCCCCCAGCTCAGACCCCGCCGCGGCGCCCGGAACTGGACGTCGCTGGTGCGCGACCGCAACTTGCTGGCCGTGTTGGGCTTTCTGATCGTCGCGGCCGGCACCGCGCTGCTCGCCTCCGGCTGCTACCTGTGGTGGATCGGCGTGCTTCCGCCCGCCGCCACCCTTTTGACCCTGCTCGGGATCGGGATCGCCGCGGCCTTCGCCGGCGCCTTGCTGCTCAGCGGCCCGTCCTGGTTCGACGGCGCGGCCCGCGACCTGCCTCAATCGGTTTTGGCCGAGCCCTATTTGCGCAACGCGCGCGCCGCGGTCGAGGAGGGCCAAACCGGGGTCGCGCTGACCCTGTGCCAGCGCGCGCTCGAAGTCGACCCGTCGAACGTTGCGGCGCTGCTGGAGATGGCCCACATTTACCAGGGCGGCGCCGATGAGGTCCGCGCCCTCAAGCTCTACAACCAGGCCCTCGACCGGCTCGGGACCGCAGGCCGCGGGGACCCGTTGTTTCAGGCGGCGCGGGATGGAATCGCCGAGATCATGGCCCGCCATCCGGCCACCGACCCGGCGGGGGAGCTCGACATCAAATAACTCCTAGCCCAACGAAGCAGATGCCGCCAGATCCGCCGCCTCGGCACGGCATCGTGGGCGGCGGAGATGGCGGCAGATGCGAGGCGGGCGACTTTTTAGAATGTAGGGGCGGGGCTGGTCCCCGCCCGTGCGGCCGCAGTCACGTTTGCAGCGCATAACTAATGCCGTGCGCCACCTTGCGAGCGCCGTTATTCGGGCCCCGAGTGAGTCAGCACGGCGTCCTGCCAGCGTAGCGGCGGGAATCGGGGACAGGTATCGAATTTCCTGGAGCGCTGAGCTTGAAGCTTGGCCGTGCCGGAAATTCGTACCAGTCCCCCTATCTCGGAGGAGGCCGAACGAGCCCAACGACGCAGACGGCGCCCTATCCGCCGCCTCGGCACGCTTGCCGCAGGAGCGACTTTCGGCTAGCTTGTGAGGGCGCTCGTTCGGGCGCTCACCCGACCCGATGTCCGATTACCCGCATTCGATTCTCACCCGCCCCACCGCCGACATCGAGCTGCCGCGGGAAGTCGAGCGTCTCCACGAAATTGCCTACAACCTCTGGTGGACCTGGAACTTGCCCGCCCAAGAGCTGTTCGCCCGCATCAATCAGGTGCATTGGGGACGCTACCGAAATCCGGTCGAGCTGCTGATCAACGTCGAGCCCCACGAGTGGGAGGGCCTGCTCGAGGACGAGCTGTTCATCTCCGAGTACATCGCGGTCACCGAGGCCTTCGATCGCTATATGGGAACCGCGGAGAACTGGTGGTTCCAGCGCCACGCTCCCCAAGGTCTGGGCGGGCCGATCGCGTACTTTTGCGCCGAGTACGGCCTCCACGAATCGCTCGGAATCTACTCCGGAGGCCTCGGCGTGCTGGCGGCCGACCACTGCAAGTCCGCCAGCGATCTGGGCCTGCCGTTCATCGGCATCGGTCTGCTCTACAAGCGCGGCTATTTTCGCCAGACCATCGACGCTGACGGCAACCAACAGCATTTCTACGCGGACTATGATCCGACGCGGCTGCCGCTGCTGCCGGTGGTGAGCTCGTCGGGCAGCGACGTGCGGGTCACGATCGACTTTCCCGATCGCACCGTGACCGCCAAGCTCTGGAAGATGCAGGTCGGGCGCATTCCGGTGCTGCTGCTGGACACCAACATCGTCGCCAACGCCTTCCCCGACCGCCCGATCACCAGCATTCTCTACGTCCAAGGTCGCGAGATGCGGCTGTGCCAGGAGCTGGTCCTGGGCATCGGCGGCGTGCGCGCGCTGCGCGCGCTCGGCATCGAACCGGCGATCTGGCATATGAATGAAGGGCACTCGGCGCTCATGGGGCTGGAACGGATCCGCGAGCTGGTCGAGGACGGAGCCGGGTCGCTCGAGGAAGCGATCGGCGCGGTGAAACGCAACACGGTCCTCACCACCCATACCCCGGTGCCGGCGGGCAATGAGGCCTTTGAAACCCACCTGATCCGCAAATACTACGACGCTTGGTGCAAGCGAATCGGCATCTCGAGCGACTCGCTGCTGGCTCTGGGTCGGGCGCCCAACGGCAATGGCGATGAGCTGTTTAATCTGACCGCATTGGGGATTCGGTTGTGCTCCGAATTCAACGGCGTCAGCCGGCTGCACGCCGCCACTACCGGCGAGCTGTGGCGCGGTCTGTGGCCGGAGTCCGAGCATCCGCCGGTGCGGGCGATTACCAACGGGGTTCACTTCCCGACCTGGCTGGGCCGGGAGATGCGCGCGGTCTATGAACGCTACCTCGATCCCGAATGGGAGCTGCGCCACTCCGATCCCGCGATTTGGCAGCGCGCCTATGCGATTCCGCCGGCCGAGCTGTGGTCGGCGCACCTGTCCCAAAAGCTGCTCTTGATCAAGCGCTCCCGGGGCCGGATCCGCGAGCAGTATGCGCGGCACGGCCGGGCTCCGGACGCGCTCGCGGCGGTGGAGAAACTGCTCGATCCCAACGTGCTGATGATCGGCTTCGCCCGCCGATTTGCAACCTACAAGCGCGCCGACCTCGTGTTTCGCGATCTGGAACGGATCCGATCGATCTTGACCGATCCGGCCCGCCCGGTTCATCTGATCTTCGCCGGCAAGGCACACCCAGCCGATCGACCCGGTCAAGAGCTGATTCGGCACCTCTGGCAGCTCGCCGAAAGCATCGATCTCGGCGATCACATCGTGTTCTTGGAAGACTACGACCTGGCGATCGGGCGCCAGCTGGTCCAGGGGGTCGACGTCTGGCTCAATACGCCGCGCCGGCCGCTCGAGGCCAGCGGCACCAGCGGAATGAAGGCGGCGCTCAACGGAGCGCTGAACCTGAGCATTCTGGACGGCTGGTGGGACGAAGCCTACGACGGCCGCAACGGCTGGGCGTTCGGTGCCCGCGAACCGATCGACGACAGCAGCGGACAGGATCACTTCGACGCCCAGTCGCTGTATCAAATCCTGGCCGAAGAGGTGGTGCCGCTGTTCTACCAGCGCGATGCCGAGGGCCTGCCCGAAGGATGGATCGAGCGGGTGCTCCACTCGGTGGCCACGATCGGCAGCCGCTTCTCGACCGACCGCATGCTGCAAGAGTATTTCGTCAACGCCTACCTTCCCGCCGCGAATCGCTCCGAATCCAGCCCGGATTAGGCTCCTGGGCCTCGGCGCCGGCTCCGGCGGCCAACGCTGGGCCGGCTCCGGGCGGCTGGATTCTCTCCGACCGGCGCGTCAATACTTACTTGATTATGGTAGTAATAAGTACTAGTATAGATTGATCCTGGTCATTGTGATGTTGTTGCAGCGTGATTCGAGAGTCCCTCCGCGGCCCGGCCCCATCGAACCCCGGCTGCGGGATCAGCCATGAAGCTGGAACCGGCACGGTTGCTGCTGGTCGGTCCGCAGCCCAACCAGCGCGGCGATGGTTTCCGCAGCGCCATCGAAGCGGCGCCGAATCCGCTGATCCTGGTCGATCGGGGCGGCGCGATCGTCTTGGCCAACGGGCAATCCGAGCGGACCTTCGGCTACCGGCGCGACGAGCTGCTCGGGCAATCGATCAGCGTGCTGGTGCCGGAGCGCTATCGCGAAGGGCATGGAGACTTGGTCGCCGGCTACATGCAGAACCCGCAAATGCGTCCGATCGGGGTCGGTCGCGACCTCTTCGCGCGCTGCAAGGACGGTCGCGAGATTCCGGTCGAGATCGGGCTCAACCCGATCGAAACCTCAGAGGGCCGATTCGTCTTGGCTTCGATCGTCGACATCCGCGAACGCAAGCGAGCCGAAGCCGAACTGCGCGAAAAGGCGAAGCTGGCGGCGCTCGCCGCCGACATCGGCATCGCTCAGACGCGCAACGCTCCGCTCGAGGAGATCCTGCGTTCCTGCACCGACGCGGTCGTGCACCAGCTCGAGGCCGCGTTCGCGCGCATCTGGATCTTGAATCCCAAGAGTCGCGTCCTCGAGCTGCGCGCCAGCTCGGGCCTCTATACCCACCTGGACGGCGCGCACAGCCGAATCGAGCTGGGACAACTCAAGATCGGCCGGATCGCGCAGCAGCGGCGCCCACACCTGACCAACGCGGTGGCGCGCGACCCGTGGATCAGCGACCCGCCTTGGGCCGGACGCGAGGGCATGGAATCCTTTGCCGGCTATCCATTGATCGTCGATGACGAGCTGCTGGGTGTGCTCGCCATGTTCTCGCGCAAGCCGCTCACCGAGTTCGTGGTCCACGCGCTGGGGTCGATCGCATCCACCATCGCGCTCGGGATCCGGCGCAAACGGGCGGAGCTGCAGCAGGCCGAGCTCCAACAGCAGCTGCTCCAATCGCAGAAGATGGAGGCCATCGGTCAGCTTGCCGGAGGGGTGGCGCACGACTTCAACAACCTGCTCTCGGTCATCATCGGCTACAGCGACCTGATCCTGCCGCGGCTCGAGGCCCAGGATCCGGTCTGCGCCTACGTTGCCGAAATCCGCCGCGCCGGCGACCGCGCCGCCGCGCTCACCCGCCAGCTGCTGGCGTTCAGCCGCAAGCAGATGCTCGATCTCAGGGTCCTCAACCTCAACCGAGTGATCCGGGAAACCGACAAGATGCTGCGGCGGATCATCGGCGAGGACATCGAGCTCAAGCTGCTGCTCGATCCGGCTTTGGACCACATCAAGGCCGATTCGTCGCAGATGGAGCAGATCATCATGAATCTGGTGGTCAACGCGCGCGACGCCATGCCGCGCGGCGGCCGGCTCACGATCGAAACCGCCAATGCGGAGCTCGATCGCGGTTACGCCGACACCCACCCCGAGGTCCAGCCCGGCCCCTACGTGATGATATCGATCAGCGACACCGGACACGGGATGAGCAAGCAGGTTCAGTCCAAGATCTTCGAGCCGTTCTTCACCACCAAGCGGCTCGGCAAGGGCACCGGGCTGGGCCTCGCGACCGTTTACGGGATCGTCAAGCAGAGCAAAGGCAGCATCTGGCTCTACAGCGAGCCGCGCAAGGGCACCACGTTCAAGATCTATTTGCCGCGCGCCCAGAGCCCGGCGGCCGACCCGATGCGCCCGGCGCTCCCTCCGGAAAGCCTGCGCGGCTCCGAGACCATTCTGATCGCCGAGGACGAACCCAACGTGCGCCAGCTGGCGGCCACCATCCTGCGCGAGAACGGCTATACCGTCCTGCTGGCAGAGGATCCCGAGAGCGCGCTGGAGCTGTGCCGCAGCCGGGGCCAGCACATCGATCTGTTGCTGACCGACGTGATCATGCCGCGCATGAGCGGCCCGGAGCTCTCCGAACGCGTTCGCGCGGCGCAGCCCCACATTCGGATCCTGTTCATGTCCGGCTACACCGAAGATACGGTGGCTCAAGACCAGATGATGCAATCCGGCAGCGGATTCATCCCCAAACCGTTCACGCCGACCTTGCTGCTGCAGAAGCTGCGCCAGGCCTTCGAGCGCTGACTCGTGCCGCCCGCCGGCGGGCCGATTTCCGCCGCCCGCGGCGCCTGTGATCCGCCTGTCGGACCGGGCGCGCGAGACCATGTTAGGATCATCGGCGTGATCGTCCTGTACAATCCGCGCGCGATCACGGTCGGGCAGCCGCGCCTGCCCAAGAGCGTGCTGGCCCTGGGCCGGATGTTCGAAACCGACCGCTACGAGATCGTCGACGCCAACCTCGATCCGGACCCGGTCCAGACCATCTTGAGTCACTTCCGGCGCCGCCCCCAGGGCCCGCGCATCCTCGGCCTGACCACGATGCAAGGGCCGCAGCTGCGCAACGCGATCCGCGACACCCAGCAGCTGCGCCGCGCCGATCCGAGCCTGGTACTGGTGTGGGGCGGCTATTTCCCATCGCAGCACGCGCAGGTGTGCTTGGAGTCGCCGCTGGCCGACTACGTGGTCCGCGGACAAGGCGAGCTGACCTTCGTCGAGCTGACCCAAGCCCTGCAGCAGGGCGGCGACCTGAGCGCGATTCGCGGTCTCTCTTGGCGCCGCGGCGGCGAGATCGTGCACAACCCGGAGCGCCCGATCGTGGGCTTGAATCAATTTCCTCACTATCCCTACGACAAGGTCGGCCTGCGCCGCTATGTGATGCCTTCCTATCTCGGAAGTCGAACCTTGTCCCACTTCAGCTCGCTGGGCTGTCCGTACAACTGCGACTTCTGCGCCATCACCGAGGTGTTCCGGCGCCGCTGGTACGCCGAGGAGCCCGAACGCACCCTGGCGGTGATCGAGCGCTTTCGGCGCGAGGCCCAGATCAACGCGCTCGAGTTCTTCGACGGCGACTTCTTCGTCAACCAGGACCGGGTCCGCGCGATCGCGGCGGGCCTGCGCGGTCAAGGCATCACCTGGTGGGGCGAGAGCCGGGTCGACCACATGCTGGATTACAGCGAGAGCACGCTGCGGCTGATCCAGCAGAGCGGCTGCTCGATGATCTATCTCGGCGCCGATAGCGGCGACGACGCGATTCTGGCGTTGGCCGAAAAGGAGCAGACCACCCGGCAGATCGTGGAGTGCGGCCGGCGCCTGACCTCGTTCGGCATCACCCCGGAGTTCTCGTTCATCGTCGGCTACCCGTTCGAGCCCGAGCGCGAGATCGAGCGCACCCTGCAGTTCATCCGCCGGCTTAAAGCCGAGAATCCCGCCTACGAGATCCTGATCTTCCGCTACACTCCGGTGCCCCGCCCCGGAGCGGTCTACAACGATTCGGTCAAGCAGGGCTTCGAGTATCCGAAGCGGCTCGAGCAGTGGGCCGACGAGAAGTGGGTGCTGTTCTCGACCATGCGGGTGCCGCACACGCCGTGGTTCACGCGCAAGCTGGAAAAGAAGGTGCGCAACTTCGAGCTCGCGATGCTGTCCAAGTTCCCCACCGCCACCGACATCCGCCAAACTCCGCGGGTGCGGAGCTTTCTGCGCCGGCTGGGTTCCTGGCGCTACGACCGCGAGCTGTACGGCTTTCCGCTCGAGCTCAAGCTGGTCCACAAGTGGATTCACTACCGCCAAGTCGAGGCGGAAGGTTTCTAGCCCTCCGATGGCGCTTTCCGGCGCCCGGCGCTGGTGGCGCCGACCGAAGCTGGAGCGGCTCGCGCCGCGAGCGGCTTTCGAGCGTCTCGCGGCCGGCTACGACGCACAGGATAACCCGCTCTGGGTGCTCGAGCGCCCCGAGCTGGCGGCGCTGCTTCCAACTGATCTGAGCGGGCTCGACGCGGCCGATCTCGGCGGCGGCACCGGCCATTGGGGCGCCGAGCTGCTCCGGCGCGGAGCGCGCCGCGTGGTGGTGATCGATCTGGCGCTCGCCATGCTGCGCGCCGGGTGCGCCGCGCGCTCCGGTCTCGGTTGGGCGCAGGCGGATCTCCTACGCTTGCCGCTGCGCTCCGAGCGTTTCGATCTCGCGGTCGCCGGCTGCTGCCTCAGCTATGTCGAGCGCCTTGACCGCGCTCTGCTGGAGTGCGCCCGGATCCTGCGGCGCGGCGGCGCGCTCCTGATCAGCGACTACCATCCAAGCGGCATGCGACCCGGTTGGACCCGCGGGTTCGCCTGCGGGGGTCGCACGATCGTACCCCACACTTGGGAGCACGGTCCCGAGCGGATCGCCGGCGCCGCGCGCGCCGCGGGCTTGGAGCTCGACACCCTGCGCGAGGTCGCAGCCGACGACCGCCTGCAGCGCTTCGACCGCGAGTCCCGCGGCCTCGAGCCGCTCTCGGCCATCCGCGGCCTCCCCGTCCTGCTCGTCGTCCGCCTGCTGCGGCAATGAGCCCGGCGCAACACTGGCGCCGAAGAAAAAAAGCCCCGGCCGGCCTTGCGGGCCGACCGGGGCGGGATCAGCGGTTTAGCCGATCTTGGTGACGTTCTCGGCCGCCGGGCCTTTCTGGCCCTGGGTCAGATCGAAGCTGACGCGGTCGTTCTCCTTCAGGGACCTGAAGCCATCGCCGTTGATGGATTTGTGGTGGACGAAAACATCGCCACCCTCATCGCTGGTGATAAAGCCGTAGCCCTTCTGGTCATTGAACCACTTGACGGTTCCTTGTGCCATGGGATCCTCCTTTCCTGCACGCAGCGGACAACCTTCGTCCTTGTGGTGGAACCATAGCCGAGTCCTTCTTAGGGGAGTTTGGCGAGGATCCGCCGGGGGAATGGAGGTGGTTACCGCTCCTGCTTTAAATTCGTGAGCTTTGAGCTCGCCGTGTAGCCTAGCAGAAACCCGGCCCTAAGTCCAGAACAAACTTGAAGGTCGGCTCAGAGCCCTCGATTCGGCCGGAGGAGGCCGAATCGGCGCAATACCCGGAGACCCGAGGAACTCCCCAGCCTCCCGGGGCAAGCGGGTTCCGGATCCTCCGTTGGCCTAATCCATCAAGCCTTGACGCGCGCAGTGGATGAAATCGGTGACCACCGGCACCTGGCCGGCCGCGCGCTGGCCGGCGGCGAGCTGGCCGCGATGGTAGGCCGAATGCATCACCACATGAAACAGGATGTCGCCCACCGAGCTGCTCCACGGTTCCCCTTTGGAGTTGACGTATTCGATCGCGCGGCTCAGACCCGCTTCGTCCAGCTTGGCCAGATACTCGGTCCACCAACCGCTGAGCTCCCCAAGGCGGCCTCGACACTGCTCCCAGCTCCAATCGGGCCAGACCACGACCGCGGTCCGATCGGAGCGCAGGCGCCGCCACCACAGCTCTTCGGCCGCCAGCACGTGGGCTAGGACGCGCTGGTCGCGCGGCGTGCCGTGCGGCTCGATCGCGGCCAGCATCTCGCGGTTGGCCCAATCATCGTAGCGAAACAGCCTGGTCAGATATTCGATCGCTTTCATGCCGATTCACCTCCTGGGCCAGCTGGGATCTTATCCAGCATTCGGCCTCGAGGCGGCTTCGCACGCCGCGGTCGGAGCCGCCGCTGTGATCGAGCTTTCCCCTCCCGAGCGCCGGCGCCGGCGGTCGGATGTTCACTCCCGGCGCCCCTTCGGTTACGCTTCCCCTCAGGATCGGGCCGTGGGGCGCCGCCACATCGTTCTGTTCAATCCGATCTACACCACGATCGGCAACCAGGTCGCCCTGCCGATGGCGCTGATCACGATCGGAGGCGCCCTCGAAGCCGCCGGATACGAGGTCCGGCTGGTCGACGCCAATATCGACCCCGGTTGGGAGCCCAAGCTGCGGGCCGCGCTCGACGGCGCCCTGGCCCTTGGGATCACGACCTTGACCGGACCGATGGCGGCGCACTGCGCCCAGTCGGCCAAGAAGGTGCGCCGCTGGCGGCCGGACCTGCCGATCATCCTGGGCGGCTGGCACCCCAGCCTGCTGCCCGAGGGCACCGCCAAGCAGCCGTGGTGCGACGTGGTGGTCAAAGGCCAGGGCGAGATCACCGCGGTCGAGCTGATGCAGGCGCTCGAAACCGGGCGCGATCTGGTCGAGGTGCCCGGGCTCTATTTCAAGCGCGGCGGCCAAGTCGTGAGCAGCGGCGAGCGTCCCTACGCCGACATCAATACGCTGCCCAAGAAGGCCTACCATCTGATCGATCTGCGCCCTTACTACGCCAAGAACCGCGGGGTCCACTGGGTCCAGTATTTCACCAGCTACGGTTGCCCCTACGACTGCACCTACTGCAGCAACCCGACCGTCTACCAGCGCCGCTGGAACGTTTTGAAAGTCGAGCGGATCGTGGCCGAGCTGCGCGAGCTGGTGGAACGCTACGACGCGCGCTACGTCGGTTTCGTCGACGACAACTTCTTCGTCAACGAGCGCCACATGGTCGAGCTGTGCGGCGCGATCGTCGCCAGCGGCCTGAAGTTCCAATGGTCGGCCCAAGGCCGCGCCGACCGGATCGCGCGCTACAGCGAGCGCGCCATGGAGCGGGTGCGGGCCTCGGGCTGCGACCATATCTTCTTCGGCGCCGAGACCGGCAGCGAGAACGTGCTGACCTTGATGCGCAAGCGCGAGACCAACGAGGACGTCATGCGCAGCGCGGCGCGCTGCCGCCGGCACGGCATCACCAGCGGCTTCTATTTCATTTTCGGCTACCCGGGCGAGACCGAATCGGACATTGGCGCCACCTTGGCGTTGATCGATCAGATCCGCGCTGCCAATCCGGTCGCCGAGATCTACACCAACATCTTCACCCCGTATCCGGGCTGTCCGGCCTACGACGAGGCGCTGCGGCTGGGGGTGCAAGAGCCGGAGGAGTTCGAAGGGTGGGGCCGCTTCAGCCCCCACGGGATGGAGCTGCCATGGCTGCGCGGCGCGCGGCTGCGGCGCGTCAATCGGATGCGAGCGACCTTGCGCGAAGCCTATCCGATCCACATGTTGGGCCTGCAGCACCGGCCCGCCGACAGCTTGGGGCGCAAGCTGCGCCGGCGCCTCGCTCGGGCGCGCCTGGCCCACGACGTCTACGCCTTCCCGCTTGACCTCTGGCTCGCGAGGCGTTCGCAGCCCGGCGCGTAAACCCTAGCGATCGCTGACCAAAGCGGTTATATTTGTCCGACCGGACCGAAATGGACCGGAAACGATCGCAGTACAGGAGGTTTCCCCGAACATGCCTTACGACGAAACTTTGGTGGCCCCGATGCGCCGCGAGCTGACCAGCCTGGGAGTCAAGGAGCTCAAGACCGCCGCCGAGGTCGATCAGCAGCTCGCCAGCACACCCGGCACCACCATGGTGGTGGTCAATTCGGTTTGCGGCTGCGCCGCCGGCAAGGCCCGCCCCGGCGTGTCCTTGGCGCTCAAGCATCCGGTCCTGCCGGATTCGACGGTCACGGTGTTCGCCGGTCAGGACCTCGAGGCGACCGCCAAAGCGCGCTCCTATTTCAGCGGCATGCCGCCGTCCTCGCCTCAAATCGCCCTGCTCAAGGACGGCGAGCTGGTGTTCATGATGCACCGCCACGACATCGAAGGGCGCGAAGCCAAGCAGATCGCCGACGTACTAACCGCCGCCTTCGACCAGCACTGCAGCTAACCAGGCGGCGGATCTGCCGCCCTCTGCGCCGTGCTCGCTTGCTCGGGGGATTCGAGCGTGCATGTAGGGGAGGGGCTTGTCCCCTCCCGAGGGCGGGCGCAAGGCCCGCCCCTACATTTCGCACTTCGCCCGATTGCCTGAAATAGTGGAGCACGGCCTAGTGGGCGGTGGAGATGCCGTCAGCTGCAAGGCGGGCGACAGGGGGTGCGGGGGAGGCCCCCGCTTTCAAAGCCAGGCGACGGAAGCCGAGATAGGGGGACAGGTATCGAATTTCCTGGGAGGCAGCGTTCGAAGTCCTGAGGTGCCGGAAATTCGTACCAGTCCCCCTATCTCGGAGGAGCCCGAGCAAGCCCAACGAAGCAGATGGCGGCATATCCGCCGCCTAGGTACGATAGAGGGCGGCGGCCCAGACGTAGCCTACGCCGAAGGCGCACATCAGCAGCAGCTGGCCGGGCTGGATTCGGCCCGCGCGGCGCGCGTCCCACAACAGCAGCGGGATCGACGCGGAGGAGGTGTTGCCGTAGGGTCCCAAATTGGTGAGGATGCGCTCGGCCGGCAGGCGCAGCAGGCTGCCGACCCGCTCGACGATCCCCTGGTTGGCCTGGTGGAACAGGTACCAGTCCACATCGCCGACCTCGAGCTGGTGGGCGGCGAGCAGCTCGCGGGTCGCCTGGGCCATTCGGCTGACCGCGTTCTTGTAGATCACGCCGCCGTCCCAGTGATAGGCCAAGCGCCGCGCCAGCGGCGCCTCGCGCCAGGCCGCGACCCCGCGCTCCAGCTCCGGCGGTACTTTGCGCCGCGGATCCAGCACGTCATAGTGGTCGCTCGAGACCACGCCGAACTCCGCGCCGCTGCCGTCGCTGAAACCGCGCACTTCGATCAGCCCGGCATCGCCCGCGGCCGGCGCCACCACCGCCGCGGCCCCGGCGTCGCCGAAGATCGGCGCGATCGGCGCATAGGGCAGCGAATTCGCGACCAATCGCTCGCCGCACACCACCAGCGCACAGCGGCTGGCGCCGGCGAGCTGATAGGCTTCGGCGGCCGCCAGGCCGTACAAAAAGCCGGCGCACTGCTGGCGCAGGTCGAGCGCCGGCACCGAGGGCCGTAGGCTCAGCTCGCGCTGCACCAGCACGCCGCTGCCGGGGATCGAGTAGTCGGCCCAGTTGGTGTGATAGATCAGCAGATCGACCGCGGCCGGCTCCACCCCGGCATCCTCCAAAGCCAACCGCGCCGCTTTGGCCCCGAGGTGGTAGCCGAGCTCGCCAGGGGCGGCGACGTGGCGGCGCTCGATCCCGAGCGTCGAGCGGATCCAGCCCGGCGGCTGGCCGATCCGCGGCTCGAGCTCGGCGTTCTCCAGCACCGCCGCCGGCAGGTAGCCGCCGGTTCCGAGGATCTTGGATCGCACGCCCATCGCTACCAGCGCAGCGCCGCCGTGCCCCAGGCGTAACCGGCGCCGAAGGTGGAAAACAGCAGCAGCTGGCCGCGGCGCAAGCGGCCCGATTCGATCAGCTCGCCGAGCAGCAGCGGAATGCTGGCCGAAGTGGTGTTGCCGAAGCGCTCCAAGTTCGACGGGCAGCGCTCGGGGGCGAGGCCGAGCCGCCGCATCACCGCCTGGTTGATGTGCAGATTCGCCTGATGGAACAGAAACCAGTCGACCGCGGCCGGCGTGCTGCCGATCCGCTCCAGCACCGCGCGGCTGCTGCGCACCATGGTCGCGACCGCGGCGCGGAAGATCTCGGCGCCGTTCCAGTAGTAGAGCTTGGGGCCGCTCGGCGGCTGGCGTTCGGCCTCCTCCAGCGCGCGGCTCAGCTCGGGCAGGCGATGCTCGGGAGCGAACACATCGACGTTATCGCAGCCGGCGATCGCGATGGCCGCGCCGTTTCCGTCGGCGCCGAGCTCGAGCTCCAGAATGCCGCTTTCTTCGTCGTCGCTCGGACCCATGAGCACCGCGGCGCCGGCGTCCCCGAACACCGGAGCCGCACCCGGGTAGGCGAGGAAGTTCTCATGCTGGCGCTCGGCGCAGACCAGCAGGACCCGTTGGGCCCGGCCGGCGACGATCAGGGCGCGGCCGAGCGAGAGCCCGTAGAGGAACCCGGCGCACTGGTTGCGCAGGTCGTAGGCTGGCAGCGCTCGCCGGCAGCCGAGCTCGCGCTGCACCAAAACGCCGCTGCCGGGCGCGACGTAGTCGCAGAACATGGTCGAGTAGACGATCGCGTCCAGCGCTTCGGCCGATTCCCCTGCGGCTTCCAGCGCGCGCCGCGCGGCCGCGGCGCCGAGCTGATAGCCGAGCTCGCCGTCGGCGGCGGCGCGGCGCTGCCGCACGCCGGTGCGCTCCGCGATCCAACCCGGCGGCGCGCCGAGCCGGGCTTCGATCGCGGCGTTCTCGACCACCCGATCGGGCAGCGCGGAGCCGACCGACAAAATATGCGCGCGTTTCACGGCTCTAGGAAAGCGTGACGGCGAACCCGGAGATCAACCCGTCTCGCGGGCCACGAAATCGATGCAGCGGCCCAGCGTGGTCAGCTTCTCGAGCTCGCGATCCGGCACCTGGATGCCGAACTCCTCTTCAATATGCATCACCAGATCGACCACCTGCATCGAGTTGAGCCCTAAGGAACCGGCGAGCGGGCTCTCCTCGGTGAGCTGGGCGACCGGCGCAGCGGGAAAGCTCTCCCGAATGCGCCCCAGGATGCGCTGGCGGATGGCTTCGCGGCTATCGGACATGACGTTTTCTCGGGATCGTTCGGCGCTAGCTTAGCATGCGCGCCCGGGGCCCGCGACGCCCCGGGCAAAGTAGCGGGTGCCGTGGGCAAGCTCTGCTCTGCCCACGGGCGGCACCGGAGCGGCAAAGAGCCCTTCCAGCGTTCGCGGGCTTGTCCATGGGCAAAGCGCAGCTTGCCCACGGCACCCGATTGAGATCCGCCCCACCGCGGGTGCGGCGCTCAAGGATCGTCGGCGTCCGCCAATGTCAGATGCGAGGGAACGGCCGGATGGCTTCCGGCCAAGGGTTTGACCGTCACCGGGCGGTCGCGCTGGGGAACGCGCAAAAGGCCGGCGTCCGCTGCGGCGCCCGCCATCGCGCTCCCGGGCAGGCAGGCCATCGTGAGCCGCCGCGCCGATCCTCGGCTTTGGCCGGCGATTTCCTCCCGCAGGAGTCGCGCGAGGCTGGCGCGGCCCGCCGCAGCGCCGAAATCGACCACGACCGCCTCCGGATCGTCCGGCTGCGGCATGCGCACCACCAGGTACTCGCCACGAGCCGGCTCACCCCCGAGCCTCAAACGGTAGTGCGCCGCTCCGAAGCGCCAGCTCAAAATCGACCGGCAGCGCAGCCCGGCGCTTTCCACCCGCGACTCGATCCGCTCCCATTCCGGCACCGCGATCGCACTCGCATCCGCGCCGGCGCCGCGACTCCGGCGCGGCCAGGCGCGCAGCCGCTTGCTCCAGCACTCCAGCAGCGCCCAGTCCTTGAGCCCGAACCAGCGCTTCGAAACGCGATAGGCATCCGAATTGGGAAAGCCGTAGGCGAAGGCGACCCCGCGCTCCAGCGCCGCGCGCTCGACCGCTTCGCACAGACGCCGGTGTAGCGCGCCGCCGGTCCGATGTTCGGGCAGCACCGCCAAGTCGGCGCCGAAGACCGCGAGCTGCTCGCGCTGGTCGACCAGAAAGCGGCGCCCGATCAGCGGGTAGCAGCCGACCAGCGCTCCGGCGCCGGCCTCGGCGACCGCGATCAGGGGCTCGGGCAGCGCGGGATTCTCCAGATACTTCCAAGCGACCAGCGCGCCGACCCGAGGCGAGAAGATCCGATTCAGCAGCGCGGCCAGCGCCGCCGCGGCCGCGGGCGAGAACAGCCTGACCTCGGGATCGATCAAGTCGGGGCGGCGAGAAACGGGGACAGGTATCGAATTTCCTGTCGATCCGTCAATTGAGCACGGCCGTGCCGGAAATTCGTACCAGTCCCCGTTTCTCTAAATCACGGCAGGATCTGCCATTCGTCGAACGTCGTGCAAACCCGATGGGTTGGCTCCAGCGGATCGCCGCCGGGTACGGTGAAGATCATCAGCGCG
>Ga0326597_10001394_pt1 | contig 39354 bp, 32 predicted proteins | sample RVTome_12_FD_203789 | JGI IMG/M metagenome (GOLD analysis project Ga0326597, IMG submission 203789) | Soil microbial communities from uranium-contaminated site in the Upper Colorado River Basin, Wyoming, United States - RVT100D185 | ecosystem: Environmental > Terrestrial > Soil > Contaminated >... | reverse complement strand
CCAGTGGCGCGCCAGCCGACTCTCGACGCATGGGCCGCCGGCAACCTCAGTGAGGCAGACTTTCTCGCCACGGCCCAGTGGTACCGCACCTGGGGCTACCACTGGGGCTACTATCGCGACATCTTTCTATTGGCGCGCACACATGGCATCCCGATGATTGCCCTCGATGAGCGCCCGAACACCGGCGCCGATATCGAGCCGGACCTCGACTCCGAAGATCATCGAGCTCTTCTGGAAGCGTTCTTCGAAACGGACAGCCCCGTGCACGGAGGACTCAGCTCGGAGCAATTCGAGTCATTGTTCGTCGCGCAAACGCAGCGCGATGCGGTGATGGCGAACAACGCTCTGCGTGCGTTGCGTGCCGAACCCGAGCGCACGATGGTGCTACTTGCCGGTACGGGTCACGTGATCTACAGCCTCGGCATCGTACGCCAGCTGCCCGCGTCCGAGCGCGATGCCGCCGTAACCATCATGCCCGTCCCGGTCGATACGGAAGAGACGAGTGCCCAGGCAAGCGTCGCGGAATTTGCTTGGGGCGTTCCCGATACCGACTACCCGTTGTTTCCGGAGCTAGGCACACTCACGACAGCCGGCGATGCCGGCTTACAGATCATCCACATCGAAAACGACACTCCGGCCGCACGCAGCGAACTCGCAATCGGCGATGTGTTGACGAAATTCAACGGCATCGCCCTAGCGGAACGCGCCGATCTAAGCCGAGCGATAGCGCCTGTGCAATGGGGCGATGCGGTCATCATCGAGCTGCTTCGCGGTGATGAACCGGTCAATACTACCGTCGTTTTTCGCCGTTGATTCGCACCGGCGCGGGTGGTATCAGCTAGCACGGCCGCCCCCACCACCGACATGTCCCACGCGGCCGTGGATGGTCATGCCGAGCGCAGTGGCGCCCCGCGCCGCGGGGCCGAAACGATTGAGCTACTCGATTTAACTGGCAGGCCGACCGTGTTAGTGCGCGGCGCAAAATCGTGGCACGCTCCGGCCCCGCTCTCGCAAATCTAAGCTCTGGTCGCTTCGGGTGGAACGCAGCGAGCATGCGCCATCACGGCCGCTTGCACTCGACGCAACTAAATGGAGCGTTGCCTGCTTAGCGCGCTTGCGCTCGAGCGAACTCACCGCCCAGCGCCTTGTACAAGGCCGCAAGTGCCGTTGTCCGATCGGTGACTGCGACTGCGTACTGATCCTCGAGGTCTAGTTGCGTACGTTCCGCATCGAGCACCGCGAGATAGTCGGCAATGCCGTTATCGAAACGCAAGCGCGCGAGCATGCTCGCCGTGCGGCTCTCTTCGACCGCCTCCGCAAGCGCTTCGGCCATCTGACTCGCGGCGCGGTATCCCGCCATGCCGTTTTCAGCCTCTTCGATCGCGAGTAATAACGTCTGCTCGAATGCCGCGTAGGCGCGGTCCGCGCGGGCCTCGGCGGCCAAGATGTTCTGCTTGATGCGTCCGAAGTCGAGAATGCGCCAGGAAATCGCCGGGCCGATACCCCAACGCTCGGCTGCCTCCGAGCCAATGTCGCTGCTCTGCCGGCCCGTCCAGCCGAAATTTCCGGTCAACGTGAGCCGGGGGTAATACTCGCTGACCTGAACGCCGACGCCGGCTACGGCCTCGGCGAGCCGGCGCTCAGCCGCGTAAACGTCGGGTCTACGCCGCAACCATTCCTCAGGCGTGCCAACGGCGATTAAGTCCGGTACGACGGGTAGTGCAACCTGCTGCGCAAGCCGGGTCCGCAGTTCCGTGACCGGCTGCGCGGTCAACACCGCCAAACGCTGCTCCGCACGCGAGATTGCAGCTTCCGCCTGCGGCAAGCGCGCAGCCAGCGACCGCTCCAATGACCTGACTCGGGCGACATCGAGGCCCGTACCCCGGCCTGCCTCGAGGGATGCTTCAGAAATGCGCACGCTGTCGGCGAGATTGTCGAGATTGCGCCGTTGCACGATGAGCCGTTCCTGCGCGCCACGCAAAGCGAAATACGTTTGGGCAACTTCCGCGACAATGCTCAATTGTATGGCGCTAAGCGCGGCTGAATCGGCTTCGACACGCCGGCGGATGGCTTCTTGCGCCCGGCGCAAGCTGCCGAACAGGTCGATCTCCCATGCCATGTCGAACCCAGCCCGGTAGCGCTCGGTCGTTCCGCTGCCCGCAAAGCCGAACGGATCGGCGCCGCTTTCCTGACTCCGTTGCTGATCGATCCCGATACCTACGGTCGGAAACCAGCTATATAAAGACAAGCCGCTCAGCGCACGCGTCTCATTCAAGGTTGCCAGCGCCTGAGCAATACTCGTGTTCCGTTCGAGCGCCAGTGCGATGAGCGCATCGAGATCGGCATCATCGAAGCTCCGCCAAAAATCCGGCGCAATGGACGCCTCGCTAAAAGCCCCCCGCTGCGCCTCTACAAACGAGTCGGCGAGCGCAACCTCCGGCTCGACGAAATCAGGCCCAGCCGCGCAGCCGGCACAGAGCAACACGACGATTGCGGAGATGACTTTATTCACCGTGCTCATGACACGGCCCCGTCGGCAACACTACGACCGCCACGCGTCACCAGCTTACGTACGAGCACGTAGAAAACGGGCGTCAAAAAGAGACCGAAGAAGGTCACACCGAGCATGCCGAAGAATACGGTCACACCCATCGTATGGCGCACCTCAGATCCAGCTCCTGTGGCAAACACGAGCGGTGTGACGCCGGCGATGAACGCAAAGCTCGTCATCAGAATTGGCCGCAACCGCAATCTGCACGCTTCTTTAGCTGCATCGACAATGCTTTGGCCACGCTGTTCGAGATCGTGGGCAAACTCCACGATTAAGATCGCGTTCTTGCAAGCAAGCCCCATGAGCACGACTAGGCCGATCTGCGTGAAAATATTGTTGTCGAGGAAGGTCGGCGGCACCGAGATCGGCGGCGGCGGGATCATGCCCCAACCGATCTGCAAACCGAACCATAGACCGGTAATAGTATTGAGCACCCAGATGCCGCCGATCGCTGACAGCAGGCACAGCGGCACAATTAAGATAATCGCCAACGGCAGCGACCAACTTTCGTAGAGGGCCGAAAGTACTAGGAAGACGAAAATGATGCACAACGGAAATACGAACGCCGCCGCATTTCCTTGCGTCGCTTCCTGGAAAGTCAGGCCCGTCCACTCGACGGTCATCCCCTGCGGTAACACATTGCTGGCAACTTGCTGCACGACACCGAGCGCCTCACCCGATGAAAGCAGCGCCGGGTTGATACCGGCCGACAAGTCCGCAGCGGGATAGCCGTTGTAGCGTGTCACCGGATCCGGGCCGTAGCCCTGGCTGACATCGATAACGCTCGTGATCGGCACCATTTGGCCTTGATCGTTGCGCACCTTGATGCGTGAAAGATCGCTGACCTCGTCGCGAAACTGTGAGTCGGCCTGTGCATACACGGTGTACGTCCGACCGAATAAGTTGAAGTCGTTGATGTACGCCGACCCCATATAGACTTGCAGCGCCTCGTAGACGTCCGTGAGCATAATGCCCTGCTCCTTGGTCTTGGCACGATTGACGTCGGCGTTGAGCTGCGGCACGTTCGATTGAAACGAACTCAAGACCGAAAATGGGTCGAAACCCGGCGTCTGGCGTAGCGCGGCACCGAGCGCTTGGGTGTTGTTGTTGAGGTCGCCGAAGCCCAAGCCGGCACGATCCTGCACGAACATCTCGACCCCGGAAGAGTTGCCGAGGCCGAGCACGGGCGGCGGCATTAGCGCAAAGGCTAGCCCCTCCTTGATACTGCTGAACTGACCCGAGAGGCTCGCCGCAATCTCGGCCGCAGTCATTTCGCGCTCGCCAGCTGGCTCGATACTGAAAAAGACCGTGCCAATATTGGGCGTGTTCACAAAATGCACAGCATTCAAGCCGGGAAAGGCCACGGCGTCGGCAACGCCCGGCGTCGCGAGCGCTATACGGGACATCTCCCGGATCGTTGCATCGGTCCGATCGATCGTCGCGCCTTCCGGTAATAGCGCAACGCCAAATAGATATTGCTTGTCCTGAATCGGTATGAAGCCCGCCGGCACGGCTCGAAATCCCAGTACGGTCACACCGATTAACAACAGATAGATAACGACCATGCGGCCGCGACGCCGAATGTTCCGCTCAACGCCTCTGGAATAGGCGCCCGCCCCGCGTACGAACAGCCGATTGAATGGGCGAAAAATCCAGCCGAACGACCGGTCGATGAGATTGCCGAGCCAGTCGTTCGGGGCATCATGCGGCTTGAGCAACGCGGCCGACAATGCGGGGGACAGCGTCAGCGAGTTCAGCCCGGAGATCAAGACCGATACGGCGATCGTGACGGCAAACTGCCGGTAAAACTGGCCCGTAACGCCTTCGAGAAAAGCCAAAGGCACAAACACAGAACTCAGCACGAGTGATATGGCTACGATCGGCCCGGATACCTCCTCCATCGCCGAATGCGCAGCACGTCGCGGCGACTCGCCGTTCTCGATATGCCGCTCAACGTTTTCAACGACGACGATCGCATCGTCCACGACGATACCGATCGCCAACACCAATCCGAACAGCGTTAGCACATTGATCGAGAAACCGAATAGCCAAAGAAACGCGAACGTGCCGATGATCGACACCGGCACGGCCAGCAGCGGGATGATCGACGCACGCCAGGTTTGCAAGAACAAGACAACGACTAGCACGACCAGCGCGACGGCTTCGAGCAAGGTCGTGATGACTGAGCTGATCGACTCACGCACGAATACGGTCGGATCGTAGACGACTTCCCATTCCACGCCCTGAGGAAACCCGGTCGCGAGATTGGTCATGACCTCGCGCACGGCGTCGGAGAGTGCAATCGAGTTCGCGCCAGGCGCCTCGAAAATTGCGATCGCCGCCGCCTGCTCATTGTTTAACAACGAGCGCAGCGAATACCCCTGCGCACCGAGTTCGACGCGCGCAACGTCCTTGAGGCGGGTGATCGCGCCGTCCCGACTGGTCTTGAGGATGACGTCCTCAAACTCCTCGACGCTCGCGAGCCGGCCTTGCGCATTGATCGAGAGCTGCAGCGTACTTGCACCGGCTTGTGGCGGCCCGCCGATTACCCCGGCTGAAACTTGAATATTTTGCTCACGAATCGCCCGGACGATATCGCCGGCGGTCAGATCGCGCGCCGAGGCTTTTTCCGGATCGAGCCACACCCGCATTGCATAGTTGCCGGAGCCAAATACGATCGCCTGACCCACACCGGGGATGCGCGCCAATTCATCCCGGACGCGTAATGTCGCGTAATTCGCGAGATAGAGGCTGTCATATTGCTCATTGGGCGAGCGTAGATGGACGACCATCGTCAACGTTGGCGATGACTTTTCAGTGATGACGCCGAGCGCGCGAACAGCCTCAGGCAATCGCGGCAGCGCACGCGCGACACGGTTTTGCACGAGCACCGAGGCAAGATCGATGTCCGTACCGGACGCAAACGTGACGGTGAGCGAGAGCTGACCGTCCGAGCCGGCAACCGACTTCATGTAGATCATGTTCTCGACGCCGTTGATCGCTTCTTCCAGCGGCGCGGCGACCGTCTCGGAGATCGTCGTCGGATTCGCACCCGGATAGGTCGCAATGACATTTACCGACGGCGGCACGACATCGGGGTATTCACTGACCGGCAGATTCGGGATTGCGATCAGCCCGGCGATGAAGATGAACAGCGACAGCACGGCCGCGAAAATCGGCCGATCGACGAAGGTCTTCGACAGATTCATCGATCAGCCCTCGGCAGCGCCCTGCGCACCAGGACCTGGCGGACCGGTATTGGCCAATGGATCGTCCATCGGCACGGGCTGCGGCACGAGCGGCATCCCCGGGAAAAAGATTTTACGCACACCGTTGACGACGACGCGGTCTTGCGCATTGAGCCCGGACGTCACTACGCGCAGGCCGTCTACTAGCGTGCCGATCACGATATCGCGGCGTTCGGCCACATTGCCCTCACCGATCACGTAGACATACTTGCGGTCCTGGTCGGTCAGAATCGCCATATCGTGTATCAGCATCGCTTGATACTCACGGTTACCGAGCAGGCGCACCCGCGCGAACAATCCCGGCGTCAACCGCCCATCGGGATTGGGCAATACGGCGCGGCCGCGAATCGTGCCGGTGGCAGGGTCGAGCTGGTTATTGATGAAATCGAGCTCGCCACGATGCGGGAACCCGGTATCGCCGACCAGCCCGACTTCGACCGGTAGACGTTGCTCCCCATCACCGAACCCGTCGCCGCCGGGAGACCGCCGCTGATACTCGATATATACACTCTCGTCGGCGTCGAACGTGACGTAGACGGGATCGATCGACACGAGTGTCGTCAATAGAGTTTCCCCGGGCGCAACCAGGTTGCCGGGTTTTATCGCAGCTGCACCGATACGCCCGCGAATCGGCGCGGTGATACGGGCAAAGCTCAGGTTGAGCTCGGCCTGGTCCAGTTGCGCCCGCGCGCCACTGCGATCGGCCAAGGCTTGCTGCAGCTCGCTGCCGCGCTGCTCGAATTCTTCTCGGGAGATTGCGCGCGCCTCGATCAGCATCTCGCTTCGCTCGACTTCCTGCCGAGCCAAAAGGATGCGAGTTTCGGCACGCTCGAGATTTGCACGCGCGACGGCGACGGCGGCTTCATACTCGCGCGGATCGATCGTGAACAACAGATCGCCTTGCTCGACAACGCCACCCTCGCGAAAGTGGACGGCTTCGAGGTAACCGGCCACGCGTGGACGAATCTCGACCGCATCGACTGCCTCGATGCGACCCGTGAACTCGTCCCAATCGACAGTAGTCCGCACGACGACCTGCGCGACGCTGACCGGCGTCGGCGGCATCTGCATCTCGGCTCCGCCGGACTCACCGCCGCAAGCCACGACGAGCAGCGCCGCTATTGTCATCAGCGCAACGGCGGATCCGCGGCCAATCGCGCTGCGCAGGCGCGCGTCAAAAATTGCAAGATCTCCAACTCGATAGCGGTTGATCATTAGCTGTTCTCTAGATAGTCGCAGTATTGAGGCTAAGCGGCGTCCGTCGCGTCATCATCTGTCGTCCACTCGGTCGCGAGCCGCTCCATGAGTGCGACGAGACGTTTTCGCACATCGGCTGGCAGCTCTTCACAACCGAATAGCTCGGACCAGAACAATCCTTCGGCAGCCATACGCAGTAGATGCCGGCGTAATTGCGCATTGTCCCATGTAACGCCTTCACGCCGCCGTTTGGTGAACTCGCGCACGGGATCCAGGAGCGAGTGATCGAGCGTGACGGCGCTGAGCATCCCCGTGACGAAGCGGCGATGGTCCTCGTCGCGCTCCGTATGGCCGCGAATAAAAGCGATGAGCGCCGCCGTCTCGGCATCTACTCCTTTGGGCTTAAGCTGTTGCTCGAGCTCGCACCACTGTTCGATGTCCGACTCGATCAGCGCACGCAGCAGCGCTTCTTTCGTCGGAAAGTGGTAAGTGATCCCGCCACGCGTCACGCCGCTCTGCTGCACGAGCTCCTCGTAGGTGAGCTTCCCGGCACCGCGCTCGCGCACGATATGGCGGGCGGCGTCCAGGATGGCTTGACGGGCTTTTGGCATGCGTCCCATCGGCGGAACTATACAGAACGTTCTGTATAGAAACAACGAGGTCTCGATCGACTATGATCGAGCCATGCGATGGTTGAATCGAACGAGGCCGGCGGCGAATCCGCCCGATCTACGGGCGATGCCCGCGTTCTACATCAACCTGGATCACCGGCACGATCGGCGCGACCGGACCGAGCGGCTCTGGCGAGACCAGTTCCAACTGCAGGCGGTCACGCGCCCTATGCCGTGCTCGCCGAAGACGACTTGATTTTGCTGCCGGAGAAATCCCCCGCCCAGGTCGTTGCGGGCGTGCGCGCTGCGCTCACCCGCTTGCCCGATCTCAATCTGCTGTTTCCGACGGCAATTCTGAGAAAACTCACGACAACCGATCGCCCCGGTGTGGTCAGGCTGAAACGACCCGGAGCGAAGTCCATCGCCGGCAGGGTCATCCGCCAGGAATACTTGCAGCGGCTCAGAAAAATCTACGCCAGAGCGCTCGCGCGCAATGTGCCGCACGACAAACACACCCAATACGTCCAAGGCCGCCACGGCTGGTGTCTGCTCTGGCCGCACTTGATGCATCAGGGCGAAGACTATAGCGACATCGAAAAACGAACGGTCGATTACGAGTACCTCGGTGAAGATCGACAGCCGACTCGACCGAGCGCCGCCGTACGAAGCTGACCCGTCTACAAACAAGCCGGTTGTGAGGCAATGACGGCTCATGGCAGACTGCCGGCTACTTGCGACGTGGCGTAGGCTGATCGCGCGACTCAACGCCCAGGGGGAGAACGACGATGCGAATGATGATAATTCTCGTGATCGCGAGCGCGCTCGCGGCGACAACGGCAACTGCGCAGGAGGTCGACGCCCGCGCGGCCTTACGCGCCTCAGCCGCCGCCATGGGTACGGCTAGGCTCCAGACACTCGAATACTCCGGATTCGGATTCTCCTCGCGCATCGGCCAGCAGTACGCGGTCGATGGCGGCTGGCCCACGTACGAAGTGGCCGATTACACGCGCAGCATCGACTATAACGCCGGCTGGTCGCGCGAGGATTACATCCAACGCCAGGGCAGCTATCCGACTTTTGGCCGAGTGCCAATGCCGGAACAGCGCGTGACCGCCATCGTTAGCGGATCCTATGCGTGGAATTTGAACGGCGACACGCCCGTCACATTGACCCGGCCCTATCTCGATGGCGCACTTTACGGCGAGCTCCGGCAACTCGAAATCGCGCTGACGCCACATGGATTCTTGAAGGCGGCGATGGCCGCCGATGATGCCACTGCGATTCAAGTGACCTTTGTGGGCGCTTCGGATTTTGGGCTTTCCCAATTCGGCCGGACAGTCACGATCGTGTCGTTCACGTTCCTCGATAAATACCGGATCAACGGTACGATCGACGATCGGAACTTGGTTGAACTCGTCGGCACATGGATCCCAAACCCGGTGTACGGCGACATGGATTACGAGCTTCGTTACACGCGCTACGAAGAAATCGACGGCATCATGTTCCCGATGCTACTGCATACGCACCAAGCGGATCCGCGCTTGAACCCTGCGCACAACTACTACGAATACCAGCTCACGAGCGTCAAGCCGAACGCAGCGGTCACGAGCTTGCCCGTACCTCAGATCGTCCGGACGGCCGTCAAACCGCCCGCAAAGGTCGAGAGCGAGCAGCTCGCCGACGGTGTCTGGCGGCTAGCGGGCGGTACTCACCATAGCTTGCTCGTGGAATTTCGCGATTATGTCGCGATCGTCGAGGCGCCGAATAACGAGGAACGCTCACTAGCTGTGATCGCCGAAGCGAACCGTCTCGTACCGGGCAAAGTCATTCAATACGTCATCAATACGCACCACCATTTCGATCACGCGGGCGGCCTGCGAACCTACCTGTCGCAAGGGACGACGATCGTGACCCACGAATCGAACAAGCAGTACTACCTCGATATTCTCTTTCGCCCGGGTCCGCGTACGCTACAAGCCGATCGCTTTTCGCAATACAACCCGATGTATTGGATCAGCCGGCGACCGCCGCCCATAGAAACGGTCGCTGGCGCCGCACGTAATCCTGGTAAGTATGTGGTCACCGACGGTGAACAGATTCTCGAGGTCTATCGCGTGCTGGACATGGCCTATGAGCTTGGCGATCGGTCATTGAACCAGGGCCACCACAGCGAAGACATGCTGATGGCCTATCTGCCCAGAGAGGGTATTCTCATGAACGCCGATCTCTACTCGCCGCCGGCGCCTGGCGCGCAACCGGGGGAGCCGACTCCGGGCATGCGCACGCTGTACGAGAACATCCGTAAATTCAAGATCGAGCCCCAGCGGCATGTGCCGGCGCACGGCCGAATCGGCAGCCACGCGGAGTTCGTGGAGCTGGTCACCCGCTAGCCGCGCGGCACGGCAGTCGCGCTTAGCGCCCCCGCGCATTCAGCGCCCTGTCGAGGCGGGGATAAACGCGCCGCGCGTTACCTTCGAACACGCGTTGGCGGTCTTCGGCGGATAAACCGAGCGCCTCGATATAGCGTTTGGTGTCATCGAAATGATGGCCGGTTTCGGGATCGACGCCTTTTACGGCCCCGAACATCTCCGATGCGAACAAGATATTGCCGACATCGATGACCCGGAACAGTAGATCGATTCCGGCCTGGTGATAGACACATGTATCGAAAAACACGTTACGCATCACGTGGTCGCGCAACAGAGGCTTCTGCAGCATATCGGCCAGCCCTCGGTACCGCCCCCAGTGATAGGGCACGGCGCCGCCGCCATGCGGAATGATCAACCTGAGATTCGGAAAATCCGCGAACAAATCCCCCTGTATGAACTGCATGAACGCAGTCGTGTCGGCATTGATGTAGTGCGCGCCGGTCGCATGAAAATTCGGATTGCATGAGCCGGAGACGTGAATCATCGCCGGGATGTCCAGCTCGACCATTTTCTCAAAAAACGGATACCAGGATTTATCGGTCAACGGCGGCCCGCGCCAGTGCCCGCCCGATGGGTCCGGATTGAGATTGCAGCCGACGAAACCGAGCTCATTGACGCATCGCTCGAGCTCATCGATCGAGTTCTTGATCGCAACGCCGACCGACTGCGGCAGCTGACATACGCCGATGAAGCTCTCGGGAAACAACTGCGTGACGCGGTGAATCAGGTCATTGTTGATTCGCGTCCACTCGCGCGAGACGCGTTCATCACCAATATGATGTGCCATTGCCGAGGCCTTCGGCGAGAAAATAGTCATATCCGCGCCGCGCTCGCGCAGAGCTCTTAGCTGGTTCTGCTCAATCGATTCGCGGATCTCGTCATCGCTGATCGGCCGCAGTAGTGGCGCCGGTTTGGTCGCGTCCTCGAAATGCGCAACCTGTGCGTCGCGGAAGGCCTGCACGGCCGGCGGCGCGGTCGTATAGTGGCCGTGACAGTCGATAATCATTGGCTAATTCGTTCGTTTCGACGCTTCAGGAGTGCAGTCTGCCGCCGGTTTATGCACGTACTTGAGGCCCTTCTCGGCGAGCCGCGGGCGCATGTTATTGAGATCGAGCCCGAGTTCGCCCCGCGCATATTTTTCCCGAATGCCCGCTTCCTTCGCCTCACGGGCCGCCGCGGCCGCCAGCACGGCGGACGCCTCTTGGCGTCTGACGACGACGACACCGTCATCGTCGGCGATGACGACATCGCCTGCGTTGACGAGTTCCCCGGCGCAGACGATCGAGGTATTCACACTGCCGATCGATTCCTTGACGGTGCCTTGTGCGGAGATGCACTTCGACCACACCGGAAATTTCATTGCCGTGAGATCGGCGACATCCCGCACGCCTGCATCGATCACGAGCGCTTGCGCACCGCGCGCGCGCAATAAGGTTGCCAAGAGATCACCGAAGTAGCCATCGTCACATGGCGAAGTCGGTGCGACGACCATGATGTCGCCGTCACGGCATTGTTCAGCCGCAACATGAATCATCCAGTTGTCACCCGGCGGCACGGACACCGTGAGCGCCGAGCCCGCCACGCGCGCGCCTGAGAAAACCGGGCGAAGACTGCTCGCCATGAGGCCGGTGCGGCCCTGCGCCTCGTGAATGGTCGCTACGCCGTAACGCCCGAGACCTTCGATCGTTGCGGATTCGACCCGCGGTACATCTTCAACGACAACGCCCATCAGCGCTCAATCCTCCGTCCGTTTGGTGCCTACTCCCAGGGCAGGAGCGAGACATGAATGACTTCCTGCGCCGCACCAACGGACTTGATGGCCTTATCGGCGTCCTTGAGCCCCATGCGATGCGTCGTAATCAAGTCGAGCGGAAACCGGTCAGAGGCGAGCTGCTTCAACGCAAGTTCACACGAACGAAAGTTATGGCCGCGTGCGCACTTCACGGTGATGTATTTAGTCGTGAGCTTGCCAATAGGAAAATCCGGAAACTTCGCGACCTCGCCTTGGACAAGAATCGTGCCCCCTTTGCGGCGCAACGCATCGATACCGAGTAATACCGGCGCCAGCCCGCCGCCGGCCGTGCAATCGAGCGCCACGTCAACGCCCTCCCCGCCGGTGATCTCCCGGATACGCGCCAGCGGATCTTCGGATTCGACATTGATGACGTAGTCGGCGCCCAGCCGCTTAGCGGCATCGAGCCGGATCGCATCCTTAGACGTACCCGTCACGATGATCAGCGATGCACCGGCCTGTCGGCAGGCAACGACCTGCGACAATCCCTGTTGACCCGGACCCTGAATCAGCACACTGGAGTCGTAACCGACACCGCAGTCGAACAGCGCCCATTGAATGCCGTTGGCCATCGGCGTCACGACACCGGCAAGCTCGGGGGTAATTTTCTCGGGTACTTTGTGGAGCACGGCGTTCCACGGCAGATACATATACTGCGCAAAACCGCCCCAGAGATGGGGGGCACGTTCCGCCGAGGTATACCCATAGCGCAACGCCTTGGGGTTATTCCGCCAGTCGGTCGCAGGGCATAAGCGGTATTCGCCCTTGTGGCACCATTCGCAGGCAAAGCAAGGCACGTAGTGCTCGACGAATACGAGGTCGCCCTCCTTGACGTTCTTGCGTTCTTGAAACTGGCGCCCGGCCTTGGCGATATAGCCGATGTTCTCATGCCCCATGATGACGGGATCGGTGATCGGTGGTTTGGCGTAGAATTTGACGTCGGTACCGCAGATGCCAGCGACTTCCATTTTCAGCAACGCGCCATCGTCCGGGATCTCGGGCATCGGATACTCGCGAAATTCCGTATGATGCGCGCCCGTTCGAACCGCTGCGACGACGCGTTCAGGCACGTTGTTCTCCCAGTCTGGCGAGTTCGCTCATCGCTTGACTCTAGCAGCCGGCGGTAGGCCCGGCAATCAACGCCGATCGACCGCGTTTGGATTCGTGAGATCCGATCTAAATTTTTCGTAATAAGAAAAACTCGACTCGACCTCCGCGACAACTGCGTCGCCTCCGGTCGGATTCAGAGTCATTCCGGCTTCTTGTGCCAAACGCCGAAACTCGGCGTCGGTCGCGGCAGCTAGGAATGCAGTGCGGAACTCTTCCAGAACAACCGGATCCATCCCGGGCGGGCCTGCGATCGAGCGCTGCACGTTCAGCGGCGTCAGTTCGGGATACCTGAGCTCCGCAAAAGTCGCTACTTCCGCTAGCGCGCGTGTAACTCCCGTCGACGCGAGCGCGCGCAGATCGCCTGATTCGATATATTGCTGAGCCGACGCCACCGGCGCGAGCGCGACGTTGCCGTCGCCGCGAATGAGCGCGACCAAGGAATCGGCCGTGCCCGTGTAACCGGTAAGGAAAACCGGCGCATTCCCTTGCAGGTCCAGCTGATCCGCGACGATCTGCGATGCCGCAAGCACTGTTGAGCCGTATCCGGTGGACAGAAACGTCACTCGGTCGGCCACGCGGATGTCGTCGAGCGTGCGCAAGCCCGATGTCGCGGCGACCAGCAGCAGATAGTCCTCAGATTCGAGACGCCCGATCCAGCTCAGCTGGCGCAGATCATAGTCAACTGTCTCGCCGAGAACTTCGGGCAACACGAAACCTGGAAGGTTGAAGATCCCGAGCGTCGAACCGTCGGGTACCGCCCGATACACCTTCGTCGCGCCGAGCCTGCCGCCTGCACCGGCCGCGTTCTCGGGCATGACCGAGATTTCCCCGCCAAGGTGGCGCTCAAAGAACGGCGCGAACAAGCGCACGGTACGATCGAAGCCCCCGCCCGGCCGGTAAGGAATGACGATGGTGACGGAGTCGACCCGCTGTACGGAACCGTCCCCCGGCGAACAACCGAGCAAGAAGCTCCCGATCAGCAAGGCGGTCAATCCATTGCGCATATTGTGTAGAGCGCTGCTTAGCTGCTGCGCGATTCCGGCAGCGGCGGCAGTGTCGCCTGCTCGAGCTCATAGGGCTCGTCCATCTGCGCTTCGAGCCCGTGCTGCGCGAGCGCGTCGGCGAACATCGTGCGCACCTTCGGACTTTCATCCGCGTAGTCGATCTGATGGCCGCCAATCCGGCGGCTGATCCACGCCTTCGGGACGCCCTGCGCATTGCGAATCGCAACCCCTTCGTACTTGAAGGCGAGGTACCGCGCCGGGCTATTGCCGGTATTGAAGTGCTGATGAAACCACATGTTCGGCGGCGTGATGAGGCTGCCGGGCTGCCATTCGTAGCGCATGGGCTCATCGCCTTCCGGCCACATGAGCGAATACCCTTCGCCGGCGAGAATGATCACATGCGCGCCAGGCCCATGGGCGTGGGCCTTTTTATAGGTACCGATCGGGAACTGTGAGATATGGCTGTTCATCGAGCTCTTGGCCAGATTGAAGCGGATATGGCCTCCGCCTGCACCGCGTTCCTTAGCTTCGACGAGCGGTAGATTGACCGCGTCGGCCACAAAATTCGTTTCGAGCAATAGCCCGCTGAGCTTGTCGCGTGGCGCGAAATAATCCGGCTCGCCCGAGAATCTACTCTGAAAATCATACGCCGTGTTGAAGATAAACTCGGGCTCCTCGAATACATTCATGATCGGCGGCAGATTGGTGACTGCGACGAACCGCACCTTTTGCGTTCCAGATCCATTGAAATGCTGGTGCCAAGCGTTGACGGGTATCGCGAAGATGGCCCCGGCCTGCCATTCGAAGGTGACTTTCTGTCCCGCGTCGTTCCAAACGGCCGTGGAGCCGCAACCACTGAGGATCAAGATCATCTCTTCGTAGAGCTGGCGCTGCGCTTTGAGCTCCTCGCCCGGCGCGATTTCGCAAACATAGCAGTCGTTCGACGTTCGCGATGCGTCGTGATTGATGAACACGCCATGGCCATTGCGCCGCGGCCACGGCTTTAGCGCGACGGTGTGCAAATTGGGTACGTAGAGGCCATCGATGATGTCGAGGCCTTCTGACTTTACCCAGCGCGTATAAGGGGTCTCCTTTTCTTTCGCGAATTTGCTCGCGGTCTCTGTGGAGACAAGTGCGTCTTTGGTCATGCGACTGCTCACTGTTGCACTGGATTGATCAAAGCTGCCATTGCCGCTTCGAAGCTCTGCTACACCGATGCATGCGGTTGCCCTTCAGCAACTCGCAACGCATCCTCGGCACCGTCTTTGTAGGCCAGACCTGCAGGCAGCAACACTGCAGCCGAGCGTACCTTATGCGTTTCGGGGTCGACGCCCGGCGGCAGTTCGTCTTGCTCCTCCAGCGCCTTTATCGCTGCAAACAGCTTACGTCGAGCCATCATAATGCCCTTGTCGGTAGACCCGAGCTTTTCTTTTGTACGGTCGCAAATCGGACCCATGCTCTCCTGCAGAGAGGCATCCTGGATCGCGATACTCTCAACGCCACTGTAAAGTTTGCCTGCCTTTTGGGCTTCCCGATCCATCAAGTAGTCGTTGCTTTTGTTGGCAAGCGGAATGAAAGTCCCGGGAATGTATTTGCAGTGGATGCCGAATCCTTCCTGCATTGCGGTACGCTCTTCCGCCGTTAGGTTCCGCACGGCCGTATAGTCGAAGCTCCAGGCCCAGCAGCGTTCATCGTTAATCGGTATCCAGAAATGTCCGTGCACCGGATAGTCGCCACGTGGCGGGATCATCGTGAAACTCGGCATGATCCACGGCGTAATTCGCCAATAGTACTGACCTTCCTCGGCATTTCTGCGCGCGCCGATCATTAGACCACCGGGACTATCGATGACCTCGAAGACCGGGCTCTTATCAGCCGCGTTGTATTTGTTACCGCCCGCACCTTTGAATAGCGGATCGGTCTTCAATCCAGTGCCGTGCAAAAACGATACGTGACTCGAGTCGATCCCGCCTTCCAAAGACTGGAGCCAATTGCATTCTTGCAAGCGTTTGGAGATAAACCGCTGCTCGGGCTTAACGTTGCAGATCTCAAACTCGGGCAGCGGGGGTGTCTTCGCTGGGTCGCCCATGTACGTCCATAGGAATCCGCCTTTCTCAACCAACGGGTAGGCGTTGAGATTGATGTTTTTACAGAAATTCCTGTCACCAGGCTCCGAGGGTGCATCGACGCATTGGCCTGTGACGTCGTATTTCCAACCGTGGTAGGGACAGCGCAGACCGCTCTCTTCGTTGCGGCCGAACCAGAGGGACACGCGTCGGTGAGCGCAAAATTCATCGAGCAAGCCAAGGCGGCCCTCTGTATCACGGAACGCAATCAATTTTTCGGACAATAGCTCAACGCGCACGGGAGGACAGTCCGGTTCCGGAAGTTCCTCCGCCAAGAGCGCGGGGATCCAGTAGCACCGGAATAATTTCCCCATCGGCGTTCCCGGCCCAGTTTGTGTCAACAGGTCGTTTTTGTCTTTTGATAACATTCAGGCGCCTCCTCCGGCCTGCGCGACGCGTGCTAAGATTTCCACATATCTACGAGACACCGTTCAAGATTACGGACAGCCGAAACGGTCTCTCCATAACGTGTTTAGGGTCGGTGAATCTACATTTCAGCTTATGATACCTGAACGCTAAGAATGCCTGACTAAGCGCATATTTCAAATATCAGTCACGCCCACGCCGCTATTGGCCGTGATCGATCGTGCAGGCCAACGCGATGCCTCAGGCGAGACGGGGTCCCATTATGGTTGAACAAATTACGATCCCCCAGCTGCAAGGGATGAAGCAATCCGGCGAGAAGATCGTCGGTGTGGTCGTTTGGGATTACCAGCTCGCGCGCATCGTCGATAGGGCCGGCGTCGACATCATTTCGGTCGGCGACTCCGTCGGCGTCAACCTTTGGGGCCACCGTAACCCGCTCGAAGTGACCATGGATCAGATGGTCACCGTCGCGCAAGCCGTGCGCCGTGGCACCGAGCGAGCCTTGCTCAGCTGTGATTTCCCTTACGGCCCGCTGCAGGAAGGCATCGATACGGCGGTGCGCGCCGGCATTCGCCTCGTCAAAGAAGCCGGCGTCGATATGATCAAGCTCGATGGGGCCGCCGAGTTTCCCGAGACGGTCGCTGCAATGACCCAGGCTGGGATTCCGATCTGGGCGCAGTTCGGCGTAACGCCGCAGACCGCCCTGCACTACGGCATACCCTATGCAGCACAATCGCACGCAAGCGCCGAAATCCAGGCAGAAATGCAGGATCGGCTCGTCGCGGAAGCCAAATCTCTGGAAGCTGCGGGCGCGGCGCTGCTCGACTTTACCAACTCGGGTCCGATCGTCGGCGCGGCCGTTACGAAGGCGGTCGCCGTCCCGGTCATCGGCGGCTTCGGCGGCGGGCCCTGGCTCGACGGCCGCGTCCGTATGGCGCACGCCGCCATTGGATATGGCGCCCGGTTTCTCGACGAAGACGTCCCGGCGTACGCCAATGTCGCGAAGCTCGCTATGCAAGCCATCAAAGAATACAGCGAAGACGTCAGGGCCGGTCGCCAAATCAAAGCCGCCGTGCCGTCTAAGAGGTAGCGGCTGCGATGCCCAGCGCAATTATCGGTGGCATAAGAACGAACTACGACATCGTCGGCGATGGCTTGCCGCTGTTGATGTTTTCCCCCGGGGGGTTCGATGCAACGCTCGATAAGTGGTCGACGCTCGGCGTCTACGCACGCACCAAGATCATGGACTACCTACCGCAGCGATATCGCTGCATCATCTTCGATCGCCGCGGGACTGGCCGGTCCGGCGAGCGCGTCGAACCCATCACGTGGCGCGATTACGCCGACCAAGGGCGCGGTTTGCTCGAGCATCTAGGCATCGGCTCGGCACATCTGATGGGCGGGTGCATGGGTTGTTGCCCGGTCGTCGCATTTGCCGCCGCGTATCCGCAAGTGGTGCGCAGCATGATTCTGTACTGGCCCGTCGGCGGCGCCAAATTTCGTATTCGCGGCCATGGCCGATTCGCCGCACATCTCGCGCTCGTCGACCAAGCTGGCCTCGAAGGCGTCGTTGCACTCGTGCGCAACACGGACGCGAGCTTCAGCCAGGATCCGCGTGTCGGGCCCTGGGCGCCGGTCATTCGCAGCGATCCCGCGTTCGCCGCCGAATACGCACGCACGAATGTCGAACGATACAAAGCGATCGTGACGGCCAACGTCAACACCTTGATCGACCGTGATACGGCACCTGGCGCGACGCCGGAGGCGCTCATGGCGATCGATATCCCCGCGTTGATCGTGCCCGGCAAGGACGACGCCCACGCCACCTCGGCGGCGCGTTATCTCGAGGAGTGCCTGCCGCGTGCGGAGTATTGGGACCTGCCGCCATCTGCACAGACCGAAGCCAGCGTCCCGCAACGGCTCATTGATTTTCTCGACCGCGCGACCGAGGCCGGCTAGACGACCGTAAACACCCTGCGTTAACCGCTCGAATCCCGCGGCACCGGTGCGAACAGATCATCGACATCGACCGAGCGCGTCAGAATCTTCTGCGCCATCGCATGGCCGATCAACTCCTCGAGCACGCGCCGATTGGGTTCGATTCCGTAAGGTAACGGATCCGCGCCCAGCGCGGCCAGGCGCTGATACAGCCGATCGGACGCATCCGGAGTTGCTATCTGCCCGGCGCTCAGGCGCTGCAGATACTGCTGCTTCGATGCGGCGAATGCCTCAAATAGCGCGCCGGCCACTGCTGGATGCGCTTCCAGAACGTCATCGCGCACGACAATACAGTGATTGATTGGATAATGGCCGCGCCGCTGAAATGCACTAATCCCTGCTTCGAGCGGATTCAATATCATCGGCTGGATGTTCGGGTCTTCCGGCTTCACGTTGATCACCGCGGCTAATTCGCCGGCCAGCAGTTGGCCTTCGAGCGTGAACCCCGGCGCCATTTCTTGAACGTTTTTCGGCGGCCGGTAACTCTCCACATGCTCATCACCGGACAACACCCAGGTGATCGTTCCGAGGTCGACTCCGTATTCATCCTGCAAGATAGATCGTGCCCACACGCCGGTTGTCACCGTGTAGCCCCGGTTGACGCCGATACGCGTACCTTCGAGTTTGCGCGGGTCGCGGATCGGCGCACGCCGGTCATGCAGAATCGCGCCATGGTGAAAGGCCCGCACGAGAAAGATCGGTAAGGCTGTAAATTTGACGCCATGCTCGCGCGCGCAAAGATACGTCGTGAGCGCCATCTCGCAGACGTCGAATTCGAGCCCGCGAACCATGCGCCGGAACGCGTGGACGAGGACCGGAACCTCTTCGAACTGCAGCCGAAAACCTTCGGGCGCGATTTTGCCGTTGATCAGCGCCGCATTGTTACCTTGGAGACGGGTAACCGTTTTGAGCGTTGGTGTGGCCATCCCGTTCGTATTCCTCAGTGGCGGGCGCCGGCAACCGCTCGAGGTTGGTGGTGCACGAGCTCGCGCCGGCGGACGCCGCCTGCGACGTCGGCAAATATCAGCGATTTGATCGTGACCGGCACTGTCATCGACGGCTGCCGGACTCTGCCGATATCCAGCGAGTCGAAATCCCATAGCGTGAGACTATCGACGACCAGAACGTCACATTTGCTCATGAATTCTTCGTGCAGCACGCGGCCTAGCGTCATCGCGATATCGGCATCCAGAATGACGTAACAAGGCAGCCGTCGAGCGACGCGCTGACCGAGCGCGAGGCAGATACCTTGGGCAAACGCGCGAATGCAGGAATACCGCGGCGTGCCGTCCCAATGAAACGCGAGCACGAGCCGCTCGTCGAGCGGGTCGATCTCGAATTTTTCCAGATGCGTGCGGATAGTCGTAGCAAGTGACTGCGGCTCGAATGGTTCGCGAAAACTAAACTCCGGCCGTAAGACCTTGAGATTGCGCCGCGGCAGCAAGGCACTGGCATCGCTGATATAGCCCGTGTTGCCGCTGAGCTGGGCTGTGAACTCCGAGCAACCCAGTGCCGTCGCGCGAATACCCTGGCTGTCGCCCAGTAGCGGCCAACGCAACGGGCCTGCGTCGATTCGCTCGCGCAATGCGCGCCCGAGTCGTTTACCGAGATCGCCGAAGTCGCGCGCCTCACGACGGTAGATATATTCGGCGACACCACCCGAGCACAAAATCCCCTGAACGTTCTCGAGCGGTCCGATGGGATCGGTGAGATATAAATCGAGCACGTCGTCGTCAAGCTCGGCTTGCGTCAATGCGGCGACGAGATCATCGGCCATCGACTGCGCGACTGCTTCGCACTGCGCCTGCGTTACCGTGCCGCCGCGCTGCCAAACGACTCCGGCGCGCAGCGCATGCGCCGCACCTGCCGGATCGAGCCGCTCAATGACGCCGTCATCGAAGGCGACGAGCCGGCCGCCGATATGAATCGCGGCCGTCGAGACGACGCGGCCCCTGTCCACGATGCTGAGCTTAGTCGTACCGCCGCCGACATCGATATTCAGCAGCCGCTGACCGCTCTCGGCTGACAACTGAACGGCGCCCGACCCGTGTGCCGCCAATGTCGCCTCCATGTGATGGCCAGCCGTCGCACAGACGAGGTCGCCACACTTTTCCGACAGAATTCGGGCGATCGGTTCGGAATTCTCACGCCGCAACGCTTCGCCGGTCAAAATGACGACACCCGTATCGATATCGTTTGGATGCAAGCGTGCGGCATGATAAGCCGTGTCCACGAGCTGGCCAAGCCGGCGTGCGTCGATCAGAGTTTCGCTTGCATAAGGCGTCAGACTGACCGGCGATTCGAACAAGGTCTCGCGATCGACGACGAGGTAACGGCTCGACAAATCGATACTGTGTCGACGCATATGCACGCGCGAAAATAAGACTTGAGTGCCCGCAGATCCAATATCGACGCCGACACTCATGAGAATGACGTTATCGCGCTGCCAAAGCGGATGATCCTCGAGGTTACCTTCGATCTCTTCGTCGACACGATAACCGTCGGGGGTGTGATCGGGGTCGGGATGGTAGTGCGTCAAATAAGAACTCACAAAAGCGGCGCCGCAGCAGCCGCAGACCAACGTGCTATGCTTTCGATCAATGTTGTCATGGACGTGTCGGGATGACAACCGGACTCGCCGATCGCGAATCCGACCGCACTTTGCCGACAGCAGGCACCCGCAACCGTCTCAGGATTAACGCACATGGGCGAGTCCTTCGCGATCTTGTCGATGACGCTCTTTGCGGCAGCGAACATTAGCATCAGCAAAAAATATCGCGGCCGCACGAGCAGCGGTGGCGCATTTCTGTCCATCGTAATGACGTTTACTCTGGCGGGCATGCTGTGGCTCGTGTTCAGCGCGCGCGGCGGTTTCACTGAGTTCAATCGCACGGCCATCGCGTGGTTCGCACTCGGTGGAGCACTGACGGCGTTGGTCGGGCGCATATTTTTGTTCGCGTCAATCCGCCACCTTGGCGCCGTCAAAGGCGCGGCGATCAAGCGACTCAATCCGCTTTTTTCCGTTCTGCTCGGCGTATTGCTACTCGGTGAGGTGATCAGCGGTCAAATGGCAATCGGCATGGCGCTCATCATTGCGAGTTTCGTCGTATTAATACGGCAATCGCTCAAGTCTGCGCGCGAACACGAGGACGATGGCACCAACCCCGGCGCAATCCGTCGAATCGCAAATCTCGGTTATATCCATGGACCGATTTCCGCACTCGCCTACGCGTCCGGATACGTCGCCCGCAAACAGGGCCTACTCACAGTTCCGGATCCCGTGTTCGGGACGATGATCGGCGCTTTGACGGGGATCATCTTCTTCGTTGCGCTGTCTGTCTTTATCGACAGCATCCGTAGCGACTTTCGCACAACTTTTACGACCTTCAATCCCTGGCTTTGGCTAGCAGGCCTATTTACCTCATTGGGCCAACTCAGCTACTTTGCGGCCCTGAACTACACGGCGATCTCTAAAATTGCGCTCATCACATCGATGGAAGTCTTCATGACGATGTTCTTGTCGCGCGCGATTTTTCGAATGCAAGGCAAACTGACGCGCGATGTGATCGCTGCCGCTGTCCTCGGCGTGCTCGGTACTGCACTCGTGATTCGGTACTGATCGAGTTGCCTCGACACCGCGGATTCGCCAGGCGGATTATTGGTATCATTAGCTGCGCATACTGTCGCGAGAATCCCTTGATCAAAGGCCACCCGATCCACCGATTCGCAATCACACTGGTCATCACCGCGATGCTGAGCATCGTGGTGAATACGGCGCTCGCGCAGTATCCCGAGCGGGATATCACCATCGTCATTCCGTACAACTCCGGCGGCGGCTTCGACTCTTACGTTCGCGCCTTGGCGCCCCGGCTCGAGGAACACCTACCGAGGACCGTCAACGTCTTGCCGCAAAATACGCCTGGCGCCGGCGGGCGCCGCGGCACAACGACTGTTTATCGCGCTCGGCCAGACGGCTATACGATCGGCGCCTTCAACCTTCCCGGGGTGCTGATACCGCAGCTAGAGGAAATGAATATCGGCTACGACTTGGCGCAAGTTACCTGGCTTGCAACGCTCGGCGACGACCCGTATGTCTACGCGGTCAACGCGGACTCGCCAATTCGATCGCTCGCGGAGCTCAGACAAGCCGGCCAGACCATCTATTACAGCGCCACGGGCCCCGGCTCGACTTCGTATATTGCGACGACGATCGTCAATGAAGTACTCGGCATCCGCTATGAGATCGTGACCGGCTATACCGGCAGCAGCGCCTATATCCTCGGCGTCATTCGCGGCGATGTCGACGCGGCGCTCGTCAATCTCTCCGCAGCACGCCCGTACATCCGCTCCGGAGATCTCCGGGTTCTGGCGCTGTTCGGCGCCGCCAGCGACGACTCCGCGGTTCCGGACGCAGCCGCTTTGGGCGCGCCCGAGCTCGGGCGGCTCAAGCTCGTGCGCATGATTGGCGGCCCGCCGGGTTTGCCGGCGCCCGTGCGGCAAACGCTCGAGGCCGCGCTATTAGCGGCGCTAGCGGACCCGGGCTTCACGGCCTGGCTCAAAGCCAGCGGCAACGAGCTTAGCCCAGCCGGCGCGGAGGCGACAGCGCAGGCGGTCCGCGACATGTCGGCATTCTACGAATCATTCAAACATCTCCTCAACTGATGGCTCCGCGCGACGGGGCGGCCCGGCATGTTTAACGTTCTCGTGCAGGCCGGCAGCGATTTTCTCGCGCTCCAGACGCTGTTCTTTCTGTTCGCCGGAGTGCTCGTCGGCCTCGTGTTCGGCGTCATTCCGGGCCTCGGCGGCACGACGGCGCTGGCGATCTTGCTGCCGCTGACGTTCGGCATGCGCGTAATCGATGCATTTGCGATGTGCGGCGGGATCATGGGCGCCGTAGCGATGGGCGGATCGATCTCGGCCATCCTATTAAATGCACCCGGGACGGCGCCAAGCGCGGCGACCTGTCTCGACGGCTATCCGCTCGCGCGTCAAGGGCGCGCCGCCGAAGCCATCGGTGCGGTCGCAACGGCCTCTCCGCTCGGCGGACTATTCGGCATGCTGACGCTGCTGCTGGTGTTTCCAATCGCGCGCGATATCGTGCTGTTGTTTGGCCCGCCGGAATTTTTTCTGCTTGCCGTATTTGGCCTAGTGTCGATCGCCGTTGCCGACGCCGCGAATCTGTTGCGCGGCCTGATCGTCGCGGGCGTGGGGCTCATGCTGTCGTTCGTCGGCTATGACGCCGTCAATGGCGGTGTCCGCTTCACGCTCGGATCCGACTATCTTTGGGATGGCATCCCGCTGGTCCCGGCGCTGGTGGGACTGTTCGGCATGGCGGAAATGATCGCGCTCTCTATCCAAGGCGGCACGGTCGCCGCGGATGCAAGCGCGGCCCGGTTCGATGGCGTCACGGCGGGCATGCGCGCAACGCTGCGCCATTGGCGCGTCGTCATACGCGGCTCTGTTATTGGCACGATCATCGGCGCAGTCCCCGGCGTCGGCGGCACGGTCGCGACATTCATCGCGTACTCGACCACGAAAAAGGCCGACCGCCATCCGGAAACGTTCGGTACCGGGAGAATCGAAGGCGTGATTGCACCGGAGGCAGCCAATAACGCCAAGGACAGCGGCGCGCTGTTGCCAACGCTGGCTTTCGGCATTCCGGGCAGCGCGGAGATGGCCGTATTCCTCGGGATACTCGTACTCCACGGCCTGCAGCCCGGGCCGGCGATGTTCGTCGATCACCAGCGCGAGATCTACGGACTCGTCATCGCGTTGACGGTCGCTGCCGTACTGGCCTCGATCATCGGCTTGATCTTCGTGCGGCGGCTGGCATTGATCACGAAGGTTCCAGGGGGAATACTGGCGCCGACCGTCATCGCAATCAGCCTCGTCGGCACCTTCGCGATCGAATCGCGGCCGGGCGACGTGATCCTTGCTGCAGTATTCGGCGTCCTCGGCTACCTGATGATGCGCTTTGACTATCCGCGTCTGCCGCTGGTCATTGCGCTAGTCCTCGGGGAAACGGCCGAGCGGGGATTCCACCAATCGATGATCATCGGCCGGGGCGACTGGAGTGTGTTCGTAAGCTCGCCGACGTCGATTGTATTGGCGGCGCTGATCTTCTTGAGTTTGTTCTGGTCGGTCATCCCGCGACTGATGCAGCGTTCGGCTGCGAATCGTACGGGCAGTTCCTCATGAGCCGGAGCCTGACGCGCGCGCAAGTCGGGGCCTTGCTAGCCGCATCGACCGTGCTGCTTCTCGTCATTGCCTATGGCGTGGTTGGGTATATCAGTGTCGATCCCGCATCTCGACGGGTGCCGCTCCTCACGTGCGGAGTCACGAGCCTGTTGCTTGTCATCGAGATGATGCGCCACTGTCTGGCCGGGCGCGCGGCAACGGACGATGAGCGGCCCAGCCATGGCCACGCGCAGGCAGCGACGACGACAATTGGCGGTGAAGCCGCCGTATTACTGAGCATCGCCGGTGTCATCACCGGTATCTATCTGGCAGGATTCCTCATCGCAATTCCTTTGTATCTCGTTGCAGCGATCACGCTGCTCGGCCGCCGGTCGCTGCGCATCGCCTTGATCACTGCGGCGCTTACATCCATTGCGATCTACGTCGCATTCGAGGTTCTACTGTCGTACCGCCTCTTTCCCGGCATCCTATTTTCATGAGCAGCGAAGGTAATCGGGATAACGGCATTTTGATGGCAATCAGAAAAACTCGCGCCCCGGGAGCTAAACATGGGTCATGAGCACTGGACCGAGCCGCAGCAAGGCAAGAAAGCGGGCTTCGGCAAATTCAAAAAACTGGCGACGCCCTACGATCAATTCATGGAGTCGGAAGGTATACCGATCTATCGGGAGCTCGGCATGCGCGATATACGCGAGCTGCCGCTCGAGCCTTGGCAGCGGGTCGGTGGTCGTGGCAGTTATATCCAGCTCTACGGCACGGAAGGCAAGTGGGGCGGCTACGCCGTCGAAGTCCCGGCCGCCGGTGCGCTGCGCCCCGAGAAGCACCTGTTCGAGAAGATCTTTCTCGTCATCGAAGGCCGCGGTTCCACCGAAGTTTGGCTCGACGACGATGGGCCCCGGCAGGTGTTCGAGTGGCAGAAGGGCTCGATCTTCTCGATCCCGATGAATGCATGGCACCGCATCGTCAACGCGAGCAATACACCCGCGTTGCTGCAAGCCGGCACGACGGCACCGATCGTGATCAATGCCCTGCAGAATATCGATGCCGTGTTCAATAACCCGTATGTATTTCGGGATCGGTTCAGCGCGAATAAGGATTTCTATAAGGAGAATACACTCGTCGAGGCAGACCCCGTGCGTGGGCTCGCCATGCGCCGCACGAATTTCGTGCCGGATGCGATCAACTGCGATCTGCCGCTCGACAACAGGCGCTCGCCCGGTTATCGCCGCGTCGAGCCGCATATGACGAATAACTCCTTCTACTTCTGGATCGGGCAGCACGAAATCGGCCGCTATTCGAAAGCCCACGCGCACACCTCGGCCGCGGTGCTGATCTGCCTCAAAGGCAAAGGCTATACGTACACCTGGCCCGAACACTTGGGGCCCACCCCTTGGCAAGACGGCCACGCCGACCAGGTCCGGCGGCTCGACTATGTGCAAGGCGGCATGGTGACCGCTGCGCCGGGCGGTGCGCGCTGGTATCACCAGCACTTCAGCGTCGCCAGCGAACCCTTCCGGCTAACCGCTTGGTTCGGACCGCATAACCCAGGGCGCGATCCGGGCCCGCCCGGCGCTCCACACCTCGACTATACGGCGCTGGACATTACCGAAGGCGGCACGTCCATTCCCTATCACCTCGAAGACCCGTTCATCCGTAAGGAATATGAACAGACGCTGGAGCGCGAAGGCGTGCGCACGCGTATGGAACCGTCATTGTACGAGCCTCCGGCTTGACCAAGGCGCGACCCGAACGCTAGCAATGCCGCCGCAAGAAAATCGCGAGGACTTGCTGTTTTCAGCCAGCAATCGAACGTTCAATGCCGAGGACGAGATCACGCTCACGAGCGTCGGCATCGATATCGGCTCATCGACCTCGCATCTGGTGTTCTCGCGGATACTCATGGAGCGCCGCGACGCGGTCTATGTCGTGAAATCACGCGAACTGATCTTCGAATCGAAGCTGCTACTGACGCCGTATCTCGAGGGCGCGGACATCCACGCAGCGGCGCTAGAGCAGTTTTTCGATACGCAGTACCGCCACGCAAACCTCACGCTCGAGGATATTGATGCCGGCGCGGTCATCTTGACCGGGGTCGCGGCGCGGCGCCGTAATGCGCGCGCCATCGGCGATTTATTCGCACAGTCCGCCGGCAAGTTTGTCGCCCTCAGCGCGGGCGATCGCCTCGAGACGACGCTAGTCGCCCACGGTTCGGGCGCCGTACAGCTGTCGGCGCGCGAAAAATTACGTGTCATGCATGTGGATATCGGCGGCGGCACGGCGAAAATCGCCGTGTGTGTGCACGGCGGGATCGTCGATCGGACCGTCATTGATGTCGGCGCACGCCTGCTCGCGTTCGACCCCGACGAACGTGTGACGGTGCTCGAGGACGCCGGACGGATGTTCGCGGTCGAGACCGGCTGCGACGCAGGTATCGGGACGATACTTCCTGCCGAAGCGCGCCAAGCCATCGTCGAGCGCATGGCCGATTGCCTGCTCCAAGCGATGGGCGCGACTCCGCTCGAGAATGGCGCTCGGCGCTATCTGCGGTTGGCACCGTTGGACCCCGGGCCGCCGCCCGATGTCGTGTCCTTTTCCGGCGGAGTATCGGAGTACCTCTATAACAAGGAGTCGGCAAGCTTTGGCGATCTCGGTCCGATGCTCGCGGCAGCGGTCTTGCGCCGCGTTCGAAGCTGGGGTGTGGCGATCCGCGAACCGATCGCCGGTATTCGCGCAACCGTGATCGGCGCATCCCAATACACGGTGCAGCTCAGCGGCAGCACAATTTTCGTGACGCCCTTATCAGCAGTGCCATTGCGCAACGTCACGGTCGTGCGCCCGCGGCTGGAGCTGGACGTAGAAGAACTCGATATGGCCGCGGTCGCCGGCGCGATCCGTGGCGCAATCGAAGAGCTCGATCTAGCCGACGGCAAGCACCCGGTCGCGATCTTTGTCAGCTGGCAAGGGTCTGCCACGTACCGGCGTCTGGATGCATTTTGCCGCGGACTGCTCCAAGGGCTCGAATCGGTCATGTCGCGCGGCCAGCCTCTCGTTCTGGCGACTGATGCGGATGTCGGCGGTCTGCTCGGCATGCATCTGCAGCACGAATGCGGCTTAGAGATTCCAATCGTGTCCGTGGATGGCCTCAGCCTCAGCGAACTCGACTTTATCGACATCGGCGCGTTGCTTGCCGCCTCGGGCGCGGTACCCGTCGTGATCAAATCACTCGTGTTTCCGCACCGGCACGCCAATCTTCGGTCAGATCGGGCCTGAACGCGCTGCCGGCTCACGGCACGGCCTGCGTGAGCGGCGTTGTCCTGATCCGGCGGCTCGGCAGCGGACGGCCACCGCATCGATGGCCGCCCAGTGGTGGGCCGCGGCTGGATTTCCCGGTCCAATCACTGCGATTGCGACCTCGTGTTCGCCCTCGGTGACGCCTTTCGCATTAAAGTTAAAGGCGGCATCTCGAATGCCTTCCACTGCAGGCGCATAGGCATCGACGAGCGCCGCAAGAACAGCGTCGCCACACACATACACGGTACCGGACCGCGCGACGCGCGATCCGAACCGATCGTGATTCCCCGAACAGTCGTTACCTAGTGTTAATCTGATGGCGAAATATTACGCGGGATACGGTAATTGCATGGCACGCACTGCGCCGATCAAACTATGCGCCTCGCACTCGATCCCGTACGCCGGCGCACGAGCCGTGCAAGACGGAGGTGTTTCCGAACTCGAACTAAGTTGTTTACTGGATTCTCACGGCTGGCACCCGGCACTATCGTAAACACATAGTCCCACCCGTACGACGTTTCGCGGGGCAGGAGGGGCGTCGGAACGCACCTTTCCTCAGGTCGGTCTGTGACAGCACCCCTCTTGCCCCCACCTTCTTTCAGTTCGCCGCTGTCGGCGATTCGCCGGAGGGCAGCGGCGCAGGTATTTACCCCCTTTTTCGGCGGTGGCGGAAATGATACTTGAGAAGTTCCGCCGCGCGCGTGACCGCAGAGCCGAGAATTGTCCACGCTCCCTTGGATCGCAATAGTCGCCGACGACACACCCGCGACGATCGAACTCGTCACGCGGTGGCTCGATCCGTTGGGTTTCACGGTCATTGGCGCGGACACTAGCGATGCAGCCCTCGCAGCGGCCCTGGACCATAAGCGCGTACTTCTTCTAGCGCCTGCGGCGCTACCCGGGCTCGAGAAATTGATTCATCGCTTGCACACGGAGGTCAACTGCGTCCAGATCGTTGTGACGACTCCGCGGACGGCAGCCGATGCGGCAGCCGCTACCGTCGATGCGGGCGCCGACGATTTACTCCTGGAGCCGTTTCTCCCTCTGGAATTGCGGATACGCCTGCGCCGCGCCGTGCATGTGCTCGAGCTCGAAGACCAACGTGACGAGCTCGAAGGACAAGGACAAATGCTGACGGAGATTCTCGCGGCAGCCAAGATTCACAGTCGTCAGTTTTTGAACCCGCAGCTCGAAAAGGAACTGACGCGAGCACGCCGCTTCTCCCACGCGGTCGCGCTGATTCTCATCGATATCGCCTCGAGCCACGCCGACAAAAACACTGTGCGGCGACTCGGGCTGCGGCTGACGGAGCTACTGCGCGCGCAACTCGACTGGGTCGCCGCCTACGGCGAGCATACGCTCGCTGTCGTGCTGCCGGAGACCACCACCCGCGGGGCACTCAAGGCGGCCCAACGATTGCGTGCGGCGCTCGCCGGCACCGCACTCGAGGGCGCCGGTCTGCCGCAGTCGCTGCGCGTCAACTTCGGATTCAGCGCGGTCGATCTCGCACCGTCCGTCACGCTGCCGGATGCCGATCGCCTAATTCGGTCGGCCGAGGGCTATTTGACGAGCGCCGCGCGCAGCCGCGTGGACCGAATCGCCGGAGGCCCCGCACTCCCTAGCCGCAGCCACTAGCCCGCCTCGCCTAAGCGGCGCTTGCATTCGCCGGAGACAACAAAAAAAACCCCGCGCTATGGCGGGGTCGAATGTCGGGACGGCGACACCATGGGGAGGGAGGCAAATGTCGTCCGGCCCGAGTTGGGAAACTGATCGCGAGCGATCAGCCAGACCGCAGTACTACGCCTTACAGTTACCTTCGAAGCGACGCGGTGCGCTTATATCACTAGCGCCGCGCGATCGCGGCTCGAGGGGCGATTCCGGAGCCGGCGATCCTGGCCGAGACGAGCGGGTTGCGCGCCGCTTCGCCGAAAACATCAGTCCATCCGCGCAATCCAGCAAGACCTCGGGATCGTCACCATCCTCCGGAAACATGGCCGTTCCGATACTGGCCGTAACACATAATTTCTGCCGTCCGATCTTGAAGGGCTTGTCGAATACTCTGCGGATGGATCTCTCCAACTGCGTGGATGCGGCACGGTTGACCGTGGTCGGCGCCAGGACCACGAACTCGTCGCCGCCGTAGCGCGAAACGGTATCTTCTTCGCGCAATCGCCCGCGGAGCCGAGCCGCGACGGCGCAAAGCACCCGATCGCCCGCCGCGTGGCCGTGGTAATCGTTAATCGACTTGAAATCGTTCAGATCCACAAACGTGATGCCAACGCCGCGGCGGTGCCGCTCGGCGAACTGCACGGCCTGGGAAAACCGGTCCAGTAATAACGCGCGATTGGGCAGGCCGGTCAGCGAGTCGTGCGTCGCCTCGTGAAAGAGTCGCTGCTCGATCCGCTTATGATCCCGGATATCCCACGCAATACTGGAAAATGCGGGTGTTGGCGCCGTATCGTCTCGATAGGCCGTCAAAACCTGGGAAACCGGAATCTCGCAGCCGCAACGATCGAGCAGGGAGGATTCCCCGCGCCATACGCCGTTGCTCAGACATTGCGGAATCGCCTCGGTACGCAGCTTCTCGAACGCTGCGGGTGAATAGAAGTCCGCCAGATTTCGAGTGTCGATCGGAGAATCCCCGGCGACGCCGAGCAGCGCTCGTCCGGTGGCGTTCATGTACAACAACTGGCCGTCCCGGTTCGCCACGGTGACGACGCCGGGCGTGGCCTCGAGCATCGTCAGGAGGCATTGGCGAACCGGCTGCGGCGCCCGAATTCCGTTGACGCGTTGCGGTTCGCCGAGCGAACTCCGGGCCGTGGCAGGCACTGCACTCGGCTGCCACGGCGACTCTTCCAAGCTGTAACGCACATCCAACCCCTATGAATATCTTATCTGGAAAGACGATAGCGGCCGGCCAAGAGCCTGCCAATGGAGTAAACACCGGAAAAGGACCCTGGAAAAACCCCGCGTCGGGTCGCCGCGTAACTAGGAGCCTGTCGGACTCAGGGCATCGTAGCGAGGCGAGCGGGAATCGAGGACAGATTTTCGATCGTCCGAGGCGGATAGTGGTGACTATTCAACGAGGACGATCGGACATATGGACCGATGCCCATTCGCCGCAGTAGATGATCCTGAGTCCGACAGGCTCCTAGGCGCTGATCAGGCCGCGACGAATCGCGTAACGCACCAGACTTGCCGTATCGTGTATATCGAGCTTGTTCATCAGACGCGTGCGGTGAGATTCGGCGGTCTTAACGCTGATTCCTAGGCGTGCCGCCACTTGCTTGGTCTTCTGCCCTTCGGCGATCAACTGGAGAACCTCGCGCTCGCGAAGCGTGAGCGGATCCGCGTCGAGATTGCCTTTCCGCCGGTAGGCCTCGATGACGATCCGTGAAATTCCGGGGCTCAGATACACACGATCCGCGGAAACCTCCTTGATGGCACGCAGCAGATCCCCGGCAGTCTGGCTCTTGATGACATAGCCGTGCACACCGGCTTCCAGAGCCTCGATGACGTACGGACTCTCCCGATGCATCGTCAACAGAATCGTCCGCGTATTCGGCGATACCTTCGCGATGGCTTTGGCGGCATCGAGCCCATTCAGACCGGGCATGGTGATATCGACCACCGCGATATCCGGTTTGAGTCTTTTTATCAGCTCCACGCCTTCGCGCCCATCGGTCGCTTGACCGACGACTTCGCAGCCGGCCTCGTTATCCAATAGCTTCTTCACCCCGTCCAGCAGGATCAGATGATCGTCGACTACTACGATCTTTGTCATTGGAGTTCACCATCCGTTAAGCCCAAGCTACGTTGCAGCGGCACGGTCACGCAGATCGTCGTACCGCGCCCGGGGACCGAAGTTACCTCGCAAACGCCGCCGACGGCCCTTGCACGCTCCCGCATGCCCAGCAATCCCAGGCCACGCCGGCCGCCGTTCGCGCCGGCGAGCTTGACGTCGAAGCCGCTGCCGGTATCGACTACGGTACAGCGAATCCGCTCGCCATCCCGCTCGAGGGTCACGGCGACGGTCGCCTGCCCACCGCCGTGCAGGACGATATTGTTGAGCGCTTCCTGCACGATTCTATAGACGGCGGTTTCGATCGGAGCGGGCGGGCGCTCGCCGATGGATCCGCGCAACGTTACGGTCAAGCCCGTTCGCTGCTCGACGCCCTGCGTCAGGAACTCGAGCGCGGGAAGCAAACCGAGATCGTCCAAAATCGTCGGGCGTAGCTCATGGGAGAGGTGGCGCAGCTGCTCTCCCGTCTCGTCGACGAGACGGCGGACGCCGAGGAGTCGCTCGCGTACTTCCGCCGGAAGCTGGTCGGCGGCAAGATCCAACTCCAAACCCGCCGTGGCTAGAATCGCGCCTGCCTGGTCGTGTAGCGCATGCGCGATCCGGCGCGCTTCGTCCTCGAGCAGATCGTTGACCCGCCGCAGTGCCGCATTCGCCTCGGCAACGCTACGATAGCTCATTTCGAACGGGGAAAGACACTCGACCAGGAAGGCTTCGGCCGCCCGGAAGAAGTCCGCCGTGTCGCCGCGCCCGGGACGACCCAAAACTTCGAGCGTAGCAGCCTGGTGGAGCCCCGCCAATTCCAAAATCCCGATCCCGTTTGCGAGCGACCGGCGGCCGATTTCGTAAGCCTCGATCAATGCGTCTTCTCCGCCTCCGGCTAGGTAGCATTCTAGCGCCGTTCGGTAAGCCTGCCCGATCTCTTCCAGCAACGTCATTGTTCTCGCGCGCCCACGCGGATAACGACGACGAGCGCATCGTCCGTGTCGGTCCGGTACTCCTGCAAGAGCCTGTCGGCCAAGCCTTGCGGCGACTCGAACTCTAGCCCGTCGATGAAGCTCGGCCGTACGCCGTCCGTCGCGGCGACGATCAGATCACCGGATCGGACGCAAATTTTCGACGGTTCGGCGGACGGCAAGCGCGCACCGGCGACGCCGCTTCGCACGAGCAACTCCGTACGGTTTAGCCAGCCTAGCGGCTCACGCTGCAAGACAGCCGTCGCGACGTTGCCGGCGCCGACCCAAGTCAGCCGGCCCTGAGCGCAGTCGATTTCCATGAGTGTGAGTACGGCGCCGCGGGAGCCGCTGAGCTGTTCGTGGCAACGCAACATGAGGTCATCGACGCGCTCCTGCCAGTAGGCATCGATTACGCCGACAGCCGTCTCGGCGACCTCTGCCGCACGAGCACCGTGCCCCAGTCCGTCAATAACACCGACGAGCGCGCGATCGGGCGACGTTTTCACGATCCAGCGATCGCCCGATTCGTGCTCGCCCGCCATTGTCAGTTGCGCAACGCCGATTTCGATCGGTGCTGCGCTCATCGCTTGCGCTTCCCGAATATGACCGTCGTTCCCTTCGAATTCGTCAGAATCTCAAAGTGATCGGCGATTCGCCGGATGCCGGGCAAACCCAAGCCGAGCCCGCCCGACGTCGAGTAGCCGGGCCGCAGCGCGACTTGCGTATCGACGATTCCGGGACCGTCGTCTTGCGCGATCACGAGCAGCATGTCCTGGCCGTCGTGCCGAATGATAATTTCACCGCGCCCGGCGTAGTTGACGATATTGCGGGCGAGCTCGGAGATCGCCGCCGCGATCAAGGTCGCCTCGCTCGGCGAGTAGCCGAGCTGCGAGGCCATCACTCTGCCACGCTGACGGGCCTCGACGACGCCGTCTGAGCGCGATATCGCAACACGGATTTCTGAATTAGCGGGCTCCTGGGGCATCGCTCAATGCTGAGTACCCAGAAACGCAAGCCCCTCCTCCAAGTCCAACGCCGTCGAAATGTCTTCTAGCGTCAGACCGAGCTGGACCATCGCGAAAGCAACGTCCGGCTGGAAACCGACAATGACCATTTTTGCGCCGCGCAAGCGGATCATGTGGGCGAGGTCGCGTAGCGTCCTGGAGGCAAACGAATCGACGACGTCGAGCGCCGTCACGTCGACGATCACACCCCGGGTCCGGTAATTCGATACTTTTTCCACGAGCGCGTCGCGCAATTCGACGAGATCGACGTCGGTCAGAGCCGATTGGATACTCGCAATCAGTACGTCGCCCTGTTTAAGGATAGGGACAGCCACGGCGTAACCTCATTGTCGCTAGGCGGTTATTCGGGAGCCGCCGGAGGCGTCTCGTCGTGGACGAACTGCACGACCTTGTAGCCCAGCAGCCGCTCAGCTTGCTCGATACCGCCCTGCAAGTCACCGACGGTATTCATTTTGCCGAGATCCACGCCGATATTCACGAGCGTTTGCGCGATGGCCGGCGATAGTCCGGTCACGATGACAGTCGCACCGAGTAAGCGGGACGCTTCGACCGTCTGCACGAGGTGGTTCGCGATACTCGAGTCGACCGCGGCAACGCCGGTCAGATCGATGACGACAACTTTACCGCGCGTCGCACGGATGCCGTGCAGAAGCTGCTCGGTGAGCTGGCGCGCCCGGTGCGGGTCGATCGCACCGATAATCGGCAGAATCAGCAGCCGCTCGCGGACCTGCAATACGGGAGTGGAAAGCTCCCGAATAGCTTCCTGCTGCTCGCGAATGATACGCTCTCGCTCTTGAACGAAACCGACGGCGACCGTATTGGCGATGCGGTTCGCCGCCGGCTCGTATGCGTCCAAGATTCGATTGAGCTTGGCAAAATCGTGCTGGTATTTCGCAAACAGCGACCGTGCAAGCACGTCGCGAAGCAACAGCACGATTCCGACGACCTCGTCCGTTTCGACGCCGCGTGGAATGATTCTCTCTGACAGGTTACGAGCGTATGCTTGCAGTGCCTCGAACGTTCCCGTCTCGAGCGCCTCGACGTATTGATCGTATACGGCCGTCGCTTCGGTGAAGACCTCTTCCTCGGTCATCGCCGTCAAAAGCCGGGCTTTCGTGATTCTCTGGGCCCACTCCTGCCGCAGATCCGTCCGATGTTCCCGCAAATGCGCGACCAGCTCGCTCAGTAGCGTGGATGCCGTTTCGTCGCGACTGGGCCGCTGCGGAATCTTGGGGTAATCCGACTCGCTCATGCTAGGTGTCTCCTCAGGTCGCATGCTCTGGTGCCCGGGCATTATCACCAAACAAAATCCCTGTGCCCATGCGATTTTCAGGTCTTTACCTGAGCAGTGCCGGTTTTTTTTGCAGCGAATGTCGCCTTTTTTCGACACTTGTGGCCGTGTTTTACCTGCCGTAGCTTACCCCCCGTGAAGGGCAAACCCGTCGAAAGACGGGGACGCAAAGCCTCCGGTCTAACGGCACAAGGCCCAGGACAGCGGGGTTTCCGGTGAATCCCTCAAGGCGCTGAAGACGTTCGGGGCGGGCATCGTCAGTCACTCGGCAGCCGGTCGCTATGCGCTACGCAGCACAGCCGGCTTACAGACTCCTTCACTGAGGCCGTCTCGACGACGGCACTGAGCGACCGTTCGTGAGCGTTGAGGCGACGCTCAAGCGAGTGGTGAGGTGAAGGGCGCTTTTTGCCGCGGCCGCGAATCGGCAGCGGCGCCGGCTCGACTCGAGGCCACGCGCATCCCTCTCGACATCGTTTGAGATCCCGACAGGCGCTTTCGCGCGGCCGAAGGATCACGGTAGACGGAGGGATGGACTATGAAACTACCGATAGCCGGCGGTGCGATCGCAACCGCCGTGATTTTGATTTGTGTTGGCGGGTGCAGCGGCAGTGCCGCTCCGTCCACTGAACTCGCGCCCACGCCCACCGATATCGGTGCCGCCGAGAAACCGGTATTTCGAGCCGAGCTTCCCGGCATGATCGAGGCGGAGAATTTCGATCGCGGCGGCGAAGGCACCGGGTATCACGACAACGTGCCTGGCAATGCCGGCGGGCAATATCGGCGGGGCGAAGACGTCGATATTATCGCCACGGCCGATTCCGCCGGTGGTTACTACGACATCAATCATTTCGAGACGGGCGAGTGGCTCGCGTACACCATCGACCTGCCCGACACGGCAAGATACGACATCGAGCTACGTGTTGCAACCGCCTTTTCGGACACCGCGTTTCACATTGAACTCGATGGCCGTGACATCTCCGGACGCGTGACGATCCCCAGCACGAGCAGCTGGACTAGCTATCAGTGGGTCAGTGCGGGCAGCTTCGATCTGATCGCAGGTGCCCAGCTACTCAAGATCGTCGCCGATCGACAATATTTCAACCTCAACTCTATTCGCATCACGCGCACACCGGTTTCCGCTCCCTACTCGGGGCAACCGATCGCCGTTCCCGGTACGTTCGCAGCGGAAGACTTCGACCTCGGTGGTCAAGGGGTCGCCTATCTCGATCACGTACCCGGGAACGCCGGCGGACAATACCGAGTGACCGAAGATGTCGACATCATCGCAACAGCCGACAGTGGCGGCGGTTTCTACGACGTCAACAGCTTCGAGACGGGCGAATGGCTGGCCTACACGATCGAAGCTGGAGCGGACGGCCGCTACATCCTCGAGATTCGCGCGGCGACGGCATTCGACGATGCAGCTTTGCACATCTCCGTCGACAAACGTAGCGCAACCGGTCGAGTCGCCATACCGAATACCGGCGGCTGGACCAGCTATCGGTGGATCAGCGCGGGCGAGATCGAGTTCGCGGCCGGCACGCACGTTCTCAGAATCGAATCCGCTCAGCAATATTTCAATCTGAATTCGGTGCGGCTCACGGCGGTTGCGGAGCCCGACACCCAGCCGCCTCCCGAACCGGAGCCGGAGCCGACGACGGAGCCCGACACCCAGCCGCCTCCCGAACCGGAGCCGGCGCCGGAACCGGACCCGGAACCGGACCCGGAACCCCAGCCGACCCCATTCGGCGGCACGCCGATCTCAATTCCCGGCACGTTCGAGGCCGAGAACTTCGACCTGGGCGGACAAGACGCCGCATATCTCGATCACGTCCCCGGTAATGCCGGCCAGCAGTACCGCTTGGGAGAAGATGTCGACATCATCATCACGTCGGATACCGCCGGCGGACTATACGACGTCAATAATTTCGAGACCGGTGAATGGCTCGCCTACACGGTCAATGTCGCCGAAGCCGGAGACTACGCGCTCGAGCTTCGGGCCGCGACCGCGTTCGACGGCGCGGCCTTCCACGTCGAAGTCGATGGCCAGGACCGATCCGGACGCGTTGACATGCCGAATACCGGCGCATGGATAAATTACGAGTGGATTTATGCCGGCACGATCGGACTCACGCCTGGGACCCACGTTCTCAAAATCGTGTCGGACCAGCAGTATTTCAATCTGAACTCCGTGCGTGTCGACACGCCGGGCGATGTGCTGCCGCCACCGGTGGACCCCGGTGCGCTGGCTTTCTTCTGCTCGTTCCCGAACTCGCCGAACGACTGCAATTTCTACGAGCAGGCCAAAGAACCCGGCCGCGCCACCATCGTCAACGTCGCGCGCGAGGGCAACACCGGCGTACGCCTGCACACCGAGCCGGGTGACGCCAACGTCTCCGGCAGCGGCTCCGCCGTGCGTAACGACCTGTCCTTGTCGCAAGCCGATACCGGCTGCTATGAAGGCCAGGAGCATTGGTGGGCGCACTCCGTGCTATTTCCCAGCGACTATGTCTCGCCCGCCAACGGCTGGGGCGTCGCCTTCGATTTCCATCAAACCGGCAGCGGCGGCGGCAGCACCGGACAGGCCAACTTCCACGTCGATACCAGCCGCTTCGACGGCCTCTTGCACCTGCGAGGATACGGCGGACCGCCCGGTACTCCCTACAACTCCGATAAATACGAAGTCACGCTCGGGCCCATCGTCAAAAATACATGGTACGACTTCGTCTACCACGTCAAATGGTCCTCCGCCAACGACGGCTTCATGATCGCCTGGCTCAACGGCACCAAAGTCCTCGAGCACTACGGCCCCACGCTCTATACCGGCCAAGGCTGCTATCTCAAGCTCGCCAATTACCATTCCGACGTCGGCGCCCCAAGCTCCGTCGTCCACGACCGCGTCCTGCGCGGCTCCACACCGCAAGCCGTTTCCGCACGACCACTCGAAGGCGTGCTCGAATTCGTCAACGGCGTATTGATACCGGTCGACCCGCAAGGAGTGAGCACCTCAGAGACTGACCCGAAACTCCAGACTGGCAATGTTGGCGCCGTAGCCGACCCCCCCCAAACTGAAGTCCCGTGACGTTTTATAGAGGTTAAGCACGACGCTCACCTGGCGCAAAGGCTGATACGTCATCGAAAGGGTCGTAGAACGGACATCTTCGACGACGGCTGGCGCGGCCGTGGCGGGCCCGAAACCTAGATCGCCGTGATAGTGGCGAGTGCCGCGCTCGATACTTGCACTCACGCTGAGCTTATCCGTCACTGCCCATACCGGCTGCAGGGTGAGACTTTCAACGACGACGAAGCCGACGTTGATTTGCTCGGTCGTGCTGAGTTCGTGGCGGGCGCGCAGCGCCAACGTGAGCGTGCTAGCTGCCTGCCATTCGTACTGCGCGCCCAACACCCAATCTGCGAAGTTCCGCCCGGGAAACTGGTCGAATTTTCGCGCCACGCGCCCGGCACGAATAGCGAGACGCGATCGCCCCGAGGGGCGCCAGCCCAGCATCCCGATCACGGAGTCTTGCGAGTACGAATTGTCGATCAATGCCGTGCCGACACGCTGTAGCTTCGGCAGATCGCCGGTACGCCGCGCAAATTCGACACCGATCTCGTTCTCTTCTGTCGAAGCGTAGATCGCCGCGATGCTTGCTCCGGAGATACGGGCATCGCTTGCCTGAAACCGAAGTGCGCTGTTCTCGAAGTTTTCCCGCAGCAGACCGCCGCGCAGCTTCCAGGTCGGAGAAATATCGAAGTCCGCCTGCAGACCCACGCTCTCATGCTGCAGAATGTTCCCATTCGAGTCCTGAACCCCACTCTGCAGATTCTCGAACGACGCCAAGAGCTCATCGTCGCGATAGGCGAACTGGCCGGCGAAACGCTCCGCGAGCTCGCCCACCCAAGTCACGGCCACGGAGCGCGCGTCATTGTCTAGCGCGGTCAACCGATCGAATCGCTGCTCGCGCAATGCGAGTTCAGCGAAGAACCGCTGCGCACTCCGCTCGACATCCAGCCGAATTCCGGCGGTTGTCGTCCGGTAGGTATCCGCTGGATCCGACCGGTCGTCAGTGGTCGAGCCGCCCGGCACACGAAAAATATTGTCGTCGCTCGTCAGCGACTGGTGCGCAAATAGCTCTAGCTGATCATCCCACAATGCCCAGGCCCGGCAGGGGCCGCCGAGCAGTATGGCCACCGCGGCAACGTAGCTCACTGCGACCCGCCGCAGCCGCGGCCAATAGCCGATGACAGCCGTGCGGCTCATGAGGTGATGATGCGTGCATCGAGCGCTTTGCCGACGGCTTGCGCGCGGTTAACGACGTTGAGCTTCCGCAGGATTTTCTGGACGTGGTTTTTGACTGTCAG
>Ga0326597_10001393_pt1 | contig 39387 bp, 39 predicted proteins | sample RVTome_12_FD_203789 | JGI IMG/M metagenome (GOLD analysis project Ga0326597, IMG submission 203789) | Soil microbial communities from uranium-contaminated site in the Upper Colorado River Basin, Wyoming, United States - RVT100D185 | ecosystem: Environmental > Terrestrial > Soil > Contaminated >... | reverse complement strand
CCCGCGGCGCCGAAAACGTCGCCGAACTCCCCGGCCCATCATCCTGACCCGACACCCCCGTCCCCGCCAACGTCGACACCAACCCCGGCACCACATCGACGGACTTGTGTCTGAAGTCGATGTGGAAAGTCAGGTTCGCGTCGGGGGTGGTGGTGCCGGCCGTGACGGTTACGGTGCGGGGATTGTCGGCGACCATGACGGCATGGTCGGGCAGGGCTGCCTCATCGATAGAGATCTTGTACGTGCCGGGTAGCAGGCCAACGTAGAGAAACTCGCCCTCCGGCCCTGTCGCTGTCACCTTCGTCGTGTCGTCAGCCGTGCCAAACGCGCCGTCAGGTCCTGGCGTAGTGAGGGTTACCGTCACGTCGGACAGGACCGGCTCAGCCCCGTCACGCTCACCATCGAGGTCCATGTCCTCGAACACCGCACCGGCAATGCCGCCGTACCGGACATACGCCATGTCGGAGTTGGTGGAGGTCGACGCCGCGGACACGGTCGCGTCAATCCAAGGTGGCGTGGTGAACTCCCCGTCTGGAACGGTGGACGCATCCGCGGTGATGCGATAGTGGCCCGGCACGATGCCAGAGAACGTGTAGGTCCCGTCAACTTCAGAGGTGACGAGGTCGACCGTGACGTCATCCGCCGTGCCTAGGACAGTGTCAGGCCCGGGTGCGGACAGCTGCAGTGTCATGCCGGCTAGGCCGGTCTCGTCGGGGTTCCGCGTACCGTCGCCGTCGAGGTCATCGAACACGCGGCCGACTACAGATCCGTATCGCAGCCACCCAAAGTCCACCCCAGCCACGGTCTGGTTTGCTGCGATATCGACCTGTCGAGCCGTCGACGAGGTGAACTCCCCCGAAGCGAGGGTTCCGGCCGCAGCGGTTACCTGGTACCGGCCCGGCAGCAGATCTTGAAACGAGTACGTGCCATCTGTCGCCGACGTGGCGGTAGCCGCGGTCTGGTCGTCGCTGGTGCCAAACGTGCCATCCAAGCCCGGCGTCGACAGTGTCAACGCCGCACCTGCCAACCCGCCCTCGGATCCGTCACGAACCGCGGAGGCGTCGTCGTCCCCGTACACCGTCCCTGTGATCGCTCCCGTAAGCGGCACCTGAGCAGACGCAGCCGTGGGCGGGGCAACACCCAACAACATTGTGGCGGATATGAGCGCAGATAGCGCACGACGCATGATTCGCTCCCACATGTGGGACGACCGACGTCGTGGCAGTCCCGGCTTCACCTCTTCGAAATGGAAGATTTCGCCAGCCACCAGTCGGATCCCTGCACCCGAGAAGGAAGTTCCCGAATTGGGGGTGAGAACTCCCCCCGGTCCCGCGTCGCACGAGCTCTACGCCGCCTTCCCCGACGCGCTCACAATCGGGTGTCTCACCCGAGTCCGGGGTGATCAGAATTGTCGTCAGTGATCGACAGTTCGTATGTAACCGGCGAGCTGGGGCCGGAGCCGCTTGCGTGCGCGGGTCATCCGTCCCCGCAGCGCGTTGTTGTTCAGGCCGTGCCTGGCGGCGACGAGCTCGAGCGGCTGCTGGTTGGCCAGCGCGAGAAAGCCGTCGCGAGTAGGCGGGTCAAGCGCGGCCAGCACCCGGTCAAGCACGAGGCCGAGGTCAACGTGGGGATCGGCCCACTGCGTGTCCGGCGCCGACTTCGTCACTCGCAGGGCGGCCGGGTCCGTGGGGATCTCGCGCCGCTGTCGTGCGAGGTGGCGGGCGACGGTCCGCGCCATGTGCCGGCAGCAGTGCTGCATGACACGCCGGCGCAGCCACACCCCGATCGACGGGTCGACGCAGCCGATCGTGACCTGCAACGCCTCGAGGGCGACCGCTCCCCACTCGGTGGGGTCCTGTTCGTACAGCGCTCGGCCGCGCACGATGAGCATCGCCTGGTGCGAGCCTGCCAGCCATCCGAGCGCGATCGGGTCACCAGCCGACCCGGCCGTGACGAGGTTGGCGTAGCAGCGGCCATCGTCCTGGATGGGCCGGGCGACGTGGCCGATGCTCGCGTCGACGCATCCCCGTCCCAGAAGGCGGAACGCGTGGTCGGAGCGTTGATCGTCCGTGAGTTGGGTCCAGCGGCGGGTGACGTCGCCGAATGGAGGCGGGATGTCGTCGAACATGTGCGCAGCTCGCGGTGGGGACTGCGCTCACGGTCGAATGCGACCGATGCTGGACGGATGCTGCGAGGATGCTGAACCCTATGCGGCGTATCACATTCGGTATCACGTTGCGTAGTATGCGGTTGCTGCGATGCTGCGGTGATGCCAAAGCGATGCTGGAGGCGAAAATGGCGCGCGAACTGAAGTCCGTGCGTGTCGATGGCGACCTGCTCGCCGAACTCGAAGGGCTGGCTCGTGGCAGGCAGGTTCCGGTGACGTTCGCCGACCAGGTCGATGCCGGTCTTCGGCTGCTGGTCAGACAAGCCAAGCAGCAACAGGCCCGACGCTCAGCTGAACTCGTCGGCGCCGACAGTGACCGAGCACACGAGGCCTACCGGCGGCTCAAGCGATGACGGCGGGCCAGATCTGGCAGCGCCCCGACGGGCTCCAGTGGGTCGAGATCCAGAACGAAGCGATGGAACCCTGCGCCTGGCATGTCCTCGTGCCGCTCTTCGATCCAACCACGGCGCCGAAGGCCCCACCCCTGGTCGTCGCCGTCGGTAACTGGCACGCGCGCGTTCACCTGGTCACCACCGCCCCCACCGACGAACTCGGCTCGCCGTACGACCAGCTGAACACCAAGGACCTTCTCGCACTTCGCGAAGCAGTCCACGCCATGATCGTGGAGTGAGACTCGTGCACGGAGAGCGCGCACCTTCACGATTCCCGTCACATCCCGAGCACCCGTTGGCGGACTTGTTCCGTGAACGAAGCATCGGGACACACCAATGCACTGTCCGAGTGAGACGGGTCGGCGGGGCCGGTCGTGCTGAGCGTCAAGAAGGTGCTCGCGGGCCGTGGGGCGGTTGACTACTACCTCAACCAGACCCGCCACGGGCTGGCGGACTACTACGTGCCCGAACGGGCGGACGGCGACGAGGGTGCGCAGCGGACCCTGACCGCGCCGGGTTCGTCGTGGTGGGGTGGCGGGGCGGCCGCCCTGGAAGTGGCCGGCGAGGTCGAACGACGCGACTTCGTGCCGCTGTACGCCAAGGGCGTACGGCCGGGAGGCGGCTACTTGGGCCGCAAGTTCCGTCAGCCCGAGGACGCGGCTGCTACGAAGGCGGCCGCGCTGCTCGAGGCGTCGGACATCGACGACCCCTACGAACGGTGGATGGCCAAGCACGAGATCCGTCGCAAGGGCGGCCACGCGTCAGTGGCTGCGTGGGACTGCACCTTCTCCCCGGTCAAGTCCGTGTCGCTGCTGTGGGCCGCTGGCGACGCCGAGATCCAGCACCTGGTGTGGGCAGCCCACACCACGGCGGTGGACGCCGCACTGGCCTACCTCCAACAGCACGCCGCCTACGTCCGCGCTGGCGCGCAGGGGGCGCGAGTGCTCGACACCACCGGGCTGGTGGTCGCGCGGATGAACGAGTGGACCTCCCGTGCTGGCGACATGCAGCTGCACACGCACTGTCTGGTCCTCAACCGCGCCCAGACGATCGACGACGGCACGTGGCGCGCCCTCGACGGCCGCGCCATCCTGACCGCCCGCACCGGCGCCGGAGCCGTCTACAACCGCACGCTCGAAGCCGAGCTGACCCGCCGGCTCGGAGTAGCGTGGCGCGACCGACCGGACGGACTGCGCGAACTCGACGGGGTCGACGACGAACTGATCGAACTGTTCTCCTCACGCCGTCGGACCATCACCGCCCGGGTCGCCGAGATGGCCGACGCGTACCGCGACAAGTACGACGTCGACCCGCCGCCGGCGGTGCTGTCTGCGATGGCGCAGCACGCCACGGTGACCACCCGGCCGACCAAGCGTGAGATCGGGGCCGACGAGGCACTCGACTCGTGGGAGGCCACGGCCCGTGACCGCGGTCGCCAACTCGGCAGCCTGCCCGGTCGCGTTCTTGGTCGTGCGCGCATCCCGCAGGGCGCTGGCGTGTACGGCGAGGGGCAGATCGATGCGGTCTTGGAGCGGCTGGCCGACTCGGGGCGAGCGACCTTCACCCGTCACGACCTGCTCCGCGCCGCCCTCGACGTTCTCCCTCCGGGCGACGCCTCCTCCGAACGACTCCACGACGACGCCCAGGCCCTGGTGACCCGCGTGCTGGCGACCCCGAAGCTGCTCACGGTCACCGCGGCAGACCCGATCGAGGCGCCAGCGGCCCTGCGACGCGCCGACGGCACCAGCGTCTACGAGCAGCCCGGCCAGCAGAGGTGGGCCCTGCGCGCCACGCTGGACCAGGAACGGTGGCTGCTCGACATCGCTCCCGAACACACCGGCGAGCATCTCGACCCCACGAGCGTCGACCGCTCGATCCAGACCCACGAACTCGGTGACGATCAGGCTGCCGCGGTCCGCGAGCTGCTCGGCGACGACCGACGTGTCGGGCTGCTGATCGGCCCAGCCGGCGCCGGCAAGACCCGCACCCTCCGGGCCGCCGTCGATGCCTGGCAGCAGACCGACGGCGAAGTCGTCGGGCTCGCCGTGTCGCAGTCCGCCGCGGAGGTCCTGGCCGCCGAAGCCCAGGTCCGCACCGAGAACACCGCCAAGTGGCTGTACGAGTCGCGCCGCGGCCGCTGGCACCTGCCAGCCGGGGCGTTCGTACTCGTCGACGAAGCGTCAATGGTCGCCACCAGCGACCTGGTCGAGATCGTCGAGCAGACCCGTCGGGCAGGCGGACGAGTCCTGCTCGTCGGCGACCCCGCACAGCTGGCCGCCATCCACATCGGCGGTGCCTTCGACCTGCTCGCCGACCGCCACGGGGCCGCCCGACTACACGAGATCCGGCGGTTCACCGAACCGTGGGAACGCCGCGCCTCCCTTCTGCTTCGCGACCGCGACCCGGCTGCGCTCGCCGAGTACGCGATGCGCGCCCGCATCCACGGCGGCACGACCGAGGACATCGAGGCCGGGCTGTTCGCGGCCTGGTCGTCTGACGCACACACACCGGACCCGCTCGGCAGACGTCGCAGCGTGCTGATGATCGTCAGCACCAACGAGCAGGCCGCCGTCCTGTCCGAACGCGCTCGCCACCAACTGCTCGCCCAAGGCGTCGTGGCCGACGGCCCGACCGTGCAACTTCGGGACAACGTCGCGTCCATCGGCGACCACATCGTCACCCGCCGCAACGATCGCCGCCTCCGGACCTCCAGTCGCGGGTGGGTCGTCAACGGCGACGTGTGGACCATCCTCGAGACTTACCGCGACGGCGCGGCGGACGCCCGCCGGCACACCGACGGGTCGACCATCACCCTGCCGGCCGACTACCTCGCCGAACACTGCCACCTCGGCTACGCCACAACCGCCCATCGCGCCCAAGGCATGACCGTCGACGTCTGCCACTCAGCGATCACGCCCGACGCGTCGCACGAACAGCTCTACGTCGCCGCCACCCGAGGCCGCCACGCCAACCACCTGTGGGTCACCGTCGACGCCGACCGCGACATCGTCCGCGACCGAGAGGACCTCCCCGCACCCGAGGAGATCCTGTCGCGCGTTCTCCACCGCCGAGACCCGGACCGGCTCTCGGCCCACCAGGTCATCGAGGACTCCCTCACACAGATGACCTCGCTGGCCCGCCTCGGCGCCGTCTTCGAAGATGCCGCACGCACAGCCACCGACCGGTGGCTTGCCGAGGCGCTCGAACTTCGTGGCCTCAGCGGCGCCATTTACGACGCCGAATGGCCAACACTCGTCACCAAGATCCGTAAGCACGCCCTGGCCGGGTTCGACGTGGCCACGCTCATCGATGATGCGATCAGGATGCGGCCGATCGACGACGCGCACTCCACCGCCGCCGTACTGCACTGGCGCCTTGGTCGACTGGCCGCTACGGCACCCCCAGTCCAAGCCCGCGGTCCCCTTGCGTCGCTGCCGCCGACCGAGGGTCCCGCGGTAGAGATCGCCCGCCAAGTTGGAGAACTGATCCGTCGCCGCTGGCGCGACATCCGCACGGCACTCATCGAGACCAGCGGCGTACTCCCATGGGCAAAGGAGCTCGGAGCCCGACCGGCGGACCCCGGGGAGGCGTCGGCGTGGTTGGTTGCAGCGACAGCCGTGACGGCCTACCGGGAGCGTTACGACGTTCCGGAGTACGTGACGGCACTCGGTCCTCGCGCCTCCTCGGCGCGGCCCGACGCCCGGGCCGCGTGGGACCACGCCCAGTTCCAGGTCGATCTGTACCTCGCCCGGCGACTGCGCGACCTCGACGATCAGACGCTCGAGGAACTCGACAGGCGCCAGCGGGCCATCCTGGAGAGCCGCCCCGAGTTCGACCCATCACTGCTCGCGCGCAAGCGTGCGTTCGAGGCGCAAGCGGAGGACCACCGCCGGTGGCGGAGCGACGCTGGGCGCGCGGCAGCGATACGACGAGAGATCGACGTGGAGCGGCGGCGCCGAGCGTCTGCCCAGATCAGCATCGCCCCGCGGGCGCTCACGCCGATGACGTCGAGCTCGTCGGCGTCGGCGTGCGCTCATCGAACGAGGCGTCACAATCCGGTCCGCCGCTGGCGGACTTATTACCGGAAGCAAATCCACGGGTGAGGTCGGGGCAGGCGATCCGGGAGGGTGGTGGATGACGACAACGACCATCTGGCGATACGACGACATGTGTCGCCATTGGGGCGTGAGCCGGGCCACGCTCGAGCGCTGGGTCCGACAGTTCGAGACCCACGGCACCGGCATCCCTGTCCATCGTGACCCTTCGGGGCGGCCCTACTGGATCGCTGAGGAGGCGGCAGGCGACAGCGCCCAGGCGACACCTTCCGTGACCCGACCCGACGCCCCCGCCGGCGACGAACGGGTCCAACAACTCCGCCGGGCCGCCCGGCGAACCCGTCGGCGGCCCTGAGGTTCAGGCACGAGGGTCGCCGGCAAGGTGAGCGGCGGCCGCCGCCCGCGAGGAACGCCCGGGTCGCGCTCCGACGTACAACTGGTACAGCGTGTAGCCATCCGCGTGGCCCAGGTGCGCCGCCACGTCTTCGGGATCCAGACGCAACTCGAAGAGCTGCCAGACAGCCGCGGCATGACGCCAGTCGTGGGGGCTGTATCGCCACCGACGACGGTTCTGCCCGCTGCAGGCCGCGCCGTCATGGCCACGATGGGAGCAGTAATCCGAAAGCTCCTCCCAGCCGTACCTCTCGGCCCACCGGTCGAACCGCCGACGGTTCCACCGAGCGACGGGCCACGTCGAACCTTCCTTGGCGCCGAACAGATAGCCATCCTTGTTCGGGGTCACCTGGGCCAGGTCGTCAGCGAGCCATGCGGGGACCCAGACCTCCCGGTGCTTGCGATGCTTCGGGGGCTGCTGTCCCTTCGAGTGCCGCGATGCGCGCTCTTCGATGCTCAGCCAGCCGTTGCCTTCGTCGTCCCTCGAGAACCGATCGACGTGTGCAGCCAGAGCCTCGCCGATGCGGGGGCCCGAGAACGCAAGCAGATCGAGTAGGACCCGCTCGTCGTGGCCCTGCACTTCGCCGACCCAGCGATGGAAGGGCAGGAGGCGTTCCTCGAGGTCGGGGATGTCGTCCTTGGGGACCGGGGCGATGTTGCCCCGGGCGCCAGCTCGGCGGGCCGCGACACGTGGATCCGGGCCCCGCTTGATGTCGGCAACGTCCACGTGCCCGACCGGCAGCCACTTGATGGTGACTGCCCATCCGAGGATCCCGGTCAGGCACTCATGAGCGGTGCGATAGGTGCCGAAAGCCCGCTCCTTCCGGACGTGGCTGAGCGCCTCCATGGCCACGGCCGGGGTCAGCTCCCCGAGTCTCACGTCGGCGAAGGGCACAGGTCCTCGGGTCGATGCCGTCGACTGGACCGTGATGCGCTCGGGAAGCAGCCAGTTCATCGTGACCGACCGGACCTTCTTGGCGTAGTCCTCCGACCAGTCGGGGTGCCGGGCCGGCTCGAGCCAGTGGTGCGCCAACTCCGCGACGGTGGCGTCGAGCCTCGTCCCCGTGGCCTGGGCCGTCATGACTGCCTCGAGCGACCGGATGTCGGCTTCGATCCGCGTCCAGGCGTGATGGTCAAGTGCTCGGGCGGTTCGGAAGATCCGCTTGCCGCGCGTGCCGTCCGCCCGGAGCGGCGGGTCGTAATAGGTCCACCGATACGACCCGTTCGCACCTCGACTTCCCGATTGCGATGGCGCCGACAGGACGACCCCCCAGTCCAACTCCACCGACCCCGACCGAGTCAGACGGCGCTCGATCCTGGCCCGCTCCTGGTCATCCATGCAGCTCTCCCCATGCCGCTCGACCCGCCGAACACAGGCTCCCGACTCCGACATTCTGTGTTGCCAGCGTGTTGCACGCAACACACCGTACCGAAAGACGCCCCCCGAAACGACGAAATCCCGTCGCTGTGGACGGGATATCGTGGTGGAGGTGATCGGATTTGAACCGACGGCCCCTTCGTTGCGAACGAAGTGCTCTGCCAGGCTGAGCTACACCCCCCATCTTCAGTTGTCGCGGCGAAGGGTAACGCCCCGCCCCAGACGCGGCGAACCGGCCTACGGCTGCTCCCCGAGCATCCGCTCGATCGCCTCGCGGTGCGCGTCCAACGCCTGTCGCAGCGCCCGTTGTCCGGCTGCGGTGGTGACGTCGCCCCGGGTCCGCTCGATGATCGCCCGCGACGCGTCGGTGGCCCGCCGCAGACCTCTGGTCAACCCGTCAGGCGCGTCAATGGTCACCAGAACGGAATGGATCTCCTGCATCTGCCCGAGCGCTGCTTCCGCGGAAGCGAGGTCGCCAGCCCGCACACGGTCCAGGCACGCCCGCCGCAACTCGCCCACCGTCTCGGCGAGCCCGTGCAGCCACGACGCGTCGTCGACGCCGACGTCCTCCGGACCCGGCAGGCGCTGTCCGGCCACGGCTGCCCTGGTCAGCACGGCCTCGGCATACTCCTTGGCCGCATCACCGACAAAGCCTGCATGCAGGACCTCGGGGTAGGTCTCGAGGGCCGCAACCGCATCGTCCAGCCGCTCCCGCGACTCCCGCAGTAATCCAACGGCGACCTCGTCCTCGCCCCGATGGATCGCCCTGATGGCGTTGGCCGCGGCACGGATCGCCTCGCGTGACCGCTGGATTGCCTCCTCGCGCGCTCCATGCCGGTCGGCGAACCGCGCCCGGACGGGCTCGCTCAACTCGAGCAGGTCACCTGGCTCGGACACGCCTCAATTCCAGCGGCGGATGCGCACGCCCGACTGGGGCTCCCACGGCTCGTCCGGACGCTTGGCGACCTGCAGTCCCTCGTACCGCTCGCGAAACGGCTCGGCCCCCACGGCCAGCAATTCCTGTTCGGCCTGCGTCGGATCCTCGAACTCGCGGATGTCGATCGTGCGCACGACCTGACGTGCCTGGTCCCGTTCGACCTTGTAATGCCGCAGCAGGGTGGCGTACCCGCCCAGCACGCCGGCGCCCAGCAGGAACATGGTCCAGAAGATCCCACCGAAGACCGCGGCGAGCACGAGCAGCAGACCGTCGGCGGCCAGCACGCGCAGGAACAGCTGACGTCGGCGTTCGAGGAGCGCGGTCTGCCGGCTCGGCAGCCGGTGCGCGACGCCGATTTCCCTGGCCGCCGTCGCCACCTGCTGACCCTCGCGACCCAACACGATCCGGTTCGCGCGGTCGGCGTCCCGAGGCACCATCACCTGGCGCTCGTCCGGTCGGTTACGCAACACATCCATGGCCCGCTCAAATCCTCCGACGGATGCCAACGTCGACCTACGCCGGGAACGAATGGCGCTGGGCAACAACACGGCCGCCCAACCCAAGATCAACAGCAGCAAGAGTGCCTCGTTGGCCATCTGCGCCTCGTCCGTGGCCCTTGGCCACCTGCCGGTGGCCGCTGGTCGTCGCGGTCACCGGACGGTAACGAGGAACTGGTCGCTTTCGAAGCACCCACGACGTCTTTCGGCAAGCACTCCGTTGTCGTGTGGATACCAGACGGCAACCCTGTAGGTCTCCTACGAACCGTCGGCCGCGCGGTAGTCGCCCGACCGCCCCCCGGACTTGGCCAGTAGGCGCACGTCGGTCACCACCACGTCCCGCTGCACGGCCTTGACCATGTCGTAGATCGCCAGCGCCGCGGTGGTGCATGCAACCATCGCCTCCATCTCGACACCGGTGCGGTCGACGGCGACCGCTTCGGCGGTCACCGTCGCCACGCCGGCGTCGGCATCGATCTGCACTGACACGTCGACCGAGGTCAGCGCGACCTGGTGGCAGAGCGGTATCAGCTCCCACGTCCGCTTCGCGGCCTGGATTCCTGCGAGCCGTGCGACCGCGATCGCGTCACCCTTGGGGAGGTCGCCCGCCGCCAGCCGCGCGGCGGTGTCCGGCGACATCACGACCCGGCATCCCGCCGAGGCCCGGCGCGTGGTGACCTCCTTGGCGCCCACGTCGACCATCCGCGCCGACCCGTCCTCGTCCAGGTGCGTCAGCCGGTTACCGCCGGAATCCACGGTCAGACCTCGATCAGCAGATGGACCCTAACCGGCTCGCCGGCGTCCAGCTTCGTCACGTCCTCGGGCACCTCGGCGAGGCCATCCGCATCCGCGATGGAGGTGATCGCGTGTGACCCCTGGTGCCCGGTCGGGGTCGCCACCCAATGCCCCTCCTGCCGTGACAGACGCACCCGCAGGTAGGTGCGCTTGTGCTCGGCAGACACCACCGCCTCGGACAGGGCGGCGGTCACCATCGGGCGCAACAGGTCCCGACGGCCCTGCAGCACCCGCAACGCCGGCCGGACGAACACCTCGAAGGACACGAAGGCCGAGACCGGGTTGCCCGGCAGACCAAGCACGGGGACCCCACGGACCCGGCCCACGACCTGGGGCATGCCCGGCCGCATGGCCACCTTGAACTTGGCCACGTCGCCGAGTTGGGTGAGGACGTCCTCCACGTGGTCGTGGGCGCCGGCGCTGACCCCACCGGACATGATCACCATGTCGGCGTGGCCGAGGTTCTCCTCGATGGCCGCGCCGAGCGCGCCCCGGTCGTCGCGGATTGGCCCGACGGCGTAGGCGGCCCCGCCGGCCTGGCGGACCATGGCGGCCAGCATCGGGCCGTTCGAGTCCCGGATCTGGCCGGGACCGAGGTCGCGCTGCCCACTGACCAGTTCGTCGCCCGTCGAGATCACCACGACGCGCGGAGCGGGGAAGCACCGCACGACCCCGGCACCGATGGCCGTCAACAGGCCGATGTGCGCCGGGCCGAGCCGCGTCCCTGCGGACACGAGCTTCTGGCCGCGTGCCACGTCGTCGCCGACGGGACGGACGTTGGCCCCGACCGACGGAGCCACGTAGATGGCGACCGTCGCTCCGGACCCGGACGTCAGCTCGACGGGGACGACGGCATCCGCACCCGACGGGACCGGCGCGCCCGTCATGATCCGAACGGCCTGGCCCTCGCCGACGTGCGGTGGGGAGCTGCCACCGGCTGCGGCCTCGCCGACGACCTGGACCTCGACCGGAGCGTCCTGGTCGGCGGCGGCCACATCGGCCGCACGAACGGCGTACCCGTCCATGGCGGAGTTCGCGAAGGCCGGCAGGGCCTCCTCGGCGAACACGTCGTCGGCCAGCGTCAGCCCGAGCGTGTCCCCTACCCGTAGCTCGATCGGCTGGGGTCGTGGGAGCGCGCGGAACACGAACTCGCGGTAGCGGTCCACCGGCAGCAGTTCGGACGGGTCGGTGACCACCGACCTGCCCTGTCCCTCGAACGACGTCATCCCTGCTCTCCGACGTAGTCCCGCAACCATGCCAGGAAGTCCGCGCCGATCTCGGGATGCTCGGCAGCGAACTCGACGTTCGCCTTGAGATAGCCGAGCTTGTCGCCCGCGTCGTAGCGCCCCTCGTCGAGCCGCACGCCGACGATAGGCTCGTCGGATGCCAGCGTCTGCAGGGCGTCGGTCAGCTGAATCTCGCCACCGCGACCCTTCGGCGTGTTCTCGAGCACGTCGAAGATCTGGCCAGGCAGGACATACCGCCCGATGACGACGAGGTTGGACGGCGCCTCCTCGACCGGGGGCTTCTCGACCAGGCGGGTGATCTCGAACACGCCCTGTTCGTCGGTCTCCTTGGCATCCGCGACACCGTAGAGGTGGACCTGGTCACGGGGGACCTCCATAAGGGCGACCACGGCACGGCCGGTCTGTTCGTGCGCCTCGATCATCCGCTCGAGAAACGGCACGTTCGGGTGGACGAGGTCGTCACCGAGCAGGACGGCGAACGGGTTGTCACCCACGTGGTCCTTGGCCTTCAGGACGGCGTGACCTAGCCCCAGCATCTCGCCCTGCCGGATCGCGTGGATGTCGGCGAGGTCGGCGATCGACCGGACGATGTCGAGCAGGTCGTGCTTGCCCTTGCTCTCCAGCGCCGACTCGAGCTCGAGCGAACGGTCGAAGTGGTCCCGGATGGCGGACTTGCCTGCCGAGGTGATCAGCAGGATGTCGTCGAGACCGGCCCTGACGCACTCCTCGACGATGTACTGGATGGTCGGACGGTCGACGATCGGCAGCAGTTCCTTCGGGACCGCCTTGGTGACCGGGAGGAAGCGAGTCCCGTACCCGGCGGCGGGGATCACGGCCTTGCGGATCGGCACGAAGGACTCCTGGTCGCGTGATGTCACGTCGATGTGGTCGTCCGAGCGTAGCCCCCGACCCTCATCTGCTCGGGGCTGGTCGTACGATGCGCCACCGATGTGTGCGGGTGGTGGTGGACGAGGCACTCCAGGAGCGCAAGGAGGCGCTGCGTCGCAGCGTCCGCGCCGCGGTGTCCGAACTGACCGTCGAGGAACGGGCGGCCGCGTCGCACCGCGCCGTCGCCCACCTGCTGCGAACGCCGGCGGTCCGCCGGTCCCCCGTCGTGCTGCTGTATGCCGCCCACGGCGACGAACTCGACCCGGGCGAACTCGTCCGCGAACTGCTCGAGCACGACCAGCGCCCCGCCTTCCCGCGCGTCGTCGACGACGCCATCCTCGTGGCAACCATCAGCGACACCGACGCCCTGCACCCGGGGTACCGCGGCATCCCGGAGCCGACCGGGCCGGTCGTCGACCTCGCCGTCATCGAGTGCGCGATCGTCCCCGGCGTCGCGTTCGACCTCGACGGAGGTCGCCTCGGACGCGGCGGTGGCCACTACGACCGTCTGCTGTCGGCGCTGCCGACCACCTGCCTGCGCATCGGGCTGGCGTTCTCGTGCCAGATCGTCCCTCGGGTCCCGATGGCGCCGCACGACCAGGCCGTCGACGTGGTCCTCAGCGACCGCGCGTACCACGAGACCGGCGCGCGCCGCCCGCAACAGGACGCCTGAGCCCTTGCCGGAATACGCCGCCCGGCGGTACCGTTGGCACCCTCGGGCGTCGAGTGCCAACGCCCACCAGGTTTTCTGGAGACAAGACGATGCCGACTTACGAATACGCGTGCCGCCAGTGCGGCGAACACCTCGAGGTGGTCCAGTCGTTCAAGGATGACCCACTCACGGTCTGCCCGAACTGTGACGGCGAGCTGCGCAAGGTCTTCTCGGCCGCCGGCATCATCTTCAAGGGTTCGGGGTGGCACGTGAAGGACTACGCCGCCTCGTCTTCGTCCCCGTCGACGACCAAGGCCACCGGATCGGACTCCCCGTCCAGCGCATCGTCGTCCGAGTCATCGTCCTCCTCGGACTCGTCGACGACGAGTTCATCCACCACCGAGTCGTCCAGCACCGAGAAGAAGTCGGCCTGACCCGAGGGCCGCTCGGTTTCCACAGCATCCTTGCGCCGGTCCTGCGGGGCCGCGACCGTTGTGGTGACCTTGGCCCATGCGCCATTTCCTCGACGGCCTCGCAGCAGCAGCACACGACCGCCTCGGCGGTCCCCTGCCTGCCCTTCCAACCCGTCTCGACGAACTGTCCGAGCGGTGGTGGGGGCTGCCGCCACGCCTCCGTGTCGGCACGGTCGTCTTCCTCTGCGGCGTGCTGGCGATGTTCCCCACGGTCCGGACCGCGCGATCGGCCTGGGGCCCGCCGATCGAGGTGCTGGTAGCTGCAGCGGACCTTCAGGCCGGGGTCCCGATCAGCGCGGACACGGTCGTGCGTACCCGGCGGCCTGCCTCCCTGGTCCCAGCCGACGCCCTGGTCGATGCCACCGGCATCCTGACGGTCCCCGTAGTCTCCGGCACGGTACTCACCGCCCGCCACCGCGCCGAGTCCCTGCCTGCATTGCTGCGGGCTGACGAGGTCGCCATCCCCATCCCGACCGACTTGCAACCGGATGTCTCGCCCGGTGTCGACGTCGACCTGCTGTCCGCCGGCTTCGACGGCACCGGCCGGACCATCGCCGCCGGGGCACGCGTCCTGAGCGTCGACGGCGCATGGATATGGGTGGCGGTGCCCCAGGCGGTGGCTGCGGACGCCGCCGCCGCCGCCATCGACCAGCGCCTGATCCTGGCCGTGCGCCGGGGCGGGCGGCCCCCCGACGACCGATAACCTCCCCGCGCCGACAACGTACGGAGATCGCGTGATTCGGGCCATCATCCTCGGCATCGTCCAGGGGCTCACCGAGTTCCTGCCCGTGTCGTCGTCCGGACACCTCGTCGTGATCCCGTACCTGCTGTCGTGGGAGCAGCCCCCGCTGTCCTTCGGCGTGGCCGTGCACTTCGGGTCGCTGCTGGCCGTCCTCGCCTACTTCGCCGGCGACCTGTGGTTCCTCGCCACCCGCACGTTCGGGATCGGCGCCTCCGGTCCTGAGGAGATCAAACGTGCCCGCACGACGGTCATGCTGCTGGTCATCGGGACGCTGCCGGCCGCCGTCCTCGGCGCCACGTTGGAGTCGCAGTTCGAGAAGACGTTCGAGGACCCGCGCTTCGCCGCATCGTTCCTGCTGGTGACCGCCATCCTGCTGTGGCTGGCCGAGACGATCCGACGTCGGCGGGTGGCGGCCCGCGAAGGCGTGACGGTCAAGGAGGTCACGGCGGCCCAGGAACTCGACGACCCCGGCCGCCACGAGGGCACCACCACCATCACCGATGCCGTCGCCATCGGCTTTGCGCAGGCAATGGCCATCCTCCCCGGGATCTCCCGAGCGGGCGCGACCATGGCGACGGGGATGATGCGCGGTCTGTCCCGTGAGGGAGCCGCCCGGTTCTCGTTCCTGCTGTCGATCCCGATCATCCTGGGCGCAACGGCGTTCGAGTACCCCGACTTCTCCACCAGCGGGCTCGAGGGGACGATGTACGGCGGGTGGGCGCTGGTTGCAGGCATGGCCGCAGCTGCCGTGTCCGGGTTCTGGGCAATCCGGTACCTGCTGCGTCTGGTGGCCGACAACGACCTGCTGGGGTTCGCCCGCTACGTGGCGTTCTTCGGCATCCTCACCTGGGTCGGTTACCTGTGGCTGGGCCCACCCAGTCAGGTGTGACCACCGGCGTCGCGGTCAGCCGGCGCGGCGGGTGAGTGGCCGGTACTTCAGACGTGTCGGGTTCAGGGCGTCCTCGCCCTTGCGGCGCACCAGGTCGTCCTCGTACTCGCTGAAGGAGCCTTCGAACCAGAAGGCCTCGGAGTTGCCCTCGAACGCCAGGATGTGCGTGGCGACCTTGTCGAGGAACCAGCGGTCGTGGCTGGTGATGACGGCACAGCCGGCGAACTCGAGCAGTGCCTCTTCGAGCGCTCGGAGCGTGTCGACGTCGAGGTCGTTGGTCGGCTCGTCGAGCAGCAGCAGGTTGGCCTCGTTCTGCAGGAGCTTGGCGAGGTGGATGCGGTTGCGCTCACCACCCGAGCACGACCCGACGTTCTTCTGCTGGTCCCCGCCCTTGAACCCGAACGCCGCGACGTAGGCACGGGACGCCATCTCGGTCGACCCGATCTGGATCCAGTCCCCGCCGCCGGTGATCGCCTCGAAGACCGTCTTGGAAGGATCCAGGTCCGCCCGCGACTGGTCCACATAGCTGATGGTGACCGTGTCGCCGACACGGAGATCGCCGTCGTCGGGCTTCTCTTCGCCGTCGGGCAGCAGCGAAGCTGACCCCGCAGCCGAAACGATCATGCGGAACAGAGTCGTCTTGCCCGCACCGTTGGGACCGATGACGCCGACGATCCCACCGGGAGGCAGCTTGAACGTGAGGTCGTCGTACAGCAGCCGGTCGCCGAAGCCCTTACTGATCCCGTCGGCCTCCACGACGATGTCGCCGAGGCGTGGGCCGTCGGGAACCATGATGACGGGCTTGGTGACCTGCTTCGGCCGGTCCTTGTTGAACAGCGCCTCGTAGGCGGACACACGTGCCTTGGCCTTCTTGCGGCGCCCTTGAGGCGTGGCCTTGACCCACTCCTCCTCCTCGGCGAGTTGGCGCTGCCGGGAGGATTCCTCTTTCTCCTCCTGCTGCAGTCGCTTGCGCTTCTGCTCGAGCCAGCCGGTGTAGTTGCCCTCGAAGGGGTAATAGCTGCCGCGGTCGAGTTCGAGGATCCAGTCGGCGACCTCGTCGAGGAAGTAGCGGTCGTGGGTCACGGCAACCACCATCCCCTTGTAGGCCTGCAGGTGGCGCTGCAGCCAATGGACGGTCTCGGCGTCGAGGTGGTTGGTCGGTTCGTCGAGCAGCAGGATGTCCGGCTTCGACAACAGCAGCCGGCACAGCCCAACCCGGCGCCGCTCGCCACCTGACAGGGTGGTGACGTCGGAATCGGCGTCAGGGACGCGCAGGGCGTCCATGGCGATCTCGATGGTCCGGTCGAGGTCCCATGCGTCCGCGGCGTCGATCTTGTCCTGGACGTCGGCCATGTCGTCCATGACGCGCTGCATCTCGTCGTCGTCCATCGGCTCGGCCATCTTCGCGGCCAGTTCGTTGTAGTGGTCGACCAGGCGTGCGGTCTCGCCCATGCCTTCGAGGATGTTCTCCTTGACCGTCTTGGACTGGTCGAGTTCCGGTTCCTGGGCGAGGTAACCGACCGAGTAGCCCTTGGCGGCCCACGCCTCACCCTCGATCTCGGTGTCGACACCGGCCATGATCCTCAGCAGCGTGGACTTGCCGGTGCCGTTGGGGCCGATGACGCCGATCTTGGCGCCAGGCAGGAACGACAGCCAGACATTGGACAGGATGTCCTTGCCGCCGGGGATGTGTTTGGTCATCCCCTTCATCACGAAGCAGTACTCGGCCACAATGGGTCCCTACGGAGGTCGTCGTCACGCAAGAGCAGTTGCCGCGCAGGGTACGGGCGTCCGAGACCTCAGCCCCCCAGGCCCACGAGCGTGCGGGTCGCGAAGCCGGCGCGCTCCCACGAAACAACCAGCCCGCGGACGTCGGTGCCCGCGGAGGCCGCGATCGGGGAGAGATCGGCGTCACGTATCTGCAGGGTCTGGCCGATGTCTTCCCGCCGGACGGTCCGGACGTACGCGACGTGCTCGATGAGCGGGTCGTCCGAAGGCAGTTCATGCTCCATCGCTGCCAGGTCGATCACGACCCGAAGCGGTTGCCGTTCGAGGCCGCAGGGTTCGCACACAACGAAGCGCAGATCGCCGCCGCGATCCCGTCGATAAGTGAGGACCCACGAGGTCCCGCGCGGATGCATCCGGCCACACTCGGAACAGGACCACTGCCCGGTGGTTAGATCCGGGTGCAAGCGGAGTGGCGCGACATCGACGATGCCGTGCGCCATCGGTGGTAGAGCCATCCCCGTGTGTCCTCGCGACGCCAGCCCGAAGTGCTGGGCGCCTGCGGCAGTGTAGGGCGCCCACAGCGTCCGACGGAGTCGCGGGAGCAGTGGCCGGGCAGGACGGGCGCAGCGTGCCCTGTCAGACCGCGTGCATACCGGCCAGTTTCCGGCCGATCGGCGGTGTTGAGGTCGTCGCCGTCGGTGCACTGTTTGGGATGTCCGTCACTTCCATCGAGCAACAGGAGACCCCATGGGTTCCGTCGCACGCGTCACCGAGATCAGTGCCCGGTCCAATGACAGCTTCGAGGACGCCATCAAGGTCGGCATCGACCGCGCGACCAAGACCCTCCGCAACGTGAAATCCGCCTGGGTCAAGGAACAGCAGGTCCACGTCAGCGGCGACTCGATCACCCAGTACCAGGTCAACCTGCAGGTGACGTTCGACCTCGACGACTAGGACCCGACCGACTCAGATTCTTGGGTCGTCGATGTCCGGGGCTTCGGCGAGTTGCTTCGCCGCGGGCCAACTACCGCGATCCTGGTTGCACAGCACGGCGGTGGTGACCCCCTCACCGACGTAGTGGGACAGCATCCCCGAAATGCCCGGATCACCCCCTGCGTGGCCGATGATCGTCGCGCGGCCATCCACGTGGAGCATTTCCCAGGCCGTACCCGTACGACTCCGCGTCGTCGTTGATCCTGCCGTACTCCGCCATGGCCAGGGCCAGCGTGTCCTGTCCGACGAGGCGACCGTCCAGGATCGCATCGACGAGTCGGCACAGGTCCGTCGTTGTCGTGATGAGGTCGCCGTCGGGTAGTCCGCCTGCGGGGATGCTGTAGACATTGGCGACCCTGCGATCGGCCGGGCCGCCGTCGACCATGTACCCGGTGCAAGACGCGCGGGGTCCTGGTCGAGTGACTCGAAGGACGAGTCCGTCATCCCCGCGCGTTCCAGCACGCGTTCGGTCGCGACGTCGGCATACGCCTGGCCCGTGACGACCTCGATCAGGATCCCGGTGAGGATGTAGTTGGCGTCCGCGTATCTGAAGTCGGTCCCTGGCGCGAACACCGGATCGAGGTCGGCGAACAGGGGCAACACGTCGCGCGGTCCCCTCACGGTCTGCAGCGGCGCCCGGACCCAGGCGGACGCGAACGATGCCGGTGTGTCGTCATCATCGTCGTGGTAGTTGGCAAGGCCCGACGTGTGCGACAGCAGGTGATGATCATCGAGGTGACGACCTTCGTGATCGAGGCGACGTGGAACCGGGTGTCGACAGCGTTGCGCACCCCGAACCGGCGGCTGGCCAGCCCTTCGGCATGCTGGAAGATCGGGGCGCCGTCCTCCCACGCCATGGCCACGCCGCTGAACTCGCCCTGCTGGGCCTTGGCGTGCAGCCATCCCGCGTACTGGTCCAGGTTCACGCATTCCTCGCTCGCTGGCCGTGTGGCTCGCTGCCCGAGAACAACACGACCGTGTGCAGCGTCGTTGTCGACCTGCGACGCCGATCCGAAGGGGCCGACCACGTGCCGAGGCCGAAGGAGCAGAGCCAGGCCGACGAGGATGAGCAGGGCCGAATGCCCCACCCGTCTTCGCCATCCGCCATACTGGCGGCGATGCCCTCGCTGCTTGCCGCCACGATCGTGTTCGGCGCCTCTGCAGCCGTCCTCGTGCTCGAGATCCTCGCCGGACGGCTCATGGCGCCGTACGTCGGCGTGACGCTCGAGACCTTCACCGCGATCATCGGCACGATCCTCGCCGGCATCGCCGCAGGGTCGTGGCTGGGCGGCAAGGCGGCAGACCGGTACGAGCCCCGCCGGCTTCTCGGCCCCGAGGTCGTGGCAGGCGGGGTCTTGGCGCTGCTGTCCATCCCGATCGTGGACTACCTCGGGTACGGCACGGGCAGCGCCGCAAGCCGCGCGTCCGTCCTGCTGCTCGCCGCCACCGGGTTCTTCCTGCCGGCCGCGGCTCTGTCGGCCGTCACACCGACCGTGGTCAAAATGCAGTTGGGCGACCTCGCCAACACGGGGTCGATCGTCGGGAGGCTGTCCGCGGTCAGCACGGCAGGTGCACTGGTCGGGACGTTCATCACAGGCTTCGTGCTGGTCGCTGCATGGCCGACCCGCCCGATCATCCACGGCATCGGGATCCTCCTGGTGATCGCCGGCCTGGCACTGTGGCTGTGGTTGTGGCCGCGCGACCAACGACCGACAGCGGCGTTGATGTCGGTCATCGTCGTCGCCGCGCTCATGCCGTTCGTGGCCGGCCACCCGTGCGAGCAGGAGTCCGCCTACTTCTGCGTCCGCGTCGTCGAGGACCCCGAACGGGCCACCGGGCGCATCCTGTACCTCGACACGTACCGCAACAGCTACGTCGACCTCGAGGATCCGACCTACCTCGGGTTCACGTATTCCCAAACACTCAGCGACGTCATCGAGGCCGTGTTCCCCGGCGACGCTCCGATCAGCGCCGCGCACATCGGCGGCGGTGGGATGACCATGCCCAGCTACCTGCGCGCCACGCGGCCCGGGTCCGCACAAACCGTTATGGAACTGGATCCACTCGTCGTCGCCACGGCCGTCGACGAACTCGCCTTCGAACTCGGGCCGGACGTCGCAATCGTCACCGGGGATGCCCGGTTGAACATCCGCACGATCCCCGAAGGGTCCCTTGACCTTCTGGTCGGTGACGCCTTCAGCGGACTGTCCGTACCCTGGCACCTCACCACGCGCGAATTCGTCACGGCCATCGCGGACCGTCTGTCACCCAACGGCGTCTACGCGCTGAACCTCATCGACTATCCCCCACTCGCCTTCGCGCGCGCCGAGGCCGCCACACTCGCCGAGGTGTTCGACAACGTGGCCATCCTGGCACCGGCAGAACGTCTCCGTGGCGACCGCGGTCCGAACTTCGTGCTCGTCGCCAGCAACGCCGACCTACCCATCGAGGACATTCTTGCCCGCAACGCGGCCCGCGGCGACGACGAAGCCGCCGTCGGATCGTGGGGCTACAGCAGCCAGAACGACATCGGCTTCGACGAATTCACCGATGGAGCCGTGATACTGACCGACGACTTCGCCCCGGTCGACCAACTGATGAACCCCTACCCCTGAAGGAGCACGCATGGCCCCCACCGACAACGACGTCCGCGTTGGCGTCGTAGGTGCCGGCTATGCCGGGCTGCGGGCCGCGATGGCCGCACGGGCCCAGGGCGCCGAGGTCACGATCTACGACCCGACCGGTGCGCACGAATTCGCGACACGACTCGCAGCGGTCGCGGGCGGCCGGGCACCGTCGGGCGACGGATGGGCGGACGCCCAGGATCTGACCGGCGTCGACGTCGAACGTGTCGCCGTCGACCAGGTCGACGGCGCCGGTCCCGCATTGCACCTCGAGGACGGCCGAACCGAAATCTTCGATGCGATCGTCGTCGCTGGCGGCGCTCGGCCGGCCTTCCCCGCTGTGCCAGGCGCGGAACGCCACACACTGACGCTGAAGACCACGGCCGACGCTCTGGCGATCCGACGCGAATTGATCGAGGCGGATCACGTCATCGTCGTTGGCGGCGGCGCGACGGGTGTGCAACTGGCCGCCGAGGCCGCCCACCGACACCGCCACCTCGCCGTGACGCTGGTCGAAGCCGCCAGCCGGCTCCTGCCGATCTTTCCCGCTCCGCTCGGCCACCGGGCGCAGAAGTTGCTCGAGCGCCGGGGCGTCGACGTCCGGCTCGACACGGCGGTGGACGCGATCACGGCCGACGCCGCCCACCTCGCGGACGGCACCGAACTCGAAGGGCTGGTGATCTGGGCCACGGGATTCGCGGCCGACGGTTCGGCGCTTCTTCCCGGCGTCCCCACGCGGGACGGCCGGCTGCTCGTGGACCGCGACCTCCGTGTTCCTGGCACGATCGCCGTTTTCGCTGCGGGCGACATCGCCGCCCACAACGACCTGTTCGGGTGCCCGCTACCCATGTCCGCGCAGATCGCCGACCGCGCGGGGGCGATCGCGGGCCGCAACGCGGCGAGGATGGCGCGCGGACTGCCGACCTCACCAGCCGTACTCGTCGACCTCGGGTGGGTCGTGGCGATGGGCAGGGACATCGGCGTGGCGCAGGTCGGACCGCTACGGTTGGCGTCACCCCTGACCGACCGTCTGGTGCCGCTGCTCCACGACCTCATCGACATCCGCCACCTCTTCCAGGTCGGCGGCGTGAATGCTGTCGTCGCCCACGGCGCCGGACGGCATCGTCCCGAGCGTTCCATGATCCGCCGGATCGAACGCCCCCAGATCCGCAGCGTCAGCTGACCAATCCGCGTCCCGGCATGTCAGCGGCCGAAGCGGCGGAGTCTGAGGCTGTTGGCGACGACCGACACGGAACTCATGGCCATGGCGGCACCGGCGATTGTCGGCGACAGCAGGCCGAAGGCTGCGACGGGGATCGCCAGCGTGTTGTAACCGAAGGCCCACCAGAGGTTCTGAACGATCGTGCGGTAGGTCCGGCGCGACAGATCGATGGCCGTGACGACGCCTTCGACGTCGGCGCGCATCAGCGTCAGATCGCTTGACTCGATGGCGACGTCGGTGCCGGTGCCGATGGCGATACCCAGGTCGGCTTGCACCAGAGCGGGCGCGTCGTTGACACCGTCGCCCACCATGGCCACGCGTTCGCCGGCTTCCTGGAGGCGTTCGATCTCGTTCTGCTTGTCGTCCGGGTAGACCTCGGCCAGAACACGGTCGATCCCGACCTCGGCGGCGATGACTTCGGCGGTCCGGGTGTTGTCACCGGTCAGCAGGACCACGTCGAGGCCGCGTTCCCGCAGTTGCGCGACGACGCCCTTGGCGCCCGGCTTGACGGTGTCAGCGACCCCCAGGACGGCATGGACCTGCCCGTCCCATCCGGCCATGACGGCGGTGCGTCCGTCGGCCTCCAGGCCGTCGGCGGCATCCTCCAAGGACTCGGGGACCACGTGGCCGGTGTCGGCGAGCAGTTTGCGGCGTCCGACCACGACCTCTCGGCCATCGACATGTGCGCGGACGCCCTTGCCGGCCAGGCCCTCGAACTGCGTCGCCTCGACGACCGTCAGTTCACGTTCCTCGGCGGCCAGCAGGATGGCGCGGCCAACCGGGTGCTCGGATCCGGCCTCGGCGGACGCCACGACCGCGAGGAGCTCGTCATCGCTTGCGCCGTCGACCACCAGATCCGTCAGGCGCATGTCCCCGCGGGTGATCGTCCCGGTCTTGTCGAACACGACAGTGGTGATGTCCTTCACCTGCTCGAGGGTTTCGACGGACTTGATGAGGACGCCGAGGTCGGCACCTCGACCGGTCCCCACCATGATCGCGGTCGGGGTCGCCAGCCCGAGCGCACACGGGCAGGCGATGATGAGCACGGCGACGGCGGCCTCGAACCCGGCGCCGGCATCGCCGGCCAGCAGCGTCCATACGAGCAGCGTGAGGGTCGCGACGCCGATGACCACGGGGACGAAGACGCCTGCGACCCTGTCGGCGAGGCGCTGGAGGTTGGCCTTGCCGGCCTGGGCCCGTTCGACCATCGTGACGATCCGCGACAGTGCCGTGTCGCTGCCGACAGCGGTGGCCTGGACCGTGAGCACGCCGGACGCATTGATCGTCGCGCCGGTCACGGTGTCACCGACGGTCTTCTCGATGGGGACGGACTCGCCGGTCAGCATGGACTCGTCCACGGCCGACGCGCCGGCGACGACCTCACCGTCGACCGGGATCTTCTCGCCGGGACGGACACGCATGCGGTCGCCGACGGTGACCTCGTCGATCGCGACCTGGACCTCCCGACCGTCGCGGAGCACCCGCGCCGTCTTGGCGCCGAGTTCGAGCAGGGCACGCAACGCGGATCCGGCTCGCCGCTTGGCACGGGCCTCCAGGTACCGGCCGAGCACCAGGAACGTGATGATCAGCGCGGCCGACTCGAAGTAGTGCTCGTGTTGGCCACGCAGCAGGGCAACGACGCTGTAGAAGTAGGCCGCCAGCGTCCCGAGCGAGATCAGCGTGTCCATGTTGACCGTGAGCCGGATGGCCCTGCGGCCCGCCTCGTACAGGAACGGCCATCCCGAGAAGAACTGGACGACCGTTGCCAGGGCGAAGACCGTCCAGAGGTTGACGTCCATCGGCATGAGGTCGCCGAGGGGCGTCATGGCCAGCAGCACGACGGCAAGCCCGAGTGGCGCGGCGACCCACAGGCGCCGCTTCCACATGTCCGCGTGCTCGCCGCCGGCGTCGGACGCGGACGTGTCAGGCACGTGCTCGCTGACCCCGTACCCGATCTTGTCGACGGCGGCCTGCAGGTCGGCGATGAAGACGTCGGGCGCGACCTGGACCCGTGCACGGCCGGTGGCGAAGTTGACCTCAGCCAGTTCGACACCGTCCTGGCGACCAAGAATGCGCTGGACCCGCGCGGCACAGGCCCCACAGGTCATGCCCTGGACGTCGAGGTCCAGTTCGGTCGTGGCGGTGTCGGCGGCCATCAGGCGACCGCGTAGCCCTGATCTTCGATCGCCTTGACGATGACATCCCGTTCGACGGTGTCGTCGTAGGTGACGGTGACGCTCTTGGTGTCGAGGTCGACCTTCGCTTCCGACACGCCGTCCATGGGCTTCAGGGCGCCCTCGATGGAACCGACGCAGTGGCCACAGTGGACCTCGGGGACAGAGATGGTCTCGGTTGTCATGCTGGCACCTCGTATCATTGGGAGATGGACAACATACCCCCTATGGGTATGATGGGCAAGTGGCGCGCAGCCGCCATCTCACACAAGGGGAGAGTGTCCGCCATGGATCACGTCCACACACCTGGCTACACGGGCGACAAGGCCGCGATCACCCAGCGCCTGCGCCGCATCGAGGGCCAGGTCCGTGGCCTGCAGCGGATGGTCGACGAGGACACCTACTGCATCGACGTCCTCACCCAGGTCTCTGCGGTGACCAGGGCCCTGCAGGGCGTGGCGATGCTCCTGCTCGACGATCACGTCCGCCACTGCGTCGCCGACGACGTCAAGGCGGGCAGCGACGAGAAGATCGCCGAGGCCATGGAAGCCATCAACCGGCTCGTCAGAAGTTGACCGTTCGGCGGGTGGGCGCCTGCCTCCGTCGACCGCCTGACCGAGATCAAGGGTGTCGGCGCTACGACCGCGGGGCTGCACTGGTCGGTAGCACCCTCGGAGTGGCCGTCGGCCTGCTCCGCTCGCTACAACGTCGCTTGAGCTCCTAGTTATTGGGCCCGGTGCTGGACGGACAGATGCGGGGTGAACGACGAGGTCGCCTGCCAATCGGACGACAGCGCAAACCGTGAGCCCCGAACGATCGTGAGCCGGCACTCGACGGGTCGGCCGTCGAGTTCGCCCTGCCGTCGAATCTCGAAGCAGGCCTCGTCGGCGTCGAGGTCGAGCACGGCACAGGTGTCGTCGTCGGGGACGACGGCGCTGATGATCTCGCGCCCACCGGTGAGGCGCAGTCCCAGCCGGGCTTCGAGCACGTCGTACAGAGCGGTGTGGGTGAAGTCCTCGTCGAGTAACGGCTTGCCGAGGTCGGGCGCGAGGAACACGGTGTCCACGGCAAGAGGGTCGTCCCCGGCGTACCGGATCCGGTCGAGGTGGAACAGTGGTGTATCGGGTGCGAGCTGCAGCGCTTCGGCCGCGCGTTCGTCGACCCGTTCGTCGATGGCGATGACCTCGGACCACTGCCGCAGACCTTGCGCCTCGATCTCGTGGAACAGCGAGTACAGCGCCCCGGCAGGCGGGGTGAACTGCGGCACCGTGACGGTGCTCCCGCGGCCCCGGGCCCGCTCGATCACGCCCCGGGCGCGGAGGTGCCTGACGGCCTCGCGGATGGTGTGACGGGACACGCCGTAGTGCTCGACGAGTTCACGGTCGGTCGGGAACCGGTCGGCGATCTCGCCTGATGCCAGCCGTCGCTCGAGGTCCTCGAGCACGCGTCGCCATTTCGGGTCATTCACCATGGCGCCCTCCTGCCCGTCGTACCCGTCCGACGCTATTGCACGGACAACTCGGGCCCCAGCACGGTAGAAGCACAGCGAACGAGCCGACCAGCACGTCCTCAGGCACATTCCGGTTCAGCCACGACCCCGCGATGGAGCCGAGCACACCGACGGCGCCGAAGAGCAATGCGACGTCCACCTCAGCCCTGCTGCGTGGGAAGCCCGGCATTGACCCATGCGATCATCCCTCCAGAGAGGTTGACCGCGTCGAGACCCTGGTGTTTCAGGAAGCTCGTGGCCGACGCCGAACGGTTGCCCGATCGGCAGACGACCACGATGGTCCGTTGCTGGTCGAGCTCGCCGACGAGGCTCGGAAGTGCCGAAAGGGGTACCAGTCGGGCGTCCGGGGCATGTTGGGCGTAGTACTCGAACGGCTCGCGCACGTCGAGCAGCACGGCACCGTTGGCAAGGAGTTCCTTGGCCTCGGCGGCCCGTACCGCGGGCACGCCCGGTCGGAAGAAACTCATGGACATGCCTCCTGACGAATTGTCCGTACAATATATCCACCTCTTCCGTCGAGCAGTCGCACCTACCTCGTCCGACGCGACCTTCGCCGTGGTCGTCGACGCGGCGGCGACATGACGATCCGCGTCATGCACACCCCGGGCCACACGCCCACCCACCTGTCCTACGTCGTCCGTCACGTATGAACGGGCAGCGAAGTCGGGACCATTGGTCCTGTCCGCCTGACTCCGAACACGGTTGGCTGAGCCATGAATGCCCAGACGTTCGCCACGATGATGGCGGTACTCGCCATCGTGTCGATCGCGGGCGCCGTGGCCGTCGTCGTCGGCCGGATCGCGCGCATCGCCGCCCTGCAGTTGGAGGTGGGCGGCGCAATGACCGCGGCGTGGGCGATCGCCACGGTGGCGACCGTCGGCAGCCTCACCCTCTCCGAGGTGTTCCACTTCACGCCGTGCGAGCTGTGCTGGTACCAGCGCATCGCCATGTACCCGCTTGTCGTCGTGCTCGGAGTCGGGGCGCTGAGGCGTGACCTGTCGATGCGCCTGCCTGCCCTGCTGATCGCGGGGATGGGTGCCGCACTGTCGACCTGGCACGTCCTCGTGCAACGCGTGCCGGCCATGTCGAACACGACGTCGTGCGACGCCACTGCCCCCTGCACCGCGATCTGGGTCGACGTGTTCCAGATCTTCACCATCCCAACCATGGCCCTCGCCGGGTTCGTGGGCATCATCGCCGTGGTGGCGACCACCCAAAGGACCGACGCATGACCGGCAGAGCTGGCCAGACCCGCCGCCCGATGAAGAAGCAGAACTCCCGCATGGGACTGCTCGGAGCCGGCATCCTCGTCCTGTTCGTCGCCGCGGGGATCGCCCTGGCCGTCACGGACGAGCCGACGCCCGAACAGACCGAGACCGCGGCCGTCCAGATCGACGGCAGCACGCTTCCGGCATCGCCACGCGAACCCGGGGACGCGGACCCAGCGATCGGCATGGCAGCACCGACGGCCACCGGCTCCGACTTCGCTGGCCGCTCCGTCGACCTGCTCAACGAGGACGGCGGCACGGTCATGGTCTTCCTCGCCCACTGGTGCAACGTCTGCCGGGCCGAGGTGCCGGTGATCGTCGACACCCTGTCGGCGGAAGCCCTGCCGGACGGCGTGAAGCTGATCGGCGTGCCGACCAGCACGAACAACGGGCAGCCCAACTATCCGCCGTCGGCATGGCTCCAGCGCGAGGAGTGGCCGTTCCCCGTCCTCGTCGACTCTGCCGAGTACGACCTCGGGCAGGCCTATGGCATTGGGGCGTTCCCGGCCTTCGTCGTCGTCGGGCCGGACGGCGACGTGCGATTCCGTGCGACCGGAGCTCTCACGCCTGAGCAGTTGGACCAGGTCATCGACATGGCTGCCCAACCCTGACGTCGACCGTCAGGCGTCGAGGCAGGCGCGGCAGCGGCCCTGCATGGTGACGCTGGCGCGGCTGACCTCGAAGCCGTGGTCCTCGTGGACATGGGCGATGAGGTCGGCGGCCTCCCCGACCGGGTGGTGGGCGACCTGCCCGCACGTGGTGCAGACGAGGTGGATCTCGTCGTCGGCGTGGCGCAGCTCCCATGCGGTGGCGTCGCCGTGACCGACGGTGCGCTGGACGAGGCCGAGGTCCTCGAACAGGGCGAGTGAGCGGTAGATCGAGGCGACGTTGACCCCATCGCCGATGACGAACGCGAGATCGTCGACCGTGGCGTGCTGACCGGCACGTTCCAGGGCCTCGAACACGGCCACGCGGGCCCGCGTTGCGCGTACGCCCTCGTCGCGGAGACGTTGTTCGATCTCGACCACGGATGCTCCCTGCTGTGCGTCGAGCCTACGGCTGCATGACGATGAGCCGCTGCTCCGTCAACAGTTCGCGGATCGCATACATGGGCCCCTCACGGGTGTTGCCGGAGTCGCCAACCCCGCCGTACGGCACGAGGTCGGCACGCCATGTCGGGACCTCGTTGATCATGACGCCGCCGTAGTTGAGGACGTCGGCGGCCTTCAGTGCCTTGGCGAGGTCCTTGGTGAACACGGCGGCGTGCAGGCCGAAGTCGGTGTCGTTGGCGATCGCGAGAGCGTCGTCGTAGGCCGTGTAGGTCTGGACGGCGACGACCGGACCGAAGATCTCCTGTCGGCAGACCTTCATGTCCTGGGTGACGTTCGTCAGCACCGTGGGCTGGAGGATGCCGCCGTCGCCGATGCCTCCGCCGACCGCGACCTTGGCCCCTGCGGCGACCGCTTCGGCGATCCAGTCGCGGACGCGCTCGGTCTCGTCGTCGTCGATCAGGACGGACACCTCGGTGTCCGCGTCGAGTGGGTCGCCGACGACGAGCGCTCCGACCGCCTTGGCGAGGGCCTCGACGAAGACGTCCGCGACGTCGTCGTGGACGAGGATCCGTTGCGTGGAGATACACGACTGTCCCGCGTGCGAGAAGCCGGCCGTCCGGATCTTGTCGACGGCGGTGAGCCAGTCGCTGTCGGGTTCGATGATCACGGGGGCGTTGTTCCCCAATTCCAGGCCGACTCTCTTGCGCGGTGCAGCCTCGCGGATCTTCCAGCCGACGTCGCGCGACCCGGTGAACGAGATGACGGCGACGTCGTCGTGGGTGACCAGGTGGTTGGCGGTCGACCCCGAGCAGGTGACGACGTTGATCCAGCCGTCGGGCAGTCCGCAGTCGTCGACCAGGAGGTCCACGATGTCGATAGCCGAAAGCGGCGTGGCCGACGCCGGCTTGAGGACGACCGGGCATCCGGCGGCCAGGGCGGGACCGAGTTTGTGCAGTACGAGGTTGAGTGGGAAGTTGAACGGCGTGATCGCCGCGACGACCCCGGCCGGGACGCGCTTCACGTAGCCGGTCTTGCCGACACCTGACGCGGCCGCGTCCATCGGCAGCACCTCGCCGGTGATGGTGCGGGCGGCGGCGGCGGACAGGCGGAGAGTGTCAGTGCCGCGGGCGACCTCGGTTCTTGCGGTGCTGAGCGGCTTGGCTGCCTCGAAGGCGATCGTCCGCGCGAAGGCGTCGGCGCGTTCGGTCAGCAATGTCGCGGCCCGGTCGAGGACGGCTGCTCGTTCGTGCGCGGGGAACGGTTCACCGGCAAGCACCTTCTTGGCCGCGGCGACGGCCCGGTCCAGGTGATCCTCGGTCCCCACGGACACCCGCCCGATGACGGACTGGTCATAGGGCGCGATGACGTCACGCGTCTCGTCCGTCGTGACGAGTTCGTCGCCGATACGGAGCGGACGGGTCTGCATCGCGATCTCCATGCGGTCGGATGTGCCACATGGTCACACGTTTCGCGCTCAGCCGCCGGGGGGTGGGAGGTCGAGGAGGGTGAGTTGGCGGTGGGACGGTGGTCTGCGGACCGCAAGCCCGGACTTCCGGTGCCGCCAGATCCGATCGCCGTCGGGTGTCGCGGTGATGGTCCATTCGGCGCGGGTCTTGGCGCCGTGGTGGGGGCGGCATGCAGGGGCCAGGTTGTCCAGATCGGTGCGGCCATTGCCGGCCGCCGAGTCCCAGTCGATGTGGTGGTCCAGATCGCAGGTCCGTGACGGCCGGTCACACCCCGGTGCGGTGCAGGTGGGGAACTGGGCGTGGACGGCGTCTTTGACCCAGTCGGGAGGTTCGCGATGTTTGCGGCCCACCCCGATCGTGTCGCCGTGCTCGTCGATCAGCAGCAGACGCACGTCAACATCGAACTCGCGCACCAACTTGCGGGCCGTACGGGCTGACACGCGCAACCGGCCGCCAGCGAGCCGCGTGAGCAGAGCGGCAGGATCGTTGGACGCCCTGCGCAAGCTGTCGAGCGTGGCCGAGACAAAGAAGGTCGGCCTGGCTGCCGCTGTCGGCCGTGGGGCGGACCCATCCTCGTCGGGGTCGTCCGTAGGTGAGCGGAACCCGGCAAGCCATGTCTGGGCGAGCTCGACCAGCCGCTTGGCTCGCAGCGAGCCCAACGTCAGCATGTTGTGACGGACCGCATCCGGATCCTTGCGGCCGTCCGCACCGACGGTGGGTTGCAGGTCCGACAGATCCAACCCCGCCGTCAGCGCTTCGGCGATCGTTGCGAACGACACCGCCCCCAACTCGCCGAAGATCCGCCCGCCCCCACCGTCCAGGTTCGGCTGCAACGACACGAACTCGCCCCGTTCGGCCTTGCGGTCGTTGTCCGCATCCCGCTCGGGCCTGAGCGACGCCACCAACTGGCGCACCCGGTCGATCAACTCGTCGGGTTCACAGTCCCGATACTCCCCGGCTGCCTGGGCGACCGTCAGGTCGAACCGCTCTCGGACCTTCTCGGGCAGCCGTTTGGCCTCGATCACCACGACCCGGACCTGCGGCCACGACAGCTGGCCGGCCTGCCACGCGTCACGGACCTGCGGCATCACCGTCAACATGTCCGCCGCCGTCAACAGCATCCGACGGTCCGACCGGGTCAGACGGCCCTGCTGCGACAACACGACATCCACCGGCAACCCGGTGTGGCCCTGAATCGTGTCCCGATGCACGATCAACGTCTCGACCAGACGCAGATGCCCGCGGTCCACGACCTCACACTGATCCAGCAGCGACGCCACCCGCGCTGCCGGCTCCGACAACCCCTCGTCCGAAACCGTCGCCGTGGCGTCCTCGACCAGCGGCAACGGCACCGACCGACCAACCGACCCCTGGTCGTACCCCTCGGAACGCTCACGCGCACAGCCGACCAGCCCCGACGACCGGAGCCGATACCGCGACGACACAGTGGTGGAAGACATGCCGGCAACCTACGCAGGGGGTGTGACATCGAAGGTCGGCCCCATCCACATGCGTCGGATGGACGGGGCCGTTGGGTGGACCGGGTGGCTACGGTCGGTCCACTGCCCGACTGAGGAGCCCATCGTGAGCGACCAGATCCACGCCGATCGCCGAGACCCTGAGACCCCTGCCGGCCCGATCCGGTTGGCGGACGCGGCCAGAGACCTCCTCGCGGACGCACGGGAGATGAGTTCCGGGCGTCGGCCCGAACGCTGACGCCACAGGTCGGGGTCACGCTGAAGCAGACGCTGATGGCGCTCGTCGAAGGACGTGCACTCGACAAGCACCGAGCACCCAGCCGAGCCACGATCCAGGTCCTCCAAGGATCCGTGACGATCAACGCCGGCGACGAGGTCTTGGACCTCGACGAGGGCTCGTGGGCCGTCATCCCCGAACAGGAGCACGACCTCAAAGCCAACACCGACGCCGTCGTCCTGCTGACCGTGGGCGAGACAGCCTGACCGTACCGCGAGCGGCTGAACCTGCGGTCCACCGCGGTCTGCACGGTCTTCCTCACTGGCCGGAACAGCGCAGCCACTGCCAACGTCGACCCGGCGACGAGCAGATCGCTGCCCTCGCTCGGCACGACCTGGCCGACGACCAGCACCCCAAGGGCGTACACGCCCGCGAGCACGGCGGTGACGATCGCATAGGCGAGCGTCCTGCTGAGGATGCGACCGATGTCCAGCATCCCGTACCGGACGATGGCCAGGCCCGCGGTCACGGGCATCGACAGCACGGCCAGCGCAAAGACGTGGTCCCGCGTCAGTCCGGAGACCGCCGAGGTGGTGAGATCCCCGGTGAGGTAGATGCCCACGCCGAGCAGTCCACCGAGACCGACCAGACGGAGTTGCTGCCGGGTCCGCACATCAGCATGGCGGTACCTGACAAATGGACTGACCACGCAGGCGAGCACGGAGACTGCGACCACCGCAGTGACGAGGAGGAACGCGATCTCGGCGACCTCGGGCGCCATGCGAAGGGCCTCCCGGACCGGTTCGGGCGCCTCGGTCATGGGGAAGACGGCGATCACCCCGATGATTCCCACCCAGTTGATCCAGGACACGACCCGCCACCGCCGCGAGAGCAGGCCACCGTCACGCAGCCACAGGAGCCCGAAGGTCACGGCCAACAGAGGCCCGAGGGCCCACCCCGCCCCGGCGAACCACCCAAGCATCACTTCCCACCAGGCGAGATCCACCGACGGGTCGAGTGACAGCGAGTTCACCAGGTAGAAGGCGACGATTTCCACGCCGATGACGAGGTACAGCCATCCCATCCGATGGCCAGGGCGACGCGCGAGTATGAGCGCACCAAGGACCACGAAGACCGCCCCGGTGATCGCGAGCACATCCATGGCCTCCGGTCGACGTCCCTGAGTATCGCCCGGGGTCGTTACGGAGATCGTTACGAAGCCAGCAAAGCGCGACGCCCGGGAGATCGAGGGACCCCCGGGCGTCTGGCGGTGCTTGCTGGATCAGTTCTTGACGTCGAACCGGTCAAGCATCATGACCTTGTCCCATACGGCGACGAAGTCCTGCACGAACTTGCCCTCGCAGTCGTCCGCACCGTAGACCTCGACGACGGCACGAAGCTGGGAGTTCGAGCCGAACACGAGGTCGGCGCGCGTGGCGGTCCAGCGCTTCTGACCGGTCACATAGTCCGTGCCCTCGAACAGGTAGCTGTCCACCTCCTCGTCACCGACCTCGTCCTTGTCGGTCGGCATCCACTTGATGCCCATGTCGAGCAGGTTCACGAAGAAGTCGTTCGTGAGCTTGCCGGGGCGGTCCGTGAGGATGCCGTGCTGCTCGCCGTCGGCGTTGATGCCGATCGCCCGCAAACCACCGACGAGCGCGGTCATCTGGGGAGCGGACAGTTCCAGCATGAACGCCTTGTCGATCAGCAGGTGTTCAGTCGGGACGGCGGCCTGCTTCTGCTGGTAGTTGCGGAACCCGTCGGCCTTCGGCTCGAGGTACTGGAACGTGTCGACGTCGGTCTGATCCTGGGTCGCGTCGGTGCGGCCCGGGGTGAACGGGACCGTGACGTCATGACCCGCGTCCTTGGCAGCCTTCTCGACCCCGGCGCAACCGCCGAGCACGATCAGGTCGGCCAGTGAGACCCGCTTGCCGCCCTCGATGAACGACTGCTGGATCTCCTCCAGCTTGGACACGACCTCGCCGACTCCGCTGCGGACGTTGACGTCCCAGCTTGCCTGCGGCTCGAGGCGGATCCGTGCCCCGTTGGCACCGCCGCGCTTGTCGGTCGTGCGGAACGTCGAGGCCGAGGCCCACGCCGTCGCGACGAGTTGCTGCAACGACAGGCCCGAGTCGAGGATCCGCTGCTTGAGGTCCGCGACGTCGGCGTCGTCGACCAGTTCGTGGTCGACGGCCGGCACCGGGTCCTGCCAGACGAACACCTCGTCGGGAACCAGGGGGCCGTGGTAGCGGCCCTTGGGACCCATGTCACGGTGGGTCAGCTTGAACCAGGCCTTGGCGAAGGCATCGGCCAGCTCGTCCGGGTTCTCGTGGAACCGCTTGCTGATGTCGAGGTACGCCGGGTCGACGATCATCGCCATGTCGGCGGTGTTCATCACCGGCGTGTTCATCTTGCCTTCGATGTGGGCGTCAGGGACGAGGTCCTCGTCCTCGATGTCCTTCGGCACCCACTGCTTCGCGCCGGCCGGGCTCTCGACGACCTCCCACTGGTACTTGAACAGGACCTCGAGGTAGGTGTTGTCCCACTTGGTGGGCGTCGGCGTCCATGCGCCCTCGAGGCCGCTGGTGATCGTGTCGGCGCCCTTGCCGGTGCCGTGTTTGCTGGTCCAGCCGAGACCCTGGTCCTCCATCATGCCCTGCTCGGGTTCGCCTCCGAGGTGGCTGTCGGGCGCGGCACCGTGCATCTTGCCGAAGGTGTGACCGCCGACGGTGAGTGCGACGGTCTCCTCGTCGTTCATCCCCATGCGCTTGAACGTCTCGCGGACGTCCTGGGCCTGGGCGAGGGCGTCCGGCACGCCGTTGGGGCCCTCGGGGTTGACGTAGATCAGGCCCATCTGCACGGCCGCGAGCGGTTCGTCGAGGATGCGGTCGGACTCGTCGCTGGAGCTGTAACGGTTGTCGCCGAGCCACTCGTCCTCGGGGCCCCAGTAGATGTCGTCCTCGGGGGAATAGATGTCGGCGCGGCCGCCGCCGAAGCCGAGGGTGGTGAAGCCCATCGTCTCGAGCGCCCGGTTGCCGGTGAAGATGAACAGGTCGGCCCACGAGATCTGCTGGCCGTACTTTCTCTTGACCGGCCACAGCAGCCGGCGGGCCTTGTCGAGGTTGCCGTTGTCCGGCCAGGAGTTGAGCGGGGCGAAACGCTGCGCGCCCGTGCCTCCGCCACCGCGGCCATCGTGCTGGCGGTAGGTGCCGGCGGCGTGCCACGCCATCCGGATGAAGAACGGTCCGTAGTGTCCCCAGTCGGCCGGCCACCAGTCCTGGGAGTCGGTCATCAGCGCGTCGACGTCCGCCGTCAGTGCCTCGAGGTCGATGCCCTCGAACGCCTCGATGTAGTCGAAGTCCTCGCCCATCGGGTTGGACCTCGGGCTCGGGTGGAGCACCTTGAGGTTGAGGCCCTCGGGCCACCACTTGGCGTTGGACTGCGTCGCGCTGGAGGTGAGGGTGCCCCAGGTCGGCCGCGGGCGGTCGCTCGAGCTGTCGGTCACGTCATGCTCCTCTTGATGGATTCTGGGTCGGTCGCTGTCCGGCCAGGTTAGAACGGTTCAAAGCTTGGAGCAAGCGGAGGCTTGATACTCTTCCGGCGCCCCCGAGGAGGCACCCACTCGTGACCGCGCTGATCGAACGGCTCCGCCACCGCGGGTGGCGGCTGACGGCGCAGCGACGCGTGATCGCCGAGACGATGACGGGTGAGCACGTGCACATGGCCGCCGACGAGGTGCTCGAGCGCGCCCGCGAGATCCTGCCCGAGGTCAGCCTTGCCACGGTCTACAACACACTCAACGAGTTGGTCGACATCGGCGAACTCCTCGAGATCCCCCACGCCGACGGCCGCAAGCGTTACGACCCCAACGTGACCGAGCCACACCATCACCTGGTGTGCGTCGACTGCGGTCGCATGCTCGACGTCCAAGCCGATGACCCGCTCCTGCCCCGTGACCAGCAGCAGGGTTTCGACGTCCTCGGTGTCGACGTCACCTTCCGTGCCCGCTGCCCGGACTGCGCCGGCACGTCCTGACCCGTCAGCGGTCCTCCCAGGTCACGGCGATCGAGCGGTCGAGGTCCGGCAGCGGCAGCGACGCGGCCTCGGCTTCGACCGCCTCCCTGGCGGACGGGGACAGTCGCTGCCACGGCACGATCGTGACCTTGTGCTGCGACCGCCGCCATGTGCCGACGATTTCGCCCTCGACCATGACGGCACCCGGCCAGACCCGGGAGGTCCACAAGGCGTCACGGTGGTCCGGGTCGGACACGAGCAGTTCACGGTCCGCCCCCCAGCACAGGTAGTAGGAGTCGCCACTCGGGAGCAGCCGAGCGGGGGCGACCGGTCCGGGAGGCTGGGAGGACGCCTCCTCGTCGTCGGCGAGGATCCACGCGTCGCCGATCGGTGTCCGTACCTCGATGAGCGATGCGCGGAGGTCGTCGAACACGGCACGCGCGACCGGCGGCTTGATGCCCGCCCACTTTCCGAAAGCATCCGCGGTCGACGGGCCGAAGACGTTCAGGTGGCGGCGGGCAAGTTCTCGGCGGGCGTCCTGCTCGTCCATGTCTGGAGGTGGCACAGCCCAGATCGTGGGCTGGCGCGCGCCCTCCCATCGGAGCAGGACGGTGCCGGTCGGGGCGGCGTACCGGAGTTGGTTGGGGTTGACGCCGAGGGCCCGGCCGGCCTCGCCGTAGGGCATGTGGTCGTCGCCCAGCAACGTGTGGAGGCGGGCGGCGAGCTCGTCAGCCAGTTCCCGCCTGGGCCCCGAAGCGGCGAGCCGCCCGAGCGTGAAGATGGCGACATCGGCGGCCGAGACGACGTAGGCGCTGAATCGCGGGCCCCACACCTGCACGAGCGAGTCGTCCTCCCAGCTCTGGGGCGTGGCCCCGTCCACACGGGCATGGATCGACAGCAGCGCGGCCCGCGGCATGCTGTTCGTCAGACCCGCCCACGCTGCATGCCGGAGGGACTCGGACCCGTAGTCGAGTCGCTGCCCGAGCTGTCCCGCACGCTGCCGGAACGCGAGGATCTGGGCCCGGGTCAGCTCCATGTGACCGACATGGTCTCGCGCAGGGGCATGGTGTCGACCTCGTGCTCCACGAGTTGCCTCGTCCGGTCGTGCACCGACTCGAAGGGTTGGATGTTCACGGTGCCGCCTCGTCGCCGCCAGGTGCCGACGAGGCGGCCGTCGACCAGCAGAGCGCCGGGTGGCACCGACCTCGGCCACACCGCTGCGAGGATCTCCCGGGCGGGTGCGGACGACGTGAGCCTCTCGAGTTGAGACCTCAGGATGAGCCGTTCCTCTCCTCTGAAACCGACCGTGCGCGCGGACTCGACGTCCATGTCGGGGACGTCTTCGGACTGGTACGAGATGGCGCTGGCGTCCCATACGACCGACACCCGTCCAGTGACCGTGGCCGCCAACCGCCCTCGGCCGTCCAGAGGAAGGACGTCCTGAGGATCGGTTGTCCGGCGACCGCGCCCCGGAGGTGCGTCCGCAGGCCGGCCGCGAAGTCTTCGAGTTCGGCGTGTGCCTCCTGGCCCCTCGGGGTGAGGCCGATCGTGAACAGTGCGCGATCCGGGCGGGGAACCAGGTAGATGGCACCACGCGGACCCCAGACCTGCACGAGCCGCGGGTTCCGCCAGACGTCGGCCTCGACGCCCGCGACGCGCGCGTGCAGCGCCAGCACCGCCGACCGGGGCGAGGAGTCCTGCAGTCCGACGGCGGCGACGACCTCGACATCCTCACCCTTGCTCGCATACAGGAGCGACGAACCGAGTCGGAAGCGGAGGAGGTCGTCCTCGTCAACGTCCATGTGTGCAGTGTGCACGAGGCGTGTGCTCATGATCCACCGCGACGATAGGTTGCCGGCATGGTGATTCTTCCGGCTGCGGCAGCCCCTGAGACCGACCGGCTCGTTCTCGGGGTGAACGGGGCACGTGATCAGGATCGGCTGGCTCGCCTGGCTGCGGAGGTCGGGCTCGACAGTTGGCACCTGCTGGGACACCTGTGGGACTTCCTGCTGGCCGGCACCCTCACGCGCGAGGTCGCGCGCCTGCGAACGCGGTACGCACCGGCCCAGCACGTCGACGGCATGCTGGACCGGTTCCTCACCCCGGGGCTCGTCAATGAGCAATCCGGGCGTCTGGAGACGACGGCACGACTGGCGCCAGTGCTGTCGGCCATCGGTGAGGACACCCGACGGGTGGCTGCGGATGCGTGGGCGGATCACGAGACCCAGGCCGACGTGGTCGCTGCGGGGGCGGCGCGGATGATTGCGGCAGCCGACGACGATGCGCCAGTGGCGATGGCGCACCGCGCGATCGCGCTGCCGGATGACAAGTACCTGGCGCTGTACTGCCGGCTGGTGACGGTCCGCTACATCCGCCAGCACGACCACGCGGTTGCGTGGGCGGCTCACGATCTCACGGCCCCGCAGATGCGTGTGTACACCGAACTGTGGCTGGGCCGGCAGGTGGCTGACGACGCTGAGGGCCGTGCCGACCTCGAGGCCCGCGGTCTCGTCGTGGCCGGGGGCGGCCTGTCCGAGGCAGGACGGCAGCTACGCGAGCAGATCGAGGCCGAGACCCTCGACCGATCGGCACGGACCTATGACATCCTTGGCGAGGATGGGCCCGAGTATCTCGCGGCGATCACCGCGCTCCCTACACCCCACGCCTGACCCTGCTGACCCCACGGCCCCTGGGCGTTCGCTGTCGCGAACTCGACGCGTACCCTCCCCCCGTCCCGCCCCCGTAGCTCAGTGGATAGAGCATCGGTTTCCTAAACCGTGCGCGTAGGTTCGATTCCTACCGGGGGCACACCCGTGCAAACGCGTCGAACAAGGCGATACGCGCCCATCCAGCGAGTCACCGCTGAGCACGCGGGTGATCGCTTCGCACACATTCCGCACACGCCGCTACCAACCATCGATGCCCACCGCGACCAGTTCGGGGTCGTGTCGCACCGTCACCAGGTCGGGTCGGTGAAGAGCACTCGGAAGTCCGGCCTACCTTGGGCTGATACCAGTGCGACTCCATCGGTCGCATGCAACTCGCCCAGCGCCGTGAGGTCGAAGATCCAACGCCGGCCATCGACGACGGCGGTCGCGTACGTGGCGCAGTCGTATGCCGGGGCCTCGCCGGGACTCTCATGTTCGGCGCCCCGTCCAATCCGTGGTCGTCAGCGGACAGACCCAGACGTGCGCTGCATCGGCGAACCGCGTCCCCACCGCGTCCTCGACCAAGGTGAGTTCGAGCGTTCGCGGCCTGCCCCCTGACAGGAAGGAGCCGAGGCCCCTGAGACTTCTTGTCACGACCACGGCCCTACGGCCATTGGACCGCTACGGGATCGCGTTTGGAGCCCGCGCGTAGGGCCGAAGTCGTGAGCCGCCCGAAGCCGTGGTTCTCTGGAGCCCCGAAACCCGTGTCCTCGACGTCGCTGACGAGGCCCCGTGAGCCCGTCGGCGACGCGTTATCTGGAGCTTGTAGCTGACGTGGCCCACGTCGGCCAGATACGGCACAACCCAGGCGGCGAAGGACCACGACCGCTGCCAGTGCTGCCGGCCCCCGACGCGGTGCACGTGGAGATCGGGCGGCGGCGCGGACCTGCGACCTCACGGGCCGTGCGACGCGCCGTGAGAGCCCATAGGCGAAGCCTGGCGCCCCTCGACAACCCTCGGCCGCCTGCGTGGCGTGCGCAGCGCCAGACCCCTGTCCGCCGCCCCGGGGAGAGGCGCGGCTGCCGTCCTGAGCGAAACCAGCTCTCCCGCCGGTGTCGCCGCCACACGGCGACCCGGTGTAGATCGATGCCTGTGCTCCACCCTCGACCCGCTCGTCGGCGACATGTCGCTCACGCAAACCTGGAGGTCACAGCCCCGGGGCGGGCATCCGCTCCAGATAACCACGGTTGCGGGCGGCCGGCCATTCGGCCGAAGCAGCCCATAACGCTCGGCTGGTCATGCCTGCAGAAGTGATCAGAGCGATACAAGCAGAGGTACTACTGTGATAGCAGAGTCCTCGCGAGACACTTCGAGGACCGCGGGGAGCCGAAGGAGCCGAGCCCTTCGTGCCGCACTCAGGCGTTGCCGCGCCCACTCCGCTCGGTTCGCGCGGTGACCTCGGTGATCCAGCTGTCGATAAGTCGACCG
>Ga0326597_10001392_pt1 | contig 39416 bp, 26 predicted proteins | sample RVTome_12_FD_203789 | JGI IMG/M metagenome (GOLD analysis project Ga0326597, IMG submission 203789) | Soil microbial communities from uranium-contaminated site in the Upper Colorado River Basin, Wyoming, United States - RVT100D185 | ecosystem: Environmental > Terrestrial > Soil > Contaminated >... | reverse complement strand
GTCTTTGCGCTGACCGTGTACGACGACGGGACGGGAGGCGGTGCTGAGCTCTACGCCGGAGGCCGGTTCATGACCGCCGGTGGAGTGAGCGCGAGCCGGATCGCACGGTGGGACGGAACATCCTGGTCGGCGCTCGGGAGTGGGATGGACGACTGGGTCTTCGCCCTGGCGGTGTACGACGACGGCGGAGGTCCTGCGCTGTACGCGGGCGGCGATTTCACGAGCGCCGGTGGAGGAAGCGCGAACCATGTCGCGAGGTGGGACGGGACGGCCTGGTCGGCGCTCGGGAGCGGGACGAACGACCGGGTCTCTGCACTGACGACGTACGACGACGGCGGAGGTCCAGCGCTCTACGCCGGCGGCTGGTTCACGAGCGCCGGTGGAGTGAGCGCGAACCACGTCGCAAGATGGGACGGGACATCCTGGTCGACGCTCGGGAGCGGCATGAACGGCGTCGTCGAGGCGTTGGCGGTGCACGACGACGGTGGCGGTCCGGCGCTCTACGCCGGCGGCTGGTTCACGAGCGCTGGCGGAGGGAGCGCGAGCAAGATCGCGAAGTGGGACGGAACGTCCTGGTCGGCGCTCGGCAGCGGGATGAACGACGGGGTCCAGGCGCTGGCCGTCTACGACGATGGGGGAGGCCCGGCGCTGTATGCCGGTGGCCGATTCACGGGCGCTGGTGGAATCAGCGCGAACCTCATCGCAAAGTGGGACGGGACGTCCTGGTCGGCCCTCGGCAGCGGGATGTACGGTTACAGGGTCCTCGCACTGACGGTGTACGACGACGGCGGAGGTCCAGAGCTCTACGCCGGCGGCCGATTCACGGGCGCGGGTGGAGTGAACGTGAACCACGTCGCAAAGTGGGACGGGACGGCATGGTCGGCGCTCGGGAGCGGGATGGGCGGAGGCTATCAGCCGGGTGTCTGGGCCCTGACGGTGTACGACGACGGCGGAGGTCCGAATCTCTACGCTGGGGGCGACTTCCGGAACGCCAGTGGGGTCGCCGCGAGCTACGTCGCGAGCTGGAACGGCACGTCTTGGTCGGGGCCGGGGAGCGGGCTGGCCGGCTGGGTCCATGCGCTGGCGGTGTACGACGACGGCGGCGGCCCGGCACTCCATGCCAACGTCTGGCTCGGGTACACCGCCGGTCTGAACGCGGACTTGATCGCGAAGTGGGACGGGACGTCCTGGTCGCCGCTCGGCAGCGGGATGGACTACGCGGTCCACGCGCTGGCGGTCCACGACGACGGCGGAGGTCCGGCCCTCTACGCCGGAGGGTCGTTCTGGAGCGCCGGTGGAGTGAGCGCGAGCAAGATCGCGAGGTGGGACGGCACGGCCTGGTCGGCGCTCGGCGGCGGTATGGACAACGCGGTCCGCGCGCTTGCGGTGTACGACGACGGAGGAGGTCCAGCGCTCTACGCCGGCGGCGAGTTCACGACCGCTGGTGGAATGAGCGCCAACCGGATCGCGAAGTGGGACGGCACGGCCTGGTCGGCGCTCGGGAGGGGGGCGAACGAGCGGATCTTCGCGCTGACGGTGTACGACGACGGCGGAGGTCCAGCACTCTACGCCGGCGGTATGTTCACGAGTGCCGGTGGGGTGAGCGCGAGCCGGATCGCGAAGTGGGACGGCATGTCCTGGTCGGCGCTCGGGAGCGGAGCGAATGAAAGGGTCCTCGCGCTGACAGTGTACGACGACGGCACAGGTCCAGCGCTCTACGCCGGCGGCTGGTTCACGAGCGCCGGTGGTGTGGGCGCGCACAACGTCGCGAAGTGGGACGGGGTGTCCTGGTCCAGGCTCGGGAGCGGGACGGACGAATCGATCGCGGCGCTGGCTGTGTACGACGATGGAAGAGGCGCGACACTCTACGCCGGCGGCTCGTTCACGAGCGCAGGCGGAGTGAGGGCGAACCGGATCGCGAAGTGGGATGGCACGTCCTGGTCGGCGCTCAGTGGTGGCTTGAGTGGCGGCGTCCCATATGTCTTCGCGCTGGAGGTGTACGACCACGGGAGCGGGATCGGGCCCGCCCTGTACGCGGGCGGCCGATTCGCCGTCTCCCCCGGCTGCGACAGCTACCTCGCCCGGTGGGGCGGCTGCGCGACGGCGGGCGTCGCCTACTGCTTCGGCGACGGCATCGGGGGGACCTGCCCGTGCGGCAACAGCGGAAACGCGGGCGAGGGCTGTGCCAACTCGAGCGGGGCGGGCGCCACGCTCGTGGCGACGGGCACGGCCAGCGCCGGCGCCGACGATCTCGGCATCACCGCCGCCGGCCTCCTGCCGGGGCAGCCGGCGATCCTGTTCGTGGGCCAGAACGCGCTCGACAACGGGAACGGCGTCGTCTTCGGCGACGGCCTGCGCTGCGCCGGAGGCGGCGTCGTGCGCCTCGGCGTGCGCCTTGCCGACCCCGGCGGAGGTGCGAGCTGGGGGCCCGGCTTGGGAGCCCAGGGGGGCTGGTCGAGCGGCGACGTTCGCCGCTTCCAGGTCTGGTACAGCGATTCGACGAACGGCCCGTGCGGCACCGGCTTCAACCTGACGCACGGCTACGAGGTGGTCTTCACGGACTGAGTACCTCTTCGGGGGCCCGGATCTCCCCGCAACGGAAGAGCCTACCCGGTAGGTTCTTCCACGGAGTCCGCCGGCCAGGAGACGCCCCTATCGGGGCACCGCGGCGGGAGAGTAGCGATAGTAGCCGTGGACCACGTAGGCCACGACGGTGGCGAACCCGGCGCGATCCAGCCCGGCGACCTTGAGCGACCACTTCGAGCCGGGGCCGACGAAGGTGTACCTCGATAGCATCTCGATCGGCGTGCCAGTGGTCGGGAGTCCGTGGTAGACCACGAGGCCGTCTCGAAGGAGACCGAGGATCTCCCAGAGCAGGCCGGGCGGGGGCGGGACGCGGCGGCCGGGGATGTCGAGGCTCTGGATGATCTCGTAGCCGTCGTCCGCGGTCCGGACCAGCAGCGCGGAGCCCGAGGCGAACAGGGGATCGCGCCTTCCCGCGAGCACTCTCTCCGTTCCCAGCTCGACGCTCCACACGACGACCCCACGGCAGCGCGTGTTGAACGCCAGGAGCGTGCCGTCGGCCGACCATCGGGGATGCAGCATCGACGCGTCGCTACGGAGGCTGCGAAGGTGCGTCCCATCAACGTCGAACACCTCCAGGTTCCACTCGCAGTCTCCTCCCGGGGTCGGGGGGGAGGTTTCCCACGCGAGGACGATGTGCCTCCCCGTCGGATCCAGGGCGAGCTCCCGGTAGAAAGGATCGGGCTCCGCCGGCAGCGGGAACGTCCGCTCGGCTCCCGTCGCGACGGACACGATGCGGACCTGGTGCTTCGGCCACTCGAAGATGGAGCGCCTCGTCGCGTCCGAGATGTACGCCAGCTCCCCCCGGCTGCTCAGCCCGCTCGCCATGACCACCGGCAGCTCGGTCGTGAGCTGCACCGTCTCCGCGGTCGACAAGTCGATCAGCAACAGACTCGTGCTGGGATGGAGATCCGTGACGACGATCGATCCTTCGAGGTGATCCAGGAGTGCGAGGTCCTCCGGCCCGTCGATCGTCGGCAACGGCTCCGGATCCGGAAAGCAGAAGTAGAACAGCACACACGACGGCAGGCATGCGAGGACGATCCCCAGCACGATCGAGCGGCCGATCAACGTCGTTGCTCCGATCCTGCCTGTCCCCTTCAAGGTCGTCGCCACTCAGCGCCGCAGCAGGTCCGCGACGCGCTCGGCAGGATAGGAACCTCCCGCCTCGCCGTCCAGGCGCGCGACCGGGACGCCGGCGGCGGCGATCAGGTCGGGGACGTCGCCGAGCTCGAGCAGCTCCCAGGCGAGGGCGTCGGGGGACGGGAGGTCGCCCTCGAAGACGTCGATCAGGCTGGCGGGCAGGCCGGCGAGGCCGAGGGCGTGGGCCGGCGCGCCGGCGGCGCGCGCGAGGAGCAGCACGAGCGAGGGCCGCAGGCCGTCGGCCAGGCAGACCGTGCGCTGGTCGCCGTCCGCGACGCGCCGCAGCACGGCCGCGAGCGCCCGCGCGCGACGGAAGAGCAGCGGCTCGCCGGCGAGGTGCGCGGCGGTGGCGGGGACGTGCAGGTCCCCCCCGCCGCCCGCCCCGAGCACGTCGAGCACCAGCAGCTCGCCGGCGAGCGGCGCGGCCGCCTGCGCCAGGGGGTGGAGCGAGCCGCCGGAGTCCGCGCCGCCGACCAGCAGCACGACCCGCGGGCCGTCGCGGGCGCCGCCTTCGAGGCGCCAGCCGCCGATCCACGGGCCGGCGGGAGTCTCGAACAGGAGCGGCTGGCGCCCGTCCCCGGGCTCGGCCGCGCGCTGCAGCGCGAGGAGCCCCGCGTCGAGCGGCGCCGGGCGCGCAGCCTCGCCGGACGCGCCGCCGACGAGCGCCCGGGCGCGCGTGCGCAGCGCGCGCGGATCGAGCGGGGCGCGCTCGACGAGCTCTTGCGCGCGCGCGGCGCACAGACTGCGCACCGTCTGCGCGTCCCGCGGCACGCGCCCGCCCTCGAAGCAGTCCAGCACGGCGCCGTCGGGCTCGGGCGAGAGCTCCTCCTCCGCGCGCGGCCCGCCGTCGCCCTCGCCTGAGAGGTGCAGCGCCAGAAAACCGTACAGCGCCTCGCGCATCGCCCGGCCGTAGTCGTGCTCGCCGCCGAGCTCGCGCACGGCGATGTCGCCGGCCGCGCCGTACAGCGCGTAGGCGCCGCGCGCCTGGTCGGCCGCGGCGCGCGCGCCGGCCGGCGTGAACGAGGCGTCCCGGGCGGCGGTCAGCAGGAGCAGCGGGCGCGGGGCGATCAGCGCCGCGACGTCGCCCATGTCCATCTCGCCCGCCAGGCCGTTGACGTGGCTGCACGGGCAGTGCGGGTGGCGCGTCTCCAGGAACTCGCGCAGGCGCGTCACGTACACCGCGGGAACGGCGACGCGGATGCGCTCGTCGAACGCGGCCGCGTAGAGCGTGTTGAGGCCGCCGCCGGACGCGCCGGTGCAGGCGATGCGCTCGGGGTCCACGTCCGGGCGCTCGAGCAAGTAGTCGAGCGCGCGCACCGTGTCCCACACCATGAAGCTCATGTTGTTGCGGCCGACCAGGATCGAGCGGAAGTACTCGTGGTGGTCGTTCCCGTCGACGTCGCGCTCGCCCTGGCCGAAAGGGTCGTAGGTCAGCGCCACGTACCCTTGCAGCACCAGGCCGATGCAGCGCTCCTGCACGACCGGCTCGGCCTTGCCGAGGTCCCAGTGGCCCGTCGGACACAGCACCGCCGGACGGCGCGCGCCGCCGGCCGAGCCCGCCGGCACGTAGACGTTCGCGCTCACGGGGAAGCCCGGGCGGCTCTCGAAGACGACCTTCTCGACGCGGTAGCCCTCGCGCTCGAGCACGCCCACCGTGCGCGCCGCGAGCGGCGTGCGCGCCGGCGGCGGTGAGAGCCCGAGCATCCCGGCCAGGCGCTCGCGCAGCCGCGCGCGCTCGCGCTCCCACTCCGGGAGGGAGCCCTGCGCCGCGGCCACGCGCGCGTGCCCGCGCCCGGCGCGCTCGACGCAGCGCGCGACGGCCTGGCCGGTCGGATCGAGGCCGCCCGGCGGCGCGAGGAGCGCGGCGCGGATGCGCTCGCACGCGCCCGGGTCGAAGAACGGGTCGGACGTGACCCACAGCGCGTCCACGACCTCGAATTCGAGTCCCGCGTCGCGCACCTCGACGACGTGGCGGCCGGCCGGCAACGCGCGGCTTCCTGCGAGCTGCCAGCGGAAGCGCTCGCCCCAGCGGCCGCGGTGCGTCGGCTCGAAACGCTCGCCGCCGACGGCGAGCGCGAAGCGCCGGTCCAGCCCGTCGCCCTCGTAGCCGCGCACCCAGAAGAAGTGGCGCCCGTCCTCGAGCACGAGCGCGACCCGCAGCCCGTCGCGCGCCAGGCCGCCGGCGTTGGACACCCGAAAGCCCGCGCCCGACCAGCCGGGCACGTTCGCCTGCACGTCCCAACCGCCCTCCATGTCCTCGGCCTCGACGCGCGCCTCGAAGCTCGCCGCCGCCGGCCGCGGGCGCAGGCGGCGCAGCCGCAGCGCGGAGAGGAAGGCCGCCGGCTCCGCACCCGGCGGCGGCTCGAGGCGCACGTCGAGCGCGCCGTCCTCCCACCACGCGGCCGGGACGTCGAGCGCCAGCCAGTCGTAGCCGTCGTAGCCGCCGTGCGCGAGCGCGAACGCGCGCCCGCCGACGACGAGGCGCGCGCGCCGCAGGTCGGACTTCGCGCCCCAGCGCAGCCACAGCGTCGCGTCCGGCGGGGCGCCCTCGACGCGCGGCCGCCACTCGATCGGCGCGCGTCCCGTCCAGCGGTAGCTCTCGCCGGCGTAGCTCTCGCCCCCGTCCAGGTCGACCGCGGCGACGAGCGCCGGGTCGCCGCCCTGCGCCGCGAGCGCCTTCCAGGGGTCGGACGGCCCGCGCGGCGCGCCGAAGGGCGCCGGCCCGCGCGGCGCGACGACGACGCGCAGGCTCTCGCCCGGCGCGAGCGCGAGCGGCAGACCGGCGCAGAGCTCGGAGCCCAGGCGCACCAGCTCGCGCGACGCGCCGGTGCTCGACTCGATCGTCAGGCCGTACAGCTCGCCGCCCGCGACCGTGTACCACTCGGGGAACTCGTTCAGGCGCGGCAGGTCGCGCGGCAGGCGGAAGTGGTCGCGGTGGCGCGGGTGGTCGAGGCGCAGGGCGCCGCTCCAGCCCGCGTCCGAGGCGAGCAGCACGAACAGGCGCTCCCCCTCGGCCGCGGCGCCGAGCGAGATGTCCTCGCTCCACGGTTGCACGCTCGCGCCCTGCGTGCAGTGCAGGGCCACCATCAGGGCCGTGCGCGCGTAGTTGCCGTCCCAGTACACGCCCTCGACGATTCCGCTGCCGCCCTCTTCCGGCAGCGCCTGTCGCGCGAAGAAGCGCGGCAGGATGCGCTCGAGCCAGGCGAAGCCCTCGGGCTCGGGAAAGCGCGCCAGCAGGAGCAGCGCGCCCTCGATCGAGTCGGCCATCGCGTCGGCGTCGCCCCACTCCAGGTAGCGCTCTCGATCGAGGCCGCGCAGCGCCCGGCGCGCGGCCTCGACGTAGCGCTGCTCGCCGGTGCACAGGCCGAAGCTCGCCGTCGCGGCCAGCGCGTAGCCCCACGTGTCCGGCACGCTGTCGGACAGGACCTTGCCGGTCGAGGCCTCGAGCGCGCCGTACCAGAGGCCATCCTCGTTGCGCGCCACCTCGAGCAGGCGGTCGAACATGCGCCGCAGGGGCTGCTCGTGGCGCGCGGCCGACTCGCGCCCGAGGGCGCTGACGGCGGCGTAGACCTCGGCCAGCCCGCCGATGATCTCGTTGCCGTGGTCGTTCATGTACAGACGGTCGCTCACGGCCCTGTGCGCGGCGAAGTCCCAGCGCTGCGCGGGCAGCCAGCCGCTCTCGGGCAAGACCTCGAGGCAGTACGCGTCGGCGATGCGCTCGGCCCACTCGATGTAGCGCTCCTCGCCCGTCAGGAAGTGGAGGCGCGTCAGCACCTGTAGCATCTCGCCGTTGACCTCGGTGTCCGCCGCCGGCAGGCGCCCGAAGTCGCTCTCGACCGGCGCCAGCTCGAGCACGCCGTCGACGAGCTGGCGCATGCGCAGTCGCCAGGGATCCGGACCGACGAGCTCGATCAGCGGGTTCAGGCCGTCCTTGGCGTACTCGGTCGCACCGAAGACGATGCGCGCCGCGTCCGGCTCGGCGTGCAGGAAGCGGCGCTCGGCGATCGAGTACCAGTCGGGCAGCCAGCCGGCGCGCGTGGTCAGCTCGACCTCGCGGCGATAGACGGCATGCAGGTCCGCGACGAGCTCGGGACGCGTGAAGCGCGCGCTCAGGTACAGGAAGGGCAGCAGGTCGGCGGCGTTGTCCTGCGGCGCCCAGAGTTGCTGGTCGACCCGGCGCGGCAGGAGCCCGCTCTCCGGGTCGCGCAGCGCCCACCAGCCGTCGAGCACGGCGCGCGCGCGGCGCAGGGCCTCGTTCGCGACGGGCGCACGCCGCGCGGCGAGCTCGAAGGGCCCGCTCCCCGTCGGGCGCGACGCGAGCGGAGCGTCCTGCGCCGGCGCGAGGGGCGCGAGGACGAGGACGGGCAGGGCGCGCAGCAGCCGGGTGCCCATCGCGCCATGCTACCAGGAGCGCCGGCGCGGGCGGGACGCCGGCGGCCGAGGCTGCTACTCTGGACTCCATGCGCCGGGTCCCGCGCGAGGATCGGGCCGGACGGGGGCTCGGACCTGCGGAGGAATGCGGAGGAATGTCGTCATGCCGACCCGCAAGCTGCTTGAGTTCCTGGACGGGGAGAGGATCAAGTACGTGACCATCACTCACTCGCCCGCCTTCACGATGTCGGAGATCGCCGCCGTGGCGCACATCTCGGGCAAGAAGGTGGCGAAGACCGTGATGGTCGAGGTCGACGGGAAGATGGCGATGGCCGTCGTGCCGTCGTCGTACAAGGTCGAGCTCGGGCTCCTGAAGGACGTGACCGGAGCGAAGAAGGTCCGGATCTCGACCGAGAAGGAGTTCAAGGAGCTCTTCCCGGGCTGCGAGCCGGGGGCCATGCCGCCCTTCGGCAACCTGTACGGGATGGAGGTCTACGTCTCGCCCGAGCTGGCCGAGGCGGACGAGATCGCGTTCAACGCCGGCAGCCACACCGAGCTGGTGCGGCTGGCCTTCGCGGACTTCGAGCGCCTCGTCCAGCCGAAGATCCCGGCCACGTCGTTCGGCGTGATCGGTTCGTAGAGGTCCGGCCGCGGACGGCCGACCGTCGTCTCACAGCCCGCCGCCGTCGGCGGGCAGGGCGACCTGCGCCGGGCCGCCGACCCATTCGCCCTGCTCGAGGCGCCAGCCGTGCCCGGCCGCGACCGCTTCGTCGACGCTCCCATCCGAGAGCAGCGTGCCATTCGCGATCATCAGCTCGCGGTAGGAGCCCGGCAGGGCGCCGGGCTCGATCGCGCTCCCCGGCGCGGGCGAGAAGTGGGTGTTGTCGCGGATGTATCATCGATTCCGGCTCAGCCGCTCAGTCGCCCCGTCGGACGACGACCAGCAGGCCGGACAGGGCGCGCACGATCCAGCGCCGCACCACGGAGCGCAGCGGCTTGCGCAGGGGGTAGGTGAGCGCGCGCAGCTCCCGCTCCTGAGCGCGGATCGAGCGCTTCAGGTCCTGCGCGCGCCGGCCCTCGCCCACGATCGGCGCGTCCAGGGCCCGGCGCCGTGCAAGATCCCCCCATTGCTCGAGTTCCTCGGCCAGGCGGTGGAGGCGCCCGAGCTCGGCCTCGCACGCTCCCAGCTCGCGGCACAGCTCGGCGCGCCTGCGCTCGGCGGCGCGCACGCTGCGGCGGACCTCGAACTCGGGGGCGCGGCGCGCGTCGTCCGCCAGCGCGCGCACCTTGCGCTCGAGCTCCCCCACACCGATGTAGGCGCGCGCCGGGCACGCGCGGCAGGCGGCGTCGAGATCGCCCGTCAGCAGACGCCGGCGCAGCTCGTGCACGGGCTCGCCTTCGACGATCTGCTCCAGGCTCCGCCGCCCCAGGTTGCCGATCGGCGGCGCCCAGCAGCACGCGGCCACGTCGCCGCCGGCCTGGACGAAGACCGTCGTCCACGGGTCGAGGCAGTCACGGGTCGGGGCCTGCGAGCCCGGCTGCACTCCGTTCGGCGCCCGCATCCTCACGCTCTCCACAGGGCCTCGCGCAGGCCGCCCATCACGTTGAAGTCCAGGCCGCGCGCGTGCGCCCGTGCGCGCGCGCGCTCGACCGCGTCACGCGCGCCCGCGACGCCCGCCGGACGTCCGGGCGACATGGAGGCCAGCGCGGGGTGGACGACGAGGTTCGTGAGCGAGACGCAGGCGACGCCGTGGTCCGCGGCCCAGTCGACCAGCCCCTCGATCTGGCCCAGGCTGCGCTCGGTCAGCACGCAGTTGACCGCCAGGTAGGGCCGCCGTTCCGGGTGCTCCTCGCACGCGCGCGCGAGGCGCCGCAGGTTGTCCACCAGCCGCTCGAGCCGACCCCCCCGCCGCAGCAGGGCGTACGTCTCCGCGTCGGCCGTGTCGCAGCTGACCGTGATCGCATCGAACTCCGACAGCACCTGCACCTCCTCGTCGCTGAGACGCCGGGCGAGGTTGGTCGTGATCGTGAGCGGGCAGCCCAGCGCGAGCAGCTCGCGCGCCAGCTCGTGCCAGCCGGCGACGATCGTGCTCTCCCCGTGGCCGCTGATCTGGACCTCGCGCGGGCGCAGGGCGGCCACCGCGCGCACGATCTCGACCGGGTCCAGGCCCAGGTCGCGCGCCTCGTAGTCGGGGTGGTTCACCGCGCAGTAGACGCAGCGCAGGTTGCAGCGCGTCGTCAGCTCGATCAGGACGGTGCTCGTGCGCGCGCGCAGGAGCTTCTCGGCGACGCCCGTCACTGCTGCCGCGCTCCCTTCTCCGCCCAGTGCTGGAGGATCTCCGACTCCGGGTTGAGGTTGCTGTAGACGACCGGCTTGCGGTCGAACACGCGGAACAGCTCCAGCTCCTCGAGCTGCCGCTCGCTCGTGAAGCGCTTCGAGCGGTTGTGGGTGTGCGACAGGGCGAACATCATCTGGTCCACCCCGAGCGCGCGCGCCTGCTTCTGGGCGCTCACGATCTCCTCGTCCGTGTCGTTGTGGTCGAACAGGATGTACTTCCAGCGCACGATCGGCCGGCCCTTCTTGCGCAGGTGCCGCGCGAGATCGGGGTCGCTGCCCTTCCCGCGCTCCCGCCGCCGGTGCGCGACGACCGCGCGGACGAAGTCGAGCGCCGCTTCGTAGTTGCCTCCCTTCCTGTAGCGCTCGTAGGTCGCCTGGCAGGACCCGTCGATGCTGACGGTCAGGTAATCGAGGCCGAGCACGCCGGGGGAGAAGCGCACGTTCCCGTTCGTGCAGGCCGTGTACAGGGAGTCCGGGTGGGAGCGTCGCGCGGCGCGCACCAGGTCCCCGAAGCGCGGGTGCAGGAGCGGCTCGCCCCGGCCGCAGAAGCAGAACTCGCCGACGCGGATGCCGCTCGCGACCAGGTCGCCGACGAGCTTCTCGAACACCGCCAGTGGCAGGTGGTAGGGCCCGCTTCCCAGGGGCGAGCGCGCCGGATCGCGCCGGACGGAGCGCGGCACGCAGGCCGCGCAGTCGATCGTGCAGTGGAACGACGACTCGATCTGCAGGTTCTCCATCGCGGGCGCGTCGCCGGCGCGGCGGTGCGCGCCGAACGGCTCGGAGGGCGAGAAGAAGAAGCAGTTGCGGCAGCACTCGAGGAACGGCCGGCCGGCGCGGAAGCTCGCGCGCAGCTCGCGGAAGGGCGCGCCCTCGTAGCAGTCCGCGACGTAGTCGAAGCCGGCCGGATCGGCGCTGTCCGGCGCGAACAGGGTGACGTTCTCGCCGATGTCGCAGTTGCACGGGACCGTGCCGTCGGCCCGCACGTACAGGCGGTTCTCCGCGCGGCAGTTCATCGGGGCCGGCCTCCCGAGGAGTGCAGTTCGGCGGCGACCGCGCCGGACACGACCCCGCTCCCCCGCCGCATCCCTTGGACGGGTGGGGCGCGAAATGGGACCGGACCGGCGGGGGGGACGCCGGGGAACGGGGGGATACGAAACGTCATCGAGGGGCCCCGGCGTGGCCATCACGCCTGGGCCCGATCGCGCCAGTCTATCAGCCGATCGCGATGAGCGGGTGACGACACGGTAAGACAGGCCGGCCGCTCAGCGCGCCGCGGGCGGGCGCGAACCGGGCCCGCGGGGCGGATCGACCTGCGTTCAAACCGGGGGCAGCTCGTAGCCGGCGCGGCGCTCGTAGTCGCGCCAGGCGTTCGCCTCTTCGTCGCCGACGAAGCTCCACGCGGCCGGGTCCCACTCGAGCGCGCGGCGGTGCCAGTAGGCGATGTTCATCAGGTGGCAGATCGCCACGCTGCGCGCCCCGATCTCCACGTCGCACCTGAGAGACCTGCCCTTCCTGTTTCGTCCAGGCGCGCGGGCGCGCCCAGATCGAGGGCACGGCGAGCGAGGCGGCGGAGGCTGCGAGGAACTGGCGGCGGCTCGGTGCGGTGTTGCGCTTCACGTGGGGCTCCTTTCGGCAGGCGAGCGGATGGCTCGGGCGGGTAGGCTAAGGGCCCATCCGCGAATGAGTGCTCCGTTTCGCCGGCCCTCGCCGCCCCTGGCTGCGTTGCTCCTCCTCGGCGTATCCCCTGGATACGCGGTCGTCGTCGCTCCTTGCCAGGGACGACGATTGCTCGCCGAAACCGAGCACTCATTCGCGGACGGACCCTAACCGAACGGTGAGCAGCACTACCGATTCCGCCGAGCCCGCCCCGTGGGACGCCGTGGCCGCGGCCTGGCGCGCGTGGTGGCCGCTGTTCGAGCGCGCCGCTCGCGGCCTGAGCGAGCGCCTGGTGGAGCTGGCCGGCGTAGCGCCGGGCCAGCGCGTTCTGGATGTCGCGAGCGGAGCGGGCGAGCCGGCGCTGACCGCGGCCGTGGCGGTCGGTCCGTGCGGCCGCGTCGTGGCCACGGACGCGTCGGCGGGGATGCTGGCCGTCGCGCGCGAGCGCGCGCGCGCGGCCGGGCTCGCGAACGTCGAGTTCCTCGCGCGCGATGCGCAGTCGCTCGGCCTGCCGGGGGCGAGCTTCGACGCGGCGCTGTGCCGCTGGGGGCTGATGCTCGTGCCGCGCCCGGCCGTCGCTGCTGCACAGGTGCGCACCGCGCTGCGCCCGGGCGCCCGCTTCGCTCTGGCTGTCTGGGCCACCGCGGACCAGGTGCCGTTCATGCGCGTTGCGCGCGCGGTCATCGAACGCGAGCTCTCCCTGCCCCCCGCCGACCCCGCCGAGCCCGGCCCCTTGCGGCTCGGGGATCCCGACGAGCTGACGGCGATCCTGGTCGAAGCGGGCTTCGAGGCGGTCGCGGTCGAACGGCAGGACGTGACGATGGACTTCGCGACGGCCGCCGACTACGCCCGCTTCGTGAGCGAGGTCTCGGGCTGTGCGTCCCGGACGCTCGGCGCCCTGCCGGCCGGCGAGCGGGCGCGCGTGCTGGCCGCGATCGAGCGCGCCGCGCGCCCCTTCGCGCGGGCCGACGGGCGGGTCGTGTTCGAGAACCGCTCGCTGTGCGCCGTCGCCCGTCGTCCCTGACGGAGACCGACCCGGCCGCGCGCGCGGGTCCGTCGCTCGGTCCTGCGGCTCGCCGGGCTCCGCGCCGAGCCATCCTCCGCTCCCCCCGCGCGCGCGGCCCCTCCCACCGCCGCGGAATCCGTCCGGGCCCGTATTGCGGGAAGTCGGGGCCGGCACCAGAATCGGTCCTGAGTCTCGATTGGATCGAAACCCGGCGGGCTCCAGGCCGCTTGCGACCCGCGCGAGCGCTCGCGCAGGCACCCGGGTCCCATAACTCTGTCACAACCACGAAACAGGAACGACCGACCCAACCCCGGAGCGCCCACGAACCCCATTCCGCATTGGTCCCGCTACTTCGCTCGCGGGTTCGTGAAGCGGCCGGTATGCAGTCAAGGGTAACAACCATGAGAACACCTCTCTTGCTCCTGGCCGCGGCGGCCATCGCGTCGACGGCCAGCGCGCAGTCGATAATCTACGGCCTCGACTTCCGCATGGACCGTTTCTACAGGACCGACACGGGCGACTTCGTGGGCAACTTCGCGACCGTCGGCACGAACAGCCAGTCGATCTTCTGCCTCGACTTCGACCAGACCGCCACCACGCTGTGGGGGATCAACTTCGACACGTCGGAGTACGGGAACTTCGACCTCACCACCGGCGTGTTCACCGCGCTCGGACTCGTCTCGGGCCCGACCGGCAACTGCACCGGCCTGACGTGCGCCACGGACGGCACGTGGTACGTGTCGGAGGTCGCAACGGGGTCGAATCTGTGGGTGGGCGACGTGACCACGGGCACGTTCACCTTGGTGGGCCCGATCACGACGGGCCTCATCATCGACATCTCGATCAGCGCCACGGGCGCCCTGTACGGCAACAACATCTCCGACGACTCGCTGTACTCGATCAACACGACCACGGGCGCGGGGACCTTGATCGGCCCGACCGGACAGTCGACGAACTTCGCCCAGGGGATGGACTTCAACTGGGCCGACGGCGTGCTCTACGCCACGCTCTACACGGGCGGCGGCACGGGCGTGTTCGCCACCCTGAACTTGACGACGGGGGCGGCGACGGTGCTCCAGTCCACCACGCCGCTGAACGCGGAGATGGAGATGGCGGTCAAGGAGGGGTCGGGCCTGGTTTCCACGCCCTACTGCTTCGGGGACGGCTCCGGCACGATCTGCCCGTGCGGCAACAGCGGTGCGACCGGCAACGGCTGCGCGAACGGCACGTATCCCTCGGGCGCCAACCTGTCCGCTTCGGGCACCCTCTCGGGGGTCATTCTGGACCTGACGTCCGGCACGCCCAACCAGTTCGCGCTCTTCTTCGAGGGCGACTTCGCCAACGCCGGCGGCAACGGCGTCGTGTTCGGCGACGGACTGCGCTGCGCGGGTGGCAACGTCATCCGCCTGCATACCGAGCAGATGAACGGGAACGGCGACGCGACCCTGACCGGCACCGTCCAGACCAACGGCGGCGGCGGCGTGCCCGGCCAGACCCTGTACTACCAGGGCTGGTACCGCGACCCGCAGCTCAGCCCGTGCGGCTTCACGTTCAACCTGACCAACGGCGTCGCGATCACCTACTGATCGCGACTTGATCCGGCGACCCGTGCGCCCGGCGTGGCGCGCTGGGTACCTGTCATGAGCAAGCGGGCGGACGGGGAAGCCCGTCCGCCCGTGCATTCCCGGCGACCCGCACGTCGACGCCGCGCACGCCGCGCTGGCGTAATCCGGGCCACCCCCTGCGAATGTCAGGATCCAGTAGCAGCGCGGGCGGGCGCCGGCGCTTCCGCGTCCGGAAACGGCCAGTTCGGACCGCCGGCCGGCGTAGAGTGGGCCCCTGCGATGCCGCTCGACGACCCGACCTGCTACCGCGCCATGGAGAGCCGCGACGCGCGCTTCGACGGGCGCTTCTTCGCCGCCGTGCGCACGACCGGGATCTACTGCCGGCCGATCTGCCCGGCGCGCAAGCCGCTGCGCCGCAACGTCGCGTTCTTCCCCTCGGCCGCGGCGGCGGAGCGCGCCGGCTTCCGCCCCTGCCTGCGCTGCCGGCCCGACGCCGCGCCGGGGTCCGCGGACTGGCTCGGCCGCTCGGCGCTGCTCGCGCGCGCCGTGCGCCTGATCCACGCCGGCGCCTTGAACGAGGGCTCGGTCGACGCGCTCGCCGCGCGCCTGGGAGTGAGCGCGCGGCACCTCGGGCGCCTTTTCCGTGCCGAGCTCGGCGCGAGCCCGGTAGCGTTCGCCCAGACGTTGCGCGCGCACTTCGCGCGGCGGCTGATCGACGAAACCGACCTGCCGCTGACGGAGATCGCGTTCGACGCGGGTTTCGGCAGCGTGCGCCGCTTCAACACCGCGATGAAGGAACGCTTCGGCCGGCCCCCGCGCGAGCTGCGCCGGCGCGCGCCGGGCGGCGCCGCCGGCGGCGGGGACGCGCCGCTCGCGCTGCGCCTCCCCTACCGGCCGCCCTTCCACTGGGAGCATCTGCTGGCGTTCCTCGCCGCGCGCGCGATCCCCGGCGTCGAGCACGTCGCGGCCGGGCGCTACGTGCGCTCGGTCGCGTGGGAAGGCCGGCGGGGCTGGATCGAGGTGCGCCCGAGCGCGGAAACGCACAGCCTCACGCTCTGCACGAGCCTGCCCCCCACGCGCGGGCTGCCGGGGCTGGTCGAGCGGGTGCGCGGCCTGTTCGACTTGCGCGCCGACCCGCTCGCGATCGGGCGCGATCTCGGCCGCGATCCCACGCTGCGCGGCGCGCTCGAGCGCGGCGCCGGCGTGCGAGTTCCCGGCGCGTTCGACGGCTTCGAGCTGGCGGTACGCGCGATCCTCGGCCAGCAGGTGTCGGTGAAGGGGGCGCGCACCCTGCTCGGGCGGCTCGTTGCGCGCTGCGGCCGGCCGGTCGAAGACGCGCGTCCCGGGACCGAGCGCGCCTTCCCGACGGCGGAAGAGCTCGAGGCCGCGGACCTCACCGGGCTCGGTCTGCCGGAGCAGCGCGCGCGGGCCGTGACGGCGCTGGCCGCGACGGTCCGCGCCGGCGAGCTCGACCTCTCGCCCGCTGCCGACCGGGCCGAGACGCGACGGCGCTTGATGGATCTGCCCGGAATCGGAGCCTGGACGGCGGACTACGTCGCGATGCGCGCGCTCCGCGACCCGGATGCGTTCCCGGCCGGCGACCTGGTGCTGCGCGCGGCCGTCTCCGGGAACGGCGAGCGGCTGGCGCCGCGGCAACTGCTCGAGCGCGCCGAGGCCTGGCGCCCATGGCGGGCCTACGCGGCGGTCCTGCTCTGGAAGGAGGCCTCGTGAACGGAGGAACGGCGATGGTGGTCAGCTACTCGACCTTGAAGACCCCGATCGGCGAGCTGTTGCTCGTGGCCGAGGACGGCGAGCTGCGCGAGATCCGCTTCGAGCGCGACCCGCGGCCGTTCGAGCCCGAGTCGGGCTGGCGTCGCGGCGGCCGACTGCTGGCGCGCGCCGCGCGCCAGCTCGACGAGTACTTCGCCGGGCGCCGGCGCGCGTTCGTGCTGCCGCTCGGCCCGAGCGGCACGCCGTTCCAGAGGAAGGTCTGGCGCGAGCTCGAGCGCATCCCGTTCGGCCGCACGATCTCCTACGGCACGCTCGCACGTCGGGTCGGCAATCCGCAGGCCTCGCGCGCGGTGGGCGCGGCGAACGGACGCAACCCGCTGCCGATCGTGATCCCCTGCCACCGCGTGATCGCGAGCGACGGCCGGCTGACGGGCTTCGGGGGCGGGCTGGACGTCAAGCGCTTCCTGCTGGAGCACGAGATCGGGCTCTTCCCGGCCAGGCTGTGGTAGGCGCGGATCCGGTCCGCCGCCGGCCGCCTCCGACGCCGGAGCCCGACCGGCCGGCCGGCCGTCGAGCGCCCGCGTCAGTGGAATCCGGCCGGCACCGGAGGAAGGTCGCTCGTCGCGGCCGCGTTGGCGGGAGGGCCCACGAGCTCCGGGTCCAGAAGCTCGATCCCGAGCGCGAGCGCCGGCGAGTCCGGGCGCAGGCGGTAGTCGTCGCGGGCGGGGTCGACGAAGAGCGGGTCGGCCACGAGGGACCCGCCGCGCCGTCCCGGGGCGCACAGCTCCGCGTGGCCCGGGTTCCAGAGCAGGTTCTCTTCCCAGTCGAAGCCCTCGTCCTGCCAGTTGCCGGCCAGGAGCGGGCTGGCGTTCGTCCAGTACACGACGTTGCGCGCGAAGAGCTCCACGTCCTCGATCCGGCTCCAGTCCGGGTCGACGTCGCCCTCGGCGTATCCGAAACGGTCGTGGCCGCGCCCGGCCGCCTGCGCGGACGGCTCGACCGAGGCCGCGATGAGGTGGTAGCCCGCGCGCGGCAGCCGCGGCCGGAAGCGGCGCTGGTCGTTCACGAAGAGCTGCGCGAAGGACCACGCGCCCGCGCGCACGTCCGCGAGCGTCGCGCGCCAACGCCCGTCGTCGCCGACGGTCCAGCCGCCGACGCGGCGCCCGCCCGACAGGACCGGCCGCTCGCCGGCGCGCGCGCGGTAGACGACCGGCGCGCCCTCCGCGCCGGAGTCGTCCGGCGCGAAGACGAGCGGGCGCTCGAGCTCGTAGCGCCCGCCCGCGATCGAAACGACCGGCGGCCCCTCGGGTGCACCGGCCGCGAGCAGTGCGCGCACGGCGCGCTGGGCGCGCGCCACGCTCGCGAAGGGCCCGTCCGAGCCGTCGGCTGCGGGCCGGGCCAGGGTCCCGGACCACTCGTCGCGGCCGGCGACGGACACGTGGAAGGTCGCGCGCTCCGCGGCCGGGGCGCGCGCGTCCTGTGCCCGCGCGCCGCCGACGAGCGCCGCGAGCGCCGCGAGCGCCGGAACCGTGCCCGTCGCGGCGCGCGCGATCACCGGCGCTCCCCCCCGCGCACGATCCACGTGCCCGAGCGGCCCTCGAGCGCCTCGGCCAGGTGGGCGGTGTCGGTGATCACGGTCGGACGCCCGCACCCGGAGGTGTAGTCGCAGGCGGCCTCGATCTTGGGCGCCATGCTGCCCGGCGGGAATGCCCCGCGGCGCAGCAGGGCGCGCGCCTCGCCGGCGGTCATGCGCTCGATGCGCTCCTGCGCCGGGCTGCCGAAGTCGCGGAAGACGTGCGCCACGCCGGTCAGCACGACGAAGGCCTCGGCCTCGAGCGAGCGCGCGAGCAGGGCGGCGGTGCGGTCCTTGTCGATCACGGCCTCGACCCCCGCCAGCCCGCGGCCGGGATCGTCGCGGACGGGGATGCCACCGCCGCCGCCGGCGATGACGACCTGGCCCCCGCGGGCGGCGGCGGCGATCGGAGCGATCTCGACCACGCGCAGGGGGCGCGGCGAGGCGACCACGCGGCGCCAACCCTCGTCCGCCACCTCGACCATGCGCCAGCCGCGCTCGTCCATCAGTTGGCGCGCGGCCGCAGGGGAGTAGAACGGCCCGATCGGCTTGGAGGGCCGCTCGAAGGCCTGGTCGTCGGGATCCACGACGACCTGGGTCAGGATCGGGGTCACGTCGACCGCGCCGCCCTCCTCGCCCAGGGCATTGCGCAACGCGCGCGAAAGCAGATAGCCGATGCTGCCCTGCGTCTCGGCCACGAGCATGTCGAGCGGTTCGGGCGGCAGCTCGGCGCGCGTGGCCTCGACGCGCAAGAGGATCATCCCGACCTGCGGCCCGTTGCCGTGCACGAGCACGAGACCCGACGAGCGCCCGATCAGGAGCAGCACGGCCCGGGCGAGCGCCCGCGCGCGTTCCTCCTGCATCTCCGGTTGGAACGGGTCGGGCAGGAGCGCGTTGCCTCCGAAGGCGAGCACGACGGGGCCGTGCTGGGAGGGCGCAGCGGCTTCGCTCGACATGCGACCTACCCGGCGGAGCCGGCGGCCTCGCTCGGGGCCCGCCGGCCGCGCCCGCCCGCGTCGGAGAAGGGCGGCTTCCTCATGACGTTTCCATCACGCCGTCCCCATTGTACCGATCCCGAGCGGTCGCTTGGCGGGTATGCTCATGCCCGCCGCATCAGGAAGAGGAGACATCGACATGTCCGAACCGACAGGAGAGAAGCCGACAGGCTCTTGCCCGCCGCCGATCGTCGAGGACCGCAGCTTCGTGGACGTGCTCCGATCCCTGATCGGCAAGGTGGTGACGGTCGTCAACCCCGAGTCCTACGAGGACGCCCCGATCGGCCACCAGATCCGGGCCGGCTTCTATCGCGCCAAGCCGGTCGGCCTGGGCCGTGACTACCTGATCGTCGTGACGGAGTACAAGCACAAGACGGACAAGGAACCGGTCAAGCAGTACATCCCGATCGCCAATATCAAGCGCGTCAGCTTGATGAAGTCGGAGCTCCTGATCCACATCTAGGAGCTCCTTGCCCACTGGTGCTGCGTGCGGCGGACGGGCGCTGGGCTCGAGCATGCATGTCCTGAGAAGAACCGTGACGGCGCGACCCCTCACCCTGGCCCTGCTCGCATCGCACCTGGTCTGCGCGTCGGCGGCGACCGTCGCGACCGCGCGGGCGGGCGATCCGCCGGAGCTGGAACACGGCGACCGCGTCTGCCTGCTCGGCGGCGCGCTGGCGGAGCGCATGCAGCACCACGGGTGGCTGGAGACGCTGCTGCAGGTCCGCTTCCCGGGGCGCGAGCTCTCCGTCCGCAATCTCGGCTTCGCGGCCGACGAGCTGACGGTGCACCAGCGCATGATGAACTTCGGCAAGCTCTCGAAGGACGACCTGACCGCGGACGTCGGCAGCGGCGGATTCGTGAGCTGGGACCGCTACCTCTCCCACTGCGAAGCCGACGTGATCTTCGCCTTCTTCGGCTACAACGAGTCCTTCGCCGGTCCGGCCGGGCTGGAGGGCTTCGAAGCCGATCTGGAGGCGTTCGTGCGGCACACGCGCGGCCGGGACTACAACGGCCGCAGCGCGCCGCGGCTCGTGCTCTTCTCGTCGATCCCGTTCGAGGACCTGGGCGATCCGAACCTGCCCGCGGCGCGCGCGGAGAACGCGCGCATCGAGCCGTACAACCGCGCCGCCGCGCGCGTCGCCGCCTCGCTCGACGTCCCGTTCGTCGACCTGTTCGCGCCCATGTTGGCGCGCTACGAGGCGTGCGACGAGCCGCTCACGCTGAACGGGATCCACCTGCGCGAGGAGGGCGACCGGGTGCTGGCCGATGTCATCGTCTCGACGCTCTACCCGCAAGGAGCGTTCGTGCGCCCCGACGCCGAGCGCGTCGACGAGATCCGGCGCGCGGTCCAGGAGAAGAACCTGCTGTGGTTCAACCGCTACCGGGCGACCGACGGATACAACGTCTACGGCGGCCGCTCGCGCGAGATCTACCCGCGCGCCGCCGAGGAGGGCGTCCGGCGCTGGAGCAACTTCGAGGTGTTGCAGCGCGAGATGGACGTGCTCGACGTCCTGTGCGCCAACCGCGACCGGCGCATCCAGGCCCTGGCAGCCGGCGGCGAGCTGGAGATCGACGACGGCAACGCGCCGCCGCTGATCGCGGTCGAGACGAACAGGCCCGGCGCGGGGCGCGCTGGCGCGCACGTCTACCTGAAGGGCGACGCCGCGCTGGACACGATCGATACCGCGCGCGGCATGCGGGTCGGCCTCTACGCGGACGAGGGGCGCTTCCCGGACCTGGTCAACCCGGTGCAGATGTCCTGGGACACGCGCGGGCGGCTGTGGGTGGCGGTCTGGCCGACCTACCCGCACTGGGCGCCCGGCCAGCCGATGAACGACAAGCTCCTGATCCTCGAGGACGTCGATCGCGACGGCCGCGCGGACACGTGCGAGGTCTTCGCCGGCGACCTGCACAACCCGACCGGCTTCGAGCTCTGGAACGGCGGAGTGCTGGTCGCGAGCGTGCCCGACCTCCTGTTCCTGCGGGACACGGACGGAGACGACGTGGCGGACGCGCGCGAGCGCCTGCTGCACGGGATCAGCTCGGGCGACACGCACCACTCGGCCAACAGCTTCGTGCTGGGGCCGGACGGGGCGCTGTACTTCCAGGAGGGCACGTTCCACCAGACGCAGATCGAGACGGTCTACGGCCCGGTGCGCAACCACGACGCCTGCGTCTGGCGCTTCGAGCCGCGCACCTGGCGCGTCGAGCGCTACGTCCCGTACGACTTCGCCAACCCGCACGGGCACGTCTTCGACCGCTGGGGCCAGGACTTCGTCACCGACGGCACCGGCAACGTCAACTACTACGCGCTGCCGTTCTCGGGCTCCGTCGCGCACCCCGCCAAGCACGGCGGCTACTTCCCTTTCTTCCAGCAGCGCAGCCGTCCGTGCGCGGCGACCGAGATCCTCTCCAGCCGGCACTTCCCGCCCGAGAGCCAGGGCAACTACCTCGTCGCCAACGTGATCGGCTTCCTGGGCATCTTCCAGTACGAGGTGCTGGACGACGGCTCGGGCTTCGCGGCGCTCGAGCGCGACCCGATCGTGGTCGGCAGCGATCCGAACTTCCGGCCCTCCGACATCGAGATCGGGCCCGACGGCGCGATCTACTTCACCGACTGGCACAACGCGCTCATCGGGCACCTGCAACACCACCTGCGCGACCCGAGCCGCGACAGGACGCACGGGCGCGTGTTCCGGGTCACTTGCGAGGGTCGCGAGCTGCTCGAGCCGAAACCGATCGCCGGGCAAGCGATCGAGGCCTTGCTGGAGCTCCTGAAGGAGCCCGAGGACCGCGTGCGCTACCGCGCGCGCATCGAGCTCTCCGCGCGCGACTCGGAGGAGGTCGTCGCCGCGGCACGGGCCTGGGTCGCGGAGCTCGACCAAACGGATCCGGAGCTCGAGCACCACCTGCTCGAGGCGCTGTGGCTGCACCAGCAACACGACCGCGTCGACCGTGAGCTGCTCGAGCGGCTGCTCGCGGCGGACGACCACCGCGCGCGCGCCGCCGCGACACGCGTCCTGAGGACCATGCGCCGCCAGCTCCCCGGTGCGCTCGACCTCTTGCGCGAGCGCGCCGGCGACGAGCACCCGCGCGTGCGGCTGGAGGCCGTGGTCGCGGCCAGCTTCTTCGAGTCCGCCGAGGCGGCGGAGGTCGCCCTGGAGGCGCTGCGGCGCCCGACCGACCGCTTCCTCGACTACGCGCTGGCCGAGACGATCCGGGCGCTCGCGCCGCGCTGGAAGGAGGCGCTGCGCGAGGGCCGGCCGCTCGCGGACGGGAACCCGGCCGGGAGCGAGTACCTGCTCGACATCCTCGGACCGCGGGAGCTCGCCGCCCTGCCGCGCACGCCGGCCGTGCTGTGGGCGATCCTGACGCGTCACGACGTCGAGGCGGCAGAACGCGGGCGGGCGGCGTCGCTGCTGGCGCAACACGATGGGGTCGGAACGACCGAAGTGCTCCTGGACGCCATCCGCCGCGTGGACGCGCGCGGCGGCGCCCACGCGACCCACGTCCTGCACGAGCTGAACGGTCCGATCCAGGGGGCGATCGATTCCTCTCCGCCGCCGCGCGGGGACCTGCTGGAGCTGGCCCGGGACGGCCGCCTGCCCATGACGCGCGAGCTGGCCTTCGCAGCGCTGATCGCCGAGGACCGCGAGGCCGCCTGGTCGCTCGCGTCGAGGTCGCGCGCCGGACTGCGCGCGTTCCTCGGCGGCGTGCCGCTGATCGCCGACCCGAGCCGGCGCGCCCCGCTCTACGAGCGCGTCCGGCCGCTCATGTTCGCGCTGCCGGCCGGCCTGGCGCGGGGCGATGCGGGAGGCGCGGCGGACGGCCCCGGCCTGTGCGTCTCGGCCTACGAGCCCGCGCCGCCCGACGCGACCCTCGAGACCTTCCGCGGGCTCGCGTCCAGGGAGCAGACCGTCTCGCCCAACTTCGCCCTGGACGCGCCGACCGCCCGGCGCAGCGACTCTTTCGGGCTCCTGTTCGAGGGCACGTTGACCGTCGCCGAGGAGGGCGAGTACACGTTCTCCACGCGCTCGGACGACGGCTCGCGGCTCTACATCGGGCCGCGCTGCGTCGTCGACAACGACGGGGCGCACGGCACGCTGGAGAAGAGCGGCGGGATCCGCCTGGGTCCCGGCCGCCACCCCATCGCGGTCACCTTCTTCGAGCAAGGGGGCGGTGATCACCTCAGCGTGTCCTGGGAGGGCCCCGGCTTCGAGAAGCAGCCCATTCCGGACGAGCTCCTGCACGAGAGCAGCGGCGCCAGGTCCGTGCGCGCGGCCGCGATCGTCGCGGCCGGGCACGTGCCCGGGCACGAGCGGCAAAAGCTCGACGACGCTGCGCGCTTCATCGGCGAGGGCACGTTCCTGGACTCCGCCATCGAGCTGGTGCGCGCGATCCCGGCGGAGCGCCGTCCCGGCGACCTCATCCGGCCGGTGGTCGACGCGCTGGCGGGCTACGTCTCCGGCCTGTCGGCCGAGGAGCGCACGGCGCCGGCGATCGCCGCCGCGCTCGAGATCGGACGCGAGCTCGCCGACGCGCTCCCCGCGCAGGAGGCCGAGGCCGCGCGCAGGGAGCTCGCGGGCCTGGGCGGCTCGATCGTGCTGATCCGCACGATCCCGCACCAGATGCTCTACGACGTGATCGAGTTCCAGGTCGCGGCCGGCGAGCCCGTCGCGATCGTTTTCCAGAACAACGACCTGATGCCGCACAACCTGGTCATCACGCGGCCGGGGGCGCTGGAGGCGGTCGGGCGCGCGGCGGAGCTGTTGACGGGCGCGGAGGAGAACCCGTTCATCCCGGCGACGCACGACGTCCTGTGGCACATTCCCCTGCGCAACCCGGGCCAGTCCGGACGCCTGGCGTTCACCGCCCCGGACGAGCCCGGGGACCACCCCTTCGTCTGCACCTTCCCCGGCCACTGGACCGTGATGAACGGCGTCATGCGCGTCGTGGACGAGGTCGAGCACGACGCGCAGGTGGTGCGGCGCGCGGCGGAGGAGACCGTCACGGTGGCGCGCGACTTCGTGCGCGACTGGAAGCTGGAGGAGCTCGCGCCCCTGATCGGGCCCGACTGGACGCGCGAGCGCTCCCTGGAGCGCGGCCGTGACCTGTTCGACGAGCTCGGCTGCATCAAGTGCCACGCCTTCGCGGGCGAGGCCGCCAAGGGCGGCCCGGAGCTGACCGGGGTCGGGACCAAGTACGCTGACGTCGACCTCCTGCGTCAGGTCGTCGAGCCCTCGGCCGACATCCTCGAGGGCTACGAGTACCACTACATGCGGCTGTACGAGGGAGGCAGCGTGGTCGGCCGCATCGTCGCGGACGAGGACGAGGTGCTGCACCTGCTCGAGAACCTGCAGGAGCCCGAGCGGGTCACGATCGTCCCGAAGGCCGAGATCGAGAGCAGCTACCAGACCCCGCTCTCGCCCATGCCGACGGGCCTGCTGGTGACGCTCGACGAGCACGAGGTTCTCGACCTGCTGGCGTTCTTGAAATCATCCAGGGAGTAGGAGGATGGACCGCGCGGGCCGAGAAGGTACGATCGCGAGCACCTGGCCGGGGATCCCGCGCTGAGCACGCGATGACGATCGACGCCGTGAGGACCGAGACGGACGCCACGGAGGCCGTGATCCACGAGGCGGCGCGCATCGCCAGCGCGTATTTGGCGGGCCACACCGACCGAGAGGAACCGGTCGTGCGCCACGTGTCGCCCGCGCATCTGCGCGAGCGCCTCGCGCTGAGCATCCCGCGCGAGGGGCGGCCGCTGGAGGACCTGCTCGATGACGTGCGCGCGACGCTGCACTACAGCGTGCGCACCGGGCACCCGGGCTTCTCCAACCAGCTCTACGGCGACTACGACGCCGCGGCGCTCCTGGGCGAGTGGATGACGGCGCTGCTCAACACCTCGATGTACACCTACGAGGTCGCGCCCGTCGTCACGCTGATGGAAGCGGACCTCATCCGGCACCTGTGCCGCTTCGTGGGCTGGAGCGCGGACGAGGGCGAGGGCGTGTTCACGCCGGGCGGCAGCATCGCCAACCTGATGGGGGTGCTGGCGGCGCGCCATCGTCTGCTGCCGCACGTGAAGGCGCGCGGCCTGGGTCCGACCGACCGCCTGGTGCTGTTCCTGTCGGAGGAGGCCCACTACTCGATCGAGCGCGCCGCCAGCGTGACCGGGCTGGGCAGCGCGGCCGCGCGCAAGGTGGAGGTGGACGAGTCGGGCTGCATGCGACCCGACGCACTGGAGGCGGAGATCGACGAATGCGTCGCGCAGGGGCTGCGACCGTTCCTGGTGTGCGCCACGTCCTCGACCACGGTGGCGGCCGCCTTCGACCCGCTCGACCGGCTGGCCGACGTCGCCGAGCGCCACGGCCTGTGGCTGCACGTGGACGCCGCTTGCGGCGGAGGCGTGCTGCTGTCCGAGCGGCACCGCGGCCTGATGCGCGGCTGCGAGCGCGCGGACTCGGTCACGTGGAATCCGCACAAGATGATGGGCATGCCCTTGATCTGCTCGGCGCTGCTCGTGCGCGAGCGCGGCCACCTGGCGGCGACGAACGCGATGGGCGCCGGCTACCTGTTCCACGACCACTCGGACGCCGCCTGCGACCTGGGCGACCTCAGCCTGCAGTGCGGCCGGCGGGTGGACGCGCTGAAGCTGTGGCTGTCGTGGCAGGCCCTGGGCGACGCCGGCCACGCGCGCCGAATCGAGCGCCTGTTCGACCTGGCTCGCTCGCTGCGCGGCATGTTGCTCGAGCGCGAGCACTTCGAGCTGGTGCGCGAGCCCCAGGGCTGCAACACCTGCTTCCACTTCGTGCCGCCGTCCGTGCGCGGCGTGGCGGCCGGGCCCACGCGGCGCGAGCGGCTCGGAGCGGCCACGGTCGAGATCCGCGAGCGCCTGCGGCGCGCGGGCCGCCTGCTGACGAACTACGCGCCCCTGGGGGGCGTGCCGGTCTTCCGCCACGTGGCGAACAACCACCGCGCCACCGAGCGGGACCTGATCCTGCTCCTGGACGAGATCGAGCGCGCCGGCGCCGACCTGTAGGGGAGGCGGTTCCGCGGCGAGAACCCCGCGACCGGGACGGGTGGAGCCTGCACCGGTCGCGGGGTCCTCGTCCCGGAAGCGGTATCCCGATCAGGGCAGGAAGGAGATCTCGAAGCCGTTCGAGAGGTTGAAGCCCGCCCCGCACGGGCCGCCCGGGTCGCGGTACCAGCACTGGAGACGGCGCGTGTCGCCCGACTGCCAGCCGCCCTGCGGCTGCAAGCCAGGACCCCAGCTCGCGTCTCCGTTCGCGTCGGGGATGCGCACGCCCAGGCGCACGACGCTGCCGCCGGCGCAGCGCAGGCCGTCCCCGAACGGCACGCCGTTTCCGTTGTTGACGGCGTTCAGGCCGACGAACAGGAGCGCCGGCTGACCGGGTAGGAGACCCGACACGTCTAGCACCAGGTCGTCGAGGGAGACGCTCGCGGTGCCGCTGGCGGCGAGCACGCTCCCGGAGCCGCTCGAGTTGGCGCAACCAGCGTCGCTCGCGCCCAGATTGCCGCACGGACAGAAGCCGCCCGAGCCGTCGCCGAAGCAGTACGGCGTGCCGAGCGGGGGCATGATCTCGAAGCCGACGACGTTCCAGTTGGCGCTGCCGCTCCCGGCCGCCGCCAGCGTGCCGAAGGCCATCCCGCCGGGGGATGCGTTGCTGGTCGAGGGGATCCTGCCCACCACGCCGAGCACGACTCCGTCGTAGAGCAGCTCCGCATCCGATTCCAGGGGCCACTTGCGGACGGCGAACTCGTGGTAGTTGCCGTCGAAGCCGTTCGGGCAGGTGATGTAGCCGGTCCCGGACGCGTTGACGATCACGTCGTTGCCGCTGACGGCGAAGTAGAGCTGGTAGAGATCGTCGCTGGGCAGAAGGCCGGTCGAGTAATGGAGCACGACCGCCTGCGTCGCCCCGTGGATCATCCGCATGTCGGTGCTCATCCACCATCCCATGGTGAACGCGGCGTCCATCTGCTGTTGGGTGAACAGCGTCTTGTACACGAGCCCGCCGAGCCCGCTCGTCTGGTCGTCGATGTTCCAGGCGTTCAGTCCGGTGCTGCCGTCGGGCGAGACGTCCGTCTCCGTGATGGAGCCGCCGCTCGTGTCCACCCGAGTCCAGCCCTGGCTGACGGGCGTGGGCGCGATCGGCGGGTTGCCGGCCGTGCCGGCGTCGTAGCTGGCGATGATCTGTGCGCCCGCGGGGGCGCTGAGGGCGGCGATCAGAGCCGCCGCAAGAAGGCAGTGTCGCTTCATTGGAATCGGGTCGAGTCGGGTCTCGTCGGGTGCCGGGCTGGAAACGGTCCCCAAGGGTATCACCGCTGGCGCGAGGCCGGGGGTCGCCGTCGCGGGATCGACTCCCTCGGCGGGGCTACCGGCCCACGCCGGCCGCCGAGAGGCCCGCTTCGAGTCGATCCGCGAGCTCGCCGGCTCCCGCCCGCCCGAGCGCGTCGAGCAGCTCGCGCACGGCGGCGGCGGGACTCCGGCCGAGCCCGTCGATCGCGTCGAAGCTCTGCGGGGCGCTCCGGGCGGCGTCGAGCAGTGCCGCGACGGCCTCCGCGTGCCGGCCCTCGGCCGTGAGCAGCCGCGCCGTCCCGGCCAGGGCCAGGCACTGGTAATGGGCCGCCGAGCCGGCGAAGGCCGGCTGCGCGTCGGCCGAGGCCTGGAAGCGGGCGCGGCAGCGCGCGTAGGCCTCCAGCGCCGAGCGCGGAGCGCGGTTGCGCACGTCCTGCTCGGCCGCGACCAGCGTCGCCAGTCCGTGGAACCAGTCGATCAGCGCAGCGTGCGACGCGCGCGCGGAGGCGAGCGGCTCGCGCTCGTAGGCCGCCTCCAGAGCGCGCGCGCCGGCGTCGCGCAGGACCTGGGCGCGCAGGAGCGCGTGCAGGTCGCCCGAGTCGGGGAAGCGCGCCAGCGCGCGCCGCAGGAGGTCGGCCTGGGCGCCATAGGCGCGCAAGCGGCCGAGCAGCTCCACGCCGGCGCGCGCGTGCGCCTCGCCGCCGGCCGGGTGGCGGAGCAGCACCTCGTAGGAGGCGCGGGCGTCGGGGATCGTCCGCGCCGGCCAGTCCGAGCCGGCCTCGATGGCGGCGTACAGCTCGCGCGTGCGCACGCTCGCGAACAGGCTCAGGACCTGAACGGCCAGCGGCGAGCCGGCCTCGCGCGCGAGCCGCGGGAGCGCCCGCGCGGCCAGCGCGCCGGCGCCGTCCAGGTCCGAGAGCAGGTAGCTCGCCCAGGCCTGGTAGCCGAGGGCGGGCCCGTCGGCGGGGTCGCGCTCCAGCGCCTCCCGGCAGGCGCCGAGCACGTCCTGGAGCGCGAAGGTCGGGTCGCTCCCCGCCGCCATGAGGATGCGCGCGAGGCGCAGGCGCGCCGCGGCCGTCTGCACCCACAGTTCGACGTCGTCCGGGGCCCGCGCCAGGGCCCGCTCCAGGTCGTCCAGCAGCTCGCCGGTCGCGTCGCGGTCGTCCGCCGTCGGCGCCGACTCGATCACCGTCGGGGCGCAGGCGAGCGCCAGGCGCCAGCGCTCGGGATCGACCGCCGTCGAAGGCTCGCACAGGGTCGAGAAGACGCGCTCGTAGAAGGCGGCGGCGGCGCGCCGCTCCTCGTCGCCGGCCGCCTCGACGGCACGCCGCGTGGCCGCGACCAGCGCCGCGCGCAGTCCGGCCTCGTCGCCGGCAACGGCGAAGGCCGCCGGGAGCGCGTCGAGAGGCGCGCGCTCCGGGTCGCGCGCGATCGTCTCCGCTCCCAGGCGCCGGACGGCCGCGCTCGGATCGCGCAGGGCCAGGCGCACGAGCTCCGGGTGCTGCGTCGCGCGCGTCGCGGAGAGCGCCGCGCCGCAGATCCGCAGGCGCACGTCCTCGTCGGCCAGCACGAAGCGGCGCTCGAGCTCGTCGCGCTCGGCGGCGTCGGGGCTCGCAAGGAGCTCGGCCTCGGAGCGCGTCGCCGGGTCGGGCGCGGGCGATGTCGGCCGGCCGAACTCCGAGAGCTTGGCGTCGATGAGCGCGAGGTCCTGGAGCAGGAAGAGGTCGAACAGGTCGGCAGTCGTCACGGCGTCCAGGCCCAGCAGCAGGGCCTTCACGCGGCAGCGGTCGACGACGCCCTCCGCGTCGGCGTCCAACCCGTCCACGAAAGCGGCCCACTCCTTTGCCGTCACCTCGCCGTCACCGTCAGCGTCCGCCGCGCGCGCCAGGCCGAAGGCCGGGTCGAAGACACCCTGCCGCGCGGGCGCCGCGCCCGCCGTGAGGGCCGCGAGCGCCAGAGCCGGCGCCCATCCGCAGGTCAGGTCTCTCATCGTGCTCGCCTCGAGTCGCGCCCTGGCGCGGGACGCGCTGCGCTACATCATGCCAGCCCCGCGGCTCGAGGCGTTCCTTCTCGCGGCGCATGGACGGCCCGGGCGGGCGCAGGCTGTCCGGCCGCCGGCCGGGTCGCTACATTGCCGCCGCGGACGAGCGCGCCGCGCCGCGCTCTCGTCCCCACCTCCCGCCGTGAAGCGAGCGATCGTCGAGCTGACCGTCAACGGAGACGACTACACGGTCGCCGTGCTGCCCAACACCACGCTGGCGGAGGTGCTGCGCGAGGAGCTGCGCCTGACGGGCACGAAGCTCGGCTGCGGCACGGGGGACTGCGGGGCGTGCACGGTCCTGATGGACGGGCGCAGCGTCAACTCGTGCATGACCCTCGCGCTGGAGGCCGCCGGAACGCGGATCACGACCATCGAGGGCCTGGCGCCCTCGGGCGCGGAGCTGCACCCCGTCCAGCGCGCCTTCGTCGAGCACGGCGCCATCCAGTGCGGCTTCTGCACGCCGGGGATGGTGCTCTCGTCGGTCCACCTGCTCGATTTGCAGCCAGCGCCGAGCGAGGACGAGATCCGCCACGCGCTCGGCGGCAACCTGTGCCGCTGCACGGGCTACACGAAGATCGTCGAGGCGATCGCGGCCGCGGCCGAGGGCGGAGGGCGCGGCGCCGGTGACGGTGCCGACGGTGAGGACGGGGCGTGAGGCTGCCGCCCTTCGAGTTCCACGCGCCGACCGCGCTCGAGCAGGTGTTCGAGCTGCTCGCGACCTACGGCGCGGCGGCCCGGCTGATGAGCGGCGGCACGGACCTCTTGCCGGGCCTGCGGACGGGCAAGGTGCGTTGCGAGCACGTCATCGCCTTGAAGCGCGTGGCCGGGCTCGGCGGGCTCGAGTTCGATCCCGCGCGCGGGCTCGCGATCGGCGCCGGCGCGATCCTGGCCGACGTCGGACGCCACCCGGCCACACGCACGCACTACCCGGCCCTCGCCAGCGCCATCGACACCCTCGCCACGGTGCAGGTTCGCAACAAGGGCACGGTCGCCGGCAACCTGTGCAACGCTTCGCCCTGCGCCGACACCGCCACGCCGCTGATGGCGCTCGGAGCGCGCGTCGTGCTCGCCGGCCCGGACGGTCGGCGCGAGGTCGGCGTCGAGGAGTTCCTGGTCGGTCCCGACCACACCCGACTGGCGCAGGTCGAGCTCGTCGAACGCATCCTCGTGCCGCCTCCGCGCGCCGGCCTGCGCACGATCTTCCAGAAGATCTCGCCGCGCTCGCGGGTCGACATCGCGGCCGTGAACATGACCCTGGCGCTGACGACGAAGGGCGGCGCGTTCGAGCACGTCGCCCTCTTCCTCGGCACGGTGGCGCCGACCCCGATGCGCGCCGCGCGGGCCGAGAAGGCGCTGGAGGGACGGGAGATCAACGCCGAGAACATCGAGGCGGCGGCGCTGGCAGCGCGCGCGGAGTGCCGTCCGATCACGGACCTGCGCGCGACGAAGGAGTACAAGGCGCACATCGTGTACGTCCTGACCCGCCGAGCCCTCCAGACCCTGACGGCAGAGGCATGAAGGAACGGCGCGAGACGCTGATCGGGAAGCGCGTGCCGCGGCCGGACGCGTACGCCAAGGTGACGGGTGCGGCCCAGTACACCGATGACATCGTGCTGCCCGGGATGCTGCACGGGGCGATGCTGCGCAGCCCGCTCGCCCACGCGCGCATCGTGCGCATCGATTCTGCGCGCGCACGGCGCCTGCCCGGCGTCAAGTGCGTCATCACGGGGCAGGACGTGCCGGCCGTACGCTACGGCAACTGGCGCCTGGTGCCCGAGCTGCAGGACGAGACCGCCCTGGCGGCCGAGAAGGTGCGCTTCGTCGGCGACGAGGTGGCGGCGGTGGCCGCGATCGACCGCGACATGGCGCTGGCGGCGCTCGACCTGATCGATGTCGAGTACGAGGAGCTGCCGGGCGTGTTCAGCGTGGCCGAGGCGCTCGCTCCGGGCGCACCGGCGGTGCACGCCGAGCACGAGGACAACGTCAGCCTGGTGCGCAAGATCGACTACGGCGACGTCGAGCGCGCCTTCGCCGAGGCGGACTACGTGCGCGAGGACGTCTTCACGACGCACCCGGTCAGCCACGCGTACATGGAGCCGTGCTCGGTCGTGGCGCAGGCCGACCGCGACGGCCGCGTCACGGTCTGGACCTCGACCCAGACGCCCTACTACGTGCAGTGCCTGCTGGCGCGCACGCTCGGGCTGCGCGAGAACGACGTGCGCGTCGTCAAGCCCTGCGTCGGCGGCGGCTTCGGCGGCAAGATGGAGCTGCGGCCGTGGGAGTTCGCCGCGGCCTGGATGGCGCGCGCGACCGGCCGGCCGGTCAAGATCACGTTGAGCCGCGAGGAGGAGCTCGCCTGCGGGCGGCGCCGGCACCCGGTGACGATCACGTCGAAGATCGGCTTCAAGGCCGACGGCACGATCACCGGCAAGGAGGTCACGGCCCGGCTGGACGGCGGCGCCTACAACGGGATGGGGCCGACCGCGACGTTCCTGATCGGCAACTTCGGCGCGATGCTCTACCGCTTCCCGTCCTACCGCTACGACGGGGTGTACGTCTACACGAACAACCCGCCGGCCGGCGCAATGCGCGGCTTCGGCGCGCCGCAGGCGCTGTTCGCGGGCGAGACGCAACTGAACCTCGCGGCGCGCGAGCTCGGTATCGACCCGTTCGACCTGCGGATGATGAACGCGATGCGGCCGGGCGACGAGATCCCGGGCGTGGCCACGGTCGGGAGCTGCGGCTTGCGCGAGTGCCTCGAGCAGGTGCGCGCGCTCTCCGACTGGGACCGGCGCCGCGCCCGGCGCGAGCCGGGCGAAGGACTCGGCCTGGCGTGCTACAGCTTCATCTCGGGCGGCGTCTTCAACTGGTTCGACACGAAGTACCCGTTCTCGAGCGCCGAGGTGAAGGTCTTCGACGACGGCACGGCGCAGCTCACGACGCTGGCGGCCGACATCGGTCAAGGCTCGGACGTCGTGCTGGCCCAGATCCTGGCCGAGGAGCTGGGGCTGCAAGTCGCGGACGTGCGCCTGGTGACGGGCGACACGGCGACCTGCCCGCAGTCCGACCTCGGCACGTGGGGCAGCCGCGTCACGCTCATGGCCGGCAACGCCGTGCGCGCCGCCGCGCAGCAGGTCAAGCGCCGGCTGTTCGAGATCGTCTCGTTGAAGCTCGACCTGAACGTGATCCACGAGCTGGAGTGCGGGGACGGGCACGTCTACGCCAAGAGCAAGCCGCAGCGCCGCATCCCGTTCGGCGAGGTCGTGGCGATGGCGCAGCGCGCCAACCGCGGCGAGCCGCTCAAGGCCAGCGGCTACTACACGCCGCGCGACTGCGGGCTGGTCTCGCCGGCCTTCTCGTTCGGCGCGCAGGTCGCCGGCGTGAAGGTCGACCTGGAGACCGGGGGCGTCGGCGTGACGGGCATGTACACGGTGCACGACTGCGGGACCGAGCTGAACCCCATGGCGGTCGAGGGCCAGCTCGAAGGCTCGATCCAGATGAGCCTGGGCTACGCCTTGAGCGAGGAGCTCGTGATGGACGCGGGCCGCACGCTCAACACGTCGCTCTTGGACTACAAGATCCCGGTCGCCGAGGACATGCCGCCCTCGCTCTCGAAGACGGTGGCGACCTTCGAGCCGGCCGGGCCGTTCGGTGCCAAGGAAGCGGGCGAGGGGCTGGCCTGCCCCACCGCGCCGGCCATCGCGCACGCGGTCCTCGAGGCGACCGGGTTCTGCTGCAAGGACCTGCCGATCACGCCGGCGAAGGTCCTGGCTCACCTCGCGGCGACCGACCCCGAGCGAGCCGGGTGAGACTCGCTCGCGCCGGCCGGCGCCCGGCTCGAGGTTCGTTCCGGTAGTGCAAGCCGGCGGGCGGCCGGCGCGCGGGAGCACCGGGCGGATGGACCGCGCCTATACTCGCGGGCCCCGGCGCGCGCGGCGCCTTGTCGCCCGGCCGCCCCGCTCGCACTCCACCGGCTCCTCACCCACCGATCCCCATGAAGCGACCGACCGCTGCTTTCCTCGCCATCGCCGCGAGCGCGCTCGCGAACGCGCAGGTCAATCGCGACGACCTCACGCCGCTCGACATCGCCTACACGACGACCGTCTCCGAGGACCTGAAGAGCTTCCGCGTCGAAATGGCGGTGAAGAACGTCGCGCGACCGACGCTGCACGTCGCCATGCCCGCCTGGACCCCGGGCGCCTACGGCATCGGCGACTACGGCGAGAACGCTCGCGACTTCGCCGCCCGGACCGCAGGCGGCGCCGAGCTGGAGGTGACGCGCATGGACGCCGGCACGTGGAGCATCGCCAGCGACGGCGTGCGCGACGTCACGGTCACGTACGACCTGTCGGCCTCGCGCCGGCGCGGCTTCGGCGGGCGCCGGCGCACGGAGGAGTCGGACGCCCCCGCGACGGGGCTGCGCATCGAGGGACCGCGCACCTACGTCTACGTGCGCGGAGAGAAGGCGCTGCCCGTCACGTCTCGTTACGTCGTGCCCGACGGGTGGCGCGTCGCCAACGGGCTCCTGCGCACGGACGACCCGGACGTGCGGCGCGCGCGCGACTACGACACGTTCATCGACGCGCCGACGATCCTGGGCCTGTTCGAGGAGCGCGGCTTCGACGTGAACGGCACGCCCTTCACTTGCGTCTTCTTCGAGAACGAGCAGGAGTACGACTTCGATCTCGACGCCTTCGTCGACGTCGTGCGTCGCATCGTGGTCAACCAGGGCGAGCTTTTCGGCAGCTACCCCTTCGCGGACTACGTGTTCCTGTTCAGCCTGCCCGGCGGCGGTGGGCTCGAGCACCTGAACTCGACCTCGATCGGGCTGCGCGCCGAGTCGCAGAAGGAGGACCCGGAGGCCGGGGCCTCGGTGACCGCGCACGAGTTCTTCCACGCCTGGAACGTCAAGCGCATCCGGCCCGCGGCGCTCGGGCCGTTCGACTACCAGCGCGAGAACTACACCGGCAACCTGTGGGTCTCGGAGGGCTGGACCTCCTACTTCGGCGACCTGACGCTCGTGCGCACCGGCATCCTGGACCAGGGCGAGTTCCTGAAGATCCTCGAGCGCATCATCGAGCGCGAGCAGAACAAGGAGCGGCGCAAGGAGCACTCGGTCTACTGGGCCAGCCGCAACGCCTGGCACCGCTTCCGCGACGAGGAGGGCTCGCGCGTCGACTACTACGGCAAGGGCGAGATGCTCGGGGCCCTGATCGACCTGAAGATGCGGCACGAGACCGACGAGCGGGTGTCGCTGAACGACGTCATGCGCTTCCTGAACCGCTGGTTCGCCGAGCGCGGCGTCGGCTTCGAGGAGGCCGACGTCGAGCGCGCCTGCACGGCGCTCAGCAACCACGACTTCGGCGAGTTCTTCGCGCGCCACGTCTACGGGACCGTCGATCCCCCCCTGGCCGAGTACCTGGCCTACGCCGGCATCGACTACGCCGAGGACGTGATCCCGTGCTCGTTCCCCTTCGACCTGCGCGGCAAGCGCATCTCCGGCCGCCCTCAGCCGGGCGACGAGGAGAAGCCGGGCCCGCGCCCGGGCGAGACGGTCGCGGCGATCGACGGCCAGGAGTTCGAGGACGCGCGCTCGTTCCTGCGCGGCCACGCCGCGGGCGACGTGGTCGAGCTGACGCTCGAGCGCGGCGAGGAGCGGCGCGCGGTCGAGGTGACCCTCGCCGCCGAGCCGATCGTGATCCCGAGCCTGACGCTGCGGGACGACGCGACCGAGAAGCAGCTCTCCATGCGCGCCAGATGGCTGGGCTCGGTCGACTGAACCCGCCCGGCCTTGGTCGTCCCAAGCCTCTGGCGGAGCGCGAGTTGAGACGACACGACGGTCTCGTGCGGAGGGCTGGAAAAGTTTTACGAAGACCGTCGTAGTTTGTTACGAAGCTCTTCGTATATTAGGCCGACACCCAGGCCGACGATGCCCCGACGCCCCGACCCCACCCAGCGACCGACCGACGCCGAGCTGGCGATCCTCAACGTGCTGTGGCGCACCGGCGCGGCCACGGTGCGGGGCGTGCACGAGGAGCTGCCGCGCGGAGCGCGGCGGGGGTACACGACCACGCTCAAGCTGATGCAGATCATGGCGGAGAAGGGCCTGCTGGCGCGCGACACCTCGCGCCGCAGTCACGTCTACTCGGCCCGCTCGAGCGCGCGGGAGGTCCAGGAGCGCCTCGTCGGCGACCTGTTGCAGCGCGCCTTCCAGGGTTCCTCGGCGCGCCTCGTCCTGCGCGCCCTCTCGCACGAGCCGGCCTCCCCCGAGGAGCTGGCCGAGATCCGCCGCGTGCTCGACGAGCTCGAGGGGCGCGAAGGAGTCCCGGCGTGAGCGCGACGGTGGCGGCGGGCGCACTCGAGTTGCTCGGCTGGACGCTGGTGCACTTTCTGTGGCAGGGAGCCCTGATCGCCGGCCTGCTCGAGCTGGCCCTGCTCGACGCGCGCGGGCGCTCGGCGGAGCGCCGCTATCTCCTGCGCCTCTCTGCGCTGGTCGCGATGGCGGCGGCGCCAGCGCTGACCTTCTGGATCCTGCGGGGCGACCCGGTCCACGTTCCGGCCCCGGAGTGGGGAGCCGCGCAAGGCACGGCCTCCCCGTCGCCGTGGTGGGAGGCGCTCGCGGGCCGGACGATGGTGTGGGTCGTCGTGGCCTGGTCGCTCGGCGCGACGGCGCTGTGCCTGCGGCTCCTCCTCGGCTGGCGGCGCGTCAGGTGCCTGCAGCGAGCGACGCGCAAGTCGACGCTGCCCCGCCACTGGCAGAGCGTTTTCGATCGCCTCTCCGACGCGCTCTGCGTGCGCGCCGCTGCGCGGGTGATCGACTCCGCCATGCTGGCGGCGCCGACGGTCATCGGCTGGCTGCGGCCGGTGGTGCTCGTCCCGGCGCGCGTCCTGACCGGGATGACGGCGGAGCAGATCGAGGCGCTGCTGGCCCACGAGCTGGCGCACGTGCGCCGCCACGACTACCTCGTGAACCTGCTGCAGTGCCTGCTCGAGGCGCTGCTCTTCTACCACCCCGCCGTGTGGTGGGTGTCGGCCGGAATCCGCAGGGAGCGCGAGTACTGCTGCGACGACGTCGCGCTGCGAGTCACGAAGGACGGCGTGTCCTTCGCGAGAGCCCTGGCCTCGCTCGAGGCCTGGAGGGGCGAGAGCCTGCAAGTCGGAGTCTCCACGACAGGAGGATCACTCATGCAACGCATCCAGAGACTGATCGGCATCGACGCGCGCTCGCCTTCGCGCGCGGGCGGCGTGCTGCGAGCCATCGCCGTCCTCGTCGTCGCGGGCTCCTTCGGCGCCAGCGCCCTGGGCCTGGGGGCGAGCCCGAGACTGGAGCCGTGCGCGCAGGACGACGGCTGCGAGAAGTGCCGCGAGCTGCAGCGGGCGCTGGAGCGCCACGGCCGCGAGCACGAGACGGCCGGGGTGGCCGACGAGGAGGTACGGATCGTCTACGAGGACCGGGTCCGAGCCGTGCCGCGGGAGCCCCGAGAGATTCGGGAGCCGCGCGAACCGCGAGCCTCGCGCCTGCGTCGGTACGTGCTCGACGAGATGGAGGAGATCGACGAGATCGACGAGATCGAGGAGCACGCCGAGGAAGGGGGGCGCCGGGAGGCCGTGCTGGACCTCCTGCCCCAGTTGCGGCTGCGGACCGCCCCGCAGATCGAGATCGAGGTCCATTCCCGCCTGAAAGGCGTGCAAGAGCACTTGCGCGAGGCGCTCGAGCGGCACGGGGGGCAACTGGGCGATCTCGACGCGCGGCTCGAGTTGCTCCCGCGCCTGAGGCTGCGCACCGCTCCCCAGATCGAGCTCCAGGTCGAGGGCCGCATCAAGGAAGTGCACCAGCGCCTGCTCGAGACGCTCAAGGAGCTCAACCGCGTGAGCGAGCTGAAGCTCGACCCCGCGCTGGAGCTCCTGTCGCAGCTCCACCTGCTCGCCGATCCCCGGAACGAGCTCCGGCTCCAACCGCGCCTGAAGGAGGTGCAGAAGAGCTTGCACGACACGGCCCAAGTGCACCAGGAGCTGCTGGGGGTGCTCGGGAAGCACGTCGATGTGACAGATCCGCTGATGCGGCCCACCCCCCCGCGAGCGGAGCTCGATGAGCTGAAGGTCGAGCTGCACGAGCGCCTGAAGGGCATGCGGGAGGCGCTCGACCGGACCCGCCTGCGCAAGGCGGAGCTGGAGGAAGCGCTCGAGCGCCTGCGCGAGGTCCGCCAGCGGCACGGCGCGCGCGACGGCGCTTCCGGCCACGACGGCGGCTCCGAGCACGGCGACGGCGACCACGGCTCGCAGCCGCGCAAGACCTTCCTGCACGACCGGATCCGCTGACGGGGCCATCGGCGGATCCGCCGAAGCATCTAGCGGGTAGATCATCCGACGGATTCGGGCTGTCGGAGGAAGCCGGGCGCGCCGCTATCATCCGCGCGTGGACGCGCAGGGGAAGACCGCTCGCGCGCTGGCCCTGGCGGCGATCCTGGCCAGCGCCGCGACCCTGGCCGTGTCGCTCGCCCTGCCGACGGTCACGTTCCAGAAGCTGGCCTCGGCCGAGGAGACCTACTCGATCTTCGGCGGCATCGAGAGCCTGTGGGAGGACGGGAACTGGATCCTGGCCGCGATCGTGTTCCTGTTCTCGGTCGTCTTCCCGATCGCCAAGCTGATCGCCCTGCAGCTCGTCTGGCTCGGCCGCTGGAGTCGCGCGGCGCGCCTGGAGCTGGTGGAGTGGCTGGAGCTCCTGGGCAAGTGGTCGATGCTCGACGTCTTCATCGTCGGCACGTTCGTGGGCGCCATCCGCCTCGGGCTCCTGGCCGACGCGTCGTCCCGCCCCGGGATCCTGGTCTTCGGCGCGGCGATCCTGATGTCGATCCTGACCACGCACTTCATCGGCCGCATCGAGTCGCAGGGCCGCCCGCGGCCACTGTGCGAACGGCCCGCGCTGCGGGCCTGGTGGGCGCGCCTGACGACCCTGCTCGCGGCCACGGCGCTCGCGGCGGCGCTGGCGCTGCCGCTGTTGCAGGTGAAGAAGGGCTTCCTGTTCCGCAACGACGTCGCGCTGCTCTCCACATCGTGGAAGATGGCCGGCGACGAGGAGCCGCTGCTGGCCGCGGCCCTCTTCGCGCTGGTGACGGGCACCTCGATCGCGCGCGCGCTGCTGCTCGCGGCGCTGCGCTGGCTCCCGCGCGCCCCCGAGCGCGCGCGCAGGCTCGCCCTGCAGCTCGACGAGTGGGCCATGCTGGACGTGTTCGGGCTGGGGCTCGTGATCGTGGCCGTCAAGCTCGACGAGCTGGCGACGACCACGCTGCGGGCCGGCTTCTGGGCGGTGCTGGCCGCCGCCTGCCTGGCGCAGCTCGACGCCTGGGCCTTCCGCCGCGCGGTCGTCGCGCGGCGCGCCGGGAGCGACTCCGCGAGTCGCTGAAGGCCCGAGCCTGCTCGCTCCGGGGGGCTCGGAGCCGGGGGGGGATGGCGTCGTCGCGCTCTTCCGGACCCCCCCGGTCGCGGGCGGCGGCTCTCCGGATCCGGGCTGCCGAGGGCGCGTTCCGGGAAGCGCCGAGGCCCCGCCTCGGGCGCCGAGCCTCCGGCACGTGGCCACCACCGGGCCGCCCGTGGCGGCGAGAGGGGCGAGCCGCCCCGCCGCCTCGGTCGCTCTTGTCCTGGATTGTGCGCTCGCTCGCCCTCCCGCCGGGGTAGGATGCCCGGCCGTCAGTTGGTTGGCGGCGCCCGCGCCGCCGGAGCTCGTCGGCCTCCGGCCGACCGTTCCATTCTCTTCTTCCCTGCTTGTCTGTGCCGTTCCCGTCTTCGACCGGTTGGTCAGCGAGCACTTCACTACCGAGACAGATTTCATGGCCACACGGCTCTACGTCGGCAACCTCTCCTGGGACACCACCGAGGAGTCCCTCCGCCTCGCCTTCGGGCAGGACGGACGCACAGTCAAGGAAGTCCACATCGTCAGCGACCGCGAGACCGGTCGCCCGCGCGGCTTCGCATTCGTCGAGATGGGCTCGGATTCGGACGCCCAAGGCGCCGTCGGCGCCCTGGACGGCTCCGTGCTCGACGGTCGCAACATCAAGGTGAACGAGGCGCGCGAGCGCCAGCCCCGCAGCGGC
>Ga0326597_10001391_pt1 | contig 39427 bp, 37 predicted proteins | sample RVTome_12_FD_203789 | JGI IMG/M metagenome (GOLD analysis project Ga0326597, IMG submission 203789) | Soil microbial communities from uranium-contaminated site in the Upper Colorado River Basin, Wyoming, United States - RVT100D185 | ecosystem: Environmental > Terrestrial > Soil > Contaminated >... | reverse complement strand
CAGACACAGCCAGCATTACTGTCGCGCAACGTGAGCTATTCATAACGCTCGGCACTGGCAATGAGATCGAGGAGATCGATACCGCAACCTACCGCCAAGAATGGAAAGTATTCGTGACCGATGCGAATGGTATCGGCGTCGCGCAGGTGCCGCTCACGATCAGCGTTTTATCTGAACGCTACTGGGAAGGTTCGCGAGCCTATGTCGACCCTCCCGGTGCTTGGTTAACGCGACTAGGCGTCGAAGCGTTGCCCGCCGCCGGTTGTTCGGACGAGGACATCAATAATCGCAACGGTATCCTTGATGCCGGCGAAGACCTGAACAATAGCGGGTTCATCGAGGCCGGCAACATCGCGAAAGTCAGCCCCAGCGGCAGTGTCGCGACGGTGACGACTGGGACCGACGGCTCCGCAATCGTCTTAGTCGACTGGCCACAGAACTTCGCCCTCTGGGTCGAGTCGACGCTTCAAGCGCGCACCGAGGTTCAAGGCACAGAATCTTCCCGATCGGCCACGTTCCGGCTGCCTATTTTGGCGAGCGATGTTGCTCAGGAGAACACCTCTCCTCCGGGCGCCGATAGCCCGTTCGGAACGGACGGCAACTGCGCGACGCCGCCGCCGCCGCTTGGCCCGTAGCCTGTACTGAAGTACTGACGAAGGCCGGCCTCATGCCGGCCTTTTTCTTTTCCCGGCCGGCGAACTTTGGATTCATCGGCGCAGCGACTAGACTGCAGCGGCGATGTCAGACCTCACGAACATATTTCTGGTCGGGCCCATGGGCTCGGGCAAGTCGGCCGTCGGCAAGCAGCTCGCCAAGGAGCTCGGGCTCGAGTTTATCGATAGCGACACGGAGATCGAGCAACGCACGGGTGTGGATATCTCCTACATCTTCGAGAAAGAGGGCGAAGCCCGCTTTCGGCTTCGCGAGGCAGAAGTGATCGCGGAACTGGCGCAGCGCAAGGGCATCGTGCTGGCGACTGGCGGTGGCGCCGTACTCGATGCCGACAACCGCCGCCATCTGCTCGACAACGGCATCGTCATCTACCTGCGGGCAAGCGTCGCGCAGCAGCTCGAGCGCACCCAGCACACGCGCCATCGCCCCTTACTCGTCAACCGTGATGCCGAGACGGTCCTCACCGAGCTCATGGCCACACGCGCGCCTTGGTACGAAGAGATCGCCGCGCTGACCGTCGACACCGGCGGGCGTCGTGTTCGCACGGTCGTGAGCACCATCCGTGATGCCCTTGCGCGGCGGGGCCTTGCGCCATTGAAAAACTGATGTGGCCCTGCGACTCTTCCCGCAACTGCCGACAGGCGAATTGAATTCATGGATACGCTCGAAGTCGCATTAGGCGCGCGCAGCTACCCGATCCACATCGGGCCGGGACTATTGAGCAACGCCGCCCTGCTCGCCGAGACGATCGACGCCAGCCAAGTACTGGTCGTCACAGACACGACGGTGGCGCCGCTCTATCTCGCGCACTTGCAGGCGGCGAGCAAGGAGGGTGAGCTGCGCGTCCACATCCTACCAGACGGTGAGCAGCACAAAACGCTCGCGAGCTTCGCCGCGATCGTCGATGAGTTCGTCGCGGGGAATTTTCATCGCGATGCGTGCCTGGTCGCGCTCGGCGGCGGTGTCGTCGGCGATGTCGGTGGCTTCGCGGCCGCCAGCTACCAGCGCGGAATCCGTTTCGTCCAGGTTCCGACGACCCTGTTGGCGCAAGTAGACTCGTCGGTCGGCGGCAAGACGGCCGTCAACCACCCGCGAGCCAAAAATATGATTGGCGCCTTCTACCAGCCCGCCGGCGTCATCGCGGACACGGACACGCTTGCGACACTGCCGCCCCGCCAATTTGCGGCGGGCTTGGCCGAAGTCATCAAATACGGCCTCATACTCGACAGCGACTTCTTCGCCTGGCTCGAGGAGCAACTCGACGCTGTCTTGGCCTTGGACGCCGAAGCGCTACGTTTCATCGTCCGGCGCAGCTGCGAACTCAAGGCAGCCATCGTCGCCGAGGACGAGCGCGAGCACGGTCGCCGGGCGCTCTTGAATCTCGGCCACACCTTCGGCCATGCGCTCGAATCCATCGGCGCCTACGATCGCTGGCTACACGGCGAGGCCGTCGCGATCGGCATGATGCTCGCCGCGCAAACCTCCGCGGCGCTGGGCTGGCTCGGCGACTCGGCGGTCGAACGTATTGAGGCCTTACTCACTCGGGCGCAGCTGCCGACCCGAGCGGAGGGGATCGGTGCCGAACGCGTGCTCGAACTCATGCAGATCGACAAGAAGGCGAGCGCCAAAGGCTTAAATCTCATCCTGCTCGAGGCGATCGGTACGGGTGTGGTCACGCCGGCACCGAACGAAAAACTGTTGCGGGGCGTACTCGAAGCCGGCCTAAGCGGCGGCTGAACCCGTGGCGGCCGTAGTTGCACCGCTCGCCCCATATGCCGTCACGTCGGCAAATTCTCGTGGCCGGCTGCATCCGGAGCGGCCGCCGGCGCATCGCAGCGAGTTTCAACGCGATCGCGATCGGGTCATTCATTCGGTGGCGTTCCGAAGACTCGAATACAAGACTCAAGTCTTCGTCAACCACGAGGGCGATCTGTACCGCACTCGCCTTACGCATTCGCTCGAGGTCGCGCAGATCGCGCGGACCGTTGCCCGTGCGATGCACCTCAACGAAGACCTGACCGAGGCGATTAGCCTGGCCCACGATCTCGGCCATACGCCGTTCGGTCACGCCGGCCAGGATGCCCTCGACGACTGCATGCGCGCGTTCGGCGGTTTCGAGCACAACTTACAATCGCTGCGCGTCGTCGATACGCTCGAGCAGCGCTACGCGGCGTTCCTGGGCTTGAACTTGACCTATGAGACGCGCGAAGGAATCCTGAAACATTGCTCGCGCGCGAACGCGGGCCGCCTCGGAGAACTAGGCCGGCGATTTATCGAGCGCCAGCAGCCCGGCCTCGAGGCGCAACTCGCGAATCTGGCCGATGAGATTGCGTACAACAACCACGATGTCGATGATGGTCTGCGTGCAAGGCTTATCTCGCTAGACGGCTTGCTGACGATTCCGTTCGTCGCCGAGCAGCATGCGCGCGTCTTGAGCAAATATCCGGACATCACAGAGCGAGCCGCCGTTCACGAGATCGTCCGCGCCATGATCGGCGCGCTCGTCAATGATCTGATTACGACCAGTCAGGCACGCGTCGAGGCGTTGGCGCCGAGAACCATCGAGGACATCCGCGCACAGTCAGCGCCCCTGATCGGCTTCAGTGAGCCGTTCGGCGACGCGCAACGCGCAATCAAGAAATTTCTTCGTGAGCATCTGTACAAACACCCCAAGGTCACGCGCATGACCGTGCGGGCGCAAGAGATCGTGACCGCCTTATTCGAAGCCTTCGTCGAGGATTACGCGCGCATGCCGGATGAGCATGCCGAGCTTGCGCGCATGGCCCATGAACGCGATGGCCTGGCTGCCGGCGCGCGCGTCGTGGCCGACTACATTGCGGGCATGACCGACCGGTTTGCTTTGCAGACGCACGCAGCGCTCGGGCGCGGCAACTGACACTACGCCCGGTGGCTGTGGCAGCGGCGGGTAAGTGGCGGCGCTCTGCTAGAATGACACGATTCCGATGGCACAGCAGCACACCCCAAACTCGATCCCGCCGCGCCGGCGGCTCATCGTCGCACTCGATGTACCCGATGCGAACGCCGCACGTGCGCTGGTCACAGAACTTGCCGACGCCGCGGAGTTCTACAAGATCGGGCTGGAGCTTGCGATGTCGGGCAGCTATTTCGAGCTCATGGACTGGTTGCTGGAACAGGGCAAACAGGTCTTTGCGGATCTGAAATTCTACGATGTGCCGGCCACCGTCGCGGCTGCGGTGCGCCAGATTCGGGCGCGCGGCGCGACCTTTCTGACCGTGCATGGCGACCGGGCGATCATGGAAGCCGCCGCCGCGGAAAAAGGCGCTACCTTGCAAGTGCTCGCAGTGACCGTGCTCACGAGCCTCGATAAAAGCGATCTCGAGCAGATGGGCATTCAAGGCGAGGTCCGCGACGTCGTGCTGCAACGCGCGCGGCAAGCGGTCGCAGCGGGCTGCGACGGCGTCATCGCCTCCGGCCACGAGGCCGCCGATTTGCGCGCCGTTCTTGGGCCGGGTCCGCTGATCGTCACGCCCGGCATTCGCCCGGCGCATAACTCCAGCAAGGACGACCAGAAACGCATCGTCACGCCGGCGCTCGCGATCGAGCGTGGTGCCAGCTATCTGGTGATCGGGCGCCCCATCCGCTCCGCACCCGAGCCGCGCGAGGCCGCGGAAGCTATTCAGGCTGAGATCGCCACCGCGCTCAAACAATGACAGCCACCGAGACGGTGCTGGCACAGCGGCTGGCACGAATGCGCTGGGTGGCGACCAGCTTACTCGTCGCGATGGCCGTGCTATTCGCCACGACCCATGCGCTGCTCCCGGCCTATACGTGGCTCGGCATGGTCAACGCGTTCGCCGAAGCCGGCATGATCGGCGCGCTCGCCGATTGGTTCGCCGTCACGGCTTTGTTTCGCCACCCGCTGGGCCTGCCGATCCCGCACACCGCGATCGTGCCGAACCGCAAGAACGAGATCGGCCGCGCGCTCGAACAGTTCATCCGCGACAACTTTCTGACCCGTGAAGCAATCACGCGCCGGCTCGAATCTGTCGATCTCGCCGAGCGGCTGGGCCACTGGCTCGCACACCGCGCGAACGCCACGCGCGTGAGCCGGGATCTCGGCCTGGCGCTGCGCTGGCTTCTCGAAGCCGTCGATGCTGCGCAGCTGCGGGCCATGCTCGAGGCGAGCCTGCAACGTTCGCTCGACCGCTTGCCGCTTCAAGCCGGATTGAGCGTCGTCGTCGAAGTGCTGTCATCCGGCGGCCATGCCGAAGCGTTCATCGATCACCTCGTCGCTATTGGGCAGCAGCAATTACAAGACAACAAGGATGAGATCCGCGCGCGCATTCGCGACCGCAGCCCGTGGTGGCTGCCGCGCTTCGTCGACGAGGCGATTTACGATCAGCTCGTCGCCGAACTCGAGCGCATACTCACCGACGTCGGCAACAACCCCGCGCATCCGGCACGCGCCGAGTTCAACCGCCGGCTCAAAGACCTAGCGCTGGCACTCAGCGACGACACGCGGCTGGCCGAGAAAACGCGCCGGCTAAAAATGGAATTCATCGAGCACCCGGCCGTGAAAGCGTATTTCGCCGAGCTCTGGAGCCGCCTGCGCGAACAGATTGCCGCAGCACTCGAGGATCCAGACTCGCCGCTGCGCACGGGCATCGAGAACGAGCTCTGCGCCATCGGCCAGCGAGTTCAGGACGATCCCGACGCGCGCACCCGCCTCGACGGCTGGCTCAAAGAGCTCATTATTTACCTCATCGACAACTACCGCCAACCGCTCAGCGAAACGATCTCCGCAACGATCGAGCAATGGGATCCGACGGCGACCGCGCAACGCATCGAGCTCTACATCGGCCGTGATCTGCAGTTTATTCGCGTTAGCGGCACCCTGGTCGGCGGCTCGGCGGGCGTATTGATTTATCTGCTCGTGCAGCTCATCGCGTAATCAACGCAAGGCGCGCCGTAGTACCTTGCCGACATTGGTCTTCGGCAACTCATCCTTGAACACGATCTCGTGCGGTCTTTTGTAGGCGGTCAGCTGCTCGCGCAGGTAGGCCATCAGCACCGCTTCGGTCAGCTGCGGATCCTTGCGCACGATGAACAGCCGTACGGCTTCCCCGGTATCCGGATCGGGCACGCCGACGGCGGCGGCCTCACTGACGCCCGGATGGCTCGTTGCGACGTTCTCGAGCTCGTTCGGATAGACCTTGAATCCCGACACGACGATCATGTCTTTCTTGCGGTCTTCTATATAGAGCAGCCCGGCTGCATCCAGGCGGCCGATGTCGCCGGTCTTGAGCCAGCCGCCCTCGAGCATGACCGCGGCGGTGTCGTCGGGCCGGTTCCAATACCCCTTCATGACTTGCGGCCCGCGGATGCAGATCTCGCCCGGGACGTCCACGCCGACGGGCGCATCGTTCTCGTCACGGATGCCGACCTCGGTGGACGGCAGGGGCACGCCGACCGAGTCGTTGAAGCTCGTGCTGGTGAGGGGATTCGCCGTTGCGATCGGGGACGTCTCGGTTAATCCATAGCCCTGCACGATCGGCCTGCCGGTCGCCTTCTGCCATGCCTCGGCAACTGACCGCTGCACCGCCATGCCGCCGCCCATCGTCACTTTGAGCTGACTGAAGTCGATCGTGTCGAAATCCGGCGAGTCGAGCAGTATGTTGAACAGCGTATTAACGCCGGTCAGGTAATTGACGGGGGCCCTGCCTAACTCTTTGATAAGGCTGCGAATATCTCGCGGGTTCGTAATGAGCAGAATGACGCCGCCGAGTTTGATGAAGCACAACAGGTTCGCCGTCAACGAGAAGATGTGATAAAGCGGCAGTGGGGTCGCCGCGCGTTCGCCGTGCTCGCCCAAAGCCGGGCGAGCCCATGCGACACACTGCAACACGTTGCTGACGAGATTTCTGTGGGTCAGCATCGCGCCCTTCGCGACGCCGGTCGTACCGCCGGTGTACTGCAAGAATGCGACGTCCTCGGCACCGACCTCGACATCAGAAAATTCCCGTTCGCTTCCTTGGCGCAGTACATCGAGATATTGAACGGCGCCTGGCAAGCGCCAAGGCCGAATGCTGCGTTGGACATACTTGAGCAGGAATTGCGTGGCGACGCGCTTGAGCGGCCCAAAGTGGTCACCGAGCCGGCTCAAGATCACGAGTTCGAGATCTGAAGCTTCGAAAACCGCGCTGACGGTCGCAGCAAAGTTCTCCAACACGACGATCGCGCGCGCACCGCTGTCGCGCAGTTGATGCTCGAGCTCGCGCGGCTTGTAGAGCGGATTGACGTTCACGACCGTGAGCCCCGCGCGCAGAATGCCGAACACCACGACCGGGTACTGCATGACATTCGGCAACATGACGGCGACGCGATCGCCATGCTCGAGCTCGTCCCGAGACTGCAGGTATGCGGCAAACTGGCGGCTCGCGCCATCGAGCTCGGCGTAACTCATCGCCACGCCGTAATTTTCCAGCGCGGTGCGTTCGCGGAACCGCGCGAAGCTATCGTTCAGCAGCGCATTGAGCGACGGGAACTCGTCCGGATCGATCGTCGCCGGCACGCCTTCGGGGTAGGCGTCAAGCCAGGGCGAGCGGCTCATGATCGATGGACCATCGCAGCGGGCAAGGATCGTTTAGAGCAACTCGGCCAGCACGGCCCAAACGTTCTCGAGCATGACCTTATTGCCGCGCGCATTCGGATGAATGCCATCCGCCTGCATGAGGCCGCGGTTCAGCGCGATGTCCTCCATGAGGAAGCCGACGAGCGGGATCTCCCATTCGGCAGCAAGCTCGGTATAAATACCGGCAAAGGCGCGCGTGTAGCTCGGCCCGTAGTTCGGCGGAATCTGAATGCCTGTGAGGATTGCGGCAGCGCCATGGCTGCGTGTGAGCTCGATGATCTCGGTGAGATTCGCGCGTAAGTTCTGCACGGGCTGACCGCGCAGCCCGTCGTTACCGCCCAGCTCGATAATGACAATCTGCGGCTGGTGGGCCTCGAGCAGTGCAGGCAATCTGGCCAGCCCGCCGGAGCTCGTGTCGCCCGGGATGCTGGCATTGACCACGCCATATCCGTACCCTTCAGCCCTCAGGCGATCCTCCAGCAGAGACACCCAGGACTCAGATAGCGTCATTCCATAGCCGCTACTCAGAGAGTCGCCGAGGACGACAATCGTGCTGTCTTCCGCAGACCAGGCCTGCGCGGCCCCGGTCAGCAAAAACAGCAACGTCCAGCTCAGTTTGACGTAATCGCGCAGATGATGGATGCCCGGAAAACGCATGGCCGATGACAACTCCTTACTCGTCGCTCAAGACCTGACCAAGAAGGTTACCAGCCCGGAAGGCGAACTGACCATCCTTGATGCAGTTAGCTTGGCCATCGGCAAGGGGGAAACCGTCGCGGTGGTCGGGCCATCCGGTGCCGGCAAGTCCACGTTGCTGGCGCTGCTCGCGGGGCTCGACGAACCGACCTCGGGTAAAGTCTGGCTCAACGGTACCGAGCTCACGGCGCTCGACGAGGACGGCCGCGCGGCGTTGCGCAACCGCCAGGTGGGCTTCGTGTTTCAATCGTTTCATCTGTTGCCATCCCTGACGGCGTTAGAGAACGTCCTATTGCCATTGGAACTCAGCGGAACGGAGCAGCATGAAGCCAAGGCGCGTGCCGCGCTCAGCCGGGTCGGCCTCGATAGCCGATTAAGACATTACCCGCGCCAACTCTCCGGCGGCGAGAAACAGCGCGTGGCCATTGCGCGCGCGTTCGTCACGGATCCGGCGCTGTTGTTCGCCGACGAACCGACCGGCAATCTCGACAACAAAACCGGCGCGCATATATTAAATATGCTGTTCGAGCTCAATGCGGCCGCGAACACGACGCTGGTGCTCGTGACGCACGACCTCGATGCGGCCCAGCGCTGCCACCGCATCATCGAGCTCGCCTCCGGCCGGGTCGTGCAGCCCGAGGCGGCCGGAGCTTCTTAAAAGGTGTCCCTTCTTAAAAGGTGTCAGGTTTATTTATCGAAAAATAGACCCGCGAAAAATAAACCTGACACCTTTTTAGACACCTTTTTATGACACCTTTTTAGACAAGACACTTTTTTACAAGCGAGATTACTTCAGAAAGCTGCAAGATCTCGGTTACTTCTTCGAGTGAATAGCGAATATAGGGGTCGAACCGCAATCTCGCCCGCTACAACTGCCCGACGGCGACGACAGACTACTCAGCTACACGAGCCGCCGCAGCTTGCCGCCGGCGAGAAAATCACGAACGTTCTCGGCGACTTGATCGAGCGCGCGCTGCCGCGATTCCCGGGCGGTCCACGCGATGTGCGGCGTCAGAATCAGATTCGGAATGTCCGGCGCGAGCAGCGGCTCGTCGCCGCGCGGCGGCTCGGTCTCCATGACGTCGATGCCGGCGCCGCCGATCAAGCCGTCGCGCAACGCGGCGACCAGCGCCTCGCTGTCGATCAGCGCGCCGCGGGCGGTGTTGATCAACAAGGCTTCACGCTTCATGCGCTTAAGCTCATCCGCGCCGATCAAGCCGCGCGTGGCCGCGGTGAGCGGGCAGTGCAGGCTCAAGACGTCGGCGGATTCGAGCACCTCGTCGAAATGCCGCCGCCCTGCCGGCAACGCGTCCGCATTGGCGCCAAAGCGCGCGCTGACGAGCACTTCCATGCCTAGGCAGCGGCCGAGCTCAGCGACCCCCTTGCCGAGCGTACCGTAGCCGACGATCCCGAGGCGTTTGCCCGTAAGCTCGCGAATCGGATAATCGAACAGCGCAAACGTCGTGCTGTCCTGCCAGGCCCCCGCATAGATCGCCGCCTGATATTCCTTGAGCTTGCGCGTGAGCCCGAGCACCAGCGCGAATACGTGCTGCACGACCGCGGCCGTGCAGTAATCCCGGATGTTCGCTACAGCGATGCCGCGCGCGGCCGCGGCTTTGACATCGACGTTGTCCGATCCCGTCGCGGCGAGCACGATGAGCTCGAGCGCGTCGCTCGCGGCAATCAAACCGGCATCGATGCGCGCTTTGTTGACGATTGCGACCGCGGCGCCGTCCAGGCGTTCGCGTATCTGCTCAGGCCGGGTCTGTTCGTAGTATGCAACGTCCGCGAGCTCGTCCAGCGGCGCGGTGTCGACGCCGGGCCCGAGCGTGGCAAAATCGAGGAAGGCTCCTTTGAGTCGGCGCGGCATAGGCGCGAAGCTTACACTAGGACACCATGGCCAAGACCACGAGATCCGCCGCCGCCAACAAGCGCTTCTGGGAGCACAAGTCCCTCGAGCAGATGACCCAAGCCGAGTGGGAGTCGCTCTGCGACGGCTGCGGGCGCTGCTGCCTGCACAAGCTCGAGGACGAAGATACCGGCAAGGTCTATTACACGGATGTCGCCTGCCGGCTGCTGAATCTCGACCAATGCCGCTGCACGCACTACGCGGACCGGCTCGAGCACGTGCCGGATTGCGTCGTGCTCTCGCGCGAGAACTTAAGCGAGCTGCGCTGGATGCCCGCGACTTGCGCCTATCGCCGCCTCGCCGAAGGCCGCGGTCTCGCCGATTGGCATCCGCTGATCTCCGGCAGTGCCGAGAGCGTGCAGCGGGCCGGTATTTCGGTTCGAGGTCGTGTCGTCACGGAAACGGCCGTCAAAGTCGACGATATTCAGCACCGGGTGATTCGCTGGCTCAAGGCGCCGAGCAAACCGATCGCAAAACGGCCGCGCCGCCGTTGAGCTCAGCCGGTGTTTTGCATGCCGTGGGCGATGCCGTTGACGCTCACGAGCAGCGCTTGATAGACCGCATCGTCCTTGCCGCCGCTCTGGCGCCAGCGCCGCAGCAGGTCGATTTGCAGCAAGCTCATCGGATCCACGTAGGGATTACGCAAGCGTATCGCGCGGCGCAGAGTGCGCTCATTCTCGAGCAAGCGCGTCTGGCCCTTGAGCATCAGCACCGCCTGCACGGAGCGTTCGAACTCCGCGCGAATCGCCGGGAAGAACTGCTCGTGTAATTCACCCGCCAGCTCCGAGTAGCGCTGCGCGATGTCGATATCCGCCTTGCCGAGGACGACTTCGACATCCGCGACCAGCCCGCCGAAGAACGGCCAGCTTTGCGCCAAGTCCTTGAGCGCCGGCTCGCCGAACGCCTTGACCGCGGCGGCCACGCCCGCACCGAAACCGAACCAGCCGGGCAGGAGCAAGCGCGTTTGCGTCCAGGCGAACACCCAAGGGATCGCGCGCAGATTTTGGATATCCCCGGTATCGGCATCCGGCCGGCTTGCGGGCCGTGAGCCCAGGCCAAGTTCCTCGATGACGTCGATCGGCGTCGCCAGCCGAAAATACTCCGCGAACTGCGGCTCGTCGTAGACCAGCTGCTTGTAAGTATCCTGGCTGCCCTCGGAAATCACATCCATGATCGCATACCACTGGCGCTGCGCCGGATTAGGCTCCGGCTGCTTCGCATTGACGAATAACACGGAGCTCAGCATCTGTTCCAGCGATCGCATCGCGATGCCGCGCAAGCCGTAGCGCGCGTTGATCGATTCCCCCTGTTCGGTCATGCGAAACCGCCCGGCCACGGCGCCGTCCGGGGCGACGCGAATACTTTCGTGGACGCGCCCGCCGCGGCTCACCGTACCGCCGCGGCCATGAAACAGCGTCAGCTTGATGTCGAAGCCGTTGACCGTTTCTACGAGTGCCTGTTGGGCCTTGCGCAGCGTCCAGCTCGCCGACGCCAGGCCGCCGTCCTTGTTGCTGTCGGAGTAGCCCATCATGACCATCTGCTGCCCGCCGCGTTGCTCGAGATGGGCGCGATAGAAGTCGTCGGTCAGCAGCCGGCGCATGATTTTGGGCGAGCTTTCGAGATCCTGGACTGTCTCGAACAGCGGCACGATATCGAGCGGTACCGGTATGCCTTTGGGCGCAAGATCGCCCCAGCGGGCCAGCAGGAGTACGGACAACACATCGTCGGCACCGTGCGTCATGCTGACGATATACGGGCCGATCGCGCGCGGCCCGTACTTGCGCCGGCAGTGCGCGATGGCTTGAAAAACGGCCATCGTCCGGCGCCCTTCCGATGACAGCGTGCCGAACGGCGATTCGCGGCGCTCGAGCGCCTCTTTGAGCCGCACGGTGCGCTCGCGGCCGGTCCAGCGCAACCAATCTTTTTCCTGCAAGCCCTCGCCGACGACGCGCCGGTGGACGAGCGCGTTCTGCCGGATGTCCAAGGTGGCGATGTGGAAGCCGAAAGTTTCGACCCGCCGCCGCAGGCGATTGACGGCGAACAGTCCCGCATGACGGCCCTTGTTCGCGCGCAGACTGTCGGCAATCAAGTTCAGATCCGCCAAAAATTCTTCCGCTGACTCATACGGAAAGGCGGCATCGTCGTAAGTCGCTTGCAGGCGCGCGCTGACTAAACGCAGAAACACGCGGTACGGCATGTCGCGATGGCGCGCCGGAACCGAATGCGCCGCCTTGCTGAAGTGCCGAGCGTAAAGATCGGTTTGCTCGATGAGCTCCGCGTTGATGCCGACGCGTGACTCTGTTTGACTGAGCTGCTCGGAGATTCGGTTGCATTCGTGATAGTAAAGATCCAGCACCAACGCTCGCTGGCGGGCGAGCGACTCGCGCACGCTCTTGGCCGTAACGTTGGGATTGCCGTCCATGTCGCCACCGACCCAGGAACCAAAACGCACGAGCGTCGGCAGCTTGATGCGCGCGCCGTGATCCGGATAGACGACTTCAAACGCCTGCTCGAGGCCCTCGTAGAACGGCGGAATCATGCGATAGACGATATCGGTCAAAAAGAACAGCACGTGCTCGGCTTCATCGCCGATTGTGAGCCGCGACCCCGGGTGCTCGGCCGTTTGCCAGCCCGTCGTCATCTCCATGCGAATCCGCCCGAGGGCAGCCGCTTCCTCCTGCGGCGACATATACGGGTCCAAGGCCTCGATGAGATGCCGTGCGATGCGTTGTTGCTTGCGCAACAGCGTACGGCGCGTCGCCTCGGTCGGATGTGCAGTGAATACGGGCTCGACGCAAATCTGCTCGAGAACGGCTTCGATATCGGCCGGGGTCGCGCCCGCTTCCTTGAGTTTGAGCAACGTATCTTCGAAGCCCGACGGCTGCGGCGTCGAGGCGTCTCTGAGGTAAGCGCGCCGGCGCCGGAGACGATGGACTTTCTCGGCCATATTGACCATCTGAAAGTAAGTCGAGAAAGCACGAATGAAATCCCGCGCGGCACGTGGCTCCAGTGCGCCGAGCAAGGTTTGCAGCTCCGCGAGCGCATCGGCATCGCCTTCGCGATGCCCGATCGCCGCGCGCCGCGCCGCCTCGACGATATCGAGCAACGCCTCGCCGCCTTGCTCCCGGACGAGTTCGCCGACGAGCTCGCCGAGGCGCCGCACGTCCTCGCGCAACGCCTGCTCTTTCTCGGCGAAAAAGATTTCGCTGCGCCGAATCGCTCGCGATGAGGGTCTAGCCATACGCTGAAGTCATCCGCTGAGTCATCTATCGATAACCTTGAGCTTGCAGCTCAAAGAGCCGCGCGTACTGGCCGTCCAGCGCCAGCAGCTCGTCATGGCTGCCCCGTTCAATGATCGTTCCGTGGTCCATGACGACGATTAAATCCGCCTGCCTGACAGTCGAGAATCGATGTGAGATCAAGACGGCTATTTTAGCCTGGGTCAGGGATTGGAAGTGCTCGAATATTTCCGCCTCGGTCTCGGCATCCATGGCCGCGGTCGGCTCATCGAGCACCAATATCTCGGCCCCTTGGCGCATGAAGGCGCGCGACAGCGCGATTCGCTGCCATTGCCCGCCCGAGAGCTCCTGGCCGTCGTGAAACCAGCGTCCGAGCTGGGTATGGTATTTCTCCGGTAGCGTCTCGATAAAGTCTGCTGCCTGGCCCATCCGCGCTGCCGCCTCCCAGCGGTCCGCATCTTTTAGATGGAGTTCGTCGCCAACGCCGATGTTCTCGCCGACCTCGAGCTGATAGCGGTTGAAGTCCTGAAAGATGACGCCGATGTGTCGGCGTAGCTCGACGGGATCCCATTCCTTGATGTCCCGGCCCGCATAGAGAATGCGGCCCTCAGCCACGGGATACAGCCCGGCCAGCAGCTTGATCAGCGTGGTTTTCCCGGAGCCGTTGCGCCCGACCACGCCGACGCTCTGGCCCGGCCGCAGCGTCAAGTTGATGTCGTGCAGAGCGGGTTGCTGCGCGCCCGGATACGTGAAGCTGACATGCTCGAAGACGATGCCTGCCGTGGGATCCGGCCCGCTAGTGGCGGCGCCGGTCCAAGCGCTGGCGGGCTGTTCGAGATACTCGTAGAGATTGGATAGATAAAGGTTGTCCTCGTACATGCCGCCGATGGCGCTGAGCATCGAGGATACCGAGGACTGCCCCTGTTTGAAAACGAGCAGATACATCGTCATCTCACCGAGCGTGATCGTGCCTTGGATCGTCGCGACGGCGATCCACGCGTACGCGCCATAAAAAGCGATATTGCTGATCAGGCCGAGCATCAGGCCCCAGCCGTCCTGGCGTCGCGTCAGCGAGCGCTCGTCCTCGAATAAGGCTTTGAAGATCTCCTTGTAACGCCGCATTAGCTCGCTGCCGAGATGAAAGAGCTTGACCTCTTTGGCGTGATCTTCGCGGGCCAACACCATTTCGAGATACAGCAGCTTGCGCCGCTCGGCTGAGCGAAAACGAAACAGCCGAAACCGTTCGCCGGAAAAATAGGTTTCCGCCACGAACACCGGCAGGCCTGCCGCGATCAGAACGATCACGGCCCAACCGGAGAACTGCAGTAACAACGCCGCGTAGCTCACCAACGAAATACCGTGTTGAGCGAGATTGAAAGTCCGGGTGACGAGGCTTAATGGTCGGCTCGATGCCTCCTGGCGCGCGCGGTTGAGCTTGTCGTAGAATTCCGAGTCCTCGAACTGCGCGAGCTCGAGAGTCAGTGCTTTGTCGAGGATCAGTGTGTTGACGCGCTGACTGAGTAGCACCCGCAGTAAAGTCTGACAGTGGCCGATGCCGCGTAGCGTTGCGGCCATGCCGGCGACGAGCACGCCTTCGAAGGCGACGAACCACAGCACACCCGCGTAGTCGGGCACGTTGCCGGCGGCGTTGGCGGCGATCGCCGCAACGACGGCATCGACGATGAGTTTGCCGACGTACGCCACACCCGCCGGCAGCACGCCTGCGAGGAGTGTAAGCAGTGCCATGCTGACGGTCAGCACGCGGTTAGTCGACCACACCAGTTCGACTGCGCGACGACTGTAGCGGAACACGCCCAAATAACTGTCGAGCGCTACCGCGGATTTGGGGGATTCTCTGAGCATGGTCTCCTCGCCGCCAGCCGGCGCCGAGCGTGCATTCACCGGGCCGCAATGGTAGCGCTTCGGCGCCCGGGTCGGCTAACGGGTGCTAGGATAGGTGCGGGATCAGGATGCCGATGGCAACGAATATCATTCGCGAGTGCTGAGCTTACCCGATAGTCACGGCATCTTCGTGCTGCTGCTCACTGTGGTAGCCCTATATCTATTCACGCGCGACAATCTTCCGCTCGAAGCCTCCGCGCTAACCATTCTGATCATTCTGCTGCTGACGTTTCAGCTGTTTCCCTACGAGGTCGACGGCCTCAGATTTGCTCCCACCCGGTTCCTGTCCGGCTTCGGGCACGAAGCACTGATCACGATTTGCGCGCTCATGGTCATTGGCAAAGGCCTCGAAGTCACCGGCGCGTTGCAGCCGCTGGCGGTGGGGCTCGCCGACGGGTTCAACGCGGCGCCGCGGCTGGCGAGCTTGGCGACTCTGACGATCAGCGGCGCGTTGAGCGCGTTCCTCAACAATACCCCCATCGTCGTGATGCTACTGCCGATGCTCGTGGGCGTAGCCATACGCAACAAGCTTGCGCCGTCATCGTTACTCATGCCCGTCGGTTTCGCGACGTTGGTCGGCGGCATGGCGACGACGATCGGTACCTCGACCAATTTACTCGTCGTGAGCATCGCCGCGGATCTCGGCATGCCGGCCTTCGGGATGTTCGATTTTACGCTGCCCGTGGTCGTGGTCGGGTCGGTCGGCATCGTCTATTTGTGGCTTGTCGCGCCGCTGCTGCTTCCCGAACGTAAAGTACCGATCTCCGATCGCAGCCCGCGCGTTTTCAACGCAATGCTGCACATCAACGATGCGAGTATGGCTTGCGGGTTGCGGTTCGCCGAATGTCTGGCGCTGACGAACAACGAAATGCGAGTGGACCGGATCGAGCGCGGCGAAGGTTTGTCCGTCACCAAACTGCCTTCGGTCACGATCGGCGCAGGCGATCGGCTCGCTGTGCGGGATACGCCGGAACGGCTCAAGACGTTCGAAAAACAACTCGGCGCGAAGCTGCATAGCGAGACCGGCATCGAGGGAATCGGCGCGACCGACAGCGCGCCTGAGACGCAGTTTCTCGCCGAGATCGTCGTCACGCGCGGTTCCTTGCTCCACCGCGGCACCTTGACGAGCACGCGTTTCGCGCAGCGTACCGGGCTGGTGCCGCTGGCACTGCACCGTGCGCGCGAGCCAGGCAGCGAGGAGCTCAGCGGTAAGATCGAGGCCATCCAGCTGCGTGCCGGGGACGTACTACTCGTCCAAGGTACGGAGCAGCAACTCGCGCAGCTCAAGCGCTCCGGTACCGCGCTCGTGCTCGACGGCACAACGGATCTACCGAAGACGCATCGCTCGGATCGCGCGCTCGTCATCATGATCGCGGTCGTCATCTGCGCGGCTTTCGGCTTCTTGCCGATCTCCATCAGTGCGTTGCTCGGCGTCACCGCAATGCTCGCGACACGTTGTCTGAGCTGGCAAGACGTCGCCGGCTCGCTGTCTTCGCAAGTCATCATGATCATCGTCGCGAGCTTGGCGCTCGGCATTGCGTTGACCGAGACCGGCGGCGCGCTATTTATCGCGCAGAGCTTTGTGGGTGCCGTGCGGATTCTGCCCACGCCGTTCATCTTGAGCGCCCTGATGCTCGTGATGGCCATCCTGACCAATATCGTGTCGAATACCGCGGCCGGCGTCATCGGCACGCCGATCGCCATCCAGGTCGCCAGGGAACTCGGCGTGGACCCTGAACCATTCATTTTGGCGGTCATCTTCGGCGCGAACATGAGCTACGCGACGCCGTTCGGCTATCAGACCAATCTGCTGTTGCTGTCGGCCGGAGGCTATAAATTCAGCGATTTCTTGCGGGCCGGCGTGCCCCTGACCGTGATCATGTGGCTCGGATTCTCGATTGTCTTGCCGATCATGTACGGATTGTGACGCCGAACCTCGGCGCCGAAACCGCTGCCAGCTTGACCCTCAGCGCGGCTTGAGGCCATACTTCCGGCCCCGTGCAACGTACCGCCCGCATCCTCTCCGAGCCAAGCCGCTGGTGGCGAATATCCACTGCGGAGAGGGTATTGCGCGCCTAGACGACAGAGCGTTCGTTGCGAAACAAGGCAAGCCCATCTCCGCGCAGACGGAGATGGGTTTTTTTTTGACCGAAGGGGCATACAGACATGCAATCGCCGTTTGACATATCGGCTGATCTGGACACGCCGGTGTCGGCCTATATCAAGCTCAAGCCATTCGAGCCGTGCTTCTTGTTGGAGAGCGTCGAGGGCGGTGAACGCTTGGGGCGCTACTCCTTCCTTGGCCTCGGCGCGAGCGTGACACTCGAGCTCACCGCGAGCAATTTGCGAATCGATGGTAATAATGTCGACCGGCCGGCCGACGGTGCGGCTTGGCTGGCGTTGCTGCGCGGCGTGTTGGATTCGAGCCCCGATCTGGCGCCGGCGATCAAAGGCTTGCCGTTTTCGGGAGGCCTCGTCGGGGCTGCCGGGTACGACCTCGTGCGCTACTTCGAGCGACTGCCGCAGAATCATTCCGAGCCGCGTTCGCTGCCGCAGGCCGCACTCGTCGCGCCGAAATCGTTGCTAATCTTCGACCATCTCACCCGCCGCGCGGCGCTGCTGCACTCAGGCTCCGAGTCCGACCGCCAAGCCCTGCGTCGCGACATCATCGCGACTCTGCGCGGCGGCATTCCGGTGCAAGAACAAATAAAGACGAAGTTCTCACCGGCGCAGGCAAGCCTGAGCCCAGCCGAGTTCATGACTGCCGTGGCACGCTGCAAGGAGCACATCACCGCGGGTGACATCTATCAGATCGTGCTCTCGGTCCGCTTCGACGGCACGAGCAATCTCGACCCCTTCCAATGCTATCGGGCATTGCGGCTGCTCAATCCTTCTCCCTATATGTATTTCTTCGAGCTCGGCGAACTCAGCGTCGCCGGCTCATCCCCGGAAGCCTTGGTTCGACTCGAGGGCGATCACGCATCGTTGCGGCCCATCGCCGGCACGCGGCCACGCGGTGCTAGCGAAGAAACGGATCTCGCATTGGAACGCGAACTGCTCGCCGATCCCAAGGAGAATGCCGAACACGTAATGCTGGTCGATCTCGCCCGTAACGATCTCGGCCGGGTCGCACAAGCCGGCTCGGTGCATGTCGAGCCGTACCGGAACATCGAACGCTACAGCCATGTCATGCACATCGTCAGTGGCGTACAGGGCACGCTCGATGCCTCCAAAGATGCATTCGATTTATTTGCCGCGGCCTTCCCGGCGGGCACTTTGGTCGGTGCTCCCAAGGTCCGCGCGATGGAACTCATCGCCGAGTTCGAGCCCGTCGGCAGAGGGCTCTACGGCGGCACCGTCGGGTACTTCTCGAAGAACGGCAACATGGATCAGGCGATCACGATCCGCACGATGGTATTCAACGGCGACGAATACAGTTTCCAGGCCGGTGCCGGCATCGTTGCCGACAGCGACCCCGAGCGCGAGCATCAGGAAGTCATGGCGAAGAGCGCGATTCTACGCCGCGCGTTGGAAATCGCCGAGGAAGGCCTATGACGCCGCGCTTATTGCTAATCGATAACTACGACTCGTTCACGTACAACCTCGTGCAGGCCTTTTTGATTCTCAAGGCCGAGGTCCACGTATTTCGCAACGATGCGATCGATGTCGCCACGGCGATGGCGCTCGAACCGACACATTTGACGATCTCGCCAGGGCCCGGACGGCCGGCCGACGCCGGCGTCTCGCTAGAAATGATCGAGGCATTCGCGAACACGATTCCGATCTTCGGCGTCTGCCTCGGGCATCAATGCATCGTCGAGCACTATGGCGGCGAAGTCATCGGCGCGACGAGCCTGACGCACGGCAAGAGCTCGCTCATTGAGCATGACGGCAAAGCGTTATACCGAGGACTCGAGAATCCACTCGAAGCAGGCCGCTATCATTCGCTCGCCGCGGACCGGACCCGGATACCGGACGTGCTCGAAGTCACGGCGCGAACCGCCGAGGGCGAAATCATGGGTGTGCGCCACAAACACTTAGCGGTCGAAGGCGTGCAGTTTCATCCGGAAAGCGTGCTCACGCCGTATGGTCCAAAGCTCATGGCGAATTTTCTCTACCCAGGCCGGGCGAACTAGCGTAAGAGGACTCTAACGATGGCCGCGCAAACGAAACTATGGCTCGAGCGCCTGGTGGCCGGGCAGGATTTGGAGGAGGCCGAGGCTGCGGAGCTGCTCAAGGCGATGGCCGCCGGCAGCCTCGATGCAGCGGCGGCCGGCGGGCTGCTGATCGCATTGCGCTGCAAGGGTGAGGCCGCGGCCGAGATCCGCGGTTTCGCAACTGCGATGCGCGAGCTCGCGCGGCGCCCCGAGATACCGGCCGGGCAGCCGTACGTCGACATCGTCGGCACCGGCGGCGACAGCTCGGGCAGCTTGAACCTATCGACCGGTGCGGCCCTGTTGGCAGCGGCCAGCGGATTGGCGGTCGTCAAGCACGGCAACCGCTCCATCTCCAGCCGTTGCGGCAGCGCAGACGTGCTCGCCGCGCTCGGCTTGCCCATGCCGCTCGACGAACGCCAGGCGGCGGCCTGTCTCGCCGCACTCGGCTTTACCTTTTTGTTTGCGCCGCACTACCACCCGGCGATGAAGAACATCGGCCCCGTGCGCGCCGCGCTCGGCGTGCGGACCGTCTTCAACATCCTCGGGCCGCTGGCCAATCCGGCCACGCCGCCATACCACGTCATCGGCGCGTTCAGCGAGACGATGGCCGAGCGCATGGCCGCGACGCTGGCCGGTATGGATGCCGAGCGCAGCTTCGTCCTTCACGGCGCTCCCGGCTGGGACGAGGCCACGCCCGTCGGGCCATTCCTCTGCTTCGACGTGCGTCCCGGCGATGTTCGCCGCACGGTCCGCGACCCGAAGGATGCGGGTCTCGCACGCTGCGCGGTCGAAGACTTGCTCGGCGGCGAGGCGCCCGCGAATGCGGCGCGACTCAAGGCCGCGCTCGAGGGCAATGACACGGCCGCGCATCGCGACGCGCTCGTGCTCAACGCCGCGCTGGCGCTCGAAGTCACCGGCACGGCGCCGGATCTGGCTAGCGGGGTCGAATTGGCGCGTGCGGCCATCGACGATGGCCGCGCCGCGACCTTGGTCGGACGCCTCGCGAGGATCGCCGCGGAGCTCTCAGCGTGAGCGGGCTGCTCGAGCGCATGGCCGTCGCCTCGCGCGAGCGCGCGGCCCGGGCGAGAGACAGCCAGAGCGAAGCCGCACTGCGCGCTCGTGCGCGCGCGAGCGAGGATCCGCCCGCCCTCAAGCTCGATCGCTTCGACATCATCGCCGAACTCAAGCTTCGCTCGCCGGCCATGGGCGATCTCGCCGCGCCGGACTTCGACTTCGCCGCGCAACTCGGCGCCTATTCGGCGGGCGGCGCGGCGGCCGTGTCGGTTCTGACCGAGCCCGACGAATTTCGCGGTAGTCTCGCGGACCTCGAACAAGCTGCTGGGCTGTTGCGGCCCCACGGAATTCCGGTCATGCGCAAGGATTTCTTGACCGAGCCGTATCAGATACTCGAGGCGCGCGCAGCCGGCGCGGGCGGGGTGCTTGTGATTGCCGCCATGCTGAACGATGCGGCGCTGGCAGCGCTCGTCGATTGTGCCGGCGAATACGGCCTGTTCGTGCTGCTCGAGGCGTTCGACCGCCCCGATCTCGAACGTATCGCGCAACTGGCGGCGCGCCAGCCGGCACGCCCCGAAGCGCCACTGCTCGCCGGGGTCAACTCCCGCAATCTGCGCACGCTCGAGGTCGATTTCGGTCGCTTTGCAAGCTTGGTGGCCCAACTGCCCGCCGGGCTACCCGCTATCGCTGAAAGCGGCATTGAATCTGCGGATCAGCTGCTCGAGATTGCCGAACTCGGTTACGCCGGAGCGCTCGTGGGCGCCGCGCTCATGCAATCGGCCGCGCCGGAGGAGCAGCTCGGGCGCTGGATCGCGATGGGCCGTGAGGTCAGGCGTACAGGCCGGGGCACGGCGTGTTCGTGAAGATTTGTGGCCTTACGAGCGCCGCTGCAGTCGAAGCGGCGATCCACGGCGGTGCCGATGCCGTCGGGTTTGTGTTTGCCGATTCGCCGCGGCGCGTGACGCCCGAGGCGGCACGCGCGCTGTGCCGCAACTTGCCGCCCGAGATCGTGCGGGTCGCGGTCATGCGCCACCCGAGCGATGCGGCCTGGCAGGAAGTGCGCACTGTGTTTCAACCCGATTGGCTGCAAACCGATGCTGCGGATTTCGCGAGCCTGAAAATCGGCAAGGACTACGCGCGTCTGCCGGTCTATCGCGATGCACAGGCGCCGTCGCAATCATTCTGGCCGGCGACGATGCTGTTCGAGGGCACCGACAGCGGCGCGGGGCGCCAAGCCGATTGGCGGATAGCCGCGCAGCTTGCAGCGCAAACCGACCTCATCCTGGCCGGCGGGCTGGACCCGACGAATGTCGCCGCGGCGATCGCGGCCGTCGGCCCCTGGGGGGTCGACGTCTCCAGCGGTGTGGAATCGAGCCGCGGCGTCAAGGACCCTGACAAGATCATCGACTTTATTGCCCGAGCACGGGCCGCGGAGACACACTGATGGCGCAAACAAATAGCGCGACGCACGAGAGCCTGCTCGAGGCTTTGCTGAAGGGCGAATTGCCCGATCGCGACGGGCGCTTCGGCGCCTACGGGGGGCGCTACGTGCCCGAAACGCTGATGCCGGCCATCAATCGGCTGAGCGACGGTATCGCGCGGATTCTCCCGGACCCGAAGTTCCGCCAGCGTCTCGATGCCGAACTTCGCGATTGGATCGGGCGGCCGACTGCGCTCACGCACGCGCCCCGGCTCGGCACGCTTTGGAACGCCGAAGTGTGGCTCAAGCGCGAGGATCTCGCCCATACGGGCGCGCACAAAATCAACAACGCGATCGGCCAGGCGCTGCTCGCCCAGGCACTCGGCGCCACGCGCATCGTCGCGGAAACGGGCGCGGGGCAGCATGGCGTTGCGTCCGCGGCAGCGTGCGCGCGCGTTGGCCTGCCGTGCACGGTCTACATGGGCGAAATCGACGTCGCCCGCCAAGCACCCAATGTGGATCGCATGCGCCGCCTCGGCGCGCAGGTCGTGCCTGTGACCTCGGGCGACAAGACTTTGCGTGCCGCGATCGACGAGGCCATCCGCGACTGGGTGGCCGACCCGGTGGGAACCTACTATCTGCTCGGCTCGGCGGTCGGACCGCATCCGTATCCGTTGCTGGTCAGAGAACTGCAGAAAGTCATCGGCACGGAAGCCCGCGCGCAACTCAGCGAACGCGCCGGGCTGCCCGACGCCGTGTTCGCCTGTGTCGGCGGCGGCTCCAACGCGATCGGGCTTTTTCATGCGTTTCTCGGCGATCGCGCCGTACGGCTCTACGGCGTCGAAGCCGGCGGCCGCGGCCAAGCGCTCGGTGAGCACTCTGCGACCTTATCCGCCGGCCGTCCGGGCGTGTTGCACGGCGCATACTCGATGTTGCTCTACGACGCCGACGGCCAAATTCAGGAGACCCACTCGGTGTCCGCCGGCCTCGACTATCCGGGCGTAGGGCCGGAGCACGCCTTGCTCAAGCAGATCGGCCGCGTCGACTACGTCACGGCCAGCGACGCCGATGCGCTGGCGGCGCTCGATGAATGCTGCGCCGCCGAAGGTATTTTGCCGGCACTGGAAACGGCGCATGCGCTTGCGGGCGCACGCCGCTGGGCCGAAACCCACCCCGGGGCGCGCATCTTGATCGGCTTGTCCGGACGCGGCGACAAGGACATGCCGATTCTGAGCCAATACCCATCGCGCAACCAAGTCACGGAGGCCGACCATGCTGCCACGTGACCGCTTGAGCGCGGCCTTGCGCGAAGCCCGCCACCCGGCGCTGGTCGCATTTGTGACCGCAGGCTATCCCGAGCCCGACGGTTTTCTCGGGACGCTTGCGGCGATGTCGGAGACTGCGGATGCGATCGAGATCGGCGTGCCGTTTACCGATCCCATGGCGGATGGGGTCACGATCCAGCGTTCGAGCCACGCGGCCCTCGCGCATGGCGTCAGCCTCAAATGGATATTTGCGCAGCTGGCGCGACGGGATTTCGGGTTGCGCGCGCCGATCCTGCTCATGAGCTACTTGAATCCGTTGCTCGCTTACGGCTTCGACGCGCTCGCCGCGCGTGCCGTTGAGGTGGGCGTCAGCGGCTTTATCGTCCCGGATCTACCGCTCGAGGAAAGCGCGCCGTTGCGCGAGGCGTTGGAGCCCGGCGGACTCGCGCTCGTCCAGCTCGTCACGCCCGCGACACCGGCACCGCGCCTGGCCGCCTTGTGCGGCGCAAGCCAAGGTTTCGTGTACGCCGTCACCCGCACCGGCATCACCGGAGGTGCCGCAGCGCTGCCGGCAGCAACGGCGGAGTATCTCGCAGGGGTCAAAGCCGCCTCGACCCTGCCGGTCTGCGCGGGATTTGGCGTGCGCGATGCGCAGCAGGTTGCCGCCATCGGCGCACACGCCGATGGCGTCATCGTCGGTTCCGCGCTGATCGAAGCGCTCGAACGTGGCCAGAACGCGGCGGACTTCCTGCGCGGACTGCGGCCGTGACGCAGGCGACACTCACGCTGGAACGACGATCTTGAAGCGGGTCGCGAGCCACGAATCGCTCGCCTATCTGGGCCACCTGCGAAATTTGCTCGAGCAATCCGGGATCCGCTGTTACATCAAAAATGAGCAGCTCTCCGGTGGGCTTGGCGAGATTCCTTTTCTAGAGTGCTTGCCCGAACTGTGGGTGCTGCGCGAGGATCAACTCGATTCCGCCGAGGCGGTGCTGGCCGCACTCAGGCAACCGGCCGAAGCCGCGCCACCGTGGCAGTGCACCGGTTGCGGCGAGTCGATCGAGGGTCAGTTCGCGATCTGTTGGCACTGCGGGCAAACGGATGAACGCGAGAGTTAAGCCGTCAGGACAGGCCGCGGCGCGATGGGTCGATCTGCTGATTGCGGCCTTGGTGCTCGCCAGCATCGTGGTCTCGCTGTTTGGTGTGCTCGGCAATCTGTCCTGGATCTTCGAGCTGCTCAGTCACTTCCGCGTGCAGATTTTTGCTGCCCAACTCGCGCTGCTGGTGATGCTCGCCGTACGGCGCCGTTGGGTCATCGCAGCGATCCTGGTCCCCGTCGCGGCCGCCAATGCCGGTGTTTTGATGCCCTACTGGCCCCAGACGAACGCGGCGCTGGCTGCTGGGCCCGGGCTCAAAGTCATGACGGCGAATGTCCACGTCGGCAACCGTGAGCATGCGCGGTTTCTCGAGCTTGCGATGCGCGAGGATCCGGACCTGATCTTGCTGCTCGAGGTTGACCGCGCTTGGACCCGCGCGCTCGCCCCGCTGGCGGCGCGCTATCCGCATACGGTTTCGGCGCCACGCGAGGACGCCTTCGGTATCGCCTTGCTTTCGCGTGTCCCGATTACCGATCAGCACATCGTGGATCTACGCGGATCGCCGGCTATCGATGCGCAGATCACTACCGCCGCAGGCAGCGCATTGCGCTTCATCGGCGTACATCTCCGAGCGCCGACTTCGGCGCGCCGCGCCGCCAGCCGTGACGAGCAGCTTGCCGAGCTCGCGCAGATCGCTAGGCAGATCGACCAACCGCTGATCGTCGCCGGCGATTTGAATTTGACGCCGTACTCGCCGAAATTCGCCGACCTGATCGAGGCATCGAAACTCAGCGATACGCGTGCGGGGCGCGGCTGGACCTTTAGCTGGCCAACTTATCTACCGATACTCGGCATTCCAATCGATCATTGCTTGATCAGTGAGCATTTCACGGTCGCAGAACATTATCGCGGGGCAGGCTTCGGCTCCGATCATTACCCTATACTGACGCAACTATTCATTGAAGGCAGGTTTCCGTGACGCAATCCAGGCAAACACCCGAATCGTCGCCGACGGCATGTTTGCTCATCATCGGCAACGAGATTCTGTCCGGCAAGACGCAGGACGCAAACCTCCAATTTCTTGCCGAAGAACTGGGCAAGCTCGGCATTCAGCTTACTGAGGCCAGAGTGATTCCGGATATCGAGACAGTCATCATCGCGACAATCAACACCGTGCGCGCGCAGTTTACCTACGTGTTCACCACCGGGGGTATCGGACCGACTCACGACGATATCACTGCGCTGTCGATTGCCAAGGCATTCGGGCGCGAACTGGTTTTGGATGCGGAGGCAGTCGATCGCATTCGTCGCCGAAAATACGAACTCAACGAGGCGCGGCTGAAGATGGCGCATGTCCCGCAGGGCGCTTCCTTGATCGGCAATCCAATGAGCGGAGCGCCGGGCTTTCGGATCGAGAATGTCTTTGTGCTCGCCGGAATTCCGAGCGTCGCGCGCGCGATGTTCGCAACGCTCGTCGATGAGCTCAACGTCGGGCCGGCAATTCACTCGGCCAACATCGACGTCTACATGCCAGAAGGCGACATCGCCGAACCCCTCGAGGCGATTGCCCGCGAGTATCCGGAACTCGACCTCGGTAGCTATCCGTTCACACGCGACGGGCGCTTTGGAGCGAATCTGGTCGTGCGCGGTACGGATTCCGGGCGGATCGCCGCAGCCATGGATAAGATCGTCACCGTGATGAGCGAACTGGCCAGCGCGGACAATGTTGGGAAACCGAACTGAATCAGTAAGCGCTAACGCCGTCTCGCCAAAATTGTAGCCGTGGCCGTGCCGGCACCTCCGCCAAGCGCCAGCCAGCCGGGCCAATGAGGCATCGCTCCCGTGAACAGCCAGACGGTACCCGCAACGCCGGCCAGGAGACCAAGCCAAATCGGCGCGGTACCGAGCCCGTTGCGTGGCTCCTCCACCGGCCGCAGCGTTTGCTCACGCGGCTGCTCCACAACAGTGCGCACGACTCGATGCAGGATCTCGGGCAATAGGCCGAGGTCCTCGTTGATCTGCGGCCACTGCTCCAGCAGCCGCCGTAGCTGACCGCGCGGACTCATCCGCTCGCGCAGCCAGCGCTCGAGCACCGGCTGCGCCGTCTCCCAGAGATCGAGCTCCGGATAGATCTGCCGGCCGAGACCTTCGACCGCGAGCAGGGTCTTTTGCAGCAGCACGAGCTGCGGCTGGACCTCCATGTCGAACTGCCGCGCGGTTTCGAACAGACGCAACAAGACGAGCCCGAAGGAGATTTCCTTGAGCGGCTTATTGAAAATCGGCTCACAGACGGCGCGAACGGCCGATTCGAGTTCGCTCAGACGCGTGGCGGCAGGCACCCAGCCGGAGTCGATGTGCAGTTTTGCAACGCGCCGATAATCGCGCTTGAAAAATGCGAGAAAATTCTGCGCGAGGTAAAGCTGATCGCGGTCGCTGAGACTACCGACAATTCCGAAGTCCACCGCAACGTAACGCGGATATTCGGGATTGCGCACATCCACGAAGATATTCCCGGGATGCATGTCGGCGTGGAAGAAATTGTGCTCGAACACTTGTGTAAAGAATATTTCCACGCCGTTGTGGGCGAGCCGTTTGAGATTCGTGCCGCGTGCCTCGAGTTCGGCGCGATCGCTGATCGGCACGCCCGAGATTCGCTCCATCGTCAGCACGTTGCTGCGGCAGTAGCCCCAGTGGACGTTCGGCACATACAGTTTGTCTGACGCGGCAAAATTTCTTCTGAGCTGGCTGGCGTTCGCGGCCTCGCGCATGAGGTCGAGCTCGGTCGTCAAGCTTCTCTCGAACTCCGCGACGACCGCGATCGGTCGCAGGCGCCGGCCGTCCCGCGAATATCGTTCCGCCAGTCGGGCGACCGCGTAGAGCAGCTCTATATCCTGCGAGATCCTGGCGGCGACGCCCGGCCGCAGGACTTTAACGATGACTGACTCGCCGGATCGCAGCTCGGCGCAGTGGACCTGCGCGATCGAGGCTGCGGCAAGCGGTTCGCGTTCGAATTGCGCATAGATCTCATCGACCGGCTGCCCGAACGCCCGCTCGATCGCAGCGACGGCTTGGTCGGCCGGAAACGGCGGCACTTGATCCTGGAGCTTGGCGAGCTCGTCGGCGACGGCCGGCGGCAATAGATCCCGCCGGGTCGACACCGCTTGGCCGAATTTGACGAAGATCGGGCCGAGCTCTTCGAGACAACGGCGCGCGCGCGCGCCGATCGCATCCTTGCGCGCCCTACGCGGCAGTAAACGGTACAGCCAGCCGATCGGCCGGAACAGGTGCGTCGCCCATACGAATTCGTCGAGCCCATGCTTGATCAGCACGCGCTGAATCGCGAGCAGGCGGAGGGCTAAGCGGAGTCGCCGCATGGGCCCGGTTCGCCGGTAGCTGGTCCGACTCCAGCGCGCTCGGCCCGCTCGCAGATCCGCGCGACGTCATCCCGCAAGCGCTCGACGTCCATAAAAAAGGCTTCGGCCTCGGGGCGTGCCGGCAGATCCCGCGTTTCTTCTTGAAGGTATTCGGCGGTATTGAACAGTACAGCCTCGAGCGCACGATTGGCCCAACTCGACGCGCGGCCCGCCAACCGAAACGTTTCGTGGGCGACAACGTCACCCGTCAGGCGCGAAAGCTCTTCTTCGAGGTCCGGACGTGCGACCTCGAAGAATCTTGCGAACGCCTCGAGCACGTGCGCGTCACCGTCAAAGCTCATGCCGGAGCCCTGCAGCTCACGCTTCGATGGATCGCGCATCAACGCGAGTAGCGCGAGCGGCGTGCCGCTGAGCACGGCCATTGCCGTCGCTGCCGGCACTGGCTCAATACGCAGGCCGTTCGCGTGAGCGTTTATCACGAACTCGAATTCCAGGCCCGTCAAACGGATACCGAGGCTCTGCCCGTCCAGCCTGGCGAGCCGTTCGCGCGCCGTCGTCGACTCCTCGACCAGCGCGTTGATCAAGCGCTCGGCGGAGCCCAGTAACCAGGCGCGCACTAGAGCCGGTACCCGATGTGCAAGGCAACGATACCGGCCGCGAGATTGTGGTGCCGGCAACGCTCGAAGCCCTGCTGTTCCATGACGGTCTGCAGCGTCTGCTGATCCGGGTGGCGGCGGATCGACTCGGCGAGATAGCGATAGCTCGCCGCATCGTCGAGTACGAGCGAGCCGAGCCGCGGCAGCACCTGCAAACTATAGAAGTCATACAGCGGCTCGAGCGCCTCGAGCTTGAGCTTCGAGAACTCCAGTACGAGCGCGCGTCCACCGGGCTTAATTACCCTGTACATCTCGGCCAGCGCGCCCGCCTTATCGGTGACGTTGCGCAGGCCGAAACCGATCGTTACACAGTTAAAAGACCGTTTCCGAAACGGCAGCTGCTCGGCATCGGCGATTACGCATGTAACGTTCGCCGCGTGACCGGCATCGAGTAAGCGGTCGCGCCCACGAACGAGCATGCTTTCATTAATGTCTGTCGATACGACGTAGCCGTCGCTACCGACTTGTTGCGCCATACCGAGACTCAAATCGCCGCTGCCGGCGGCGAGATCCAGGGCGAGATCGCCGCGCCTGAGACCCGTGTGCAGCAACGCGAAGCGTTTCCACGCGCGGTGCAGCCCGAGCGACATGAGATCATTCATAAGATCGTAGCGCGCGGCAACCGAATCAAAGACCTCGCGCACACGGGCTTTCTTCTCGGTGACCGCTACGGACTCGAAACCGAAATCCGTTACACCCGCTGTGCCGTCGTCTTTAGCGCTCGTCGTCATGCCTTGGTATCGCTGAACGCTGCTCACCGGCGAGCTCGAGACGCTCGAGGTAGCGTCGCCACTTGGTCTCATAGCCGGCGCCGAGCTCGTACAGAGTGGCCCATGTATAAAGACCGGTGTCATGGCCATCGTCGAATACGAGCTTAACCGCATAGCGGCCGACTGGTTCGATACGCTCGATGCCGACCGCTTCCTTGCCGGACAGCAATTTGCCTTCACCGACCGTATGCCCGGTGATCTCGGCCGACGGCGAATGGACCCGTAGATACTCGGCGGGTAATGAATAGACGGCACCGTTCGCGAACGTTACCTCGAGGCAACGCGACTTCTTCTTGAGCTTGAGCTCGGTTGGAATCGGTGCCTGTTCTGAATCCGCCATGATTTCTTAATGTCGTTGTCGGTCGTCGGGCTTGTGCCGGGGATCGCGTGGAATCGTACCTGGAGTCGCGCTCCCGCTACGCGCTCAGGCGCGCTTATAGAATATACCGGCTCAGGTCCTCGTCGCGAACGAGCTCGCCGAGATGAGCGTCCACGTACGCGGCATCGACGGTGACCGACTGACCGGCCCGATCGGCAGCGTCGAAAGAAACCGTCTCGAGTAACCGCTCCAAGACCGTATGCAGCCGGCGTGCGCCGATATTCTCGTGGCGCTCGTTGACCTGGAACGCCACCTCAGCGATGCGGCGTATGCCGCTGGCATCGAAGATGAGTTCCGCCGACTCGGTCTTGAGCAAAGCAGTGTACTGCTCCGTCAACGACGCATCGGGTTCTGTCAAAATCTTGATAAAATCGTCGGTATTGAGCGCTTCGAGCTCGACGCGTATTGGAAAGCGTCCTTGCAGCTCAGGTATCAAGTCCGAGGGCTTGGCCGCGCTGAATGCGCCCGACGCGATGAAAAGTATATGGTCGGTTCGGACCATGCCGTACCGTGTGCTGACCGTACAACCTTCAACGAGCGGCAGCAGATCGCGTTGCACGCCTTCGCGCGACACGTCGGCGCCGAGCGTATCAGCCCGCTTGGCGACCTTATCAAGCTCGTCGATGAATACGATACCGGTTTGTTCGACGGCCACGAGCGCGCGGACTTTGATGTCCTCCTCGTTGATCATCTTGGCCGCTTCTTCGTCCGTCACGAACTTGAGCGCATCGGCAACTTTGAGCTTGCGCGATCTGCGCCGGCCGCTCGATAGCGACTGAAACATCGTTTGGAGCTGGCCCGTCATCTCCTCCATGCCCGGGGGCGTCATGATCTCGACGCCCAAGGCCGGCGCCTGAACTTCTATCTCGATCTCACGTTCACCGAGTTCACCCTCGCGCAACATCTTGCGAAACCGCTGCCGCGTGTCACTGGCTTCGCCGTCGGCTTTTGGCCCCGGCAACAGTGCATCCAAAATCCGGTCCTCTGCCGCATCTTGCGCACGGTGCCGGACTTTGGCGAGCTCCTCTTCGCGGATCATCTTCACGGCCATATCGGCCAAATCGCGAATGATCGAATCGACCTCGCGGCCGACGTAACCAACCTCGGTGAACTTCGTCGCCTCAACCTTGATAAAAGGAGCCTTCGCAAGCCGGGCGAGCCGTCGGGCGATCTCGGTTTTGCCGACGCCCGTCGGGCCGATCATCAAGATGTTTTTGGGCGTGATCTCGGCCCGTAATGGCTCGGGAACTCGGGCGCGGCGCCATCGATTACGTAGTGCGATCGCCACGGCACGCTTTGCGTCGGTTTGGCCGACGATGTGCTTGTCGAGCTCCTGAACGATCTCTCGCGGTGTCATCGACATCGGCGGTCAGAGCTCTTCGATCGAGATTTCTCGATTCGTGTAAATACAGATGCCTCCCGCAATCGACAGCGCTTTTTCGACGATCGTCCGCGCGTCGAGCTCCGTGTTATCGAGCAGCGCGACCGCCGCGGCTTGCGCATACGCGCCCCCGGAACCGATCGCCAACAGATCGTTATCGGGCTCGATCACGTCTCCAGTTCCCGAAATCAACAAGGAACGTTCCTTATCGGCAACGATAAGCAAGGCTTCTAGCCTGCGCAGCATGCGGTCGGTGCGCCAATCCTTCGCGAGCTCGATGGCCGCGCGCGTCAGGTTGCCGTATTGATCGAGCTTCTTCTCAAAATACTCGAACAGCGTGAAAGCGTCGGCAGCGCCGCCGGCGAAACCGGCCAAGACCTGGCCGTCGTGCAAACGCCGGACCTTGCGCGCATTGCCTTTCATGATTTTATCGCCGAGCGTGACTTGACCGTCACCGCCCAAAGCAATTCGTCCGGCGCGCCGGACGCAAACGATAGTGGTACCGTGGAAGTCGCTCACCGCATCAGGCCCGCCAGGCTGGTAACTAAAATTTACTCATCCCGGCGTCGTGCGCGGGGATGCGATTGATCATAGATTTGGGCGAGATGCTGGAAATCAAGGTGAGTGTAGACCTGCGTCGTCGAAATGCTCGCGTGGCCGAGCAGCTCTTGGACCGCACGTAGATCGCGGCTTGATTCGAGCATATGCGTTGCAAACGAGTGTCTGAGCAGATGCGGATGAATATTGACCCCCGCCGCCTGGCGCCTAGCCCAGTGTTTCAGGCGCAGCTGCACGGTCCGCGCCGCAAGTCGCGTGCCGCGTTGTGAGACGAACAGCGCCTGCTCATCGACTGATGCCATCTGCGTGCGTTGCCGCAACCAGGCATCGAGCGCCGTAAGCGCATGCCGGCCGACTGGCAATACGCGGGTCTTATTGCCCTTGCCGGTCACGCGTACGCTGCGGTCGCGGACGTCGAGATCAACCAGATCCAGGCTGACAAGCTCCGCAAGCCGCAAGCCTGAGGAGTAGAGCAGCTCGAGCATGGCCCGGTCGCGAACCGTCAACTCATCGTCCCCCTCCAGCGCGAGCAGCTTGGCGACCTGGTCGGCATCGAGCGTGGCCGGCAAGCGGCGTGACGGCTTTGGCGCCTGCACATGAATCGCGGGATTCGCGGCGAGCTCGCCCACACGCACGAGAAAACCGAGGAATTGCCGTACCGCCGACAGGCGCCGCGCAAGGCTGCGTGGACTTAGGCCTTTACGGTGGCATTCCGCGACGTAACGCCGGATGACGTAGGAGTCGAGCGCCTCCAGAGCAAGGTCTTCGCGCAGACAAAACGCGCTGAAGTCATTCAAGTCGCGCGCATAGGCTTTGAGAGTATGTGGCGAAAGCCTGCGTTCATCCTTGAGATGGCGCAGATACGCATTGAGATTGGCGTCAAATCTCACGTTCTTTGCGGCTGACCTCGGCGGCGGGAACGGCATGCCCCGTCAATGCAACCGCAAGCAGCTCGCCGAGACGAGCCAGCAGATCCATACTTTTACCGGGATTGAAATAATCACGGTCGCTGCTGCCGATGACCAAGAAGCCGAGTTCCGCGGTCGCGCCCAGCGGCACGAGCGCCGCTGAACCAATCTCGGCTTCGTGGCCGGGGAACAGAAAGTTTTTCTGACGGTCACGAATCAGACCGCAACGTGGGCGGGCGGTTTTGAGGAAGCTCGTGAACGGTTTGAGCGCCGCATCGTTGCGATCGGCAAGCTTTAGAAATGTATTATCGGTGACCGGCATACCAGACGGCGGATCGAACAGCACCAGCACGGCCCGTTCGGCAAGAAAATCTTCCCGTAGACCAGTCTCCAAGAGTTCCAAACGTTCGTTGAAGTCGCGTGTGGCGATCAAACGAAGCGACAGGCGGTGAATCTTTTCCATGAGCGCGTCGTTGAGCTTCGCGACCGACATCAGTTGCTTGAGCTGCTTCTCGAGTTCCGCGCTGCGTTGCCGCAGGAGACTGACTTGGCGCTCGACCAGCGAGATCGTGTCGCCGCCCGTGTCGTGCGCGATCTTCAGACGCGTGAGTAATTGGCCGTGACGATCGAAGAAATCTGGATGGGCATCCAGGTACGCGGCTATTTCGTCTTCGCCGAACATTTCCTGGGTGGCGAGTTCGCGCTCGTTTTGAGTCATAGCGTTATTTGTCCCTCGTAAACTGCAGCCGTACGACCGGATAACCAGAGCGGACTTTCCGGGCCTTGCGACTCGACCTCGAGCGTGCCACCTGGTAAGTCGACCTGCACGATCGCATCCAGCAGGCCCCAGCGCCGTCCGACGACGACTGCCGCCGCCGCGCCAGTGCCGCAGGCTAGCGTTTCGCCGACACCGCGCTCGAACACGCGCAAACGTAGATGCCGCTTATCGATGATTTCCATAAAGCCGACGTTCACGCCCTGCGGAAATTCGCGTAGCGTTTGGAAAGCCTCGCCCAGTATACCGACAGGCGCCGCATCCGCCGAATCTACCGCAATCACGGCGTGCGGATTACCGAGCGAAACAGCACCGAACTCGACATCGCGCCCGGCAACGCGCAGCCGATAGCGCTCGGCCTCGCGCTGACCGGCGAGAAAATCTGCCGTCGGTGCGAAGCGCGGTAGCCCCAGGCTCACGCTGACCTCGCCGCTACCGGACAGGCGCGCCTCGACGACGCCACTCGGGCTGGCGAGCTTGAGCTCGGTGCGTCCACCCGCGACGCTCAAGTATTGCGCGATACAGCGCGCTCCGTTGCCGCACTGCTCGACCTCGGCACCATCGGCGTTGAAAATCCGATACGCGATATCAAGATCCGGCGTCGGCGCGGGGCTCAGCAATAACAGTTGGTCGAAACCGACACCACGGCGACGGTCCGCCCATCGCCGCACGAGCTGCGCATCGGGCAGGGCAACGCCATTGGGCCACGGCAAGACCATGAAGTCGTTGCCGGCGCCGTGCATCTTGGTGAAATGGAGTTGCATGATGCTGGTATTGCTCTGCCTGCAGCGTTATGTTGATCGGCCGTCGCGGAGGCACCGCCCCGGCGGCGCAGATGAGTGCCGGCCTCTTGGGCCCGGCGGGAAACAATTATAGTGGAATCACCCTGGATCAAACCGCAAGCCCGGTACACGGACTTGCGCGGCTTTCTCGACACATTACGCGCTACGGGCGACCTCGCCGAGATCGCGGCACCGGTGAGCCCACGACTCGAGATGACCGAGATCAGCCGCCGGACACTGGAGCGGTCCGGGCCGGCCTTGCTGTTCACCCACGCCGGTGAGAGCCGCGTCAAAGTCGTCACGAATCTCTTCGGCACGACCGCGCGAATCGCCGCGGCGCTCGGTATCGACCCAATCGGCGGGTTTGCCGAGCTCGGGCGGCTCTTGGCGGCGCTCAAAGCTCCGGAACCGCCACGCGGCCTCGGCGATGCCTGGCATCGACTGCCGCTCATTCGCGAAGCGTTGAAAATGACGCCGCGCGAAGCCCGCTCCGGCCCGTGTCAGGAGGTCGTGCTCGAGGCGGAGGCGGTCGACCTGAGGCGTTGGCCGATCCAGACCTGTTGGCCCGAAGACGCAGGACCGCTAATTACGTGGGGCCTGACGACGACCCGCGGGCCGGACGCCGCACGCCAGAATCTCGGAATTTACCGGGCGCAGGTCATCGGCCGTAATCAGCTCATCATGCGCTGGCTCGCGCATCGCGGTGGGGCAACTGATTATCAGGCCTGGCTCGCTGCCCGGCCGGACGAACCTTTTCCGCTGGCAATCAGTATCGGCGCGGACCCTGCGACGATATTGGCGGCCGTGACACCGATTCCGAACACGCTGTCAGAGTACGCTTTTGCGGGCTTGTTACGCGGCGATCGCACCCGGCTCACGCGCTGCCTGGGCTCCGATCTGCTGGTGCCCGCGACGGCCGAGATCACGCTCGAGGGCCATATCAGTCCGAATGCAACGGCTCTCGAGGGTCCATTCGGCGATCACACCGGTTATTACAACGAAGTCGAGTCGTTTCCGGTCATGACCATCGAGCGGATAACGCATCGCCACGACCCGATCTATCACTCGACCTATACCGGCCGGCCGCCCGATGAGCCCGCGGTACTCGCCCTAGCGCTCAACGATGTCTTCGTGCCGATCCTCAAGCTGCAGTTTGCCGAGCTCGTCGACTTTTATCTGCCGAGCGAGGCGTGCTCCTACCGCGTCGCCATCGTCAGCATCCGTAAAGAGTATCCGGGCCACGCCCGCAGAATCATGATGGGGATCTGGTCGTTTCTGCGGCAGTTCATGTACACGAAGTTCATCATCGTCGTGGACGAGGACATCGACGCGCGCAATTGGTCCGACGTCATCTGGGCGCTCAGCACGCGCTGTGATCCGGCCAGGGACTCGCTGCTGGTCGAATCCACACCGATCGACTATCTCGATTTCGCCTCACCGGTAGCGGGGCTCGGCTCCAAGCTCGGCCTCGACGCAACCAACAAGTGGCCCGGTGAATCCGATCGGCCCTGGGGCAAGCCGATCACGATGTCGACTGAGGTCGTCGAGCGCGTCGATGAGCTTTGGGAGAGCTTGGGCTTAGATTAATGCCCTGTGTGCGATCGCGCGTAGTGGCGCGATCGGGATTGGACATTTGTCATAATGCTGGCTACTTTACCCGAATACGTATTGGCCTGGACGAAATCGGGCTTAAGATACGGCTTACTAATACCAACAACATGCGCTGAGAAAGCTTATGCGACACATCCTCGTCACCAACGCCAAAGGCGGCTGCGGCAAGAGCACGATCGCCACGAATTTAGCTGCCTATTACGCCTCCGAGGGCTACGAAACCGTTCTCGCCGACTACGACCCGCAAGGGTCTGCGTTGGCGTGGCTCGATGAGCGTGGCGAGAATTACGAAGCGATCACCGGCATCTCGGGCTTCGACGAAGGCCTGCGCCGAGCGCCGCGTAATGCCGATTACGTCATCATCGATGCGCCGGCACGCTCGCACGGCAAGGAACTCACCGATCTAGTCAAACATGCTGAAACGATTATCGTCCCCGTGCTGCCGTCGCCGATCGACATCAAGGCTGCGCACAAGTTCGTCGATGAGCTCATGCACCGCGGCAAAATCGAAAAGCGGCAGGCGAAAGTCGGCATCGTCGCAAACCGGGTCAAAGAAAATACGCTGATCTTCGAAGAGCTGGACGAGTATCTATCGGGCCTAAAAGTGCCCTATATCGCGACGCTGCGCGAGGCGCAAAATTACATCCGTGCCTACCAGCGCGGCATCGGCATCCATGAGTTGCCGCCGTATCTCGCATGGCCCGATTGGGAGCAATGGGAGCCGCTTATCGAGTGGCTCGACTCGCGGCGTTCTCGTCCTCGGTAGGCGTCGCGGGGCGATTACCACGCGCGCCGGGCTTATCTAGCGCAGGTAGCTCGCTGACCGCACTGGTCACGAGCGCCAGACCGGAGCGAAACGCTATCGCAGCGCTGTCTTCCTCGCCCAGTTCCTTGAGTAACTGCCCATAGAGCGCGTACGCATCGGTGCGCGGCGCAAGCGCCAGGCTCGATTCGAGATAGCTGCGTGCCTTGCCCCACAGCTCGACCGCCATACACAAACGGGCTGTCGTCAATAACAATACGGCATCCTCGGCGTGACCCTTGAGCCACTGTTCGGCCCGTCTGAGCTGGCGTGCGGGATCCGGACTCTTAATCTTGCCGTACGCGAGAATCAACTCCTCGTGCCAATGCTGCTTCAACGCCTGGCGCAGCTCTTTTTCCGCGGCATCCCCTCGACCGAGCGCGCTCCGGCTTTGCGCACGTATCGCGATCAAAGCCGGCAGCTTGCGTAACCGGACCGGCAGGCGCGCCCAATACTCCTCCAGCTCCGTGTCACTCAAGTTCGCGCGCGCCACGAAGTGGCGTAGCGCAGTTGCCGCCAATTCTGCGACGCCGCCTGCGTCGAGCCGCGGATCTTTGAGCTTCGGCAGCAACGCCAGGACGGACTTCCAGTCGCCGAGAGCCCCGTGGGCCCGCACGAGCAGCTCCACGGCGAGCGGATGCCCCGGGTGGTCTGCCTCGATTCGACTCAGCGTCGCCAACGCGCGCTCGTGCTCGTTGTGCTCGAGTTGCAATTCCGCTTGCGTCAGCAAGATCGCGGCCTCGGCCTCGGGCAGCTCTTCATACGCCAGTCGCAGCCAGTCGTCACGCCGCTCATTCGATCCTTGCAGTTGGGCGGCCCGCGCCGCCAACAGATAATTGATCAACGGCGCCTCCGTCCCTCTGAGACCCTGCGTCAACAGGCGTTCGCCTTTCGACCAATCGCCTTCGGCTAGATGGATGAGGCCGCGCGTCAACTTCGTTCCCGCACGCCGCGTGCGCACGTCGGCGACCGCCTCACCGACACGCCTTGGCGCGCGCCATAAGAACACGATCAGCCGCAATCCAAAGTATGCGCCACAGAGCAATAGGAAGAGGGCTGGCACCGACATCTCGATGTTGTAGCCCATGAAAGTGATCAGCACGTAGCCGCGGTCTTGAAGTAAGAAGTGCGCCAGAAATGCGCCCAGGAGTAAGGCTGCAAGCGCCCAGAAACCGGCCCGCATCAGCCGTCTCGATCGGGGAGATTACGCAGCCGCGCGAGCGAGCCGCCGATATCCGGATAGCGCGGTGCTACATCGAGGCGCAGCATGTCCTCGAGCAACGTGATCGCACCTTCGACGCTCGCCGCCTGGGTATCGAAGTGCTGTTCGAGAAGTAATTTGGCTGTCCCCAAGCTCGCACTGAAGACTTCGGGCATGCTCTGCGCGAGACCCAGACGCCCCAGGGTCAGCTCGAGTTCCACGCGCCGGCGCACCAATAGCTGCTCGTTGTGCGGCAGCGAGTAACCCTCCCCGGGGTCGCTGCGCTCGATGCGCACCATTCCGGCGAACGCATTTTTGAGGCTGAGCCACAACCGCCCGAGACCGGGCTCGCCAGCTTCCTCGGTTACGCCTGCGGCCTCGCCGCCCGCGGCCGCGTCGCGCATCGGTAATTCCGCGACGAGAGCCGCAAGGCGATTCAGGCTATAACTCAAGCCATCGATATCCGGCACGCGCATGCCGCGTAGCGCGATCAGCTCGCCGGCGATCTCCGTACGGACGTCCGCGAACACCGGGCTGCCGGCTTCGAGCAAGGTTCGGTCGGCAAGCTCTAGCGCCGCGATCGCTCCGCTTCGATTGCGCCGTAGCGTCAACTCCGTGCGAGCAACGTTGAGATAGTAGTCGGCTTGGGCGCGAAGCCAGCGCTCACGGGCGTCTGTCGACACACCTTGCACAGCGGCGAGCCGTTCCTCGAGACTCGAAAATCGCACCGGCAACGCGTTGATCCGTTCGACGATGCTCTCGATGACGGTGACCATCTCCTGACGCTGCTCGCCCAATTCGGCGAGCTCGTCCTCGAGCGTGCGAGTCATGGCGCGAACTTCCCGTAACGATGCGGCGTTCTCGCCGTCTGCCGAATCAAGCGCGACGTAGAACTGGCGATACTGCCACCACAACGATCCCGCGGCCGCAGCCGCAAAAAAAGCCAGCGCGAGCGCGAGCACGGTTGTGCCTCCGAGACGGCGGCGCTTGCGCGGCGGCGCGGGGGTCGCATCGGTCTGTGGCTCTGCTGTCGTGGTAGCGGTGGAAGCGGCCTCTGCAGCCGTCGCCTCGGTACCCAAGCTTGCAGCAGCAGCTGCGTCTTGAGGTTTCTCGTCGGAGTCCTGCGCTGTCATGGCTGGAGTTTCACAGTGAGTGAAACCGTCTTTTTACCATATGCCTCGACGATCAATCCAAGTTCTTCCCGTCGTCGCCGCGTATAAAGCGCTTCACATCGCTGACCTGGCGTCGACTGACCGGCAGCGGTTCATGGTAGCCGCGCAGGTGAATCATGTATTTGCCTTGGGAGTCCTTGTCGAGCGATTCGAGCTGCGCCGCGTTGATCAGGATGCTGCGATGAATCCTTACAAATTGGGCCGAGAACTCTTCCGCGAGATCTTTCAACGATTCGTCAATTAAGTGCTCGCCGTTGCGGTGGATCACACTGACGTATTTCTGGTCCGCGCGAAACAGAATGACTTCGCTAATGGGCACGAGGCGAAGCTGCTCGCCGATGCGCGTCGCGATATGCCGCCTCGCAGCGTACTCCTGATCGGCCTTGGCGATTTGCCTAAGCTGCGCAGCGCTCAGTCGCGCTGCGTGATCGAGGGCCTTGCGTAAGCGCTCGACGCGCACCGGTTTGAGCAGATAACCGACGGCCTGGGCATCGAATGCCGCCATCGCATATTCGTCGTAGGCCGTCGTGAAGACCACAGCCGGCGGCGTGTCGAGCACCGCGAGATGCTGGGCGGTCTCCAATCCGCTGATGCCGGGCATGCGGATATCCAACAGCACCGCTACTGGTTCGAGCCGCTGGGCAAGTTCGAGTGCCTCGGCCCCCGTGGCGCAGCTGCCGACGACCTCCCAAGATGGCAACTCCTCGAGTAAGCGCGCTAGCCGCTCACGAGCCGGGCGCTCGTCATCGACGATCAAGACTGTGTAGCGCTGCGGCGTCATTCCTCGTACGGAAACCTCAGCGTCACTTCATATCGGTCGGCACTTTCCTGAACGTCTACGCGCCCACGGGCACCGTACGCGAGGCGTAGGCGCTGGCGGATATTTTCCAGCGCGATCCGGTTGCCTTCGCGTGCCCCGCGCCGACCGTCGCCGGCCACCGGGTTGGCCACCGAAATCACGAGGTCGGAACCGTCGACGTGGCCGTGCACTTCGACCATACCCCCACCATCGAGCGGCTCGATGCCATGGTAGATCGCGTTTTCGAGCAGTGGCTGAATCGTCAGGCTGGGCAC
>Ga0326597_10001390_pt1 | contig 39454 bp, 26 predicted proteins | sample RVTome_12_FD_203789 | JGI IMG/M metagenome (GOLD analysis project Ga0326597, IMG submission 203789) | Soil microbial communities from uranium-contaminated site in the Upper Colorado River Basin, Wyoming, United States - RVT100D185 | ecosystem: Environmental > Terrestrial > Soil > Contaminated >... | reverse complement strand
CGTCGTCGTCGTCGCCTCGAGCTCGTGGTTCCTGCACGAGTCGGTCGCGCGCGAGCTGGACGCCCTGGCGATCGAGGAGCTGGACGAGATGGGCGCGAAGTTCCCCGCCTCGGCCCGCACGCCCGAGACCTTCGCCGAGCTGGCCGCGGAGCTCGCCGCGGAGCACCCGGCCAACCCCCTGGCGTGGCGCGTGTGGCGGGCCGAGAGCGGCGAGGATTGGTGCACGACCGGAGCGCCCGAGCTGCTGGCGACGGTCGCCGGCCGCGCGGCGCTCCTCGATCGCACGGTCGTGCTGGAGCGCGGGCTGCGCTGGCGCGTCGAGGAGCTCGAGCCCGGCCTGCACGTCGGCCTGGTGCTCGACGGCTCGGCCCAGGTCGGGCTCCTGAGGCGTTTCGAGCTGTTCGCGCTCGGGCTGGCCCTGGGCGCGACCGCGCTCGCCGTCGCCGGCGGCTGGATCGTCTCGCGCCGCGTCGGCGGGTTGCTGCACCGTGTCGCCGAGAGCGCGCGCGCCGTGCGAAGGCCGGAGGCCGAGGTCGCGCTCGACGTCGAAGGGCTGCCGCACGAGATCCGTGAGGTCGTCGACGCGCTGGCCGACATGCAGGCCAACATCCGGCGCGAGTACGAGCGCGCGCAGCTCATGATCGCCGGGCTGGCGCACGAGCTGCGCTCGCCGGTCCAGAACCTCCTGGGCGAGACCCAGGTCGCCCTGCTGCGCGAGCGGACGGCGGACGAGTACCGCGCCGTGCTCGAAAGCCACCTCGAGGAGCTGGGCGACCTCGGCCGCGTGGTCGACAACCTGGTCACCCTGTGCGCGCCGTCGGGCGCGACCCGCTCGGAGCGCGAGCTCGAGCGCTTCGACCTGGGGCGCGAGGCCGGCCTGCGGCTGCGCAAGGAGCACGCCATCGCCGAGCGGCGCGGCGTGCGCCTGGAGCTGGACCTCGAGGGAGACCTCGAGCTGTGGGGCGACCGCGAGGCGATCCTGCTGGCGCTCCACAACCTGGTCACGAACGCGGTCGAGTGGTCGCCGCACGGCGGGAGGGTGCGTGTGCGGTTGGAGGGCGGACCGGCGCGCGTCGCCGTCGTCGTCGACGACGAGGGGCCCGGCGTGCCCGCGCAGGAGCGCGAGCGCATCTTCGAGCCCTTCCACAAGGGCGCGCGCTCGGCCGGCGCGCGGGCCGGCTACGGTCTGGGCCTGGCGCTCACGCGCGCGGCGGTGGCGGCGCACGGCGGCGCGATCGAGGTCGGGAGCGCGCCCGGCGGCGGGGCGCGCTTCCGGCTCGAGCTGCCGCGGGCCGGCGGCGACGGCCGCCGCGCCTGAGCTACTACTTCGGAATCTGCGCGCTGCGCGCGCAAATCCCGGAGTAGTAGATCAGGCCGATTCCAGGCCGCGGTCCTTGCGCGGGCGGCCGCCTTTTGGCCGCCGCTCCTGGAGCGACTGGTTGAAGCTGCGCCAATCGCTGTCGGAGAAGAGATGCACGCGCGCACCGCAGTGCACGCAGTACGAGCAGTCCACGCTCATCAGGTAGTGCACGTACTTGTCGCACTGGTCGCAGTACTTGAGGTCGCCGTAGTAGTCCGCTTGATCCATATCGCCTGTCCGTCGCCCGTCCCGTCTTCCTCTGGTGGCGCGCGGCCGTCCCGCGCCGGCTCGGGAGAAGCAAGGGGGGGGCCAGGTGCGCGCGGACGCGCGCCCGATGATTGCAAGTTCGTATAGAGCAGGGAGTTGCGTCGCCCGTTGGCGGCCGCCAGGGCCGCGCGGAGCCCGGCCCGTGTCGACGCCGGTGAACACGCTCCTGCGGGCGCTCTGGACGGGACCTCGGGCTCGGGGGGTCCCCAGGAAGTTCCATTTTTCCGCTGCGGGCCCCGGCGCCCGCCGACCCGGCCTCGCAAGTCATTGTCCTCCAGTGGGTTGTGCGGGATCCTGGCGACCGTGGGCGGGCCGCGTGGCGGACCGTGGACACGCCGCCGGCGGCGTTCACGACGCGCGACGCGCCGGCTGCTCGCGCTACTCCAGGCCGCGGGCCATGCCGGCCCGGGCGCGGGGGTCGGGCTCGACCCGCTCGGCGCGCTCGAGGGCGGGGCGCACGCCGGCGTCCGCGGCGTGCGCCCGGGCCAGCGACCAGGCTGCCGCCTCGCGCACCAGCGCCGCCGGGTCGCCGTCCAGGGCCACCAGGAGCGCGCGCCTGCCCTCGTCGCTCGGTCGGTTGCCGAGCACGAGCGCCGCGTTGCGCGCCAGCCCTTCCCGGCGCGGTCGCTGCAGGGCGGAGCCGTTGAAGGTCCGTGCGAAGCCCTCGCCGGCCTCGATCCAGCTCACCAGCCCGCGCCCGTCGAGGGCGGGGTGCAAGCCGAAGCGCCGCGCGCTGTCAGGCGCGTCGCGGCCGTAGGGACAGACCTCGCTGCACACGTCGCAGCCGAAGGCCCACTCCCCGAGCCGCGGCCGGAGCGCGTGCGGGATCGGCCCGCGGTTCTCGATCGTCTGGTAGCTGATGCAGTCCGGCGCGTGCACCCGCCCGGGGGCGAAGATGGCGCCGGTCGGGCAGGCCTCGATGCAGGCCCGGCAAGTGCCGCAGGAGCCCACCGCCGGTCCTTCCGTGGGCGCCAGCTCCTCGCCGATCAGGAGCTCGCCGAGGAAGAACCAGGGCCCGAAGTCGGGGTGCAGGAGGTTCGTCGCCTTGGACTCGAATCCCAGGCCGGCCTCGGCCGCGTGCGAGCGCTCGAGCAGCGGGCCGGCGTCGACCACGCGCCGCCACGGGCCGTCGTAGCCCTCGGCCGAGAGCCGCCGGGCCAGCCGCCGCAGCATGCCGCCGAGCACGTTGTGGTAGTCGCGCCCGGCCGCGTAGCGCGCCACGCGCCCTCCGCCCGGGAGCTCGAGCGCGGCGCGCGCGTGGGCCAGGCCGACGCACAGGATGCTCTTCGCCCCGGGCAGGACGCGGCGCGGGTCGACGATGCGCTCGCGGTTCCGCGCGAGGTAATCGAGCGAGCCGTGGCGACCCTCGTCGAGCCAGCGCGCGAAGCGCCCGGCCGCCGCCGGCGGACGCAGGGGCGCGATCCCGGCCAGGTCGAAGCCGATCTCGCGCGCGATCTCCAGGGCCAGCTCGCTGCGGTTCACGGCCGCATCTTGGTCCCTGGCAGGCCGCCGGAGAATCCGACCTCGGGAACAGTCTCGGCAGCCTGCCCGCGGCCGGGCCGCGCCCGCCGCCCCGCCGTGGCGGCGGTCCGGCCGCCCCCCACCGGACCGCGGGGGCGGTGGTTCGCCGGCGCACTTCTTCCGGCTCCTGCCTTCCACCAGTCCCCGGGGCGGCCCTCGACGGTCCCCGCCGCCCCGTGGTTCCTCTTTTTTCGGGATTGCCTAAAGTCCTGATGAGCAACGGTTTGCACGCCGTAGCGAGGATCCTGGCGGCCGTCGCCGTCAAAGCCCGGTACGGGAACCGTAACCGCACCTTCCCGCGCACCCTAGAATGCTGCTTGAGGGGTGATTCCCTCTCCGCCCAGCTCCGTTCCCTCCGAAGCCGGGATGCGGTCCCGGTTCCCCCTCGCCCCACCCCCCGCACCGACAACCCGGCTTGATGCAAGCGACCGACCCCAACGGCTCCGGAATGTCGATCCTGGGAGAGACATTCGTGGCGGACTTGGAGGGGCGCATCCGGGAGATCGCTGGCGAGCTGGGACGCCGGGAGCTGAGCGCCGTCGAGGCGCTCTTGGCCGACGCGCAGCGCGGTCCCGAGGCACAGCGCGACGCCGTGTCCACGCGCTTGATGGAGTGCTTCCGCAAGACGCGCGGGCGGGGTGCTTTCGGTCTCCTGTACGAGCTGAACGGCCAGCACCTCCTCATGCAGGTCGTCGGTCGCCTGCGGCGCTACGCGAGCAAGGCCGACCCGCGCGACGTCCTGCAGGAGGTCTTCTTCAACATCTACCGCTACCCCCACCGCTTCAACCCGTCGCGCGAGGACGCCTTCCGCGTCTGGTCGGCGATGATCGTGCGCAACACGGTGCTCAAGCACCTGCGTTCGCTGTCGCGCGGGGGCCGCAGCGAGATCACCTTCGACGACCTGCCCGAGCAGCCTTCGGAGGGCACCCAGAGCCCGCTCAGCGGCGTCATCGAGAGCGAGAGCAAGAACGAGTGCGCTCGTGTCTACCTGACCTACCTGCAGCTCTACCTGGAGTTCTACTCGATGCTGTCCGAGCGCGAGCGCCGCGCCCTCCACCTGGTCGAGGTCGAGGACCGGAGCTACCGCGAGGCGGCCGAGGACCTGGGGATCAAGCTCGAGAACCTGAAGATGGTCATCTTCCGGGCCCGCAGGAAGATCCACCGCTCCATGCGCAGGGTGTTCGATGGCCTGTCGCCCGATTGCCGGCCGGCGCGCGATCCGCGCGATCAGCGCGGTGCGGCCGGGACGCAGGCCGCCGGGCCGGCCCCGCGCGCTGATGCGAAGGGCGCCGCCCCGCGCGGCGCGAAGCTCCGGGACCGTGACGCGGCGGTCGGGGAGGAAACCTGATGGAATCCATGAGCTGGCTCGAAGGCGCGGACTCCCACGCGAGCTTCCAGCTCGACCTGTCCTGCATGCTGGACGGGGAGCTGGACGAGGCGACGGCGGGTCGCGCCATGCTGCACATCGAGGACTGCCCGGCTTGCCGGGTGTTCTTCGACGACCTGCGTTCGCAGGTGAAGCTGCACCGGGACGTGGCGGACCCGGACCGCCTGTTCGCGCGCGTCGCGATGCTGACCGGCGCCGACAGCGTCCACGCACAGGCGGAGGCGATCGACCTCGTCCACCGCCTGGCCACGGTCTTCTACCAGCTCGGCAAGTCCTACGTCCTGGCCGCCATCGACCCCGACTTCCGCACCCGCGTCTTCGAAGCGGCGGTCCCGGTCGACCAGACGCAGTCGCACGGGCGCGGCTTCGTCGACGGCGTGCTGATGCGGGGCAAGGAACAGAGCGGCGGCGTCGACTGGAAACGCGCGCGCCACACGCTCAACGGGCGGCTCGAGCGCATCCAGAGCCCGCTCGAGAAGGGGCGTCGGCTGCTCGAGGAAGCGGTCGAAGCGGATCCCTCGCACGAGGAGGCGCGCCTGTACCTCGCCTTCCTGCACGCCCACGAGGGTCGTGCGATCAAGGCCTCGCAGGAGTATCGGCGCATCTTCGAGAGCGCCATGTGCGAGGAGAATCGCGGGCACGCCGCCATGCAGCTCGGCAAGCTGCACAGCGGCGAGGAAGACTATCGCAAGGCCATCGTGTACTTCCGCTGGGTCACGATGAGCGGCCTCACCAGGCGCGACGACCGCTTCTTCGGGGCGCGCTTCAACCTGGGGAAGGCCTACACCATGCTCGGCGACATGGAGCGCGCGCTCGACGCCTTCCGCGCGCTGCTCGACGAGCACCCCGATCGCGTCGGGGAGGTGGCGAAGCTCTTCAGCAGAGCTCCCAAGCTGCAGAAGGCGATCGAGAGCATGAGCGGTTTTCCCGAGCGGCTCGTGGCGCTCTGCCCCGAGCTCTTCGCCGGAGCCTCCACCGAAGGGGATGACACCTGTGGAGGCGATCCCTCCGGGGGCGACGGCATCGAAGGGGAAGCCAAGGAGCAGTTCTGATGATTCCCGTGAAAGGCTATCGACGGGGGCTGGGCACGCGCCCCTGGCAGGCGGGCAGGCTCGTCGCCTCCCTGGCGTCGGCTGCCCTGGTCGTCGGCCTCACCTGCGTCGTCGCGACGGGCGACGGGGGCTTCGACGACGAGATGGTCGGAACGATGCCCATGATCAACGAGGGGCCTGCGGTCGGCCCGGCGTCCGGGCCGAAGACCTCTGACTTCACACCCGCCTTCTTCCTCTCCGGGCCCCTCGACCGGATCCGGCGCGGCATCCTCGACGCCGGCGGCTGCGCCCCGCTGATCCTGCGCGGTCGCGACCCCCAGCTCGCGACGGTGGTCTTCCGCGGCAACGTCGAGCTCGACCTCGACGCGAGCTTGCTCCAGGACCCGGCCATCCAGGCCGGCATCGCCGTCAGTGTCGCGCCTGGCCCGGTCGCCCTGGCGATCGGCTACCGAGAGCGCGTGGTCGGCATCACGTCCATGGCTCCGAACAGCCTCTTCGCACTGCCGTTGGGTCTGTACCAGCGGCGGGGCGTCCTCAAGGAGGGCATCGATCTCTTCACCTCCACGCTCGGCTCCGCCTACGGCCGGTTCCGGATCCGGGAGGTTCCCGGTGTCGTGATGGTGCGGCAGATCGCCTTCGGTCGCTAGCAGCCTGTTGGCGGGGGAAGCGGACCCTCCCCCGCATCGGCCGCGACACGCGGCCTCCCCCTCCTCGCCGCCTGATGGGCGGCGCGGCGCCTCCGGCGCCGGTTGCACGCCCTTGCGAGCGAGTCGGTTCTTGAACGCCGGTCAACATCTCTGGCCCCAGAGGGTCATTCGTCGCTCCACACGCAGCCGTCGACGCAGAGCCGGCCGGCCGCGCCCGCCGCTGCCGGCGGCGGCTCGTCCACGCCGGTGTAGCCCACGGCGCTCAGCTCGCCGACGTCGGCCGCATCCAGGCCCGCCGCGCCCTCATTCGCGAGGCGGGCCGGCGCGCGAGCGCGCGCGGCCGCGAGCTCGCCGCGCGCAGAATCCAGGCGTCGCGCCAGCTCGCTGCCGCGCGGGTCGGACAGCTCGAAGCGCTCTCCTGGGCCGCGACCCAGCGGGTCCGCGTCCAGGTCGAAGCGCTCGACCCGCCAGGGCGCCGTCCCGCGCGCGACGAGCACGGCGTGCCGCGCGCCGCGCGTCAGCCCGATGTGCCGCTCCGGCGCGCCGCCCCCGGCGAACACGAGCAGCTCGCTGACGTAGGTGTGCTCCTGCGGCGAACGCTCGCCGCGCGCGGCGCCCGACTGGTCGCGCCCGCTTGCCCCCGGCGGCGGGCCGAGGCCGGCCAGGACGCCGATCGTCGGCGCGACGTCCACCAGGCCGACGGCGCCCGGCACGCGCCGCCCGGCCGGCAGGCCGCGCGGCCAACGCGCGATCCACGGCACGTGCACGCTCTCGACGTAGAGCGCGTGGCGGTGCTGCTTGCTGCCGTGCTCGTAGAACTCCTCGCCGTGGTCGGACGTGACGACCACCAGGGTGTCGCGCTCCAGCCCGCGCGCCGCCAGCTCGTCGAGCAGGCGCCCGATCTGGGCGTCGATCCAGGCGATCTCACCGTCGTACAGCGCGACGAGCTGGGCCAGGTCCGCCGGCGCCATGTCGCCGTGCACGGGCGAGCCGGGCCCCATGACGTCGCGGCCGTTGATCGGTCCGTCGTAGGCGGGGTCGGCGAAGCGCGCGCGGTAGGGCTCGGGCGCCGAGTACGGGTCGTGCGCGTCGAACAGGTGCAGGAAGCAGAAGAACGGGTCGCGGGGCGTCTCAGCCCGCACCGCGTCGATCCACTCCAGTGCGCGCTCGACCACCTCGGCCGAGCTGGGGCGCGTGTCGTCGAAGAGCTCGGGGTGCTCGGCCGCCAGCGCCTCGAGACCTTTGACGTCCGCGCGCGCCCGCAACTCGTCGAATCGCCGCGCGACGGGCGGGAAGGAGTAGAACGTGTGGCCCAGGCGCTCGTAGACCTCGAAGCCCGGACCGAAGCCGAAGGTCGGCTCGAGGTACTTCCAGGTGTAGAAGCCGGCCGTGCGGTAGCCCGCCCCGCGCAGGAGCTCGGACAGGAAGGTGCCGCGCAGCTCGACCGGCTCGGGAGGTCCGCCGGGCCCAGGTCGCGTCCAGAGCCGGTCGTCGCACACGCCGTGCGCGCTGACCGGCAGCCCGGTCAAGAGCGAGAGGTGCGCCGGCAGCGTCCAGGAGCTGGTCGAGAAGGCGCGCTCGAACAGCACGCCCTCGCGCGCCAGCCGGTCCAGGCGCGGCGAGGTCGGCCGCCCGTAGCCGTAGCAGGACAGGTGGTCGGCGCGCAGGGTGTCGACGCTGATCAGGATGACGTGCGGGCGCGGGGGAGCTGGGTCGCCCGCGTCGGAGCAGGAGGTGGCGAGGGAGGGGAGGAGAAGGGCCGGGAGGAGGAATCGGGTGCGGGGACGGGTACGGGGGCGGGGGGGCGAGGGGGTGGCGGGCATGCGGCTCAGCCGGCGGCGGGGGCGACCGATAACTCTAACGCGCTGTGGAGCCGCGCCGCATGGAACCCCTCGCGATCCAGTCCGGCGTCTCCCCGACCGCCCGCCCGACGCTCTCGCTCCAGGCCGACCTGCCCTCGGTCCTGAGCGAGGGACGCGTCGTGGCCGGGGAGGTGCTGCAGGTCCTCGACGGCGGCTCGATCCTGGTCGGGATCGGCCGCCACCGGGTCCCGGCCCAGTCGCAGGTCGAGCTGGCCGAGGGAGAGCGCTTCCTGGCGCGCGTCGAGGGCACGCGCGACGCGCCCGTGCTGCGCCTGATCACCCCGGGCGAGAAGGCCGAGCCGAAACTGATCTCGGCCCTGCGCGCGGTGGTGGGAGAGGAGCGGCCGATCGGCGAGCTGCTGCGCTCGCTGGCGGACGCGCTGCGCGCCGCGCTCTCCGAGTCTGGACCGGAGCGCGCGCGGCTGCAGGATCTCCTGGCGAGCATCGGCCGGCACGTGTTCCGGCCGGGGTCGAACGCCGCAGAGCTGCAAGCGCTGCTCGCCCGCGCCGGGCTCGGGTACGAGGCCGCGCTGCTGGCGGCCTCGTTCAAGGCGCGCGAGCCGCACGGCGAGGGCGAGCTCCTGGCCCGGCTGGCCGAGAGCATCGTGCGCGCGCTCGGCGACGCCGCGAGCAGTGTGCAGGGCGCCCTCTCGACGGCCGCGCTCGCGCGCCTCTCCGACCTCGTGCGCGCCGCGCTCCGGGAGCTCTTCGGCGCGCCGCACGGCATCGAGGAGGGCGAGGAGCCCGCGCGACTGCTAGAGGCCGCGCTCGCCCGCGCATTGGGCCGTCTGCCGGCCGGCGCTGCGCGCGAGCGCCTGCTGGCCAGCCTGCCAGACGCCGTGCGGCGCGCGCTGGAGTCGGAGCCCGCGGCCCCGCGCGCGCTCTCCGCCCGTTCCTCGGGGGCGAGCGAGCTCGGCCGCGATCTCAAGGCCGAGCTGCTCGGGACGCTGCGCGCGCTCTCCGCCGGGCCCGCGCGCGAGGCCGTCGCGCGCACCCTGGCCGGGGTCGAGTCCGAGCAGCTCCTGAACCTGGCTCGCAAGGAGTTCGACCAGGCCGGGCACCTCTCGTTCCCCGTCCCCGACGGCGAGGGCTGGGCGAGCGCGCACCTGTTCCACTGGCGCTCGGGCTCGGGCGGCGACGGGGCGGGCGGGGGCGAGCACGAGGGCGAGGGCGGGGACGAGGGCGAGATGGAGCGACTGACCCTGGTGCTCGAGCTCGAGCGGCTCGGGCCGCTGCGCGCCGACCTCGGCCTGCGGCGCGACGAGCTGGCGCTGCGTCTGGCGGTCGAGCGGCCGCAGACGGCCGAGCGCCTGCGCGCCGCGCTGCCCGAGCTCTCCGAGCGGCTCGCGCTCGGCGGACGCCCCGCGCGCGTCTCCGTGGTCGTGGTGCCGCCCGAGGAGGCGGCCGTCGATCCCCTGGCGCGCGACGTGCGCTGGCTGTGCGAGCACCACCTGATGGATCTCTCCGGATGAGGCCGACCGCCGTCGCCTTGCGCTACGACGCGGAGTCGGATGGCGCGCCGCGCGTCGTCGCGGCCGGAACGGGCGAGATCGCCGCGCGCATCCTGGCCGCGGCCCGCGAGCACGGCGTGCCCGTGCGGGAGGACGAGGAGCTCCTGGCCCTGCTCGCCGCCTGCGACGTGGGCGACGAGATTCCACTCGAGCTCTACGCCGCCGTCGCGGAGCTCCTGACCTTCCTCTACGGCCTGGAAGCCTGAGGCGCGCTCACCCGCCGCGCTTGTGCATCTCGAGGTGCGGGTTGGCGCGCATCTCGCCGGCGGGGGCGAGGGCGCCGCGCTCGTCCTGCGCCAGGCGCTCCTCGGCGCCGCGCGCGTCGCGCGCGCTCCAGCAGACCGTCACCAGGCGCGCGAGCTCCTCGGGCGATGCGCCGGCGCGCAGCGGGCCGCGCAGGTCCGTGCCGAGCCGGGCGTACAGGCACAGGAACCACATCCCGTCGGCGGTCAGCCGGCTGCGATCGCACGAGCCGCAGAAGGGCGCCGTGGTCGAGGAGATGACGCCGAAGACCGCGCCGTCCGCGAGCCGGAAGCGGTCGGCCGGCGCCGCGCGCTCGTCCTCTCCGGACGGCTCGAGCGCCTCGATCGGCCCGTGAGCCGCCGCGAGCCGCGCCAGCATCTCGGCGCGCGGGACGACGTCGGCCATCGACCAGCTCGTCGCCCCGCCGACGTCCATGTACTCGATGAAGCGCACCTCGGCGCGCACCTCGCGCCCGAAGGCGAGCAGGTCGCAGAGCTCGTCGTCGTTCACGCCGCGCATCACCACCGCGTCGATCTTGAGACCCGGCGAGCCCGCCACCGCGCGGATGCCGGCGAGCACGCGCGCGAGCTCGTCGCGCCTGGCCAGCGCGCGGAAGCGCTCGGGGCGCAGCGTGTCGAGGCTCACGGTCACGCGCCGCAGGCCGGCGTCGAACAACCCGCGCGCCTGTTCGGCGAGCAGGATCCCGTTCGTGGTCAGCGCCACCTCGCGCAGGCCGCGGCGAGCTGCCAACATGCCGACCAGGACGCGCAAGTCCTGGCGCAGGAGCGGCTCGCCGCCGGTCAGGCGCACGCGCTCGACGCCCAGGCCGATGAAGACGTCGACCAGCCGCACGATCTCCTCGAAGCTCAGGATGTGCCGCTTGGAGAGCCAGAGGTAGTCCTCCTCGGGCATGCAGTACGAGCAGCGCAGGTTGCAGCGGTCGGTGACCGAGAGGCGCAGGTTGCGGAGCGGCCGGGCGTGGAGGTCGTGCAGCATGGGCGTCGCAACCGCTCGGCGGCGGCCGCCGGGCCGTCCGTCGCAGCGGCGGTGGATGGACCGCCGAGCCGGTCCATCGGGCCATTATGCGCAGGAGCGCCGGCCCGCGCCCGGATCCAACGGGAGGGGCCTGCGCGGGCCCGCAGACCGGGGGCTACGCACAAGGAGCCGCGCCCCTACGTTCTGTGGACCCTGCCGGCGCGCCGCGCGCCGCGCTAACGTGTCCCCGGTGGAGTTCGCTCCACCACCTATCGACGAGAAGAAGGGGAGGAGTTCCGACCGGCTCCAAACCATCATCCTCCTTCCTGGGTCACCGCGGCCGTGTTCCGGATGGGCTGACCTGCAACGCGGTGACAGGAGCCCACAGGTGGCTTGCTCCCCTTCTTCCGTCTTTTCGCGCGCGCCGCCTGATGGGCGGCGCGGCGCCTCCGGCGCCGGTTGCACGCCCTTGCGAGCGAGTCGGTTCTTGAACGCCGGTCAAGATCTCTGGCCCCAGAGGCTCGCGGGACGCTCTCCTCGCCGCCCGTCCGGGGCTACGACGAGGTTTCAGACCCGTTACGTACATGGACGCAGTGCGGGCGGATTCCGGCATCCTACGATCGCCCGGCCGCGACCGGCTGGGCTTCGCCGGGCGGTTTGGTATGGTCCCTCCCGCCAGTCCAGGCCGGCCGGGTGAGATCGAGGCCGGCCGATGCTCCCCACCGTCCAGGAGTCCTGCTTGTCCGGACCGAGCGAGCCCCGCGCGGACGCCGCGCCGCCTGAGGCCACCGAGACCCTGTACCGCGCCCTCCTGCGGGCCGCGCTCGACCCGACCGTCGCGATCGACGCCACCGGAACCGTGGTCACCGCCAGCGAGTCGGTGCGCCGGGTGTTCGGCTGGAGCCCGGACCAGCTGGTCGGCCGCGACGTGAGCGTGCTGATGCCGGAGCCGCACCGCAGCGAGCACGGCGGCTACCTGGAGCGCTACCTGCGCACCGGCCAGACGACGATCCTGGGGCGCACGCGCGAGTTCGAGGTCCGGCACAAGGACGGGCACACGCTGCCGTGCGAGCTCTCGGTCGCCCGCGCCGACACGCCGGGCGGGGCCGGGCCGCTGTTCATCGGCACCTTCCGTGACGTCTCGGAGCGCAAGCGCTCCGAGCGGGCACGGGAGGAGAGCGAGCGCCGTTTCCGGGCCATCTTCGAGCAGTCGTTCCAGTACATCGGCCTGCTCGATCCGCGCGGCGTGCTGCTCGAGGCCAACCAGGCGGCCCTCGACGGCGCCGGCGTATCGCGCGAGGAGGTCATCGGCCGCCCGTTCTGGGAGACGCGCTGGTGGACCGTGTCCGAGGAGTCGCGCACGCGCCTGAAGGAAGGCATCCGCGAGGCCGCCGCGGGGCGCTTCGTGCGCTTCGAGACCGAGCATCGCGGGCCGGGCGACAAGATCCTGGCGATGGACTTCTCGCTCAAGCCGGTGTGCAACGCCGAGGGCGAGGTCGTGCTGCTGATCCCCGAGGGGCGCGACATCTCCGAGCTCAAGCGCGCGCAGCGGGCCGAGACCGCGATGCTGCGGGCGCTGGCGACGATCGGGGAGTCGGCAGCCATGCTGGCGCACGAGATCAAGAACCCGATCACGGCCGTCAACCTGGCGCTGAAGGCCGTCGCGCACCAGCTCGGCGAGGACCAGCAGGCCGTGCTGGAGGACCTCGCCGGCCGCATGCGGCGCCTCGAGCGCATCATGCGCCGCACGCTCACGTTCACGCGCCCGATCGAGCTGAAGCCCGAGGCTGTCGAGATCGGGGCACTCCTGCGCCAGGTGGCGGAACAGCTCCACGCCGAGGCCGCCAGGCGCGGCGCGCAGATCGAGTGCGAGCCCGGCGAGGGGGTCCTGGAGGTCTCGGGCGACCTGCAGCTCCTCGACGAGGTGCTCACCAACGTGGTGCAGAACGCGCTCGAGGCCCTGGGCGCGGGCGGTCGCGTGCGCTTGTGGGCGAAGGCGGACGATGACGCCGTGCGCATCGTCGTCGAGGACGGCGGCCCCGGCATCTCCGCCGAGCTGATGGGAAAGCTGTTCACGCCCTTCGCCACGTCCAAGAGCGGCGGCACCGGGCTGGGGCTGGCGTTCTGCAAGAAGGTCGCCGAGGCACACGGTGGCACGATCGAGGCCGGGGCCAGCCCGCTCGGCGGTGCCCGCTTCACGCTGCGCCTGCCCTCCATCCAGCGAGGATCGCCACATGCCCGGGACTGACCGCTCCAGCTCCTCGAAGCCCATCCGGGTCTTCCTGGTCGACGACCAGAACATCCTGCGCGCGGCCTTCCGCAGCCTGCTGGCGTCGAAGGGAGAGATAGAGGTCGTGGGCGACTCGGGCGACGCGCGCGAGGCGATCCTGCGCATCGAGGAGGTGCGGCCCGACGTCGTCCTGCTCGACATCAGCATGCCCGGCCTCTCGGGTCTGGACGCGATCGCGCCGATGCGCAAGGCCCACAAGCGGGTGCGCATCCTGATGCTGACCCACCACGAGGGCGAGTCCTTCGTCGAGCAGGCGATGCGCGCCGGAGCGGACGGCTACCTCTCGAAGGACTCCAACCCGGCCGAGCTCATGCTGGCCATCCAGGCCGTGTGCGACGGGCGGCCGTACCTCTCGCCCAAGGTCTCGAGCGGCATCGTCTCGGGTATGCGGCAGTCGGACGCGGGGTCGTCGTTGGTGCGCAGTCGCGTCGAGTCGCTGACGCAGCGCGAGCGCGAGGTGTTCCAGCTCCTGGCGCTCGGCAAGAGCAACAAGGAGGTCGCGCGCGACCTGGAGATGAGCCTGGGCACGGCCAAGAAGCATCGCGAGAACCTGCAGCGCAAGCTCGACTGCCACTCCTCGGCCGAGCTCGCGCGCCTGGCCATCCGCGAGGGCCTGCTGGATCCATCTTGATCGAGCCGTGCCGGGTGGGGCGCTCCGGCCGCGGGCCGCGCCGCCGGCTGCAACCGGACCCCGAGGTCGTCAATCCTCTGGACCCCTCGCCGGCGACCGACTACCCTCCCGCCTCGCCCGGCCGGCCTGCCGCCCCTCCCGGTCACTGTGGGCGAGCGTGGCGTGCCGAGACGTTCCCCCGAGACGAGGTGACCCAGTGAGCCCCATCCTCTGCCGCCAGGACCGCGCAGGCGCAGGGCGCGAAGGCCGGACACTGGTGGCGATCTTGTTCTGGATCGTCGGCCTGGGCCTCATGGGCCGTCCGTTCCTGCGCGCGGCCGACACGACCGGCTGGATCGACTGGTCGGCGGTCGACCGAGAGCGGTGGTCCGAGATCGATCCGGGCCGCAACCCCGAGACCGACGTGCCCTTCCAGGTCGACCTGGCGGACTTCGACGCCACCTTCGCCGAGGGGCTCGGCGCGACCCTCGCGCAGCACGTCGAGGACGGGCTCGAGAAGTGGTACGCGACGGACTCCCCGCGGCTGAAGGCGTCCGGAGTGATCCAGCTCTCGCGCCTCCCGGCCGGCCAGAAGCAGTTCCTGGCGGAGTGCGCCGGGTGCCACGGTCCCGAGGGCGACGGCGGCGGGCCGGCCGCGCGCTACCTCGAGCCGCGGCCGCGCAACTTCTTCAAGGGCCTGTTCAAGTTCACGAGCACCGACACCGGCGTGCGACCCAAGCGCAAGGACCTCTACCGCACGGTCTCGCGCGGGCTGAGCGGGTCGGCCATGCCGCCCTTCGCCCTGATGACCGAGGAGCGCCGCTGGGACATCGTCGAGTACGTCCGCTTCCTCGCCCTGCGCGGGGAGTTCCGGCAGATGATGCTCGACGAGGCATGGGATCGGGAGGAGCTGCCCGACGGCGACGAGATCGCCGGGATCATCAACGAGCGCTGGCACCCCAGCGGGCTCGTGGCCGTGTTCCCGAGCGCTTCCGAGCCCGTCAGCGACGCGGCGTCGATCGAGCGCGGGCGCGAGCTGTTCCTCGACAAGTCGCGCGCGACCTGCTTCACCTGCCACGGCGAGACGGGGCGCGGCGACGGGCCGACGGCCTTCGACTACGAGGATGACTGGGGCTATCCGATCCGACCGCGCGACTTCACCACCGGCGTCTTCCGCGTCGGGCAGGAGGGACAGGACCTGTACATGAGCATCGCCACCGGGATCGGCGGCACGCCGATGGGCTCGTTCTCCCACGTGCTCGAACCGCGCGAGATCTGGGATCTCGTGCACTTCGTGCAGTCGCTCGGCGGCGGGAGGGCGGCGCAGTGACGGCGGTCTCGAAGGTGCGCGCGCTGCCGCCCGCCGACGGCCGGCCGGTGGTCTCCTACCGGCTCGTGCGCTGGCACCTGATCGCGGCCGGGATCAACCTCCTGATCGCCATGTCGGCGGGTTTCGTCTACGCGCTGCAGTACGTCGGCTACTACCCGTTCGGCGCCAGCGAAGCGCTCTCCCCCGGCCACATCCGCCTGTTCCACACGAACCTGGTGGCCTACGGCTGGCTCGTGAACGGCTTCACGGCCATGACCTACTACGCCGTGCCGCGCCTGACGGGGTACCGCGTCTGGTCCGAGAAGGTGGGCCTGCTGATCTTCTGGGCCTGGCAGACGATCCTGGCCGCCATGGCCGCCGGCTTCCTCTACAACCGCGCCCAGGCGATCGAGTGGGGCGAGACGCCGACCGGCTTCCGCCCGGGGACCTTCGAGCTCGATTGGATCCCGGTCGACCTGCTCGTGGTGGTCGGCGCCGTGCTCCTGATCGCGCAGTTCGCGGTGCCGCTGTACAAGGCGCGCGATCAGAAGCTCTACGTCACGCTGTGGTACTTCACGGCCGGCTACGTGTGGCTGGCGCTGACGTACCTGATGGGCAACATCATCCCGGAGTGGGTCCTGCCCGGCGCCGCCGGCGCGGCGGTCACGGGGCTGTTCATCCACGACCTGGTGGGCCTGTACGTCACGCCCATGGGGTGGGGGCTGATGTACTTCTTCGTGCCGTTGATCCTGCGCAAGCCGATCTGGAGCCACTCCCTGTCGGTGATCGGCTTCTGGGCCCTGGCCTTCTTCTACCCGCTCAACGGCGTGCACCACTTCCTGATCAGCCCGATCCCCGACTACGTCGAGTTCGGCGCGATCACGACCACGATCGCGATCGAGGTCGTCGTGACCACCGTGGTCGTGAACTTCTTCATGACCCTGCGCGGCAAGTTCGGCGCGCTGCGCACGAGCATGGCCATCCGCTGGTTCTACGTCGGCGCCGTGATGTACTTCATCACCTGCCTGCAGTGCGCCTTCCAGGTGACGTGGCTGTTCCAGAAGGTCATCCACTTCACCGACTGGGTCGTCGGTCACGCCCACATGATCATGTACGGCACGTTCACGTTCTGGCTGTTCGGCGTGATCGACTGGCTGTGGCCGCGCATCGTCAAGCGCGAGTGGTACTCGAGCCGCCTGCGCGGCTGGCACTTCTGGCTCAGCGTGCTCGGCATCGCGATCATGTTCATCGACCTGACCATCGCCGGCCTGATCCACGGCTTCATGCAGCGCGAGCTGAACCCGTGGTCCGACATCATCCAGGCCTCGATCCCGTTCTGGTGGGTCAGGACCTTCGCCGGCGGCCTGATCGTCGGCGGCCTGCTGTGCGCCCTGTACAACATGTGGATGACGGCGCGCGACGGGGCCGAGTACGTCGAGGAACCCCACTACGTGCCCGTCTCGGCCGACTAGGAGGGGATCGATGGAACGCCTCTACACCTTCGTGTTCGTCGCCGGGATCGGCTGCTTCGCGATCGCCTTCGTGCTGTCCATGGTCTTCCCCTGGATGTCCCTGGGCAGCTACCACGGCATGGAGTACCAGACGCTGGAGGAGCTCGCGGTCGAGCCGAGCCCGGAGTTCGTCGAGCTCGAGCGCGCGCACCCCCAGGCCTTCGAGCGGGCCTTCGGAGCGGTCTCCCCCGCGAGCTACGCCGAGGCGCTGCAGCTCGGCCGCGACCTCTACGTCGGGCAGGCCTGCTGGCACTGCCACAGCCAGTACGTGCGCGTCGTCTCCAACGAGGAACAGCGCTGGGGACCGCCGTCCGTGGCCCGGGAGTTCCAGAATGCGCTCCAACAGCCCCAGCTCTGGGGCACGCGGCGCGTGGGTCCGGACCTGGCGCGCGAGCGCGGCCGCCACACCAACGACTGGCACGTGGCGCACTTCATCCGCCCCAAGAACGTCTCTCCGTACTCGATCATGCCCTCGTACGCCTACTACTTCGAGGCCGACGGCACGCCGCGCAAGGACGGCTTCGCGCTGGTGACCTTCGTCCAGTGGCTCGGCACGACCGCCGAGGGGGTGGACCAATGACGCGCACGGAGCGCGGCACGGTGCGCGGCGTGCACGCCTTCTTCGTGCTGGCGGTGGTGGTCACGGGCTGCATGTTCACCTACAAGCTCTTCTCCTTCCTGAAGACGATCGAGCGGGACGAGCTGGCGGGCTTCGCGTTCGACCCGATCGTGGTCTACGGCCTCGTCGCCACGGGCTTCCTGTTCCTCCTGGCGTGGGCCTACCTGACCGGACAGTTCCGCGACATCGAGCGTCCGAAGTACGAGATGCTCGAGCGCTTCGACGAGCAGGAGCGGCGCGAGCGCGACGCGGCCGTCGCGGGGGAGTGCCATGAGTGAGCGCGAGCCCGCGACCGACGACCAGTCCATCCGCGCGACGCCGGAGCAGACCGACAGCGAGCGCAAGCGCTTCGGGTACGGACCGGGCGGGGTGCCCTGGTTCCTGCTGGCGATCTACATCGCCTTCCTGGTGTTCTTCACGTGGTACGCGCTCGAGTACCAGCTGCCGGACTACCTGATGCAGGGACCGGGGCAGGGCGGCGAGCCGCCCATGACGAGCACGCAGTGACCGGCGCGGCCTGCGCCCGGTGCGGCCTGCCGGTGGCGCCCGGCCCCGTCCAGGCAACGGACGCGCCGCGCTTCTGCTGCAGCGGCTGCTGCATCGCGCACCATCTCGGCCAGGGCGGCACCCGGGGAGCGATCGGCGCCCTGGCCGCGCGCCTGGTGCTGTCGGCCTTCCTGGCGATGGGGGTGATGGTCTTCTCGCTGTCGCTGTACGGGGAGCTCTTGCCCGGCGGCGATCCGGCCGAGCGCGCGAGCGAGTCGGCCGCCGCCCTGCGCGGCCTGTCCCGCCTGGGCGCGCTGGCGCTCTCGGCGCCGGTGCTCTACCTGCTCGGTCTGCCGCTCCTCGACGCGGTGGTGCGCATGCGGCGCTGGCTCTCGGCCGACGCGCTGATCCTGTTCGGCACCGCCGCGGCGTGGACGATCTCGGCCTGGAACACGATGCGCGGCGGCGGCCACGTCTACTTCGAGACGGCCACCATGGTGCTCGTCCTGGTCGGTCTGGGGCGCTGGCTGGACGTGCGCGCCCGCGAGCGCGCGCGCAGCGAGCTGCGCGCGATCCTGCCGGAGCGCACGCTGCCCGCGGCGGTCCTGCGGGACGGGGACGAGGTCGAGCTCGATCCGGCCGAGCTCGCCCCCGGCGACCTCGTGCGCGTGCGGCCGGGCGAGGTCCTCCCGGTCGACGGCGTCGTGGTCGAGGGCCGCTCGTTCCTCGACACGTCCGCCATGACCGGCGAGGAAGCGCCGCGCACGGCGGGCGCCGGCGAGCGCGTGCTGGCCGGCTGCACGGTCGTCGACGGCACGCTCGTCGTGCGCGCCGAAGCCGTCGGAGCGGGACGCGTGCGCGACGAGATCGAGCGCCTCCTGGCGCGCTCGATGCAGAGCCGCGGACGTCACATGAACGTGGCCGACCGCGCCGCCTGGGTGCTGCTCCCGCTCGCGTTCGCGATCGCGGTCGCGGCCGGGCTCTTCCACGGCGTCGCCCGCGGCCCCGAGGCGGGGCTGCTGGCGGCGCTCTCGGTGGCGCTCATTTCGTGCCCCTGCGCCCTGGGCATCGCCACTCCGCTCGCCTTCTGGATCGCGCTGGGCGCGTCGTGGCGGGCGGGGGTGCTCGTGCGCGACGACGAGACGCTCGAGCGCCTGGCGCGCGCGCGGCGCGTGTTCTTCGACAAGACCGGCACGCTGACGGCCGGCGAGCTCGAGCTCGAGGACGTGCTCGTCGAGAGCGCCGAGAGCGTCGAGCCGCTCGCGGCGCTGCGCCTCGCGGCGGCGCTCGAGCTGGGCAGCGAGCACGCCGTCGGGCGCGGCCTGCGGCGCGCCTGGCTCGAGCGCTCCGGCGCTGTAGGACTGGGCGACCTGCCCGCGGTCGAGGACTTTCGCGCGCTGCCCGGTCTGGGCGTCGAGGGCCTGGTCGAGGGCCGGCGCGGGCGCGTCGTGCGCGACGGCGGCGAGAGCGGCCTGATCGCGCTCGAGATCGAGGGCAGGGTCCTGGCTCGCTTCGCCTTTCGCGCCCGGCCGCGGGCCGAGGCGCGCGCGCTGATCGACGCGCTGCGCGCCGCGGGCTTCGAGCTGCTCGTCTTGACCGGCGACGCCGCCGGGCCCTCGCGCGAGCTGGCGCAGCGGCTCGGGATCGCGTTCGAGGCCGGCCTGCTGCCCGGCGACAAGGTCGCGCGCATCGAGCGCGCCGGCCGGCGCGGCACGGTCTTCGTCGGGGACGGACTGAACGACGCCGCGGCGCTGGCCGCGGCCGACGTCGGCGTCGCAATGGCGGGCGGCTCGGCGCGCAGCCTGGACGTCGCCCCGGTCGCCCTCCTGCGCCCGGGCCTGAGCGCGTTGCCCGAGCTCCTGCGCCTGGCGCGCTCGACGGTGCGCGTCGCGCGCGGCAATCTCGTCTGGGCCTTCGCCTACAACGGGATCGGGCTGTGGCTGGCGGCCGCCGGCCGGCTGACGCCGATCGTCGCCGCCGCCGCGATGGTCGCCTCGAGCCTGGCGGTCGTGCTCAACTCGAGCCGCATCGCCCGCGATCCGAACTAGAGTGCGAGAGGGTACGCACATCGACCCAGGGGTGCCCCCTCCGCGCACCCCACCGTTCCCGTGTACCATGTCGGCATCCGGGAATGGTCGAGCGAATCGCGTTGGAGAGCATCGTCGTCGGCGTGTCCGACGGAGAGGTTTCGGACGAGGCCGTGCGCGCGGGGCTTGACCTGGGCCGTCGCTTCGGCGCCTCGATCGAGCTCGTGCACGCGGTCGCGGTTCCGTACCCCATCTGGACCAGCGTCGATTCCTCCTTCCCGGCCGCGAGCAACGCCGAGGCCCTGACGGCGGCCTGGAAGCACCAGACCGGGCGGCTGGGCCGTCTGCTCGGCGACCGGCTCGGCGAGCGCACGATCGAGGACGTGCTGCGCGTCCTGCCGGGCCCGACGGCGAAGGTCCTGCTCGCGCGCGCGAGCCAGCTGAAGGCCGACCTGATCGTCCTCGGGCCGCACTCCAGGCGCTCGCTGTTCGACTTCGGCAGCACCGCCCGCGGCGTGCTGGCCATGGCGCCCTGCGACGTGTGGGTGCAGCCGGTTCCCTTCGGTCCGATCCGGCGCCTGCTGGTCCCGATCGACCTCTCCGCCGAGAGCGCCCACGTGCTGGCGAAGGCGCGCTGGCTGGCCGCCAGCCTCGGCGCCGCCGTGCGCACGCTGCACTGCTGGTCGACCCCGGCCCTGGCAGCCTCGCAGGGCCTGGGCTTGGGCTACCCGCTCGCGGGGCCCTCCTGCTCGTTCGACGACGCCCGCGACGCGACGCAGGCGGAGTTCGAGCAGACGGTGGCCGCCTTCGATTGGGGCGACGTGCCGAACGAAGCGGTCTTCCTCGAGGGCGAGCCGACCCGTAGCATCCTGGAGGAGCAGGGCTCCGCCGACCTGATCGTGATGGGCACGCACGGGCGCACGGGACTCGGCGCCGCGGTGCTGGGGAACGTCGCCTACGGCGTCCTGAAGTCGGCCGAGTTGCCCGTGCTCGCGATCCGCCACCCGCACCGCGGGCGAGGGGCGTAGGGGCTCTCGCCGCCGGGCCTTCCAGCGAGCCATGCCGATCGGAAGCACACGGGACAAGATCCTGCGCGGGATCCATCGCAAGCGCGGCCGCGCCCACCGCTACAGCGCCGTCCGCTGGACGGTGGGAGTGGCGTGCACCGTGCTGATCGCGCTCCTCCCGCTGAGCGGGACGCTGCGCGTCGACCTGTGGGGCGGCCGCCATCTCCTCCTGGGCCGCGACGTGGACACGGCCACGGCGGCGAAGGCCTTCGCCTTCCCGTTCCTGGCGGTCAACCTCTTGATCATCGTCGCGAGCCGTCTCGTGGGGCGCTACCTGTGCGGGTTCGGCTGTCCGTACGGGGCCCTGGCGCGCCTGACCGAGTGGTTCCGCACCGCCCGCGGCGGGACGGCCCGGCGCGCCTGGAGGCAGGCGGCACTGCTGGGCTCGTGCCTGCTGCTGGCGGCGGTCACGTTCAGCTTCTGGGTCGACTGGCGCGTGTTCGTCGAGGGCTCGGCGCGCGCGCGGATCCTCGCCGGCGCCTTCGTGGCGATCATGACGGCGGCGCCGTACCTCACGCTGCTCCTGCTCGGCCAGCGCTTCTGCCGCGACTGGTGCCCGTCCGGCGTGTACTTCGCGCTGCTCGGACACGACTCGCGCTTCGGCGTGGAGTTCGCCCATCCCGCTGGCTGCACGGAGTGCGGGGCCTGCGAGAAGGTCTGCCCGGTCGACCTGAAGCCGAAGGAGATGTCCGGCGGCGCCTACCGCCAGAGCCGCGGCCTGTATGGCGAGCGCCTCTCCAACTTCGCGAACTGCATCCGCTGCGGCGATTGCGTCGTGGCTTGCGAAGGGTCGACGGCGAGCCTGCAGGTCGCGACGCCGCTCGAGCTCGGGTGGCTCGCGCAGGGCGCACGCGACAGCCGCGCCCCAGTGGACGAGCCCGCGCGCGCGGCCGCGCCTTCCCGCGTGCGCGCGGTCGGGTAGGGAGGAGCGCGATGGCCACCCTCGTCACCGTCTTGCCGTTCCTGGCGCTGGGGGCCCTCGGGGCCGCGCACTGCGCCGGGATGTGCGGCGGCTTCGCCCTGGCGGTCTCGGCCGCGTCGCCCGCCGGGCGCGGCCGGGCGCTGCGCCGCCAGCTCGCCTACGTCCTCGGCAAGGCACTCACCTACGCGCTGCTGGGACTCCTCGCCGCGCGCGCCGGACACCTGCTCGTCGCCGGCGGGGCGGAGATCGCCGACCCCGGGCCCGAGGGGCGCGCGGCGGCGCTCGACGGCTTCCGGCGCGCCCTGGCGTGGGTCGCGGGCGGCGCGATGGTGCTGCTGGGGCTCTCGGCGGCGGGCCTCTTCGCGCCCCTCGCGCCCCTCGCGCCCCTCGCGGCGCGCGCCGGCGCCTCGCGCCCGGCCTCCGGCGCGCGCCGCGTCCTGGCCGGCGTGCGCGCCCTCCCCGGCAGCGCCGGCGCGTTCGGGACCGGGCTCCTGACGGGGCTCCTGCCCTGCGGCCTGTCCTGGGGCGCCCTGGCCCTGGCGACGACCGTGACGCCCCTCAGCGCGGCGTTGGGCCTGTTCGCCTTCGGCCTGGCGACCGCGCCGGTGCTGATCGCCGTCGGCCTCGGCTGGCACGGCCTGTCGGTGCGTTTCCGGCGCTTCGCGCTGGCGGCGGCCGGACCGCTCCTGATCGTATTCGGGGTGCTGACCGCCATGCGCGGCGGGCCGCCGGGCTCCGGCGAGCTCACGCACCGCATACTGCCCGACTGCTGCACGCAGCACGCCGCCCAATCTCCACCGTCGTCAACAGCATCGAACGAATCGAAGTGAACGCCATGACGCAGCAGATCGTCACAGTGGACGGCAACGAGGCCGCCGCCTCGGTCGCCTTCCGCACGAACGAGGTGATCGCGATCTACCCGATCACGCCCGCGTCGCCGATGGGCGAGCTGGCCGACGCCTGGGCCTTCGCCGGCGACCTCAACGTCTACGGCTCGGTCCCGAGCGTGATCGAGATGCAGAGCGAGGCCGGAGCGGCCGGAGCCGTGCACGGCGCGCTGCAAGGGGGAGCGCTGACCACGACGTTCACGGCCTCCCAGGGCCTGCTGCTGATGATCCCCAACATGTACAAGATCGCGGGCGAGCTGACGCCGGCGGTCATCCACGTCGCGTCGCGCACCGTGGCGACCCACGCCCTGTCGATCTTCGGCGACCACAGCGACGTCATGGCCGTGCGCGCGACCGGCTGGGCCATGTTGTGCTCGAGCGACGTGCAGGAGGCGCACGACTTCGCGCTGATCGCGCAGGCGGCGACGCTCGAGTCGCGGGTGCCCTTCCTGCACTTCTTCGACGGGTTCCGGACCTCGCACGAGGTGGCCCGCATCCGGCGCCTCTCGGACGGCGACCTGTGCGCGCTGATCCGGGACGAGTGGGTCACCGAGCACCGCGCGCGCTCGCTCGACCCCGACCGCCCCGAGCTGCGCGGCTCGGCCCAGAACCCCGACGTGTTCTTCCAGGCGCGCGAGGCATCCAACCCGTACTACGACGCGCTGCCGGCCCTGGTCGAGCGGGCCATGGAACGCCTGGCCGAGCGCGTCGGGCGCCGCTACGGGCCGGTCGACTACGTCGGCCACCCCCAGGCCGAGCGCGTGGTCGTCATGATGGGCTCGGGCTGCGGCGCGGCCGAGGAGGCGGTCGAGCACCTGGTCGCCCGGGGCGAGCGCGTCGGCCTGATCAAGGTGCGCCTCTTCCGCCCGTTCCCGGCCGATGCGTTGCGCGCCGCGCTGCCGGCGAGCGTGCGCGGCGTGGCGGTCCTGGACCGCACCAAGGAGCCGGGCGCGCTGGGCGAGCCCCTTTACCAGGACGTGGTGACCGCCCTGTTCGAGGGCGCGAACGGCGCCGCGGCGCCGCGCGTGATCGGCGGGCGCTACGGCCTGTCCTCGAAGGAGTTCACGCCCGCGATGGCGGCGGCGGTCTACGACGAGCTGCGCCGGGACGAGCCCAAGCGGCGCTTCACGGTCGGGATCGTGGACGACGTGACCAGGCTGAGCCTCTCCTGGGACCGCGAGCTCGACACGGAGAGCGAGCGCGTGACGCGCGCCGTCTTCTTCGGGCTCGGCAGCGACGGCACCGTCGGGGCGAGCAAGAGCTCGGTCAAGATCATCGGCGAGGGGACCGACCTCTACGCCCAGGGGTACTTCGTGTACGACTCGAAGAAGGCCGGCTCGGTCACGGTCTCGCACCTGCGCTTCGGCCCCGACCCGATCCGCTCCTCGTACCTGATCAAGCGCGCCAGCTTCGTCGCCTGCCACCAGTTCCACTTCCTCGAGCGCGTCGAGATGGTCGAGCTGGCCGAGGAGGGCGCGACCTTCCTCTTGAACACGACGTACGGTCCGGACGAGGTCTGGGAGCACGTTCCGCGCGAGGTGCAGGTCCAGATCATCGAGAAGCACCTGCGCTTCTTCGTCGTCGACGCCACGCGCGTGGCCAGGGAGGCCAAGCTCGGGGGGCGCATCAACACCGTGATGCAGACCTGCTTCTTCGCGCTCTCGGGTCTCTTCCCGCGCGAGGAGGCGGTGGCGCGCATCAAGAAGTCGATCGAGGGAACGTACGGCGGCCGCGGCGAGACGGTCCTCGAGCGCAACTTCGCCGCCGTGGACCGCGCGCTGGAGAGCCTGCACGAGGTCGCGGTGCCGGCCGCGCCCGCCGGCGACCTGCACCGGCTGCCGCCCGTGCCGGCCGCTGCGCCGGACTTCGTGCAGCGCGTGACCGCCATGATGATCGCCGGCAAGGGCGACCTGCTGCCGGTCAGCGCGCTGCCGGTGGACGGCACCTTCCCGGTCGGCACGACGCGCTGGGAGAAGCGCAGCATCGCGCACGAGATCCCGATCTGGGACCCCGAGATCTGCATCGAGTGCGCGCTCTGCACGCTCGTCTGCCCGCACGCGGCGATCCGCATGAAGGTCTACGAGCCGGACGGGCGCAAGGGGGCGCCCGATGGCTTCAAGTGGCGGGCCTGGAAGGACAAGGCGCTCTCCGGGCACGTGATGACGATCCAGGTCGCGCCGGACGACTGCACCGGCTGCGGCGTGTGCGTCGACGTGTGCCCGGCGCGCAGCAAGGAGGTCGCGCGCCACAAGTCGATCGACATGGAGCCCAAGCTCGAGCACCTCGAGCAGGAGCGCGGCGCGTTCGAGTTCTTCCTGGGCATCTCCGAGATGGACCCGACGCGCGTCGAGCCCGAGACCGTGAAGGGCTCGCAGATGATGCAGCCCTTGTTCGAGTTCTCGGGCGCCTGCGCGGGTTGCGGCGAGACGCCTTACCTCAAGCTGCTGACGCAGCTCTTCGGCGACCGCATGGTGGTCGCCAACGCCACCGGCTGCTCGTCGATCTACGGCGGCAACCTGCCGACCACGCCCTGGACGAAGAACGCCGAGGGGCGCGGTCCGGCCTGGTCGAACTCGCTGTTCGAGGACAACGCCGAGTTCGGGCTGGGCATGCGCCTGGCCTACGAGGCGCGCGGCGACCATGCGCGCGCGATCCTGCGCCGGATGCGCGGCGAGCTCGACCCGGGACTCGTGGACGCGCTGCTGGTGCGCTGCGAGCGCGACGCCGAATCGATCCGGGTGCGGCGCGAGCAGGTGGCGCGCCTGCGCGCGCTCCTGCGTCCCCTGCGCGACGCTTCCTCGCTGGCGCGCGTGCTGGCCGAGATCGCCGACGGCCTCGTGCCGCGCAGCGTCTGGATCGTCGGCGGCGACGGCTGGGCCTACGACATCGGCTTCGGCGGGCTCGACCACGTGCTGGCCTCCGGGCGGCGCGTCAACATGATCGTGCTCGACACCGGCGTCTACTCCAACACCGGCGGGCAGGCCTCCAAGGCCACGCCGCGCGCTGCCGTGGCCAAGTTCGCGGCGGGCGGGCGCGACACGCGCAAGAAGGACCTGGGCATGATCGCCATGGCCTACGGCGACGTGTACGTCGCCCAGATCGCGATGGGGGCCAACCCGCTGCAGTCGATCAAGGCGCTGTCGGAGGCCGAGGCCTACGCCGGGCCGTCGCTGATCATCGCGTACAGCACGTGCATCGCGCACGGGATCGACATGAGCACGTCGATGAGCCACATGAAGGACGCGACGAGCACGGGCTTCTGGCCGCTGTACCGCTTCGATCCGCGTCGCGCCGAGCGCGGCCAGAACCCCTTCCAGCTCGACAGCCGCAAGCCGACGAAGCCGTTCAGCGAGTTCGCCTCCAAGGAAGCTCGCTTCGCGATGCTCGCGCGCTCCCATCCGGAGGAAGCCGCGCGACTCATGACCCGTGCCCAGCGCGACATCGACGAGCAGTGGCACTTCTACTCCCAGATGGCGACCGTCGAGCGCTCGGTTCCGCAGGAGCTCGAGGAGATCCGATGAAGACGCCCGACATGAGCACGACGTGGCTCGGCCTGGAGCTCTCCAGCCCGCTCGTGGCCGCGTCCTGCCCCCTGACGGGCGACCTGGGCGCCTTGAAGAAGCTCGAGTACGCCGGCGCCGGCGCGGTCGTGCTGCCGTCGCTGTTCCAGGAGCAGGTCGAGCACGAGGAGCTCGAGCTCGGCCGGCTGCGCGAGGTGGGAGCCGACAGCGTGCACGAGGTCAGCGGGTTCTTCCCCGAGCTGACGGTCTACAACACCGGGCCGGAGGGCTACCTGCGCCTGGTCGAAGCGGCACGCGCCTCGCTCGCGATCCCGGTCGTCGCCAGCCTGAACGGCATCTCGCGCGAGGGCTGGGCGCGGCACGCGCGGCGCATCGAGGCCGCCGGCGCCAGCGCGATCGAGCTCAATCTGCACTACGTGCCGACCGACCCCGAGATGGGGGCCGAGGAGGTCGAGCGGATCTACATCGACCAGGTCGCCGCCGTGCGCGGCGCCGTCGCGATCCCGATCTCGACCAAGCTCGGGCCCCACGCCAGCGCTCCGGCCAACCTGGCCCTGCGCCTGGCCGAGGCGGGCAGCGACGGCATCGCGATCTTCAACCGCTTCCTCGAGCCGGACTTCGACCTGGAGTCGATGGAGGTCGTGCCGCGGCTCGAGCTGAGCCGGCCGTCCGAGATGCGCCTGCCGCTGCGCTGGATCGCGATCCTCAGCGCCAAGACGGAGCTGTCGCTCGCTTCGACCACCGGCGTCCACACGCCCGAGGACGCGGTCAAGCTGATCCTGGCCGGCGCGGACGTGGTGACGGTCGCCTCGGCGCTGATGGTGCACGGGCCCTTCCACCTGCAGACCCTGCTGGTCGGCATGAAGAGCTGGCTCGAGCAGCACGACTACGAGTCGGTGCGCCAGATGAGGGGCAGCATGAACCACCGGAACTGCCCCGACCCGCGCGGCTTCGAGCGCCTCAACTACATGAAGGCTCTGACCTCGTTCACGCGCGGCGCGACCTGATCCTCGCTGGAGTGCGGGTCAGAGGCTGTCGGAGACTGTTCCCGAGGTCGGCTTCGCCGAAGGCCGTCGCGAGGCACAGCGCGCGATGGCGGGGCAAGGAGCGCGACGGAAAGACGGCGGAGATGGCCTCTTTGGCCATTGAGCACGGCCCCTCCGGTTCAAACTCCGCTAGCGCGACGCCGAACCGCCGAAGCGCGCGCAGCCGCAGTAGGGTGTTTCTCCGACAGCCTCTCAGCGGCCGGGAACGGCGTGCCCCGGGCCGGGCGGCGTGCGCAGGAGCACCGGCGGCAGCGGGTCGAAGGGCCACACGACGTGGCGCGCGCCCTGGACGCCGATCGTGAAGGCGAGCGAGCCCGCCGGCGTCAGGCCGAGGACCGGCCCGTACTGCGCGCCGTTCACGGGGAAGGTCTCGACCACTCCGGTGGCCAGCGCGACGCGCTCGATCCACTCCCCGCTCATGGCGACCACGCGGTGCCAGGCGAGCCAGCCGTCGTCGCGCACGACCGGGCTCAGGAAGCCCGTGTCCTCGTCGCCGTCGACCAGCAGGGTCGGTGCGGACGAGAGGTCGCGCGGCATGCGCACGATCTGCCACGGCTCGAGGCCGTTGGAGCGCTCGACCGCGGCCACGATCTCGTTCCCGATCCCCTCGACGAAGCCGACGTCCGCCACGTCGGCCAGGAGCAGGCTCACGCCGGGTAGCGCCGGCTGGACGCGCAGGAGCTCGCCCGTGCCGCCGCTCATCTCGTTGAACAGCAGGTAGCCCGCCGCCTCCGGCACCAGCCGCAGGACGCTCGGCTGCAGGGTCCCGGGCTCGAGGAACGGCGGCGTCGCGTCGCCCGACGTCAGCGTGACGTTGACGAAGCCGGGCTGGCCGCCCGCGTCCAACGTGACCTGGTAGAGGTCGGCCTTCTCGATGGCTTCGCCGGGCGCCGGGTTCTGCTCGCCGACCGCCATCACCAGGGCCTGCTGGAAGATCCCCAGCACGCCGACCTCATCGAGGGTGTCGATGTAGTAGTCGTCGGAGGTCACCTGCACGGGCGCCGGCCCGGCGCTCGCGCGCCGCAGGAAGGCCTCGCGCGCGACGCCCTCCCTGCGCCACGCGCACAGGTCGCCGTCGTCCGAGACCGCCATGAAGGGTCCGCCCGTGGCGTCGGGCAGGTAGCCCGCACCGGACAGCTCGGCCGGCGCGTCGCTGGCGCGCAGCGCCGCCCCGCCCGGGCCGAAGACCCAGGCGTGGGCCTGCGCCGGCCCGGCGCCGGCGATCGTCGCCGCGCGCAGTCCGCCGGGGCTCAGGACCACCTCGCCCGCGAACCAGCTCGGGTCGCCCGGCGCGAGCGGAACGCGCTGCACCCTGGCGCCCGGCTGGCGCGCGAAGCGCAGCACCGCGCGCGTGCACACCGCGACCCCCCAGCCTTCGCCGAGCGCGAGGCTTTGCGCGCGGAAGGAGAGCGGCGGCACGTTGCTCGTGCGGTCGCGCACCACGCCGGTCGCCAGCTCGATCTCGAGCACGTTGCCACCCGCCTCGGCCTTCGTGGCAGCCAGGATCGCGGCGCCGTCGCGGTCGATCGCGACCCGCGCCAGGTAGGGATCCTGGTCGAAGAGGGGCCCGCCGCCGGCGATCTCCGCCAGCGGGTGCGGAGCGCCCTGTGCGTCCACGAACAGGAAGCCGAAGGTCCTCGATCCGCCGGCCTCATGCCGCTCGTAGCGGTACAGACCGCCCAGGCCGGCAGGCAGCACGATGCGGCTCGCGCCAGGCACGTCGTCGCGCCAGCGCGGCCGGCCGGCGACCAGCTCGTCGGTGGCGGTGCGGCCGTTGAAGTCGATCGGAAGGAGCCGCACGCCGGCGAGCTCCGGCACCTGCGCCTGGGGCAGGCCGCTGGTCTCGTCGTAGGTGGTCACGTCCCCGGTCGCGCCGGGCGGGCCGTGGAACACGTTCACGCCTCCGGTCTGGGGCCAGGCGGCAGCCGGGGCCGCGAGCAAGGTCGCGAGGGCGGCGGTCCGCGCGCGCAGACAAGTCGGGAAGAGGCGCTTCATGGCGGGCGATCGGTCAAATTGTATGCCTCCGGCCGAGGGCGGGGGCCGGACGACCGCCGGCGCGTTCCCGATTCTCGACGGAGAGCGCCTCTATTGGCCCGGGGATCGCCAGGAGATGAGCGCCAACCGGCCGAAAGGCCTACACTGGCGCCCCGTGCCGTCCAGGACCTGGACACAGTGTCCAGATCGTGGACGAAAGTCGTCGCCGTGCCCCTCCACGATCCTAGAGCCCCCGCGAGCGCCGGGCTGCCCTCCGGCTACCGGGCATTGCGCGAGCTGGGCCGCCGTCCGGACGGGCTCGTGCTGCTCGCCCGCCGCGGGGGTAGTGGGGAGGAGCCCGGGGAAGAGGTCGTGCTGCGCCTGGCGCCGCGCGCGGCGGACGCCGAGCAGCGCGCCGAGCTGGCGGTGCTGGCGCGCGTCGCGGCCCCGGGCCTGGCGCGCCTGGTCGACTTCGGCAGCGTCGCGGCCGGCGGCGCGGGCTACGTGGCGCGCACCTGGATACCGGGCCGGGACCTGCGCGCCTGGGCGCGCGAGCGCGACGCGCGCGCGATCGGCGAGGTGGTGGCGCGCCTCTGCCCCGCGCTCGAGCACCTGCACCGCGCCGGCTTCGTGCACGCCGACCTCAAGGCCGAGAACGTGATCGTCGGCGCGGACGGCGCGCCGGTCCTGACCGACTTCGGCCTCGCGCGACGCGAGTCCGAGGGAGCGACCGCCGGCGGCGCGGCCGGCACCCTCTACTCGATCGCGCCCGAGGTGCTCTTGGGCGAGCCGCCCGACGCGCGCTCCGACCTGTTCGCGCTGGGCGTGATGCTGCACGAGCTCCTGGTCGGCGAGCGCGCGCCGGCCAGCGAGTTCTACGCGGCCTTTCCCGCGCGTCCCTTCTTCGAGGCCACGCGCACGTCGGCCGAGGACCTGCCCGAGTGGGCGCGCGACGTCGTCGCGCGCCTGGTCGAGCGCGACCCCGCCCGGCGCCCGGCCTCGGCGCTCGAGGTGGCGCGCACGCTGCGCGAGCGGCTCGGCCTGCCCGACGACCCACGGCTCGAGCAGGGGCGGATCTGCCTGCAGCGGCCGGTGCTGGAAGGGCGCGAGCGCTGGCTCGAGTCCTGGCTGGCGGAGGTGCGCGCCGAGCGGGACGGGGCGGCAGCCAGGCCGCGCCCGCGCGCGCTCGTCCTGCCGCCCGGCGAGGATCCGGCGCGCATCCTCAGCGAGCTGCGCCTGTGGCTCGCGCTGCGCGGCGAGCCCGCCCTGCGCGTCGACCTGTCCGCGGAGCTCTCCGCCGTGCGCGACGGTCTCGCCCTCGACCGCTTCGCCTCGGCCTGCCGCGAGCGCGCCCCGCAGGGGTTCCTGCTGCTGGTCGTCCCGGAGGACGACGCCTGGTGTGCGCGGGCCGCGGACCACGTCGCCCGAGCGCTCCTGCGCGCGCCCGGGGCGGCGACGCCCGTGCGCACGGCGAGATCCGCTGTCGACGCGGATCTGTGGGCCGCGGCGGAGCTTCCGCCCGTCGCGCAGGACGAGCTCGAGGCGTTCCTGGCGCGCGAGCTCGAGGGGGACGTCGGCGCCTTCGCCGCCTGGCTGGCGGAGGAGGGCGGGGGCGCGGCCGCCCGCGTCTCCGACCTGCTGCAGCACGCGGTCGAGAGCGGCTGCGTCGTGCCCGGGGACCGGCGCCCGCGCGTGCGCTCGGTGCCGCGGCCCGGCGCGGCGGCGCTCCCGCCCGCGAGCGACGAGGCCCTGAGGGCCGCCGGAGGAGACGCCGTCCTGCTGCTCGCGGCCCTGCGCGTGCTCGGCGGCGAGGCCGCGCCGGGCGAGATCGAGCGCCTGCTCCGGCTCGCGCCCGGGACCCTGGCCGACGCGTTCGGGCGCGCGCTGGCGGCCGGGCTGGTGCGCGCGCGCCGGGCGGCCGGCGGGCTGCGCCTGCGCGCCGCGGTGGACGCGCCCGTCGATGCGCCTCGCCTGCGCGAGCTGCACGCGCGGCGCGCGGCCGAGCTCACGGCGCGCGCGGCGACGGCGGCCGAGATCTTGCCGCACCGCTTCGCCGCGCGGCCGGACGAGAGGGCGATGCGCGCAGTGGTGGAGGAGTCCCGCCGGCTCTCCGACCTGGGCTGTCCGGAGCTGGCGCTCGAGCTCGCGCGGCGCGTCGCGCGCCTGGCGCGCGAGGCGGGCGTCGATCCGCGTCCGGCGCTGGCCGAGGAGGCCTCCAGCCGCGTCGCCCTGGGCGAGCCGGAGCTGGCTGCGTCGCTGTGCCAGCAGCTCGACCAGGCCGCGGCCGAGCGCGTGCGCGGACTGGTCGCCCAGCTGCGGCAGGACTACGACGCGGCGCGCGAGCACTTCGAGCGCGCCCTCGCGCTCGCCCCGGACGAGGGCGGCGAGGCGCTCTGGAACCGAGCGCGCGTGCTGTTCGAAACGCGCTGCGACGACGAGCTCGACGCCCTCACCGATGCGGTCGAACGCGGCGCGCACCCCGAGCTGGGCCCGCGCCGCGCCTGGAGCCTCGTGATGCTGCGCGCGATGAGCCTCTTGCGCCGCGGGCGGGTCGAGCGCGCGCGCGACATCCTGGGCGCGGAGCTGGCGGCCGCGCTCGAGGCGGGCGACGTCGAGCGCGAAGCGGCCGTGCGTCTCAACCTCGGCACGCTCGAGCGCCGCACGACGGACCTGCGCTCGGCCTGCGAGCACTTCGAGCGCGCGGCCCAGGTGCACGAGGGGCGCGGCTACCTGCCGGGCGTGGCCCAGGCGCGCGCGCTCCTGGGCGGCTCCATGCGCGAGCGCGGAGAGCTCCTGGCGGCCGAGCCGCTCCTGCTCTCGGCGCTCGACCTGCGCGAGCGCCTCGGCGACCGCGCCGGGGCGCGCGCCGTGCGCGGCATGCTGGGGCTGCTGTACGCCGACCGCGGGTGGCTGCGGGCGGGCCTCGACGAGCTCTCCGACAGTGCGCGCCACCTGCGCGACTCCGGGCGCAGCATCGAGGCCGCCGTGCTGGCGGCGCGCGCCGAGGAGCTCGCCGCGCGCCTGGGCAAGCTGGCGCCGACCAGGGCGACGAGCGAGGCCGAGCGCACGCTCGAGGCCGACCCGCGCATCCTCGTCTCTCTCGCGCGCGCGGCCTGGACCGCCGGCGACCGGGACGCCGCGCGCGACTACGCCGCGCGCGCCCTGGCCCTCTCGGAGCGGCTCGGGCTGCGCGTGCCGGCCGACGAGGCGCGGCTGCTGGCGGCCTGGCTGGAGGCGCAGCCGCCGGCCCCGCTCGCGCTGGAGAGCGAGAGCGCGCGCGAGGACGATGAGCTCCTGCGCGCTCTCGTGGCCGGGCCGGCGGAGTTCGACCCCGCGGCCGCCATGCGGCGCGCCCTGCGGCTCGGGGACAAGGGCCGCGATGACCGCGCCGCGCGCCTGGCGCTGGCGGTCGCGGCGCGCGCCGCCGACGACGAGCTGGCGGCCGCGGCGCTCACGCGCGCCGGCGAGTGGCTCGGAAGTTGCGCGGCCGGGCTGAGCGCGGAGGAAGAGCGGGCCATGCGGCGCACGCTGCTGGGCCTGGCCGACCCGCACCCAGACGACCTCGAGCGCGCCGAGCACCGCGCGCGAAGTGAAGAAGGCCTGGACATGGACCTCATCTCGCTCCTGGACATCAACCGCCGGCTCGTGGCCGAGGAGGACCTCGCTCCGCTCCTGCGGACGATCGTCGAGAGCGCGCTGGATGTGACGGGGGCCGAGCGCGGCTTCCTGGTGCTGGAGGAGGAAGGCGAGATCGCGCTCGACACCGCGCGCGACTCGCGCCACGGCGACATCGCCGAGCCCGAGCTCGAGATCTCGCGCACCGTGGTGCAGCGCGCGCTCGATTCCGGCGCGGTCCTGCGCCTTTCGAACGCCCTGGATGACCCGCTGCTGGGCGGAGCGCCGTCGGTGGCAGAGCTCGACCTGCGCTCGATCCTGTGCGCTCCGTTCGCGGTCGCGGGCGGCGTGCGCGGCGCGATCTACGTCGATCACCGCCTGCGGGAAGGGGCCTTCTCCGAGCGCGCCGAGCGGCTGCTCGGCCTGCTGGCCGGTCAGGCCGCGCTGGCCATCCGCCAGGTGCGGCGGATCGAGGAGATCCGGCGCCTGAACGGCGAGCTGAACCGCAAGGTGGTCGCGCGCGAGTCCGACCTGAAGAACGCTCGCCGCGCGCTCGAGGAGGCCGGGGCGGTCGTGCCGGCCTCGGGCCTGATCGGCGCCTCGCCGGCCATGCAGCGCGTGCACCGCCTGATCGAGCGCTACGCGACGAGCGCGCTGCCCGTGATCGTGTGCGGCGCGAGCGGGACGGGCAAGGAGCTCGCCGCGCGCGCGCTGCACGAGCTGTCCGCGCGCAAGGGGGGCCCCTTCGTGGCCGAGAACTGCGCCGCGCTGCCGCCGACCCTGATCGAGGCCGAGCTGTTCGGCTACCAGAAGGGCGCCTTCACCGGGGCCGACAAGGAGCGCGCGGGGATGTTCGAGCGCGCCGACGGCGGCACGCTGTTCCTGGACGAGATCGGCGAGCTGCCGCTCGAGCTGCAGGCCAAGCTCCTGCGCGTGCTCGAGACCGGCGAGATCCGGCGCCTGGGCGGCTCGCGCACCCTCACCAGCGACTTCCGTCTCGTCGCCGCCACCAACCGCGACCTCGCGCTGGAGGTGCGCGCGGGGCGCTTCCGCGAGGATCTCGTCTACCGGCTCGACGCCCTGCGCGTCGATCTGCCGCCGCTCTCGGCGCGGGTCGAGGACATCCCCGCGCTGGTCGACCACTTCGTGCGCCTCGAGGCGCTCGGGGACGGCGTCGAGCGACGCGTGTCGAAGGGCGTGCTGAGCGCGCTCTGCCGCCGCGCCTGGCCGGGCAACGTGCGCGAGCTGGCGAACGAGATCGCGCGCATGTGCGTGATGTCGGAGGGCGACCTCGACGACCCGGGCCTGATCCGCGCGCCGGGGGCGACGGCGGCGCAGGCCGAGGTCGGCGGCGTGCTGCCCTTCTCCGAGGTCGAGCGGCGCGCCATCCTCGGCGCGCTCGAGCACACCGGGGGCGACAAGCGCCGCGCGGCCGAGCTGCTCGGCATCTCGCGCGCCAAGGTCTACCAGCGGCTGAAGGAGTGGGGCGAGGGATGAAGGCGCGATCCAGATCACGGACCGAGGTCCGGAATCTGGACGCGGCCCGGCGGGTGGGCGCAGAAACGGCGCGCGGGACGCCGGGCCGAGCGGGCACGCCCATTGCTCCAGTGCGGGCATCATGAAGAACCTGAACCGTCGACGACTCACCCGCCTGCCCCACGGTGGTCTCCGTGGTGCCTTGGCGACCTTGTTCTGCCTCCTCGCCACGGCCTGCAGCGGCGGCGGGGGCTCGGCCGGTGGCGGCGGAGGTGGCGGCGGCAGCGCCGCTCGCACCGACCTGCTCCTGACCGACGCGGCCCTCGACGACCTGCTCGCCTTCCGGACCACCGTGAGCGAGCTGCGCCTGCGCCGCCAGGGCGGCGGCACGAGCGCCAACCTGCTGGCCGCGCCCCTGCCGGTCGAGTTCCTCGGCCTCGAGGGCGTGCTCGGCTTCGCCTCGATCTCCGATCTCACGTCGGGCGTCTGGATCGGCGCGCGCGTCGCGTTCGAGCCCGGCTCCTACGAGGCCGTCACACGCGACGGCACGCCGGTAGCGGTCGTCGCCAGCTGGGACGTCCTCGACGTCGACTTCGCCGCCCCGCTCCAGCTCGACGACAGCGGCTACCGCCGGATCGAGATCGACCTCGACCTCGGCGCGTCGCTCTCGGGCGAGGTGGGGTCGCCGCCGATCGCGTTCGCTCCGAGCGGCCTGGCGCGCATCGACGACGGCTCCAGCTCGGGCACGATCGACGAGATCCGCGGCCTCGTGACGTCCGCCAGCGCGCCCGACTCCTTGGTCGTGGACGCGTTCGCCGACGACGACCTCACGGTCCCCTTGGGGGAAGTCACGGTCCGGGTCGGGGCCGGGACGCTGCTGGTCGGCGACGACGGCGCGCCGCTCCCGTCGGTGGGCGCCTTCTTCTCCGCGCTCACGGCCGGCGCGACCCTGGTCGAGGTACACGGCCGGCTCGGCCTGGGTGGTCGCGTCGACGCCACGCGCGTCGAGATCGAGGACCACTCGGGCGGCTCGGGCTCCTCGTCCCTCGTGAAGATCGAGGGGCTCGTCCTGGGCGTCGGGCCGGGTGGGACCTTCGAGCTCCTGATCCAGGAGATCGAGAAGGGCCAGGCCATCGCCTCGCCCGTGCTGGAGCAGATGGGTTCACCGGCCTCGATCACGGTCTCGTTCGACGCGGGGACGCACTTCTACCTCGACGCGGATCACGGGGGCGGCTCCGAGGACTCCGTGCCCTCGGACGCGAGCCAGCTCGCCGTCGGCCGGCGCGTGAAGGTCGGCTTCGCCGACTTCCTGGCCGAGCCCTTCCCGGCCCACAAGGTCGAGATCGAGAGCACCCACGCCGAGTTCGAGGGCTCGATCGTCGATGCGAGCGGGTTGCCGGCGAGCATGGTGATCCACCTGCACCACAGCGAGCCCGCGATCCTGTCCGGCGACGTCGACTCGGACCAGACCGACGTCACGGTCACCCTCGCCGGCAGCCACTTCCTGCTCGACACCCACGGCCACCCGAGCCTGACCGTCGGCGACCTGCTGGTCGGGATGAAGGTCGAGGTCAAGGGCACGCTCTCGGGTCCGTCCGGCGCTCCGACGATCACCGCCTGGCGCACCAAGGTGCACGCCGGCCGGCTCGACGGCGCGCTCGTGACGGGCGTTCAGCCCGGCGACGCGACCTTCACGACCCTCGGCGGCGACGTCGATGACCCGTTCGGCGGCGGCGTTACGCCCGGCCCGATGCTGGTCCACGTCGAGCCCGAGGCCGAGTTCGACGGCGACGCCGAGGACGCAGCGTCCTTCTACGCCCTGTTCCAGAACCTCGCCGAGGGCGAGACGCTCGAGGTGCGCGTCGAGGGCATCGGCACCGGCGCCACGGACGAGGTGCGCGCCTTCGAGATCGACGTGAAGCTGCGCGACTGATCCGCGGGTGCCCCCCTGCCGCGCCGGCGACGTCGCCACGCGCGGCCCACCCGGGACGGCCCGGGCCGCTCTGGCCCGGGCCGTCCGACTGTCAACGGGAGGATACGGAGTCGCACACCCCGCCGCCCCCCATCGACAGATGAGTACCGCACTTCTCACCCTCCCGCTCGGGCGGGCAGTGGTGCGCGGGCTGGGTATCACTCACGCGCCGGGTTTCGCGGCCAGCAGCAAGGCCGATAGGATGGGCCCCGGCCACGTCCTGTTCCGACCTCACGCCGTTTCCCTGCCCCCCGCACCATGTCCGAGACCACCGCCCGGCCCGTCCCGCAGGCGAAGTACCGCGCCGACTACGCCGTCCCCGCCTTCCTGGTCGACTCGCTCGACCTGCGCTTCGAGCTGGACGAGAAGGCGACCACCGTCGCGGCCACGCTCGCGCTGCGCCGCAACCCGGCGGCGGAGGACGTGCACGCGCCGCTCGTGCTCGACGGCGAGGGGCTCGAGCTGCTCTCGATCGCGCTCGACGGCAGAAAGCTGACCGAGACGCGCTACGCGCTCTATCCCGAGGGCCTCACGATCGAGGGCCTGCCCGACGCGTTCACGCTGCGCACCGAGGTGCGCATCCGGCCGCGCGCGAACAAGGCCTTCGAGGGCCTGTTCATGGCCGGCTCGACGTTCTGCACCCAGTGCGAGGCCGAGGGCTTTCGCCGCATCACGTACTACCCGGACCGGCCGGACGTGATGACGACCTGGACCGTGACCGTCGTGGCCGACGCGCGGCGCTGTCCCGTGCTGCTCTCGAACGGGAACCTGGTCGAAGAGGGCGCGCTCGACGGCGGCCGCCACTTCGCACGGTACGCGGACCCCTTCAAGAAGCCGAGCTACCTGTTCGCGCTGGTCGCCGGCGACCTGCGCTGCCACGCCGGCACGTTCACGACCGCCTCCGGCCGCACCGTCGAGCTAGGCATCTACGTCGAGCCCGAGAACGTCGACAAGTGCGAGCACGCCCTGCGCTCGCTGCGGAAGGCGATGAAGTGGGACGAGCAGGTGTTCGGCCTCGAGTGCGACCTGGATCAGTACAAGATCGTGGCCGTCAACGACTTCAACATGGGGGCGATGGAGAACAAGGGGCTGAACGTCTTCAACTCCAAGTTCGTGCTGGCGCGGCCGGAGACCGCCAGCGACGACGACTACGAGGCGATCGAGGGCGTCGTGGCCCACGAGTACTTCCACAACTGGACCGGAAACCGCGTCACGTGCCGCGACTGGTTCCAGCTCAGCTTGAAGGAGGGCCTGACCGTCTTCCGCGACCAGCAGTTCAGCGCGGACATGACCTCGCGCGCGGTCAAGCGCATCTCCGACGTGCGCGTCCTGCGCACGCACCAGTTCGCCGAGGACGCCGGTCCGATGGCGCACCCGGTGCGGCCCGAGTCGTACATCGAGATGAACAACTTCTACACCGTCACGGTGTACAACAAGGGCGCCGAGGTCGTGCGCATGATGCACACGCTGCTCGGGGCCGAGGGCTTCCGGCGCGGGATGGACCTCTACTTCGAGCGCCACGACGGCCAGGCCGTGACCTGCGACGACTTCCGAGCCGCGCTGGCGGACGCGAACGGGGTCGACCTGGAGCAGTTCGAGCGCTGGTACCTGCAGGCCGGCACGCCGCGCATCGCCGTCTCGGGCGCCTACGACGCGCGGGCGCGGACCTACACGCTGACCCTGCGCCAGAGCACGCCGCCGACGCCCGGCCAGGAAGAGAAGCTCTCCTTCCACGTCCCGGTCGCCGTGGGCCTGCTCGATCCGCGCGGCGCCGACGTCCCGCTGCGCCTGGCGGGCGAGGAGCGCGCCGGGCCGGCGACGCGCGTGCTCGAGCTGCGCGGGGAGGAGGCGAGCTTCACCTTCGTCGACGTGCCCGAGCGGCCGGTGCCGTCGCTGATGCGCGGCTTCTCGGCGCCGGTCGTGGTCGAGTGCGAGCACAGCGCGGCCGACCTGGCCTTCCTCGCGGCGCACGACGGCGACCCGTTCAACCGCTGGGACGCGGGCGAGAAGCACGCCCTGCGCACGCTGCTCGGGCTGGTGGCGGACCTGCAGGCGGGCCGGCCCCTGGCGCTCGACGGCGACTTCGTGCGCGCCTTCCGCGCGACGCTGGGTGACGGGCGCCTCGACCGCTCGCTGAAGGCGCTGGCGCTCGTGCTGCCGGACGAGCCGTGGCTGGCCGAGCAGATGGAGACGGCCGACCCCGAGGCCGTGCACGCCGCGCGCAACTTCGCGCGGGCCGCGCTGGCCGCCGCGCTGCGCGACGAGCTGCTCGACGGCTACCGCGAGAACGCCCAGGAGGGCCCGTACCGGATCGACCAGGAGTCGATCGGCGCGCGGCGGCTGAAGAACGTCTGCCTGGCGTACCTGACGGCGCACCGCGCCGAGGACTTCGTGCCGCTGTGCGCCGAGCAGTTCCGCGCGGCCGACAACATGACCGACCAGATCGCGGCCCTCGGCTTGCTGTGCCACATCGATCGCCCCGAGCGCGAGGAGGCATTGGCCGCGTTCCACGAGCGCTGGAAGCGCGATCCGCTCGTGATCGACAAGTGGTTCAGCGTGCAGGCGCTGTCCGACCTTCCCGACGTCCTGCCGCGCGTCGAGCGGCTGATGGAGCACCCCGACTTCACGCTCGAGAACCCCAACCGCGCGCGCGCGCTGGTGGGCGCCTTCGGCACGGGCAACTTCGCCCACTTCCACGCCGCCTCGGGCGCGGGCTACGCCTTTCTGGCCGAGCGCGTGCTCGAGCTCGACGCGCAGAACCCGCAGGTCGCCTCGCGCCTGCTCACGCCGCTCCTGCGCTGGCGCCGCTACGACGCCGGCCGCGGCGGGCACATGAAGGCCCAACTCGAGCGGCTGATGGCGGCTCCGAAGCTCTCCAAGGACGTGTACGAGAAGGTCGCCCGGAGCCTGGAGCCCGTGACCTGAGGGCGCCGAGCCGCGTCCGTTCCGCCAGATCTTCGCCCGGATCGGGGTCACTCCCCATCGAGCGGGGTTCCGGGTAGCATGGGAGCCGGACGCCGGGCGGCGGCCGCGCGGGCGCGGCCGGCACGAGGCCCGGGATGTCCGCGCAGCTCGGACTCGCTGATGAAAAGGAGGAATCCCATGCGACTCTCCCCGCTGATCCTCGGATCGATCCTCGTTCTCGCCCCCCCCCCCCCCCGCTGAAGCGGGCATGCAGGGGTCGACGCGGACGCTCTCGAAGCTGAGGTCGATCCACCCGCACTCGATCCCGGCGGGAATGACCGCCTCGAGCGACGGCAAGTACCTGTTCGTGGCCGAGGCCGGCACCCTGGCCGT